>LXNH01000137.1_pt1 | contig 16835 bp, 11 predicted proteins | sample 809111 | NCBI WGS metagenome assembly LXNH01 (sample SAMN04870528, study PRJNA318959) | seawater metagenome | biome: 00002010; material: water; isolation source: marine seawater | place: Greece: Milos, Mediterranean Sea | collected 2013-05-29 | depth 5-7 m
TGATCGTAGAGCTGCATCGCAGATCGATATCTTAGTAATTGATCTCGATAGCGAGTCGCCTCCTCGCTCAAGAAGTCAGTCAATGACTCCTCTTGTGCTGGGCGACTGGTCTTGTAATCGATAATCCAGCGGATACCCGTTTGTGCATCGATGAACGTACGATCAACCACAAGTTGCTTTTGTGTCTCCGCCACGAAAAGGGAGAGCTCTGACTGTGCGTCGCGGTGATGGGCCGCTAGGACCCAGCGACCCACGTGGTCACCAAGCACACAGTTCACATCGATGATCAGTGATTTCAGCTCCTCCGCGATATCGGCAGTGGGACTAGAAAGCTCAGTCAACTGAAATCTCATCGCTCGCGATATAGAGTCAGGACATTCAGTTGGCAGCGGATCTTGTAGCGCCAGTAACTCTAGGCCACGGTGCAGCGCTGTTCCGTAGCGCCTACTCTGCAGATTTCCTGACCTCAATGCAGACGCAGGCGATGCCTCGGCAGTTTCGCTCAAGAGCCTGTCCGGCGTTTTAACCACCCGCAGCAGTTGGCTATGCCCCGGCTCTACCACGACCTTACTTTGACTCTCGTCTGGTGGATGAAATTGAACCTGAGGCGCTGCGGCGCAGAAGTTAGACCAAAAGCTGCCGGTGTTTCTTGGCGGCCACTGAGACTCGGACGACAACGTAGCAGTCACTCTGCAACTCTCGCGGGCTCGGGTTATCCCGACATAGTAGAGACGAATGAGCTCTTGAGCTTCCTTACGCCTGTTAACAAACCCCAGGTAGTCGTAAAGCGTGTCTTCTGCGCCAGATGCAGGCCGTGCGGCGATCAAAAGTCCGTTTTGCTCATCTCGATTCCACCGCAACAGAGGTTTTTTGCTAGATCGACCGGATTTCCCTGCGCCTACAATAAAGACATGATCGAATTCGAGTCCTTTGCTCCGGTGCAAGGTCATCAACTCAACACGCGCTGTAGCCGACTCAATGGTCGCGTGTTTTGTTTCTAGCCAGGTAACTAAACGGTCGGCATCTAAACCCGCCCCCTCTGCTTCCTGATCCCTTAATTGGTGGAAGAAGGCACGCGTGTCCGACTGCTCCTCTTCAGGCAAGATGAGATCCCCACCGAGGCGTTTCCAGGTTTCCTCGACCCAGTTGACAAGGTTTAAACGATCACGCTTGCTCTCAGCCCATAGGAGTGCTCTCAGGGCAAACAGCCCACGCTTCTGGCCATCCGCTGATAACTCAACGCTGCCGTCTACTAATTTCTCAAATGAAGCGGTCAGCGAGTATCGAGCCAATATGGGTATCAGTAAGCCTAGATCCTTGAGGGTTAAGCCCACCATTGGACTGCGCAACAAAGCGACCAGTGCCACGATATCGGCTGGATTAGCTAGATAGCGGCTTAACGACACCAGGTCCATGACCGCCGCTCTGCGGGAGAACGAGGTGAGATCCGAACCGACGATGTCTATCCCATTATCGCGCAACATTCTGGATATGGGCTCAAGCGAGGAGCGAGTTCTTGCTAACACACCAATGGTTCTGTCACTCGATTGACTCAGCAGCTTGCAAATTTTCGAAAATACAAAGTTTGTCTCCCGCACTTGATCATCGGGAAAATTATGAATTTCAACCGCCTGCTCAAGACCTGGAGATCGCGTCGCTTCGGCTATGGTCATGGGTACAACGCCGAGTCGGCGATCCCCATACATGGGGACAATCGAGGAAAACTGTTGGTTTACCCAGTCGATCACGCCTGCTTGAGAGCGAAAGTTGCGCGAAAGTGATCGGTCGTTAAGCAGAACTCCCGCGATACCCTCCTCCCGTGCTTTAAGAAACAGCTCCACGTCTGCATAACGGAACCCATAAATACTCTGCATTGCATCACCCACGATAAATAACGTGCGCGGATGCCTAGGGTTCATGTGGTTGTGCTCTGACCAGCCCCGGCAAAGTTTTTCAAGCAAGCGGTATTGACTTTTAGAGGTATCCTGAAACTCATCCACCAGAATGTGCGCTAGTTGATAGTCGAGTCGAAGTGAAAGATCTGTAGGCTCTTCATCGGTTCCAAGCGCCGCTTCAGCAGACATGGCAATGTGGGTGTGGTCAACCACACCTCTCGATCGAAAAACGGTCAGTAATTGAGCTGCAAGGATCGGCAACACACGGGATAGGTTAAGCACCCCTTGCCACTCTTGATCATCGCTTTTTGTGCTTGGCAAATAAGCGATTTCTATCAGTAAATCCAACCAGACTGTCCGGTCCTCAAGCATCGAAATAAGTCCCAGCACGTCGTCTTTCGCTGTTTGATCAACCTTGGCCTGAAAGCCGTTATTCTTATCGAGACGTTTTCTGGGCTTTTCATCGCCTGTGAGAATCCAACGCACTACCCATTGCCAACTGCGCAGCTGAGCCGGTTCGTTGCCGAGTTGAATAGGGGCTGCCGGGCTATCAACTTTTTGAGGCTCCACCAGTCCACTCTCTACGTAAGCGTTCAAACGGCCCATAGCGGCGTTTGCTTGGTGCTCAAGCTCAGACAGCCAGTGAGCGTCGATCGTCTCTGTAAGGACTGACAGGCGCTCAGAGATAACTGCCTGAACGGTTGCGGTTAGTCGCTGGCTCGCGCCCTCAGGATCGGTATGCAGACCCAACTCTGGTAACCAATCAGCTCGGCGACCCAGCAACTCAATGAGCAATTCAGAGCAGCGCTGCCAATTGTTATCCATACTCAGCAGTAATTGACGCAGCGCCTCGCCTCGACTCGATTCCTCGCCAACGAGCTCATATAACTCCGACGTCGCTTTCTGATAAAGCGGCAGCACATCATCTGTCACGGTGATACCACCGCCAAGCCCACTCAACACGGGCATTACACGGTTTAATTGCGCCGCTAGTCCATCAATCGTACGGATGTTCAAGCTCTCTGCAGTCAAGCTCCAGTTTAAGGCTCTCGAATGCGCCAAGACTGCATCTGCCAGTGACTGGGTTCGGGCCTCATGCTCATTCTCTGCCTGAATTCCCTGCTTAGCTGCGGCCAGTGCCTCCATCACACGCTCGCGCATCTCTGCCGCTGCTTTACGGGTAAAGGTAATCGCCAATACCTGCTCTGGACGTTCCACGGTGACAAGCAATGCAAGAACCCGCTGCGTCAACAGGCTAGTCTTTCCCGAACCCGCCGGCGCAGTGACACAAAAGCTTTTTGCGGTATCTAGGACCTCATGACGGACGACTGCGTCACTCACCCGACAACTCCTCTTCAGCATCCCAATCGGACACTACATGAGCTCGGCAAATGGCAGCGTAGTGACAATAACGGCACGCACTGGGTGATGGTGTCGGTGTGCCGCTGCCATCGACAAAAGCGCTTAACAAGGACCTCAGATCGGCTAGCCACTGATTTTTCAAGCCAGCTAACTCGGTCACACCAGCGCGATCCATGGCTTTTTTGTTCTTCTTATCGGCATCATCAAGCCCAATATCGGCGCCAAGCGTCAAATAGCCGGGCTCGTTCATTGATACCTGACCAATGGCGATTGTTTCCACGTTGGCGATGACCTGGCTATAACACGGAAGTTGAGGCGACTTGAGTGGGCTTTGCGACCAATCTGCTGCGGACTGTCCGGCGCTCGATTTGTAGTCGATGACAATCCGTTGCCCTGTGCTCAGGCGGTCCACTCGGTCGACTTTCAGCGATAGATTAAGCCCTTCACACTTCCACTCGAGGGGTGCTTCGCTTAACTCCACGGTGAAACTTATGTCTCTACTGCCTTCAACATCGAGCCAGGCCCCCAAAATGCCACTCAGTCTCTGACGCTCCAAGTCCAGTGTAGACAGCCCTACTCTCTCTCTTACTGATGCTTTCAAACTCCTCGCCGCTTCATCGGCTGCCGCCTCGATAAGCACCTCACGATCCGCTGCAGTTAATGCTTTGATCTGATCACTGTTTTTCAGCGAGCTGAACAAGTGCTTTAGCGCCTCATGAAGCACTCCACCTCGCTCGCCGGGCGTAAGTCCTTCGGCTTCAGCCTCCAAGGGTCTGATACCTAGTTTATGATTCAGATGTGCTTTCAACGGGCAAGACGCCTGTTGCTCGAGCAGCGATACCCCCCCTGCTTGTTGGTTGGGAAGATTCGTAGCCAAACCTACGGAATCGTCGATCGATTCAAGACGCACAATAGTAACGCGATCACCACGAACCTCACTGGGTGCCTCGTCACGACCTACGCCGCAAAACCGGCTGGGAAGTTTTGCTGTACCGTCTGATACTCGGTGATACGTACAAGATACATCTCCAGCTGAACTCAGCTGCCCAATCAGCCTCGCCGCAACCGTATAGTGAGCCTCCTCATCAATCTTGCTGATCTGGTAAGACCGACAGATCTGCCAGGGAATAAAACTCAACAAGCCAGGATTGGGCGGCAAGGATTCGGAGGTCGCTCCAACTATGCGAGTAGCCTCAAAGGACAAACCCATGGTGTCGGCCAGACCCATCACCTGTAGCTTCCCCACGTCTGTCTGCGGTTGAAAAAGCTTCTCGGATAGCACCGAGCGGAGGCGCGAGACGAAAAGGGTTAGCGGATACAGCTCGTTATCGAGTGAATTGGCCTCAATCTCATCAAATAGCCCATCAACCAACTCCAGCTGCTGATATTCCACAGAATCCAATCCAGAGGCCGATGGCCAGCCTGCTACCCGTAACAGAGTCGATACCCGCGCTCTCCATTCACAGCCAGACAGGCGCAATAATGACAACCTATCAACGCGTGCCGCGGACAAGGCCATCTCTAGAGGGCTCTTTGGCACCACTTTGCCTAAGGCTTCCAGGACATGTGGCAGTTCAAATACGCGCCGTTTCGAATTGAAAAGGTGCGCAATGACCGCGGCTTTGTCATTGCGGTCAGTGTCTAGCCAGCCATAAAACGGCGAGCGAAGTAGCGCAGTTACTTTAGCGCGTCCCAACCCCTGACCAATAAGGCCCAAGAGCAAGAGAGCGTCTCGAAACATGGGCACTTTGGCCAATTCTATGCCGCGACTGAAGTTAACCGGTAGATCGGTGAACACCTGATCCGAGCTACCGAACAAATCACGTAACTCATGCTCTAACAGCGGCCTGTCGCGCTGATAATCAGCGAGCACTATGGCACTCACCCGACTGTTCTCATGCTGGTGAAAGCCCCATTTCGCTGCCGCTGCTATCTCTGCCTCGCGAGTTGGGTATCCCGCCGTAGAGATAACGCTATCAATGGATTCAGAGTGAAACCAGCGAGTCACCTTGAACCTGCTCGACAGAGCAGCCTCTACCGAAGGTACGGGTGCCTCTTCCGAAAGAAACCATACCTCTGAGTCTCGCTCCTTTTTCTCAGTCGCTATAAGCTCAGGAAGGTCTTCCGGCATCACCCAGCCTTCTTGCTTTAAACGAATATCCACTCGATCAAGCCACTTGAGAAAACACGCGGTATCCGATTCCGAGGCAAATAACGTGCGCACCTGCTCAGATGCCACTGGCACCCGATTATCCTTTAGCGATGCTCGACATCTCGTCGCCAATGCTGCAGCAGCCTCAGGCTGCAACAAACTAAACGCATCGGTTTGTGACTCGTACCGCGAAATTACCTCTCGCCAAAGTGCCTCTACTTCAGAACTAACGAGCAAGCGTCTAGGGGGATCGCTCGTCTCCGCCTGCTGCCGCCATTCGTGGCGAAGCCATGCGTCCAGGGATAGGATCTTGGGAAAACGAGATACCGAAGAGCGGTACTGAGCCGACTCGCTTACTAGGTAGCGTGCTAAACGCTGTGTCGCTGTTATCACGGTGACGCCGTCGCCGACTGCCCCTGAAATAGCGGCGATATTCGGCAGGGGCGATACGGCTGTCATAGTCATGGGGATGTTATACAGCAAGCCTTGAGTCGATTAAATTACGAATCATCCCGTTGTACTCATGACTACGCCACTTGTTCGGGGTATGCTCCGCTCTCATTTTTTTGAGCCCATAGAAGTAATGAGCCAATCAAGCATTCACAACGTCAATGTCGCGTCGCAGCAGGCTCTAACAGCACCTGTGGCACTTCGTTCATCCGTGCCTGTTGATGAGTCGATTTTCAGCTTTGTCAGAGAATCTCGCGAGGTTGTTAGCAATATTCTTGATCGCAAAGACCACCGTCTCATGGTCGTTGTGGGACCCTGCTCTATTCACGATCGTGACGCCGCAATCGACTACGCGGCTAAGCTAAAAGGGTTGTCAGACGAGCTTGACGATACGCTTTACATCATCATGCGTGTTTATTTTGAGAAGCCCAGGACGACTACAGGCTGGAAAGGCTTAATTAATGATCCATCACTTGATGACTCATTTGACATTGAGGCCGGCCTCAAGCTGGGAAGGACGCTCCTGCGTGACCTTCTGGCGATGGGTTTACCGACCGCTACTGAGGCGCTCGACCCCATCACGCCACAATACCTCCAAGACTTAATCTGCTGGTCAGCTATCGGCGCTCGAACAACCGAGTCACAGACTCACCGAGAGATGGCCAGTGGTCTCTCGTCAGCGGTTGGATTCAAAAATGGTACCGACGGGAGTCTAGATGTTGCGATTAATGCGCTGAAGTCAGTGCAACATCCACATCGCTTCCTTGGGATTAATTCTGAAGGTGTGGTTTCAATCTTTGAGACCCACGGTAATCCTTATGGACACGTTGTCCTTCGTGGTGGCAGTAACGGGCCCAACTACGACAGCGTTAATATTGCGAAATGTGAAGCTGCGCTCGCAAAAGCGGGTCTGCCCTCCAACATCATGGTTGATTGTAGTCACGCTAATTCAAGCAAGAATCACAAGGTTCAGCCACTGGTGACACGTGACATCAGCAACCAAATACTGAAGGGTAACCAGTCGATTATTGGACTGATGCTAGAGAGCCATCTTCACGAAGGACGTCAGGATATCCCCGCGGATTTAAGAGATCTGCAATACGGCGTATCAGTAACAGACGCCTGTATGGATTGGGATACCACGGAGACCAGCTTGCGTGAGCTCGCTGACAGTTTGCGATCTACGCTGAGGCACCGACGAGAGGCCTAATAATAGGCGTTACTACGGTCTGTATGATCAGTCATATCCCGAACACCGGCCAATTCAGGAATCTGCTCGGTCAGCGTTTTCTCGACGCCATCCTTGAGGGTGATACTGACAGCACTGCAGCCCTGACAACCCCCGCCGAAACGCAGAATGGCAATGTTATCTTCAGTGACCTCCACAAGCGAAACGTCACCGCCATGCGAGGCAAGCGAGGGATTCACCTCGTTGTAGAGTAAGTAGTTGATGCGATCCTCAATAGGGCTTTCAGCATCGACGCGCGGCATTTTCGCATTAGGTGCTTTTATCGTAAGCTGGCCGCCCATTCGATCTTTTGCGTAATCAACGACCGCGTCTTCTAGAAAGGGTATACTCCGGCTCTCTATCCATGCATTGAAATGTTCGAAGTCATGCTGCTCATCACTTGCCTGCATGTCACCTTCGCGACAATAGGCAATGCAGGTCTCAGCGCGTGGTGTACCAGGATTGTTGATAAAGACTCTAACGCCCAGCGCATCCGCCTGCTTATCTAACAGTTCTTTTAAATAAACACGTGCTGATTCGGTGATGGTGACCATGAGTTCCTCCGTCTGACGCCGCTAGGGTAACAGAAATCTTGTAAAAAGATTCTTACACTTGCATAACCCATATATAAAAATAGAGTATCCATATAATAGATATGGAAACCCCATGTCATCGAAATTTAAACAGATCCTACAGAGCACACTCGCCGCAGCTTTTGGCGTGCAAAGTCAAAAGAACCGCGAACAAGACTTTGAAGAAGGTAATGCCGGCTGGTTTATCCTAGCCGGCATTATCTTTACGGTGATTTTCATTTTCACCGTCTTAACCGTGGTGAACCTTGTTATCGCTTAGGCGGGAAGGCCCGACAGCCACTCCACAACACTCAATACAACCACCGACACAATTACAACGGCGACAACCGCATCGGCTGTGCTGTCATCAAGACTACTTTTTGCCATAAATCCCCCGAGAAACAGGCAGTTATGAGGCAAGCTTAAAGCGCTGCCTCGAGTTCAGGAAGGGCCGCAAACAAATCGGCAACAAGACCGTAATCTGCCACCTGGAAGATGGGCGCATCTTCGTCTTTATTGATTGCCACAATCACCTTGCTGTCCTTCATACCGGCGAGGTGCTGAATCGCACCAGAAATACCCACCGCAATATAGAGATCGGGGGCGACAATCTTGCCAGTCTGACCAACTTGATAGTCGTTGGGGACAAAGCCCGCATCGACCGCTGCTCGCGACGCACCGATGGCTGCATTTAACTTGTCGGCTATTCCTTCAAGCATTGAGAAGTTATCGCCATTCTGCATGCCACGGCCACCTGAAATGACTACCGATGCAGAGGTAAGTTCAGGTCTATCAGAGACTGCAACTTCTTCACCGATAAAGCTAGAAACACCAGCGTCATGAGCACCATCAACTGCCTGTACTGACGCGCTCCCGCCTTCCGCTGGTACTGAATCAAACGCAGTGGTTCGTACGGTGATTACTTTCTTGGCATCCGAGCTCTTAACAGTAGCAGTAACGTTGCCTGCATAGATTGGACGCTCAAAGGTATCGGCATCGATAATCGCTGTGATGTCAGAGATCTGCGCCACGTCCAGCAAAGCAGCAACGCGAGGCATCACATTTTTGCCGTTGGCTGTGGCGGCAGCCAATACGGCATCATATCCCGCTGCTACATCTGCAACCGCCAGGCTCACATTTTCGGCGAGCTGGTTTTCATAAGCGGCGTTATCAGCTAGCAATACTGAAGCCACACCAGGAACCGCTGTAGCTGCGTCAGCCGCTGCCTGACAGCCACTACCCACAACTAAAACATCGATGTCGCCACCCAACTGTTGTGCGGCCGCTACGGCATTCAATGTGGCTGCTTTGAGCGTTTGATTATCGTGTTCTGCAACAATTAACGTCTTCATGAGATCACCTTCGCTTCGTTCTTGAGCTTATTGACTAACTGCTCAACTGATTCAACTTTTATACCCGCTGATCGCTCCGCAGGTGGCTTCACACCCGCTAAGGTCACGTGCGACTGGATATCGACGCCTAGATCAGCCGGTGAAACAGTTTCTAAAGGCTTCTTTTTCGCCTTCATAATATTCGGCAAAGATGCATACCGAGGCTCGTTCAAGCGAAGATCGGTCGTTACTACCGCGGGGAGCTTGAGCTCAACCGTCTGCAGACCGCCATCAATTTCACGGGTTACCTGCACTGTACCGTCACCTACGTTGACTTCGGAAGCAAACGTGCCCTGCCCCATACCGGTAAGCGCAGCGAGCATCTGACCTGTCTGGTTGTTGTCGCCATCGATAGATTGCTTGCCCAGAATAATCAGATCAGGTGATTCAGAGCCGATCACTCCCTTCAAAAGCTTGGCAACCTCTAGCGGCTCAGGACGACCTTCAGCTTCAACGTGGATGCCTCGGTCTGCGCCCAACGCGAGTGCTGTGCGAATTTGTTCCTGGCAGTTTTTGTCGCCAATGGATGCAACAACAACTTCAGACGCTGTGCCTGCTTCCTTAAGACGTACCGCTTCCTCCACTGCAATTTCACAGAATGGGTTTATCGCCATTTTGACATTGTTGAGCTCAACATCAGAGCCGTCGGCCTTGGCGCGCACCTTCACGTTGTAGTCCACAACGCGTTTAACTGCGACGAGTACCTTCATAGCATCTCCACTGAAAGTTAACGTGTTTGAAAATAGTAGCGATCAGAGATCAATTTGTTGCCCGCATTACTACATTTGCGAGGTGCAATACTTTAACATACCGCGAGTTCAAAAAAGCTGTAGGTGATGCATATTTTGTGTCGATTTGGCCTATTGCGATAGTTAATTGGAGGTGACTAGTGGAACGCGAATCCATGGAATTTGATGTAGTGGTTGTGGGGGCGGGACCTGCGGGTCTTTCGGCGGCCATTAAGCTCAGTCAATTGGCGCAGGGACACGAGCGCGAGGTCAGTATTTGCGTAGTTGAGAAAGGCTCTGAAGTGGGTGCTCATATTCTTTCAGGTGCAGTTCTTGAAACCTCAGCACTCGATGAGCTTTTGCCAGACTGGCGATCACTAGGGTCACCACTGAATACCGAAGTGACCAAGGACGTCTTCTACTACTACACTTCCGGCAAGTCGGCTGCGCAAATTCCAAATCTGTTCCTACCGGCGCCTGTTCACAACGATGGCAATTACATCGTTTCCATGGGTAACGTCTGCCGCTGGCTTGCCGAGCAGGCAGAAAATATGGGCATCGAGGTCTACCCGGGCTTTGCCGCTGCCGAACTGTTATTCAATGATGATGGCTCGGTAAAAGGTGTTGCCACTGGCGACATGGGTATCAGTGCGGAGGGAGAACAGAAAGACTCCTACATGCCGGGCATGGAGCTACACGCGAAGTACACGCTCTTCGCTGAAGGATGTCGTGGTCATCTAGGTAAAGAATTGATCGCCCACTTTGGGCTTGATGAAGGAAAAGACCCGCAACACTACGGCATTGGCATTAAAGAAGTTTGGCAAATCAAGCCCGAACTTCACGAGGAAGGTAAGGTAATTCATGGACTTGGCTGGCCGCTGTCAGAGAGCGGGTCCTCCGGTGGCGCCTTCATGTATCACGCCGAGAACAACGAGGTTTATATAGGCTTAATTACCGACCTCAATTATTCGAACCCTCACGTCAGTCCTTTCGAAGAGTTCCAGCGCTGGAAGACTCACCCCAAGACTGCAAAGTATCTCGAGGGTGCTGAACGCCTTGCCTATGGCGCTCGGGCGCTGGCAAAAGGTGGACTTAACTCACTACCCAAGATGAACTTCCCCGGTGGACTCATCATTGGCTGTGATGCGGGCACGCTCAACGCGGTCAAGATCAAGGGCAATCACACAGCCATGAAGAGCGGCATATTGGCAGCTGAGGAGGTTGCTACAGCCCTTATGTCCGAAACCCCGGCTACTGATCTAGTGGGCTTCGAGCAGCGGGTTGCAGACTCTTGGCTGGGCAAGGAATTAAAAGCGAGTCGCAACTTTGCAGGTTATATGCACACGTTCGGAGCGCTTTTAGGATCCGCTGCCGTGTGGTTTGACCAGACCATTATGCGGGGCAATATGCCGTTCACACTCCGCGACAAGAAGCCTGACTACGCCTGTCTTAAGCCAGCCGCGTCATCGAAGAAAATCGATTATCCGAAGCCCGATAATGTGCTGACCTTTGATCGCTTGTCGTCAGTCTTCTTGTCAAATACCAATCATGAAGAAGATCAGCCCTGTCACTTGCAGCTGGTTGACACCGCGATTCCGATTCAGGTCAACCTTCCGACCTACGACGAGCCCGCTCAACGCTACTGCCCTGCGGGAGTGTATGAAGTAATCACAGATGGTGGCGAACCGCGCTTTCAGATTAACGCTCAGAACTGCGTTCACTGTAAGACCTGCGATATTAAGGACCCCTCTCAGAATATCCGCTGGGTAACCCCTGAAGGCGTCGGTGGACCAAACTACCCCAATATGTAACACCAAAGGTCCCTGCTTTAGCTATATAGTTAAAGCAGGGAGTACTTTTGACCACCACTTTCTATGCATCCATCGTCATCAGCCATGTCCACCAGGCGATACCACGCGGCGCGCGTGAACAATGCAGTCAGCTTATTCGGTAGTGATATGAACGCAGCACCGGCAGCCGCTGGCTCTTGTGTCAGCCCAGTCTCGTCGTTGAGGTAGAAAACACCGCCTGAATTGAGGATAAGTCCAAGGCGACTTTGCCCTGTCGTTGTATCATCGACGCGCGTAGCGTCCACGACCATCAGTGGATGTAACGCCACCGCGACTTCCACCTTTTCTACCGGGGTAACGAGGTAATAGGCGCCATCGTCCTCACGTCGTAATAGTCCAGCAAACAGCGATACCAGCTCGACCCGCTTTATTTCAGATCCTTCATGAAACCAGCGCCCATCGCGATCGATGGCTATATCCACAAAGCCACAATTACTGGGATTCCATTGATCAAGCGGGTAAGGCGGACGACCGTTGACACTGCCAGAGAATATTGCCGGCGAATCTCCTACCGCCGAAACAGACCCAGCGTTGCGCACGAGTCGCGCAAATGCGTCGTCAGCCACAAACAGTCACTCTAGCGAATGACAACATCGCCTCTTCGTTTCAAATCAGCCATGAACTCCTGCCTTAGCAGTGATGCACTGACGTCTGATACTTCGCGCAGTAAAGCGTCCCTCTCGACACCCACCATGGTGTCTTCGCGACCGGCTTGAGTCCTTGCAAGCTGAACAAGCGCATAACTTTCGTCATCGAGTCGAACGGCACTCACGGTTTCAGTGTCTGTAGACCGCTTACTGAATGCCGACTGCAGCACCGCTGAGGGTAGATTGACGTTTTGCCGCGTAGCAGCCAACTCAACCCGCCATTCGTACCCCTTAGCCGATGAAACGGATTCAAGTGTCTCGCCTGCCGAGAGCGATGCATTGACCTCATCAACCAAGTTCGTCATGGCACGATCCTTGGCCTCGGACGCGAGTTGTGCCTCGATACCGTCACGAACCTCCGCTAAAGGTTTTATTCCCTCGGGCAGACGTTCCTTGACAGCCATGGCGACAAAGCGAGAACCCGATAACTCGATCACGTCACTATTGTTGCCGTCGATCAAAACATCCTCCGAGAACGCTGCGTTCCGGAGCGATGATTCCACAAAGAGGCCTTCGCCTTCATCGCGCGAAAATGGCTGAGAGATCGATACTGGCACACCGAGTTGCTCGGCAGCAGTCGCCAAACCGCTCGAGGTAAAGACGAGATCACGGAGTTGATCAACCGCGATCAGTAAATCTCGCTGTGTCTGTGCAGTCTGCAGACTTTCAGTGATTTCGGCACGTAGAAGCTCATCCGGAACCTGCTCAGCCGCAGACCGGCTTTTAACCAAGATGAAGTGAGTCCCGGCATCCGTTGTCACGGGGGACGAGATACCACCCACTTCCAAAGAAGCAATAGCATCTTCCATTGCATCGGGAAAAACCGAGCCGTCTGTGAAACCTAGGTCACCACCGACGAAAGATGAACCAATATCATCCGAGGCGTCAGCTGCAATTACTGCAAAATCTTCCGCGGCGGCGAGTCGAGACCCTACCTCATCGATTCGTGCAGCATAGGCTTCGTCTGTCTCGTCACCATCCTGAATCAATAGGATGTGTGCCACCTCTGACTGCGCCTTGGTCTCATAGTCAGCAAGAGCGTCAGCGAGCTGTGCTTCCAACTCCGCATCCTCCACAGGCAAAGCGTATTGAGCCGGATTTAGCTCGATAAACTCCACACTAAGACGCTCGGGTTGGGCAAATAGCCCCGGATTAGTCTCATAGAATGCCGAAATAGTCGCGTCATCAACGTCAGAAGCGGCGGAGAGCACCGCGTCTGGCACCACCAAGAAGCGTACGTCTCTGCGCTCGACTACGACGTCAATGGCTGCTCTCGCCTCTACAGGCGTTATGAAGTCCGCATCAGCAATGATCGACTCCAATTTGATAAGTTGGTCGGTATTACCCTGCTCTGCGCGATATTGATCTGCCGATAGACCATTGGAGCGCAACACATCACGGTAATAGTCAGCGGAGAAGCTACCGTCCACTTCAAATGTTGGGTTACCAATAATACTGCGGCGTACTGCCTCGGGAGACGCGGTGACACCAAGCGCAGTTGCGTAATCCTCAAGAAGCGCGCGATCGACCAGATTATTTAAGACTCCGGGCCTCAGAAGATCGTCATCAAGCAAGCTTGGATCTAATTGATCACCGTATATCTCGGATAACTGGCGGCGCTGCTGTTCAATCGCAAATTGGAGCTCGTTAAAAGAGATTTCGCGATCATTCACCTTAGCCGCGCCCGATTGAGCACCACCAAACGTTAATGACTCAGCGCCCGTTAGGACAAACGACAACACGATTAAGCCAATAACCACCAATACCCATGGGCTCTTCACGCCCTCTCGCATGCTCTGAAGCATTAGATTTACCCTGCTATTACCTTGAAGAAATTAGTTGCCACAAAAAAAGGCGCACGAGGCGCCCTTCTCATTCTCAGCCCCAGCTGAGATTTTACACCATTACGAGTTGCACGCGTCCTTCAACGCCTTACCCGCTTTGAAGCCAGGTGTGTTTGACGCAGCAATCTTGATTGTCTCACCCGTTCGTGGGTTGCGACCGTCGCGTGCTGCACGTGGCTTCACAGAAAACGTTCCGAAACCTACAAGAGCTACGTTGCCACCTTTAGAGAGCTCTGAAGTAATGGCTGCGACTGCTGCATCAAGTGCACGACCAGCAGCTGCCTTTGGGAGATCTGCTTCTGAAGCGATAGCATCAATTAGTTCATTTTTATTCACGATAAATCCTCGGTATATGCTTTAGGAAAATGCCTGCAACTCAGGATTAGCGTACCTTTGCGGACAATCAGGGTCAATCCAGAAATGTGAAAATTCCTTAATTTTTTCGCTCAAACGGACTTAAATCGTGTCAATGAGACGTAGCTCGCGCTTCACCCTCTTCTTGCCCCTCTGAACCCGCCACTTTTGCCTCGTTTGTGCCGGCCAGATACTCATCGTCGCTCAATGGTTGAGGTGACGATTCAAGGGCGATTTCAAGTACTTCATCAATCCATTTCACAGGCTTGATATCGAGCTTATCCTTGATGGTGTCCGGCACCTCTGCGAGATCACGCTCATTCTCATGTGGAATGACGACCGTCTTGATGCCACCGCGGCGCGCAGCGAGCAGTTTCTCTTTAAGTCCACCAATGGCCAGAACCTCTCCTCGTAAGGTGATTTCTCCGGTCATGGCGACGTCAGCGCGCACCGGAATATTCGTGGCGACACTAACAAGCGCGGTACACATTCCAATGCCGGCGCTTGGGCCGTCCTTCGGTGTTGCACCTTCCGGCACGTGGATATGGAGGTCGTGCGTATCGTGATATTTGGCTGGAATACCCAGACCCTGCGAGCGCGAGCGAACGACTGTCATCGCAGCCTGAATCGATTCTTGCATGACATCGCCAAGACTACCTGTCCGAACGTGACGTCCCTTACCACTGACCGATGCCGCCTCAATCGTGAGGAGCTCACCACCTACCGACGTCCATGCGAGACCCGTGACCTCGCCAACCTGATTAGCCTCGTCAGCCACACCAAAGGTGAACTTGCGCACACCTAGCAGGTCCTCAAGGTTCTCAGACGTGACCTCGGTACCGGACTCCCAGTCTTCCAGCGCTAGCTTTTTAACGACTTTACGGCAGACCTTAGCAAGCTCCCGCTCCATCGCTCGAACACCGGCTTCGCGTGTGTAGTAACGGACAATATCGAGAATTGCTTCGTCTGCAACGCTAATCTCAGCGGGCTTTAACCCGTTTACCTTGACCTGCTTGGGCAGAAGATATTTACGCGCGATGCTGAGCTTCTCGTCCTCCGTGTACCCTGGGATTCGAATTACTTCCAAACGGTCCAACAATGGACCGGGAATACTCATGGTGTTTGAGGTACAAACAAACATGACATCCGACAGGTCGTAATCCACCTCAAGGTAGTGGTCGTTAAAGGCGTGATTTTGCTCCGGATCGAGCACCTCGAGCATTGCTGATGCAGGGTCCCCGCGATGATCCATGCCCATCTTGTCAATTTCATCCAACAAGAACAGCGGATTACGAACCCCGACCTTGACCATCTTTTGAATCAACTTACCCGGCATCGAGCCAATATAGGTGCGCCGGTGTCCTCGAACCTCAGCCTCGTCACGCACACCACCGAGGGCCATACGAACAAACTTACGATTAGTCGACTTAGCGATAGACTCACCCAATGAAGTTTTACCTACCCCGGGAGGTCCAACGAGACAAAGTACTGGGCCTTTAAGCTTTCTGACCCGCTTTTGAACGGCCAGGTACTCAAGAATACGGTCTTTTACCTCTTCCAGTCCGTAATGATCCTGATCGAGGATGGTCTGAGCCCGCTTGATATCGTGCTTAACCTTGCTGCGCTTTGCCCAAGGAACACCAACCAACCACTCAATGTAGCCCCTCACCACCGAGGCTTCAGCCGACATGGGTGACATCATTTTGAGCTTATTCAGCTCGGAATTCGCCTTTTCGATGGCCTCATCCGACATCTTGGCTTCATCAATACGATTCTGAAGCTCATCGATCTCATTAGGTGCGTCGTCCATCTCCCCCAGCTCTTTTTGAATGGCTTTCATTTGCTCATTCAAGTAGTACTCACGCTGGCTTTTTTCCATCTGCTTTTTAACGCGACCGCGTATTTTCTTCTCGACTTGGAACAGATCGATCTCTGAATCCATTAGAGACATCAAGTGCTCGAGTCGAGCCTTAACCGCAGACATCTCTAGAATGTTTTGCTTTTCCTGCAAATCCACCGACATATGCGCGGCTATCGTGTCGGCAAGCCGACCGGGCTCATCAATGCCGGAAAGCGATGTCAGTACTTCGCTGGGCACCTTCTTGCTGACATTCACGTATTTTTCGAAGTGATCTACCGTTTCGCGAATCGCCGCTTCAGTATCGGCATCATCGAGGTCCTCGCACTCGATTTGCCGCACTGTAGCCATCGAAAAGGTTTCTCCCGTATCGATAGCCTCAATAGCCGCGCGCTCACTGCCCTCTACCAGCACCTTAATCGTGCCATCAGGCAATTTGAGAAGTTGAAGAATCGTGGAGACGGTGCCTACCTGGTACAGGTCGTCCACATCGGGATTATCGTC
>LXNH01000138.1_pt1 | contig 16808 bp, 17 predicted proteins | sample 809111 | NCBI WGS metagenome assembly LXNH01 (sample SAMN04870528, study PRJNA318959) | seawater metagenome | biome: 00002010; material: water; isolation source: marine seawater | place: Greece: Milos, Mediterranean Sea | collected 2013-05-29 | depth 5-7 m
ACATGCGACGCGGCCCCGAACATCCAGGGCCGTTGTCCGGCAGGTTTCCAACGCCAGGCAAGTACCGCCAGCCCCGCAGGGCTGGCAAGCGAATGAACCCATTTACCCATTTAAGGAATACCCCATGTACGCGGTCGTAAAAACCGGTGGCAAGCAGTACCGTGTTGCCATTGGCGAAAAACTCAAGGTAGAACAGATACCGGCTGACATTGGGCAAGAAATCACCCTGGATCAAGTGCTGTCCGTGGGCGAAGGCGACCAACTGAAAGTTGGTACGCCCCTCGTCGCCGGCGCCGTGATCAAGGCAACGGTTCTTGCGCAAGGCCGCCACGACAAGGTCAAGATCTTCAAGATGCGCCGTCGCAAGCACTATCAGAAGCATCAGGGCCACCGTCAGAACTACACCGAAATCCGCATCGAAGCCATCACGGCTTGAGACGCGACTCGGCACCACATTAGCAGGAGCTAAAAATGGCACAGAAAAAGGGCGGCGGCTCTACGCGAAACGGACGCGACTCAGAATCGAAGCGTCTGGGCGTCAAGGCTTTCGGCGGTGAACTGATTCCCGCTGGTTCGATCATCGTGCGTCAGCGCGGCACCCGTTTCCACGCTGGCGTGAACGTCGGCATGGGCAAGGACCACACCCTGTTCGCGCTGATCGACGGCAAGGTTCAATTCGGCTTCAAGGGCGCGTTGAACAAGCAAACCGTTTCGATCGTCGCCGCCGAGTAATTCTCGACGCAGCACGGTCCGGCCAGCGGCGCGGTCGCCTCAGCGATCCGCCGCCGGCCAGAACGGCAAAGCCCTGTCGCATGCGGCAGGGCTTTTTTCCTTCCCGGCCACTGCCAATGCGCAGTGTCCTTCGCCACCCGGTGGCGAGCCCGCCGGCCGCGAGGCCCGGACGGTTTTCAGGCAGAATGAGCGGAATGTTCCGCCCTGCCCTCCCGGCAATGCCCCGTCACGGCGGCACGGCCCTCTAATACAGACACGCGCAGACATCATGAAATTCGTAGACGAAGCCACCATCGAAGTCGTCGCCGGCAAAGGCGGCAATGGCGTGGCGAGCTTTCGCCGCGAAAAATTCATCCCCAAGGGCGGCCCGGACGGCGGCGACGGCGGCCGCGGCGGCAGCATCTACGCGGTGGCCGACCGCAACATCAACACGCTGATCGACTTCCGCTATGCGCGCCTGCACCGCGCCAAGAACGGCGAAAACGGCCGCGGCTCGGACCAGTACGGCGCCGCCGCCCCGGACATCACGCTGCGCGTGCCCGTCGGCACCGTCATCCATGACGCCGACACCGGCGAAGTCCTGTTCGACCTGAACCGCCACGACCAGAAAGTCGTGCTGGCGGCCGGCGGCCAGGGCGGCATGGGCAACATGCACTTCAAGTCCAGCGTCAACCGCGCCCCGCGCCAATGGACGCCCGGCAAGGAAGGCGAACACCGCTATCTGCGCATGGAACTGAAGGTGCTGGCCGACGTCGGCCTGCTGGGCCTGCCCAACGCCGGCAAGTCCACGCTGATCACCCGCATCTCCAACGCCAAGCCGAAGATCGCCGACTACCCGTTCACCACGCTGCACCCCAACCTGGGCGTGGTGCGCACCTCGCCGTCGCGCAGCTTCGTCGTGGCCGACATCCCCGGCCTGATCGAAGGCGCCTCCGAAGGCGCCGGCCTGGGCCACCTGTTCCTGCGCCATCTGGCGCGCACCCGCGTGCTGCTGCACCTGGTGGATGTATCCACGCCCGATCCGGATGCCGATCCCGTGGAACAGGCCGTGATCGACGCCCGCGCCATCGTCGAGGAACTGCGCCGCTACGACCCCGAGCTGGCCGACAAGCCGCGCTGGCTGGTGCTGAACAAGCTCGACATGGTGCCCGACCCCGAAGACACCAAGCGCCGTTTCCTCGATCTGTACGACTGGAAGGGTCCGGTATTCGGCATCTCCGGCCTGTCCGGCGAAGGCACCCAGGACCTGATCTATGCGCTGCAGGACTACCTCGACGCCGAACGCGAAAAGGAACAGCTGGCGCAGGATCAGGCCGACGGCACCTACGTCGCCGAAGACCCGCGCTTTGACGACACCCGCGGCGATGCCGACAAGAAGCCGGCCGCGCCGCGCGGCGACGAATAAGCCATAATCGCAGTCTCGTTCGATTACGCCTTTTCTCGCGCCGCAGCCCGCCGCCATCATGTCTGCCGAATCACCCGCCGTTTCCGTTGTCGCCAACGCCCAGCGCCTCGTCGCCAAAGTCGGCTCGTCGCTGGTCACCAATGAAGGCCGCGGCCTGGATCGCGCCGCCGTGGCGCACTGGGCTGCCCAGATCGCCGCGCTGCACAAGCAGGGCAAGCAGGTGGTGCTGGTATCGAGCGGCGCCATCGCCGAAGGCATGGCCCGCCTGGGCTGGCGCAAGCGCCCGTCGGTCATGCACGAACTGCAGGCCGCCGCCGCGGTGGGCCAGATGGGCCTGTGCCAGGCCTACGAGGCGGCATTCGCCGAATACGGCCTGCGCACCGCGCAGATCCTGCTGACCCACGAAGACCTGGCCGACCGCCACCGCTACCTGAACGCGCGCAGCACGCTGTTCGCGCTGCTGCGCCTGGGCGTAGTGCCCATCGTGAACGAAAACGACACCGTGGTCACCGACGAGATCCGGCTGGGCGACAACGACACGCTGGGTGCGCTGGTCACCAACCTGATCGAAGCCGACACGCTCATCATCCTGACCGACCAGCGCGGCCTGTACGATGCCGACCCGCGCAAGAATCCCGGCGCCAGGTTCATGGCGCACGCCCAGGCCGGCGACCCGGCGCTGGAAGCGATGGCCGGCGGCGCCGGCAGCGGCATCGGCACCGGCGGCATGCTGACCAAGGTGCTGGCTGCCAAGCGCGCCGCGCGCAGCGGCGCGCACACCGTCATCGCGTCAGGCCGCGAACGCGACGTACTGACGCGCCTGGCGCAGGGCGAATGCATCGGCAGCGAGTTGCAGGCCACCCTGCCGGTGTGGTCGGCGCGCAAGCAATGGCTGGCCGACCACCTGCGCCTGCGCGGCCGCGTCGTGCTGGACGACGGCGCCGTGCAGGCGCTGCTGCGCGAAGGCAAGAGCCTGCTGCCGATCGGCGTGATCGAGGTGGAAGGCGAATTCGGCCGCGGCGACGTGGTTGCCTGCGTCGACGGCCAGGGCCGCGAATGCGCGCGCGGCCTGATCAATTATTCATCGGCGGATACCCGCCGCATCCTGCGCCAGCCGTCTTCGCAAATCGCGCGCATCCTGGGCAGCATGACCGACCCCGAGCTGATGCACCGCGACAACCTGGTCGTGCTCTGACGCAGACCGGCTTCAGTCCGCCCCGGCCGTGTCCAGGCCGGCGCCATCCTGCGGCATCAACATATAGCCCCACCCGCGCACCGCCAGCACCGGCAGGTCGATGTTGAGCCTGCGCGCCTTGGAGCGCAGGCGCGAGACCAGCACGTCGACGCGCCGCGCGCTGTCCATCGGGTCGCGCATGGCATCGGGGAAGAAGCCTTCGCGCGGCAGGCATTGATGCGGCGCGTTCAACAGGCTGACGAAAAAGGCGCGCTCGGTGTTGGTGAGAGGCATGCGCTCGCCCGAAGGCCCGGCCAGCATGCGCGCGCGGCCATCCACGCGCCAGCGCGGCAGGTTGTCGGTGGTGGGATGCTGGCAGCGGATCAGGTTGCGCAGCACGGCATCCCATTCGGGAATGCTGGCCAGCGGCGGCACGCACACATGGGCGCCGGCATCGAGCGCCGCGATGCGCGCCTGCGGCGAGTCGTCGAGCGATTGCCAGACCACCGAGCACCCCGGCGCGGTGCGGCGCAGCGCGGCGATCAGGTCGGGCAGCCCGTCATCCGAGCCGCGCAGCACGACGACATCGGCGGGCTCGTTGCGCAGCCGCGCCAGCACGCCATCCGGCGACCGGCACAAGCCGACTTCCCACTGGAATTGGCGTAAGGTGTGCACGAATTTATTGCACGCCATTCCACCAAGTTGCACAACCAGGACGTAACCTCTTTCCTGCATGGGATAGCCTTTCTGAAGTTATCACTTAAGTAATATTTATATCCACCAAAGTGCCTAAGGCGCAAGCTTCAATCGACGCGTGAAAACTTTTTCAGACCGACTGAAGCACGCCCGTCTTCTGCGTGGCTACACGCAGAAAACGCTCGCGCGCATGGCCCGCCTATCGCAAAGCGCGATCGGCAGCTATGAGAGCGGACTGCGCCATTCGAGCCGTTCACTGCGCAAGCTGGCGCAGGTGCTGAAGGTGGAACTCGAATGGCTGGAGACCGGCAAGGGCCCCATGGAATTGCCCATGGAAAGCTACGACCTGAGCGATACGCTGCCGGCCACGGGCGTGGCCGAGCCGCCGCCCCGCACGATGACGCGGCGTTCGCGCCCACTGGCGCCATGGCCCTTTCCCAATATCTCGCCCGCGCAGTTCGACACGCTCACCGCCGACGACCGGGTGACGCTGGAAGCCCTGGCCCTGACCTTTATTGAATCGGCGCTGGCGCGCCGCGGCATCAAGCCGCGGGGCCGCAAATCCTGATACCGCCGCGCCCGCGATAGAGATAAAAAAAGCCCGGCATGCCGGGCTTTTTGCTGTTGCCTGCGCCGCTCAGGGCTTGGCCGGCGCCGGGGCCGGCGTGGCGCCGGCGGCCGGGGCGCTGTCACCGCGGATCTTGGCGGCGATGTCCGAGGCGGCCTTCGCCGAGGGCACTCCGAAGGCCAGCACGCCGCGATTGAGCGGCTCGCCGATGCGCGGCGCGGCGATCAGTTCACGATCGATGACCAGCGCCAGCATGTTGCCGACGTTCTTGCTGCTGATTTCGTTCAGCTTGCGCGCGCCGGCTTCGGAAAAGCGCAGGCCGACGAAGTTGGCGCCCTGGCGATCTACCAGCGCGGCGGCCTCGGTCAGGTCGGCGCGCGTCAGCACCGGCTGCTGCTGCATGTAGATCTTGCCGTCGGGCAGGCTGACTTCCACCAGGCCGGGGCCAGCCTGGGTCTGGGCCACGTAGAACTCGACCACCGACGCGGTGGCCGGCTGTTGGCTGGACGGCTGCTGCTGACCGCTGGCGTCGGGCGTGGCAGCGGCGCCGGACTTGGTCGGGGCGGTCTTGCAACCCGCGAGCGCAAGGGTCATGACAACCAGGGCGGGCGCCAATTTGCGTAGGGTCAGTTGCATACACGTTTCCTTCTTGAGTGGACTGGGGCCGGCGGGCTGACCGCAGGCTGACGTGAAAAAGTGTACAGAACCTGTATGGCAGTGTCTCCCCAGACTGATTCCAAATGTAAACCGGTACTACCATTGCCGGCCGGCATGGCGGCGCACACGGAATTGCGCTGCCGCGCCGCAGCATCGATCGCCATTCGCGTGGCGGCCGGGCAGGCTCTATACTTCGCTTTCGCGCAGGGGTACTCGTCGCGCCGAACCGGCCCGACGTGTTGAGAGAGTCCCTTCGTACCAGTACGGATAATGCCGATGCTGGGAGCCGTATTCCCGCCATGCCCGCATGGCGGGAGTCCATTCCCGATCGGCTCCAAACCATTCGCTTGGAGCTTTCCATGAACGCCAATCCCAAATTCCTGGCCGCCACCGCCGAAGTCGACGCGGCCGCGGTCGCCCCGTTGCCCAAATCCCGCCGGGTCTACGAGGTCGGTTCCCGTCCCGACATCCGCGTGCCGTTCCGCGAGATCGAGCAGGACGACACGCCCACCATGTTCGGTGGCGAAAAGAACCCGCCGCTGACCGTCTACGATTGCAGCGGCCCGTACACCGACCCCGATGCCAAGATCGACATCCGCCGCGGCCTGCCGGAAGTGCGCCGCGCCTGGATCGACGAACGCGGCGATACCGAGGTGCTGTCGGGCCCGACCAGCGAGTACGGCAAGCAGCGCCTGACCGATCCCAAGCTGACGGCCATGCGCTTCGACCTGCAACGCCCGCCGCGCCGCGCCGTGGCCGGCGCCAACGTCTCGCAGATGCACTACGCGCGCCGCGGCATCATCACGCCCGAAATGGAATACGTGGCGATCCGCGAAAGCCTGCGCCGCGAGCATTATCTGCAGACGCTGCGCGACAGCGGCCCGGACGGCGAGAAGATGGTCAAGCGCCTGCTGCGCCAGCATCCGGGCCAGTCGTTCGGCGCCGCCATTCCCGCCGCCATCACGCCGGAATTCGTGCGCGACGAGATCGCGCGCGGCCGCGCCATCATCCCCGCCAACATCAACCACCCGGAAGTCGAGCCGATGGCGATCGGCCGCAATTTCCTGGTCAAGATCAACGCCAACATCGGCAACTCGGCCGTCAGTTCGGGCATTGGCGAGGAAGTCGAGAAGATGACCTGGGCGATCCGCTGGGGCGGCGACACGGTCATGGACCTGTCGACCGGCAAGCACATCCACGAAACCCGTGAATGGATCATCCGCAATTCGCCGGTGCCGATCGGCACGGTGCCGATCTACCAGGCGCTGGAAAAGGTCGACGGCAAGGCCGAGGACCTGACCTGGGAGATCTTCCGCGACACGCTGATCGAGCAGGCCGAACAGGGCGTGGACTACTTCACGATCCACGCCGGCGTGCGCCTGCCGTTCATTCCGATGACGGCGGACCGCATGACGGGCATCGTCTCGCGCGGCGGCTCGATCATGGCCAAGTGGTGTCTGGCGCATCACAAGGAAAGCTTCCTGTACGAGCGCTTCGAGGAAATCTGCGAAATCATGAAGGCCTACGACGTCAGCTTCTCGCTGGGCGACGGCCTGCGTCCGGGTTCGGGCTATGACGCCAACGACGAGGCCCAGTTCGCCGAGCTCAAGACGCTGGGCGAGCTGACGCAGGTGGCCTGGAAGCACGATGTGCAGGTGATGATCGAAGGCCCGGGCCACGTGCCGATGCAGATGATCAAGGAGAACATGGAGCTGCAGCTGGAACACTGCCACGAGGCGCCGTTCTACACGCTGGGGCCCCTGACGACCGACATCGCGCCGGGCTACGACCACATCACCTCGGGTATCGGCGCGGCGCTGATCGGCTGGTACGGCACGGCGATGCTCTGTTATGTGACGCCCAAGGAGCACCTGGGGCTGCCGAACAAGAAAGACGTGAAGGACGGCATCATCACGTACAAGATCGCGGCGCATGCGGCGGACCTGGCCAAGGGCCACCCGGGCGCGGCGATCCGCGACAACGCGCTGTCGAAGGCACGTTTCGAGTTCCGCTGGGACGACCAGTTCAACCTGGGCCTGGATCCGGATACGGCCAAGGAATTCCACGACGAGACCCTGCCGAAGGACTCGATGAAAGTGGCGCACTTCTGCTCGATGTGCGGGCCGCATTTCTGCAGCATGAAGATCACCCAGGACGTGCGCGATTATGCGGCGTCGCAGGGCGTGAGCGAAAAGGAAGCGCTGCAGAAAGGCATGCAGGAGAAGTCGATCGAGTTCGTGAAGAAGGGCGCCGAGGTCTATCACCGGCAGTAATCTTCCGAACCGATTGCCCGGACGCCGGGCCGCCGCGCATGGCGGCGCTCCGGCGAATCGGTGGTAACAGACAAGGCCTGGAGCGACCGCTCCAGGCCTTTTTCCTTATCTGCTTTTTTTTGCAGAGTTAGTCCGATCTTGTATCGCGGGCTTGGGGGGCGGGACGCGGCCTACAGCAGCTTGCCTGGATTCATGATCCCCTTGGGGTCCACCACCCGCTTGATCTCCCGCATCAATCGCAGTTCGAGCGGGTCCTTGCTGTGCAGGAAATGGTCGCGCTTGAGCTGCCCGATGCCATGTTCGGCGCTGATGCTGCCGCCGTAGCGGTTGACCTCGTCCAGCACCGCGTCCGTGATCGCGGCGCCGTGCTCGGCCACCCAGCCGCGCTCGGCGCCGGCGGGGCGCGACAGGTTGTAGTGCAGGTTGCCGTCGCCGAAGTGGCCGAAGATGAAGGGGCGGATGTCCGGATACAGCGCGCGCACGCGCGCTTCGGCCGAGACCATGAAGTCGGGAATGCGCTCGATCGGCAGCGACACGTCATGCTTGAGATGCGGGCCGTCGGCGCGCTGGGCCTCGGAAATCTCCTCGCGCAGTTTCCACAGCGCCTGCAACTGCGCCAGCGATGCGGACACGACGGCGTCCAGGCACAGGCCGCGCTCCAGCGCAGTGCCGATCACGTTTTCCAGCAACGCGTTCAAGGCGGCTTCGTCGGCGGTGTCAGCCAGCTCGACCAGCACGTAGGCGGGATAGCGCTGCCCGAACGGCTCCTGCACGCCGGCGGCATGGGCCAGGACCAGGTCGAGGCAATCGCCGGAGAAGTACTCGAAGGCCTGCAGGCGCGCGCCGCATTGTTCGAACAGAATCTCGAACAGTTGCAGGGCCTGGGCCGGCGATTCGACGGCGGCCAGCACCACCGAGCGCACGTCGGTGCGCGGAAACAGGCGCAGCGCCACGGCGGTGATGACGCCGAGGGTGCCTTCCGAACCGATCAGCAATTGCTTGAGATCGTAGCCGGTGTTGTCCTTGCGCAGCGTGCGCAGGCCGTTGAAGACTTCGCCGCTGGGCAGCACCGCTTCCAGACCCAGCACCAGTTCGCGCGCCATGCCGTAGCGCACCACATTGACGCCCCCGGCGTTGGTGGCGACGTTGCCACCGATCTGGCTGGAGTCTTCCGCCGCCAGGCTCAGCGGCAGCAGGCGGCCGGCGTCCTGGGCGGCGCGGCGCAGATTGCCGAGGATGCAGCCGGCTTCCGCGACCAGGGTGTTGGCAACCGTGTCGATGGCGCGCACCGCGTTCATGCGGTCCAGGCTGAGCACGACGTTGGCGGCGGCGGCGTCAGGCGTTGCGCCCCCGCACAGGCCGGTATTGCCGCCACGCGGCACCACCGGCACGCCGGCGTCGTTGCACAGCGCCAGGCAGGCGGCCACGTCGGCGGTGGTGCGCGGGCGGACCACCGCCTGCGCGTGGCCGTTGTACAGGCCGCGCCAATCGGACAGCCAGGGGGCGATGTCCTCGTGGCCGGTGAAAACGGTATCCGGACCCAGGGCCTGGACCAGGCGCTGGGCGATGTCGGTTGTGCTCATGATGTCTGCCTGGAAGCGGGAAAAAGGGAATCGAGGCGCAGGCGATTGGCCGCCTGCCGCAGATGGCCTTCGGCCATGCGCCGCGCGCGGGTCGCATCGCGGTCGCGGATGGCGTCGAACACGGCAACGTGCTCGTGGTGTACGGCGTCCGTCATGCCGGCCAACTGGCGGCTGTGGGCGCGCGCGGTGGTGACGGCCAGGCGCAATTGCAGGTTCAGGTATTGCAGCAGGTCCTGGTAGAACGGATTGTGGGTCGCGGCCGCCACCGCCAGGTGAAAGGCGATGTCGTGCTCGACGCCCTGCTCCGGATGATGCTGGTGGCGCTCCAGGTCGGCCAGCGCGCGCGCCATGGCGTCCAGGTCGGCGGCGCTGCGGCGCTCGGCCGCCAGCGCGGCCGCGCCGCCCTCCAGCTCCATGCGCAGTTCGTAGACGTTGGCCAGCTGCTCGCGGCTGACGGCGATATCGGCGGGCACCTGAAAGCCCTGCGCGCCGGTGCGCGCCAGCACCACGCTGCCCGACCCCTGGCGGCTCTGGATCAGCCCCTGGGCGCGCAGGCGCTCGGTCACTTCGCGGATGACCGCGGCACTGACGCCATACTGGTCAGCCAGAATGCGGCCGGACGGCAACTTGGCGCCCACGGGGTAGACGCCATGGGCGATGTCGCCCGCGATCTGGCGGGCGACCTGTTCGGTCAGGGTCAGGCTCTTGGTCAGCATAGCGGCCAAGTATAGCCGAAACCTTTCAGGTTATCTGATAACTTTGAGCAAGGAACCCCGCGCAGGCGCTGTCGCCCCCCCCCCGCCGCTCAGGCCGCCGCTTCGGCGTCGCCGGTCGTGCGCGCGCCCTCGCCGTCCGGCATGCCGGCAACGGAGCAGCAGCGCCCGCCACGCGCCTTGGCGCGGTACAACGCGGCATCGGCTGAATCCAGGATGGCCTGGGCCTTGCGGTTGGCGCCGGAAATGATGGCGATGCCGATCGACAGCCCGACGCTGACGCGCGAGCCATCGGTCAGCACGATCGGCTGGCCGACATCGCGCAACAGATGGTTGCCCAGGCGCAGCGCGGCCGTGGCGTCGATGCCGGTGGCCAGCACGATGAACTCATCGCCGCCGATACGGGCGGCGACATCATCGACCCGCAACATGCCGCGCATGCGCTGCGCGATCGTCTTCAGGACATGATCGCCGGCCGCGTGGCCGTGGGTGTCATTGATGATCTTGAAGTCATCCATGTCGATGTAGAACAGCGCGGCGGCGCTGTCATGCGCGCGGGCGCCCGTGCAAATGCGATCGAGCGCCGCTTCCAGCCCGGCGCGGTTGGCCAGGCCGGTCAGCACGTCCAGGCTGGCGCGGCGCTCGTTCTCGCGTTCGGCCAGCATGGTGGACACCAGGATGCGCCGCAGCCGTTGCGACGCGATGCTCATGCTGACCAGGTAGAACGGAATCTGGATGAACACGATGGCGGTGACGTATTCCCCGGAGAACAGCGCGCCCAGGCCCATCGGCCCCAGGCTCAGGAAGATCATGGCGGCCACCAGCCGCGGCGCGCCGTAGTTGCGAAAGCAGATGCCGCCCGCCATGGCGCCGCAGGACACGCCCGCCAGCGTGGCGGCCAGCCAGTCCTGGTTGAGGAAGGTGACGAGCACGCCGTAGCCGACGCTGCAGGCCCACAGCAGGGCCAGCACGATGTAGATGTCGGTATGGGTCTTGGCGCCGCGCGCGGCGTTGCGCAAGGCCGACCGCAGAACCATGACGCGCACGACGGCCAGCAGGATCTCAAGGAGCAGCCAGGATATGTAGAGCGGCTCGGGACGGCGCCAGGCCACGACGCCCGCGATCATCAGGGTATTGATGACGCCGCCGGCAAAAATCGGCAGGGTGCCGAACAGACTGGCGATCAATGCGGCGCGGATATCCGCCGGCGTATCCTGCCCGGAATCCGTCAACCAGCGGGTCAGCCGCCATGTCGGCAGGCTGAATCTCAGTCCTCTATCCACTCCGTCCCATCCAAAGCTGCCCGCCATGGCGCGGCCGACTGGCTGGCGTTATAGCAGGTATTTCAGGCCTTTAATATTGTCCGCGAGGGCAATAACCGGCGATTTTTCAGGGACGGGATAGCGTGACTCAGCGGTCACGCGCGCCGCATACGGCGCATTCGGGGTCGCGCTGCACGTTGACGCTGCGCCATTGCATGGTGCGCACGTCCAGCCACAAGAGCCGGCCCGACAGGCTTTCGCCCACACCGGACAACAGCTTGAGAGCCTCGGCGGCCTGCATGCTGCCAATGATGCCGACCACCGGCGCGAACACGCCCATGGTGGCGCAATTGGCCTCTTCAACGTCGTCCGCCTCGGGAAACAGGCAGTGATAGCACGGCGCGTCCGGGTCGCGCAGGTCGTAGACGCTGACCTGGCCGTCAAAGCGGATGGCCGCGCCCGACACCAGCGGCTTGCGGTGCTGCACGCAGGCGCGGTTGATGGCGTGACGCGTGGCGAAGTTGTCGGTGCAGTCCAGCACCAGGTCGGCTTGCGCCACGGCGTCGGACAGGGCCTGGCCCTGCAACCGTTCGACGCGGGCATGCACGCGGGTCTGGGGATTGAAGGCGGCCAGCATGTCGCGGCCGGACTCGGCCTTGGGCCGGCCGACGCTGGCGGTGGTATGCAGGATCTGGCGTTGCAGGTTGCTCAGCTCGACGACGTCGTCATCGGCCAGCGTGATGTCGCCGACGCCGGCGGTAGCCAGGTAGAGCGCGGCGGGCGAACCCAGTCCACCCGCCCCCACGACAAGCACACGCGCCGCCAGCAGCCTTTCCTGCCCTTCGATGCCCAACTCGTCGAGCAGGATATGGCGGGCGTAGCGCAGCAGTTGCTCGTCGTTCATTTGCTCTTGCTGGGCTCGACTCCGGTCGGCGTGATCTTCAGGCGCTGGGTCGGACCGGTGCCGGGCTTGGCGTCGGCCTTGGCCTGCGCGCGGGCCGAGCCCTTCTGTACCGGTTTGCCGGCCAACAGGTTCAACGCCTGCTGCAGTTGGAAGTCGTCCTTGCCGCCGAACTCGAAGATCTTGGTCGGGATGTCGACGTTGTCCTGGTTGGTGTTGGACTTGATCTCGTTGGTCGTGCCCGGATTCGACAGGTGGCGTTGCAGGTCGGCTTCGCGCGGCAGGCGGAACAGGTCGCCGTCGGCGGTGTCGGCCACGACATAGTCGGGCTCGATGCCGGTGGCCTGGATCGAACGGCCGCTGGGCGTGAAATAGCGCGACGTGGTGAGCTTGACCGCGGTGGTTTCCGACAGCGGCAGGATCACCTGCACCGAGCCCTTGCCGAAGGTACGGTTGCCCAGCACCTTGGCGCGCTTGTGGTCCTGCAGCGCGCCGGCCACGATCTCGGAGGCCGAGGCCGAGCCGACGTTGACCAGCACCACCATCGGCACGGTCTTGGTCCAGGCCGGCAGGCCCGCCAGGTAGTTGCTTTCGCCACGGGCGTATTCGGACGGAGTGGCCAGGTACTTGTGACGGGCGTCGGGCGTGCGGCCGTCGGTCGACACCACCAGGGTGTCGGCCGGCAGGAACGCGCCGGACACGCCGATGGCGCTGGTCAGCAGGCCGCCCGGGTCATTGCGCAGGTCGAGCACCAGGCCCTTGGGCGTTTCCTTGGCGCCCAGGTCCTTGAGCTGCTTGGCCAGATCGACCCCGGTCTTTTCCTGGAACTGGGCGATGCGCACGTAGGCCACGCCGTTATCCAGCATCTTGCTGCGCACGCTGCGCACCTTGATGATGTCACGCACGATCTTGAGCACGATCGGCTGGGGCCGGTCGGCGCGCATGATGGTCAGCGTGATGGGAGACTTGGGCGCGCCGCGCATGAGCTTGACGGCGTCGTTCAACGACATGCCCTTGGTGGGCGTGTCGTCGATCTTGATGATGAGATCGCCCGCCATGACGCCGGCGCGCGCGGCCGGCGTGTCTTCGATCGGCGAGATGACCTTGACGAAGCCGTCCTCGGCGCCGACCTCGATCCCCAACCCGCCGAATTCACCCTGCGTGGCCGTCTGCATTTCGCGGAAAGCGTCGGCATCCAGGTAGGCGGAGTGCGGGTCCAGATTCGACACCATGCCGGATATGGCGTTGTCGATCAGCGTCTTGTCATCGACCGACTCGACGTAGTTGTTCTTGATGGCCGCGAAGACGTTGCTCAACTGCCTGAGTTCATCCAGCGGCAAGGGGCTGCCGCGCTGGGCGACAGCGGTGACGCCCACGCTGAGCAGGACACCTGCCACCGCACCGATGGCAATCAGACCGAAACCGCGAAACTTGCGAGTGCTCATGCACACTTCCCGAATGGTTTTCGCCCTTGAGGGTTTTTGGCTTTACTGGGCCAGCCACTGGGCTGGGTCCACAGGAGCGCCGCGATGGCGAATTTCAAAGTATAGGCCGGATTCCACTTGGCCGCCGGTTGCGCCTACGGTGGCAATAGTATCTCCCGCCGCGACGGAATCGCCCACCCGTTTGAGCAGACTTTGGTTGTAAGCATAGACGGTCAGGTATTGCTGGCCATGATCCACAATGATGAGATTGCCAAAACCCCTCAGCCAATCGGCATAGACCACTGTGCCGGGGGCCACCACTTTCACGGGCGTGCCTTCGGGGGCGCGCAGCACCACGCCCCGCCAGACGCCGCCATCCGGGCGGTCCACGCCGAAACGGCCCTGCACCGGCCCGCGCACCGGCGCGGCCAAACCATGGCGCAAGCCATTGCCACCGCCGACCGGCACCGGACGCTGGGCCGATGCCGTACGGGTTGGAGTGGTTCCCTGGTCGTCGGGTTCCGCCTTTTTTGGGGCGTCCGCGGGTTTTACCGGGGGCGGCGTCTCGGCCGGCCCGGTCAGACGGGGATGGCGGCTGTCGGCCGGGCGCAGGCCAGCGGCGTCGGGATCGGCCACCACCACCGGTCCGCGGCCCTGGCGCGAAGCGGCTTCAACCTGTTCGCGCGCCGCGGCGGCCTCGCGCGCCTCGCGGTCGCGGCGGGCCGAATCGGCCACGGCCTTATCGGCGGCCTTGCGCTCGGCCTCGGCCTGGCGGCGGGCCGCTTCGGCGCGGCGGTCGGCCTCGGCCTGCTTGCGCGCCGCTTCGGCGCGCCGGGCTTCCTCGGCGCGGCGCGCTTCCTCGGCGCGGCGGCGCGCTTCTTCGGCCTTGCGGGCTTCTTCGACCTGTTTGGCGATGGCCGCGTCCAGGTCGGTGATCAGGCGCGACAGGCGCTGGTCGTCGCGCCCCAGCTTGCTGGCTTCGGCGCGCTGGGCGGCGATCTGCCCTTCCAGGCGCGCCAGCAGCGTCGCGCGTTCCTTCTGCTGGGCCACCAGCGCGGCCTTCTGTTCGGAGGTCTCGGCCACCAGCTTTTCAAGCTCGGCGCGGCGGGCATCGGCACGCCCCTGCAGCGCCGCCAGGCGATCGATATCGGCCCGCAGCGCCTCGACGGCGCGGGCGCGGGCCTGGGAGACATAATCCAGGTAGCCGAGGTTGCGGCCCAGCACCTGGGGATCGTCGCCGGACAGCAGCGCGGTCCAGGGCGACAGCCCGCTGGTGTACTGGGTACGCAGCTGGTCGGCCAATTCGATCCGGCGCTTGGCCAGCACCGCCTGCTGCGCCGTGATCTGCTTTTCCAGGCCCGCCAGGTCGGCGCTTGCCTGGCGGTTGGCCTCGGCCAGTTCCTTCAGGCGCAGGTTGATCCGGGAAATCGCCGATTCCGACTGCTTCAGGGCGTCGGCGGCCTCCTTGCGGGCCGCTTCGCGCGTATCGATGTCCTTTTGCAGATTCTCGATACGGTCGCGCAACTGGGCCTGCTGCCTTTCGGCCTCGGACTGGCGGTCGGCGAGATTGTTGGGCGCGGCGCCCGCCGGCAGCGCTCCGCCAGCCAGCACCACCGCCACCAACCATCCCGCCATGCGCGCCATGTATCAGTCCTTCTTTGCCTTGCCTTGGGCCGCGACCGCGGCCATGGCCGCCTCAATCTCGGCGGCATCGCCCAGATAATAGTGGCGGATGGGACGCAGGTCATCATCCAGTTCATACACCAGCGGCTGGCCGGTGGGGATGTTCAGGTTGACGATGTCGTCGTCCGAGACGTTGTCCAGGTGCTTGATCAGGGCGCGCAGGCTGTTGCCGTGGGCGGCGATGAGCACCTTGCGGCCGGCGCGGATGGCCGGGGCGATCGACTCGTTCCAGAACGGCAGCACGCGCGCCACGGTGTCCTTCAGGCACTCGGTGGCCGGCAACTGGTCGGCCGGGATCTTGGCATAGCGGCTATCGAAACGCGGGTGGCGCTCGTCGTCCAGCGACAGGGGCTCGGGCGCGATGGCGTAGGCGCGGCGCCAGATCAGGACCTGCTCGTCGCCGTACTTGGCGGCGGTCTCGGCCTTGTTCAGGCCCTGCAGGGCGCCGTAGTGGCGCTCGTTCAGGCGCCAGTTCACGCCCACCGGGGTGTACATGGCGTCCATGGCGTCCAGCGCGATCCACAGGGTGCGGATGGCGCGCTTGAGCACCGACGTGTAGGCCAGGTCGAAGGTATAGCCTTCTTTCTTGAGCAGTTCGCCCGCCTTGCGGGCCTGTTCACGGCCGGTTTCGGTCAGGTCGACGTCAGTCCAGCCGGTGAAACGGTTTTCCAGATTCCACTGGCTTTCGCCGTGGCGCATCAGAACGAGTTTGTGCATGGTTTGGCAGGCGTGTAACGCGGGTTAAAGTTGCGGAATGCGCTCATTTTATAATTGAGCGATTTTGCCCTTGATTTTGCCCCGGCGCACCCGTCGATTTCCCGGCGTGGCGCTTGAGGCTTCGCCGTTACCAGGCTAGACGCCGCTCTTCAGGATGCCCCGTGGACCTTCTGCAATTCTTGCTCGATAAGAACAACATCTTCATTGTCGCCGTAACCATCGTTTCCGGGGTCATGCTGGCGATTCCGGCCCTGCGCAAGGGCCGCACCGGCTCGGCCGTCAGCACCGGCGAGGCCATCCAGATGGTCAACCAGCGCCAGGCCGTATGGATCGACGTGCGGCCCGCCGAGCAGTTCCAGGCCGGCCACATCGCCCAGGCGCGCAGCGTGCCCGCCGCCGACCTGGAACAAAAAGCCGCTTCGCTGCCCAAGAACAAGCCGCTGGTCGTGGTTTGCGACAATGGCCGCGAATCCGCCCGCGCCGCCGCCAAGCTGCGCGCGCAGGGGTTTGCCGACGCCGTGCCGCTCGAAGGCGGCATGCGCGCCTGGCTGGCCGCCAGCCTGCCGGTCACCCAGAAGGGTTGAAGCGGCGCGGCGCGCCCCCACCTACCCATAGAATCCGCCTGGAGCGCCTATGAACAAAGTTGTCATGTACAGCAAGGACTATTGTCCTTATTGCGCCCGCGCCAAGGCGCTGCTCGAGCAGCGTGGCGTGACCGACCTGGAAATCATCCAGATTGACCGCGAACCCGGCCAGCGCGACCGCATGATCGAGCGCACCGGCCGTCGCACGGTACCGCAGATCTTCATCGGCGAGACCCACGTCGGCGGTTGCGACGACCTGATGGCGCTGGACCGCTCCGGCGGCCTGACGCCCCTGCTCAACGGCTGAAATCCCGGCATGATGCCTGGCCGACCGCCCCTTTTTGCCCCTCCCACCAACGGAAACACTCATGGCTGATCAAGACCAAAACACCCAGCAAGAAGGCGGCAACGACGCGCCCTCGTTCAATCTGCAGCG
>LXNH01000139.1_pt1 | contig 16719 bp, 14 predicted proteins | sample 809111 | NCBI WGS metagenome assembly LXNH01 (sample SAMN04870528, study PRJNA318959) | seawater metagenome | biome: 00002010; material: water; isolation source: marine seawater | place: Greece: Milos, Mediterranean Sea | collected 2013-05-29 | depth 5-7 m
CCCTGCGCGAGTCGCTGGCCTTCGCCTTTGAAGCCAGCCTGATGATCGGCCAGGCGGCGCAGAACGACACCACCCGCAAGTTGGCGTCCTGGGCCGCCATCCTGGCGGTGCCCACGGCCATCGCCGGCATTTACGGCATGAATTTCAAGTTCATGCCCGAACTGGCGTCGCCGTTCGGCTATCCGGTCACGCTGGGCGTGATCGCCTCGGTCTGTTCGTTCCTATATTGGCGTTTCCGCAAGTCGGGCTGGCTGTAGCGCGGCCCCGGGGCGCAACCGTGCCATCGCGGGCGCGCCGCGCCGCCCGGCGGCCGCCGGGCTGTGGCAAACTGCCTGCGTTTTCCTCTCCGGAGCGCGGCCCGTGCGCGGCAATTCCCCCTTTCGCGGCGGCAGCAAGCTGACCGCCCTCGTCGTCGCCCTGATCCTGGCGGCGGCCGGCGCCCTCGTCAACTGGCTGCAACCTTCCGGCCAGGGCGATGCGCGCCCGGCCGGGCGGCCTGGCGCCAGCGCGCCCGCCGCGCCGGGCCGCGCGGACGCCGTGCCCGCGGGCAGCTATACCCTGACCGGCATGATCGTCAACGTCGCCGACGGCGACACCGTGACGCTGCGCGCGCCCGACGGCCAGCGCCGCATCCGCCTGGACAGCATCGACGCGCCCGAGGAGGGCCATGGCGCGGACCAGCCCGGCCAGCCCTATGCCGAAGCCTCGCGCCAGCACCTGGCCGGGCTGGTGGCCGGCAAGACCGTGACCGCCCAGTGCTACCTGAAGGATCCGTACGGCCGCGACGTCTGCGCCCTGATCCTGGAGGATGGCCGTTCCGCCAACCGTCAGCAGGTCGAGGCCGGCTATGCCTGGGCCTATACCGCGCGGCAGGGCGACTACCTGAACGACAAGGCCATGCCCGGCCTGCAACGCCAGGCCAAGGCCGCCGGGCGCGGCCTGTGGGCCGGCAAGAGCCCCATGCAGCCCTGGAAGTGGCGCTACGACTGCTGGCGCCAGCGCCAGTGCGGCTGAGCGCCGCGCGCCGGCGGGGGAAATCCGTCCTGCTGCGCGCGCCGCATGCCGCCCGCGAGGTCCCTAGGGGGATGCCAGGGTACTGGCGCGGTTACACCTTTGCTATTCTCTGTCGCACTGTATAGAAGGAAAGGTTTCCATGCGTGCTTTGATGCGGCTCTGGGCGGCGGCCATAATGCTGTTGCTGGCGTTGGCGGGCTGCTCCCGGGACGGCAGTCCCATCAACAGCCCCTATCCCTCCGGCGCCGAAGGCCAGAACACACTGTATTCGGCCTTCGTCAAGCGTTCGCCCAAGTACCTGGACCCGGCCAGCTCCTATTCCGGCGATGAAACCCCTTATACCTACAGCATCTATGAAACGCTGTACGGCTACCATTACCTCAAGCGGCCCTACCAACTGATCCCGCGCGCGGCGGCCTCGATCGATCCGCCGGTCTACCTGGACGCGCAGGGCAAGGTGTTGCCGGCCGAGGCGCCGGGCGAGCAGATCGCCGAAAGCGTCTACGACATCAAGATCAAGCCCGGCATCCGGTTCGCGCCGCATCCGGCCTTTGCCCGCAAGACCGACGGCAGCTATGACTACTTCCCGATCGCGCCTGAAGACCTGGCCGGCAAATACGCCATTCCCGACTTTCCGCGCACCGGCACCCGCGAACTGACCGCCGACGATTACGTCTACGCCTTCCGCCGCCTGGCCAGCCCGCGCGTGGCGTCGCCGATCTACTCGCTGATGGCCGAGTACGTCAGCGGCCTCAAGGAATACGGCGACCGCCTGCGCCAGCGCGACCAGGCGCTGCGGCGCGACCTGCCGGGCGGCGCCGGGGCCTCGTGGCTGGACCTGCGCGAACCCGACGGCTTCACCGGCGTGCAAGCGCTCGATCCGCACACGCTGCGCATCCGCGTCAATGGCAAATACCCGCAGTTCAAGTACTGGCTGGCCATGACCTTCACGGCCCCGGTGCCCTGGGAGGCCGATCGCTTCTACAACCAGCCCGGCATGGCCGAGCATGACCTGTCGCTCAACACCTGGCCGGTGGGCACCGGCCCATACATGCTGGCCGAGTCGCTGCAGAATCGCCGCCACGTGCTGGCGCGCAACCCCAACTTCCATGGCGAGCCGTATCCCTGCGAGGGCGAGCCGGGCGACCGCGCCGCCGGCCTGCTGGCCGATTGCGGCAAGCCCACGCCGTTCATCGATCGCGCCGTGTTCAGCGTCGAGAAGGAAGCCATTCCGCTGACCGGTAAATTCATGCAGGGCTACTACGACGTGCCGCAGATCGAGCGCGGCGAATACGGCGTGGCCATGCTGGTGGCCGCTGGCGACAGCCAGGACAAGGCGCGCAAGTACGCCGAGCACGGCATCCGCCTGCCGACCACGGTCGAGACCGCCAACTGGTACATGGGCTTCAACTGGCTCGACCCGGTGGTGGGCAAGGGCGATACGCCCGAACAGGCCGAGAAGAACCGCAAGCTGCGCCAGGCCATCAGCATCGCCTTCGACTGGGAAGAGTACGTGGCGGTATTCGAGAACAGCCAGGCCTCGGTGGCCTACGGCCCGGTGCCGCCCGGCGTGCTGGGCTACCGCGAGCCGCCCGAGGGCGTGAACCCGGTGGTCTACGACCTGGTTGACGGCAAGCCGGTGCGCAAGTCCATCGACACCGCGCGCAAGCTGCTGGCCGAGGCCGGCTACCCCGATGGCCGCAACGCCGTGACCGGCGCGCCGCTGGTGCTGTACTACGACTCCATGACCGGCGGCGGGTCCAATCCGCAGTTCGACTGGATGCGGCGGCAGATGGCCAAGCTGGGGGTGCAGCTGGACGTGCGCGCGACCGACTACAACCGCTTCCAGGACAAGATGCGGCGCGGGTCGGCGCAGATCTTCCTGTGGGGCTGGAACGCCGACTATCCCGATGCCGAGAACTTCCTGTTCCTGCTGTACGGCCCCAACGCCAAGGCCAAGAGCGGCGGCGAGAACGCCGCCAACTACGACAGCCCCGAATACGACAAGCTGTTCGAGCAGATGAAGTTCCTGGATGACGGCCCCGAAAAGGAAGCCCTGATCCAGCGCATGGTCGCCATCGTGCAGCGCGACGCGCCCTGGATGTTCGGCTACTTCCCGATGTCGGGCGGCGCCTATCAGCAGTGGGTCGGCAACGCCAAGCCGACCCAGATGGTGCGCAACACGCTGCAGTACATGAAGATCGATCCCGCCCTGCGCGAACGCAAGATCGATGAATGGAATTCCCCCATCTGGTGGCCGGTGGGCCTGTTCGTGCTGCTGATCGCGCTGGCGATCTGGCCGTCCTACGTGGCGCTCAAGCGGCGCGAACGGCAGACCGCCTTCGCCCCGGCTTCCCGCAAGGAGCATCAATCATGATCGGCTACGTCATTCGCCGGTTGCTGTACGGCGTGCTGATTCTGATCGGCGTGAACCTGTTCACCTTCATCCTGTTCTTCGCGGTCAACACGCCCGACGACATGGCGCGTCTGGCCATCGGCGGCCAGCGTGTCAGCCAGGACGCGGTCGAGAAATGGAAGGCCGAACGCGGCTACGACAAGCCGCTGTTCTACAACGCCCGGGCCAGCGGCACGGCGCAACTGACCGACACCGTGTTCTACCAACGCTCGGTGCCGCTGCTGGTGATGGACTTCGGCGCCTCCGACGGCGGGCGCGACATCGGCCGCGAGATCCAGACCCGCATGGGGCCAAGCCTGGCGCTGGCGGTGCCGACCTTCCTGCTGGGGCTGTTCGCCAGCATCGTGTTCTCGTTGACGCTGGTGTATTTTCGCGCCACCCGGCTCGACTTCTGGGGCGTGGTGCTGTGCGTGATGCTGCTGTCCATTTCCAGCCTGTTCTACATCATCGCGGGTCAATGGCTGTTCGCCAAGCTGCTGCGGCTGGTGCCGTTCTCGGGTTTCTCGGGCGGGCTGGACATGGTCAAGTTCCTGGCGCTGCCGGTGCTGGTGGCGATCGTCTCGCGCCTGGGGCCCGAGGCGCGCTTCTACCGCACCCTGTTCCTGGAGGAGATCGGCAAGGACTACGTGCGCACCGCGCGCGCCAAGGGACTGGCCGAGCGCGTGGTGCTGCTGCGCCACGTGCTGCGCAACGCCATGCTGCCGATCCTGACCAGCACCGTGGCCGCCTTGCCGCTGCTGTTCATGGGCAGCCTGATCGCCGAGTCGTTCTTCGGCATTCCGGGCCTGGGCAGCTACACCATCGACGCCATCAACGCACAGGATTTCTCCATCGTGCGCGCCATGGTCTTCCTGGGCGCGTCGCTTTACATCGTGGGGCTGATCCTGGCCGACCTTTCCTACACGCTGGCCGATCCCCGCGTCCGATTCGAGTAGCCGCCATGCCCAAGTTCGTATTCCTCTGGACCGACATCGCGCTGTGGCTGATGGTGCTGGGCGCGCTGGCCTATGTCTGGCACGCGCGGCGCAGCCCGAATCTGCGTGCGACCTGGGCGCGGGTGGCGCGCGACACGCCGGCGATGTGCTCGGCCGTGGTGCTGGCGGCGTTCGCGCTGATCGGCCTGCTCGATTCCATTCACTACCGGCCGCTGCTACCGCCCGCGCCCGGCGCGGCCGCCGATGCCGCGCCGGTGTATGCGCCGGCGGTCAATTCGGCGCTCGACGGCCTGCTGCGCGGCAGTGTTCTGACGCGCCCCGAGAAAACCTATTCCAGCCCGCTGGCGGTGCGCCAGTTCACCAAGGAGACCTTGCTGGTCGATGACAAGCCGGTGCGCGATTTCCCGCGATTGCGGGCGGCCGGCACCCACCTGGCCGATCCCGACCGCGATCATCTCGGCGATGTTTCCTACCGCTTCGGCCTGGGCCTGGCGGCCGGGCTGGCGGTGGCGCTGGCCGGCGCCGGCCTGGTGTTCGCCTGCCTGGCGCGGCGCGGCGGCGCGGCGGCGGCGGCCGAGGCCCTGCTGGGCGGGCGCGCCGAGGTGCCGTGGCGCGCCATGGCCGTCACCTTCACTTTGCTATGCCTGGTGGCGGGGGCGCTGGCCGGCCTGTCCAGCGGCTATCACGCGCTGGGCACCGACCGCATCGGCAACGACGTGCTGTGGCAAGCGCTCAAGAGCGTGCGCACGGCGCTGGTCATCGGCAGCCTGACCACGCTGGCGATGCTGCCGCCGGCCATCGTGTTCGGCATCGCGGCCGGCTACTTCAAGGGCAAGGTCGACGACGCCATCCAATATCTCTACACCACCATCACCTCGATCCCGGGCGTGCTGCTGGTGGCCGCCTGCGCCTTGATGATGCAGGTCTACATCGACAACCACGCCGACCTGTTCGACACGTCGGCCGCGCGCGCAGACCTGCGCCTGTTCCTGCTGTGCATGATCCTCGGCTTCACCGGCTGGGCCGGCCTGTGCCGCCTGCTGCGCGCCGAGACCCTCAAGCTGCGCGAACTGGAGTACGTGCAGGCTGCGCGCGCGTTCGGCGTGTCGCACTGGCGCATCATGACGCGCCACCTGCTGCCCAACGTCGCGCATCTGGTGCTGATCACCGTGGTGCTGGAATTCTCTGGCCTGGTGCTGTACGAGGCGGTGCTGTCGTACCTGGGCATCGGCGTCGATCCCAGCATGAATTCCTTTGGCTCGATGATCGACGGCGCGCGGCTGGAAATGTCGCGCGACCCGATGATCTGGTGGAACCTGATGACCGCGTTTCTCTTCATGCTGGCGCTGGTGCTGGCCGCCAACCTGTTCGCCGACGCGGTGCGCGATGCCTTCGATCCGCGCACCCGCCGCTACAAGCCGGCCCGCCCGCCCAGCGTCGGCGGGTTCGGCCGCCGTCGGGGCGCGGTCCTCGCGGCCGATGCCCGCGCCGTCAAGTCGGGAGACACGCCATGAGCCAGGATATCCGCCAGGACGCGCCCTTGCTGGCGGTGCGCGGCCTGGACGTCGACATCGCCGGCGAGAGCGGCATGACGCACGCGGTCAAGCGGCTGGAGCTGGCGATTTCGCGGCGCGAGACGTTCGCGCTGGTGGGCGAGTCCGGGTGCGGCAAGAGCATGACCGCGCTGGCGCTGTTGCGCCTGCTGCCGGACGCCGGCCGCATCGTCGGCGGCCAGATCGACCTGGATGGCGAAGACCTCAACCGCCTGCCCGAAAGCGCGATGCGCGGTGTGCGCGGCGGTCGCATCGGCATCATCTTCCAGGAACCCGCCACCAGCCTCAACCCGGTCATGCGGGTCGGCGACCAGATCATCGAGACGCTGGTGGCGCACACGCCGCTGCGCGGCGCCGCGGCCCGCGCCCGCGCCATCGACTGGCTGCGGCGGGTCGGCATCGCGGAGCCGGAGCGGCGCATCGACGATTATCCGTTCCAGTTCTCCGGCGGCCAGAAGCAGCGCGTCATGATCGCCATCGCGTTGGCGGCCGAGCCGTTGCTGCTGATCGCCGATGAACCCACCACCGCGCTCGACGTTACCGTGCAGGCGCAGGTGCTGGCGCTGCTGGCCGACATCCAGCGCGAGATCGGTATGGCCGTGCTGCTCATCACCCATGACCTGGCGGTGGTGCGCAATGTCGCCCACCACGTGGCCCTGATGCGCGGCGGCGAGATCGTCGAGAGCGCCGACGCCGAGGAATTCTTTCGCGCGCCCAAGCACCCCTATGCGCGCCAGCTGTTCGACGCCATTCCCACCTTCGGCAAGCGTGGCCGGCCGCTCAGCGAGGCCGGCCGCGCGGCCGCGGCGGCAGAGACGGACACGCGCCGAGGCCGCGCGCGCGAACCGGGGGTGGTGCTGGACGTGCAGGACCTGAAAGTCCATTACCCGGTGCGCAAGGGGCCGCTGCGGCGCGTGGCGTCGTGGGTCAAGGCGGTCGATGGCGTGACCTTCACGCTGCGCGCCGGCGAAACCCTGGCGCTGCTGGGCGAATCGGGATGCGGCAAGACCACCACCGGCAAGGCGCTGCTGCGCCTGATCGATGGCGCCCATATCGCCGGCCGCGCCATGCTGCAGGGACAGGACCTGCTGACCGCCGACCGCGCCCGCTTGCAGCGTCTGCGGCAGGACATCCAGATCGTGTTCCAGGACCCCTATGCGTCGCTCGATCCGCGTATGCGGGTCGGCGACATCCTCGACGAAGGCCTGGCGTCCCTGCGCCGCGGCATGGCCGCGCGCGAACGCCGCGAGCGCGCCGCCCGGCTGATCGAGCGTGTCGGCCTGCCGGCCGACACGCTGGCCCGTTATCCGCACGAGTTCTCCGGGGGGCAGCGCCAGCGCATCGCTATCGCGCGCGCGCTGGCGGTGGAACCGAAGGTGCTGATCTGCGACGAGCCGACCTCGGCGCTGGACGTGTCGGTGCAGGCGCAGATCCTGGACCTGCTGCGCGAGCTGCAGGACGAGCTGGGCATCGCCTACCTGTTCATCACCCACAACTTCGGCGTGGTCGAATACCTGGCCGACCGCATCGCGGTGATGGACGGCGGCCGCATCGTCGAGCTGGGCGAGGCCGACGCGGTGCTGCACGCGCCGCGCCAGGACATGACGCGCCGATTGCTTCAGGCGGTGCCGCGCCTGCAATTCGGCTCGGCCTGAGGCGCGTCGGCGGGTTCCCGGCCCGATCCCTGGCCACGCCGCGCCCGCGGGGCCGGCCCCATGAAATACGCCCCGGTCCTTGCGAACCGGGGCGCGGCCTGCCTGCGCGGCGGCGTTCAGTCGTGGGCGTTGCGGGTTTCCAGCCAGACCAGCGTGTCGTGCCGCAGGGCGCGCACGCACTGCGCCAGGAAGGCATGCACCACCTCCAGCTCGCTGGCGTCGTAGCGCCGGGCCATCAACACCACTGCTTCGGCCACCCATTGGCGCTCCTGGGCCAATTGCTGACATTGCTCCTCGACCGGCCGGATCACGATCATGCGACGATCCAGCGGATGGCGGCCCCGCTGCACATAGCCGGCCGCTTCCAGGCGGTTGATCAAGGCGGTGGCGCCGCCGGAGCTGATGCCCATCAACTGGGCCAGTTGCCCGGTGGGCAGGGCATCGAACTCCATGACCAATTCCAGCGCCTTCAGATCCGCCAGGGGGATACCCAGTTTCTCCGCCAGGGCCGACTGGCACGCCGCGTTGTACACGGCGAACTGCCGGCCCAGCATCAGGGCGATGTCGTCGAGCGTTCCCGGTCGCAGATCGTTATGGCGGGATTCAGGCATCACTGTGACATGCTCATGGTGGACGATGGTTTCTTGTTGCAGCATGGCGTCGCTCCCTCACGGACCGGTTGATCACTTGTTGGCCGTCAGGCCGCCCAGCAAGCCGCCCAGCAGGCCGCCGTTGGTCGAGCCGCTGCCGCTGCTGGTGCCGCCGTTGACGCCGGCCGTCACGCCGCCCAGCAGGCCACCGAGCAGGCCGCCATTGCTGGCCGAACCCGCGGAGGAACCGCTGCCGCCGGCGCTGGCCGTGCCGCCGCCCGTCAGTCCGCCCAGCAGACCGCCCAGCAGGCCGCCGTTGGCGCCCGTGGTGCCGCCACCCGCGGTGCCGCCCGTGGCGCCCGTCACGCCACCCAGCAGGCCGCCGAGCAGGCCGCCGTTGGCCGCGCCGCCCGTGGCGCCGCCGAGGTTGCCAGTGACGCCGCCCAGCAGGCCGGTCACCGGGGCCAGCAAGCCGCCATTGGCGCCACCGGCGCCGCCGGTCACGCCGCCCAGGATGCCGGTGATGGGGCTGAGCAGGCCGCCATTGTTGCCGCCGACCGCGCCACCCAGGCCCAGGCCGCTGGTCAGGGACGCGACCGCGCCCGTGGCATTGGCCAGTGTGTTGCCGAGCGGGTTGGTGTTGCCCGGCGTGGCGTTCAGCAGGCCGCCGGCACTGCTGACCGCGCCGCCCAGGCCCTGCAGCACGCCGTTCAGGCCGGCGACATCACCGCCGGGCAACTGCGTGCCGAGATTGCTGACCGTGCCGCCCAGGGTGTTGAGCAGACCGGCCACCGGCGTGCCCAACTTGGTCGTGGCGCCGACTTGCTGCGTCAGGCCGACCACGGTCCCGGCCAGCGGGCTGGCGGTGGGGTCGAGGGCCGCGCCCAGGCCGCCCAGCGTCGGCTGCAGGCCCAGCGGCAGCACGTTGTCGACGGTCTTGCCGACATTGGCCAGGGCCGGTTCCAGCAAGGGCTTGGACGGGCCGTCGAGCACGCCGCCGGTGACGCCGCCGACCAACTGGTTGACCGGGTTCAGCAGGCCGCCCTGGCCCGACAGGCCGGCGGTCAGCGCGCCCACCGCGTTGGTGGCGTTGCCCAGGATAGTGGTCAGCGGTTGCGGATTCTGCGGGTCGGCATTGAGCAGGCCGCCGGTGCTGGCGACCGTCTTGCCCAGGCCTTCGACCAGGCCACCGACGCCGCTGCTCAGGCCGCCGGGCAGGCCGGTGCCCTTGACCGTGGTGCCCAGGTCCTGGACCAGGCCGCCCACTTGCTGGACGGTGCCGTCGACCGGCTGGCCCAGACCGGTGGTCGCGCCCACTTGCTGGGTCAGACCCACCACCGTGTCGACCACCGGCTTGACGGTCGGATCGAGCGCCTTGCCGACCCCACCCAGCGTGGTGTCCAGATTCAGGGGCAGGGCATTGTCGACAGCGCCGCCGGTATTACCCAGCGTGGTTTGCAGCAAACCCGTGGTGACGGGATCGGTCGGGTTATTCGGGTTGTTCGGATCGCTCGGGCCGCCCGGGTTGGTCGGCACATTCGTGCCGGGCAGGGAGGCCGAACTCTTGTCGCTACCACCACCACCACCGCCGCACGCGGCCAGGGCGCTCATCAGCGCGGCTGCCATAACGGTGGAAGTCAGAATACGTTGTACGCGTTGCGTTTCAATCTTGGCATTCATGGCGAGCTCCTGTGGGGGATGTGTCAGGCGGCGAAACTGCCCGATACATCCCTACACGCATAAACCATGCCAATATTTTCCGAATGCCGTTCGAGTCCTTTTTTGGGTTGATTTTTGTTTATAAAAAATCGTTTAAAATCAATTAGTTAAATATAAAACAGAGGGTTTGCACCAATATTGAGAATCCCCCATTTTTACGATCACGCGCAGCCTGCGAATGTTACGTTCGAGCCCGTATCAGCCGTTACGTTACGGGCGACGTTACGTAACGCGGTGTGTGCAACAGGCAAAAAAAAGCGCCTGTCGCAACAGGCGCGGGATCATCGGCGCGGCGCCTCAGAAGGCGTCGTAATACAGCGAGTAATTGGCGTTGAAACGCACGTCGCGATTGTTGTTGACGGTGGCCGAGCCAATCGGTTTGGCCACGTTGAAATCAAACAGATAGTACTTGTCGTCGGTAAAGCGCAGCCCCAGGGCCACCGAAGACAGATGGCGCTGATTCAATTGCTGCAGGCTCGAATTGTTGTACCAGGTGCGCGCATAGTCGATCAGCGCATACGGCTGCACATTGGTCAGATATTGCCAGCCGATACCGAAGCGGCGATTCACCTCGGCCGAAACCCCGACGCCCTTGTCGCCGCTCTGCTCGCCTTGCGGATAACCCATCGCGTAGCGCCAACTGCCGAAAGACACCTGTTCGGACGACGGCAGGATGTTGCTGGAGTACTGCGCGGCGCCGGACAGGGTCAGGCCGAACTGCGCCGGCAGCGCGAAAGTCTGCTTGGCATTCAGGTTGTAGCGGGTGAAATCCAGGTCGAGCACCGGCACCGCCGAATAGCCGTAGTTGGTGTTGATCTCCTTCTTGGCGCCGGCGGCGTCGAAGCCCTTGGCGACCGCCAGCGTCACGTCGGAAGTCATGGATTCCGACACCTGGATATAGCGCATTTCGAGGTTGGCCGCGCGCACTTGGGCATCCTGCTGCAACCAGCGGTCGGATGCCTTGGCCTCATAGCGGTCCTTCGAGTTGGCGGCGTACACCCCCAGCGTGCCGGTCAGCGAGCGGGTGTTGTTCAGCAGGAACGGGTAGCTGATGCCGATGCCGATGCGGTCGTTCTTGACCCGGCGATTGAAGCCCAGGTATTCGATCGCCTCGTCCTTGGGCCGCGCGTCATAGTGGTAGCCATCCACCTTGACCGCCAGGCCGTCGTTGCCCAGCGGCACGCGGATTTCGCCGGACACGTATTTGACGTCGTCGGTATTGAACGGCACCGACGCCGTCAGCTTGACCTGTTCGCCCAGCGGGGTGAGGCTGTTGGTGGCGACGTTGACCAGGGGCTGCATGCCGGTGCCCAGGTCCGCCACGCCGCCGGTCAGGCTGACCGGTTGGCGCGATGCCGCCAGCACCAGTTCGGTAGCGCCGTCGGCGCGGCGCGGCAGGTCCAGCGAGGGCGTGAATTTCACGCCGGGCACCGTGCGCATCAGATTCAGCACGCGCTCCAGCGTGGCCTGCTGCAGCGGCTTTTCCTGCTTGAGCGGCTCGGCCAGCGATTCCAGGCGGTCCTGCGCGTTGCCGATGTCGCCCTCGATGCGCACCGTGCCGATGTAGCCCTCGACCACGGTCACCACCACCAGGCCGTTGGCGAAGTTCTGGTTCTGTACCAGCGCGAACGACAGGGGATAGCCGCGCTCGCGGTACAGCTGCGTGATCTTGTCGACCTGCTGCACCAGCTCGCCCAGGCTGATCTCCTTGCCCGACAGCGGCGAAAGCAACGCGGCCACGTCCTCGAACGGTATCGCATGCACGCCGGTGACATCGAAATGCCGCGGCACGATGCGCTGCGCCAGGCGCGCCTGCAGCGCCCGTTGTTCCGGTGTCTGCGTCTGCACCACCGGCGGCGGCTGGGTGGCGCTGGGCGGGCGCTCGATCTGGGGCAGGGCATCCACCGGGTTGCCGCGCAATGGGCCGTCGGCGTGCGCCGCGCCCAGGGGGGCCAACATGCAGATCAAGGCGAGGGAAAGCGGACTTGCAGGAAGCGTGCGTCTCATGCCGTGGTGTCTCTTGTTTGCCGCAAGCGCCGTTTAAACAGGCTCCGGATAAATCGTCCGAATAAGGCTTGGATATATGCGGCCGCCGTATAACTAAACCCGGTCGCGCGCCGCACAGGCGGTATGTTGCCAGCGCGGGGAGGCGATGACAAATTATTTCATTGTGACTGCCTGGGAACTGGATATAACAACAGAGCGCAATGAAATGCAATTGTGGCAACGCCGATCTCGCGTTTTCCTGCATACGGGAAAATGGTGTCGGTGAATTTCAGAATATTCGTTACAAGTAAGCCGTCGCAGTGTTGCGAATACTGGTACAAACCCTGATGTGTATTAATTGTTAATAGATAAGACTATATAAACGTTTCAAAACACATCAGGTTTACAGGCTCTCGGGAGTCCGCAGATGGACCAGGATGACCGCAACAGAATCGTCGAAAGCAGCGCGCCCGCAATGACTTGCCGGCGGCCTGTTCACGGGGGGCGCGCATGAATCCGGGCGACATCGTTCCGCTTTCGTTCAATGCCGGTCTGGTGGGGCTTTCGTTCCTGATCGCGGTGTTCGGCTCCTATGTGGCGCTGCTGGCCGCGGTCGGCATCCGTGCCGAAACGCAGGACGGCGAGATCCGCATCGGTTACATCATCATCGGCGCCCTGGCGATGGGCGGCGTCGGTATCTGGAGCATGCATTTCATCGGCATGCAGGCCCAGGAGCTGCCGTTCAGCGTGAGTTACCAGGTCGGTATGACGGTGCTCAGTTTCGTGGTGGCGGCGGGGTTTTCCGGCTGGGCCTTCTGGTATGTAGGCCGTGACCGCTTCACATTTATGCGTTGCCTGGTCGGTGGCGTGGCCGCCGGCCTTGGCGTGGCGGCGATGCATTATGTGGGCATCAGCGCCATGCGTATGCCGGCGATATTCATGTGGAACCTGCCGATGGTTGTTTTATCGGTATTGATAGCGGTAATTGCCGCGTCAGCCGCGCTGTGGCTGGCTTTCAATACGCAGAACGAGTTTCAGCGCGCCGCGGCGGCTGTTTTGATGGCGATCGCGGTGTGCGGCATGCATTACACCGGCGCCGCGGCCGGCACCGTGGTCTGTACCGCCCCGCGCGATTTTTCCAGCATGCAGATCGGCGGCGTGATGCTGCCGTACATCGCGTTCGGGTTGTCGGTGGTCATGTTGCTGGTGATGCGCTGGCATCTGCAGCGTGCCTCGCGCCGGTTCCGCGCGCGCCTGGCGCAACGCATCGATTCGATCATTGAATCGGTCCCCGCGGTGGAGCCGGGCAGGACGCCCGGCTCCACCCTGGGGCCGGGTTGAGGGCCTGTCCACAGGCTTTGCGGTACCCGGAAGGGGCGAGGGTGTGGAACACGCCAGCGCACCGGCAGTTCCGGGCTTAGGGGGCCAGTGCCGTCCCGGCGGCTTGGCTCGATCATCAAGCGAGACCTCAGGAGCTCGACATGAAAGCGAAACTTGCGCAGTTCTGGAACGACGAAGATGGCATTACCGCCCTGGAATACGGGCTGATCGCGGGCACCATCGCGGTGGCGCTGGTGGCGGCTTTGGCGACATTCACGGGCGCGCTCAGCGGCCTGTTCACGTCGCTGCAGGCCAAGCTCGCCGCTGCCTCCACGTGAGGCCGCGGGGCCCGGCCGGTTGCCGGCGGGCCTGGCCGTGGCCAGGCAACGCCGGGCGGCCGGGCCGGCCGCCGCGCCTGGCGCGGAATCGATGTTGACTGCGCTTGCCGCGCGGCGGATCGAGGCGGTTGCGGGTTGACGGCGTTGCGCCCGGCGGCGTGAGCGCCGGGCGCGGCCCGGCTTTGCCAGTCGGTCAGAGAAAGGAGACGGTGTTCGTCTGGACGGACACTCCCGTTGTTGAATCCGAAACCGTCGGAAGGTCCTGCCTTGTATCCAGGGGAAGTGCTGTGGTGGCTGTTGTTCGCATGCTGGAATCTGGTGTTGATATACACCGATCTGCGCTATCGCCGCGTACCCAACTCGCTCATCGTCGCGGGATTCGCGGGACAGGCGCTGTGGTTGCTGGCCGCATGGCTGGTGCAGGCCTGGAGCTACCCGCCGCGCTGGACCGGCTGGTCCATGGCGCTCGCCGGCTTTGCGCTGGCATTGCCCTTCTTTCCCCTTTGGACCCGGCGCCTGATGGGCGCGGGCGACGTCAAGGCGATCGCCATCCTCGGCCTCTTGATGGGCTTTGCTCCCTTGTCGATGACGCTAGTGGCCGCCAGCCTGCTGGCCGGCCTGCATGCCTTGCTCTACCGGTTCATCGCCCGCAGCCGGACGTTGCCGCTTCGGGCCCGTCAGATCCCCTACGGCGCCTACCTCGGCCTGGCCGCCCTCAGCGTGGCGTTTATTCCCTTGAATTCGGACTGGTATTCGTGGTGTTCTTCCTGGTGTTCTACGCCATCCTGACGTACGCACTGGTGTTCACCGCGCAGCACTCGGTCACCCTGGCCGCGCAGGACGGCGCGCGCAAAGTGCTGCAATGGCAGCCGGGCGCCACCTCGCTGGCCATGCGCGCCAACGCCGGCCGCGATATCGCGCTGGACCGCGCCGGCTGGATCACCACCATGTCCTCGGCCGCCGTCGCCGTGGCGGTGTGCGGGGCCGCGGGCACACTCAGCAGCGCCGCCGGCGGCGCCTGCAGCGGCCAGCCGCTCAGCGCCGACCAGATCGAAGTGACGGTCAGCTACCCCTACGGCGCCAATCCACTGATTCCCAATTTCCCCTTTCTGGCCCAGGCCCTGATGCCGCCTTCCAGCGTGCTCAGCGCGCGCGCCACGGTCCATCTGGGCAATGCCCTGGACGGGAGCAACTGATGGCCGCGCGCGCCGCCGCTCCCGCCATGCGCGGCCACGGGCGCCGCCAGCGCGGCATCGCCACGCTCGAATTCTCGTTGATGGTGACCATGCTGCTGATGTTCGTCTGCGCCGTGGTCGGCTATGGCGTGCTGTTCTGGATGCAGCAGCAGCTGGCCGCGGCCGCCTCCGAGGGCGCGCGCGCCGCGGTCCACGCGCGCTTTGCCGGCGAGGCGGACGTGCCCGGCGCGGCCTGTTCGGCGGCGATGAGCGTGTTCGGCAGCGGCTCGGCGGTTGCCTGCCGCACCACCAGCGCGCCCTGCGCCTGGAGCGGGTCGGGCGGGCAGACGGCGCAATGCAGCACCGTTGCCATGACGTTCAACGTGCAGGCCTGGCCGGTGTTGTCGACCTTCCAGGCGTTCATCGCCATGTTGCCCGGCACCGACAAAAACTGGATTCCGACCCGGCTGTCGTCCAGGGCCATCGTGCAAATTTCCCAAGGGGCGCCATGAGCAGTCTGAGCAAAATCATCGCGGGTGTGCTGCTGGCCGCGGGGCTGGTGCTGGCGTTCGTGGCATGGCGGCTGGCCTCGGCGCCGCCGCCACCCGCGCCGGCGCCGGCCAGCCCGGTGGCGACCACGCCGCCGGCGCCGGCCGAGGCGCCGGTCAAGCGCTATCCCGTGGTGGTGGCGGCCGCGGCGATTCCCGCGGGCACGCGCCTCGAAGGCGACAAGCAGCTCAGGATCGATCAATGGCAGGTGGCGCTGTCGGGCAGCTACAGTTCGATCAAGCCGCTGCAGGGAGCCTATACGCGGGTCGACCTGGCTGCCGGCGATCCATTGCTGCCGAGCATGCTGGCGCAGGGGCTGGCGCGCCAGCTCAAGCCGGGCGAGCGCGCGCTGGCGATCGCCGTCGACGAGGTGGTGGGCGGCGCCAACCGCATTGCGCCGGGGGACCTGGTGGATGTGTTCTTCGTGGTGGAAAAGGGCCTGGAGATCCCAGGCGGCCAGGCGCGCTTGCTGCAATCGCAGGTGCGCGTGCTGGCATACGGCGCGGCCTCGGTGGACGGACCCGAGGAAAAATCCCTGTTGCCCGGGCCGCCGGGGCAACCCGCCAGGACGGCGGTGCTGGCCGTGCCGGTCGAGCATGTCAACGAACTGATGCTGGCCAGCCGCGCCGGCCGCTTGCAATTGGCGCTGCGGCCGATCGGTGACGACGGCAAGCCCGACACCCGGCTGTTCGCGCAGCGCAGCGCCGTGCTGCCCGCGCGCGCCGACCTGACCGCCGAACAACTCGAACAATTGCAGAGCGGCCCGAACCGCGCCTACGCCGGCGACAGCCTGGCTCAACTGGACGCGCCTACGCCGGCCGCCAAGCCCGTGCCGGCCCCGGCTGCCAGGCCCGCGCCGGCCCGCGCCGGCAGCGGCCGGACCGTGGAAATACTGCGAGGAGAGAAATCCGAGCGCGTGCGCTATTGAAACGTGGCTGCGCGTGGCCTGGTGCCGCCCGCGGCTGGACCTTCCCTGTTACTCAGATCCAGCAAATGAAGAGATTTCAGCGCACCACCCTGACTTGTGTCCTGTCGGCCGCGGCGGCGATGGCCGGCGGCAGCGCCGCGCTGGCGCAGACCGCACTGCAAACCGCGCCGGGCGCCAGCGCGCCCGCGCGCGACATCGTGGTTGGCGTCAAAGGCCAGCAGACGCTCCTGCTGGACGGCGCGCCGGCGCGTATCGCCATCGGCGATCCCGATGTGGCCGACATCAAGGTGTTGCCGGCCTCCGGCAAGCGCCAGGCGGCGTTGCTGCTGTACGGCAGGAAGCCCGGAACCACGCAGTTACAGGTCTGGACCGGCGCCAACGCCGCGCCGCAGCGCTGGAACCTGCGGGTCGCCGGCGAGGTGCAGCAGGTCATGGCCGGGCGGGGCGTGTCCGGCGGCGCCAACGTCGACGTGGCGGGCGACCGGGCGGTGATCTCGGGCCAGGCCGACTCGCCACTGACGCACCAGGCCTCGGTGGCCGC
>LXNH01000143.1_pt1 | contig 16553 bp, 16 predicted proteins | sample 809111 | NCBI WGS metagenome assembly LXNH01 (sample SAMN04870528, study PRJNA318959) | seawater metagenome | biome: 00002010; material: water; isolation source: marine seawater | place: Greece: Milos, Mediterranean Sea | collected 2013-05-29 | depth 5-7 m
ATCTCTTCAAGCAACAACTCTACGACCTCGACCGAGACATCGTCCCCATCGGGCTGGTGGCCGAGACACCGAACGTCATCGTCGTCAAGGCAACCTCGCCCTATCGCGATCTCAAGCACTTCATCGACGCCAGCCGCGCCCAGCCCGACCGATTGACCATGACCTCGGCCGACCCGGGCACCACCAGCGAAGTCGGCGTCAAATTGTTCATCGCCCAGACCGGCGCGGCTGTACGCCAGATTCCGTACAAGGCCACCGCCGCCCAACTGGCCGACCTGCTGGGCGGCCATGTGGATGCCATGATGGAAAACCTGCCGCCGCTCATCGGCAATCTGAAGGACGGCCGGCTGCGCGCCCTGGCCGTGACGACCCGGCGCCGCGCCGCCTCGAATCCCGATGTGCCGACAGTAGCCGAGCAGGGCTATCCCGATTACGAGCAATCGGCCTGGAGCGCCCTGGTGGCGCCGGCCGGCACCCCGCCCGCGGTGATCGCGCGGCTGAATACCGCCATGAATAAAGCCCTGCATTCGGACGCGATCGCCAGGGAATTGCGCAGTCGATCGCAAGAACCGCTGGGCGGCACGCCCGACCAGGTCAAGACCCAGATCCAGAAGGAATTGCCCAAATGGGAAAACATCATCAAGGCGGCCGGCACCATGCTGGACTGATGACCGACCGCCCCGCACGCCCCGGAGACGCACCATGGCCCAGGTAAGCCGCGAAGACTTCACCTGCGCCGCGGCCACCAACGCCTCGGCCTACCGGCGCATCACCGTGCCGGTTCTGAAGATCGACGCGGGTCCCGGCCCTGCCGTCGCGCTGCTGGCTGGCGTGCATGGCGACGAGTGGGAGGGCCAGGCCGCCATCCTGCAACTCTGGCAACTGTTGCCTGGCGTACTGCAACGCGGCACCGTTTACCTGCTGCCCGCCGCCAACGCCGAGGCATCGCTGGCCGGTACCCGGTTGTCGCCGTCGGACCACGGCAATCTCAATCGCGCCTTCCTCGGCGCGCCGGCACGCGGCTACACCGAAAGCGTGGCCGCCGCGCTGCAAGCCCGGTTGCTGCCGCGCGTCCAGGCCCTGGTCGACGTACATAGTGGCGGCGCCTCGCTGCGCTACCTGCCGTCGTCGGTCATCACGCGCTATGGCGATGACGCATTCGATGAGCGCCTGCCGGCGCTGGCGCGCGCCTTCGGCCTGCCGCAATGCGTGTTCTTCCGGGGCGGCGAAAGCGGCTCCCTGCCGGCCGCCGCCAGTCGCCTGGGCGTGCTGCGCCTGAGCGCGGAAATCGGCGGCGGCGGCGAAACCACCCACACGCTGGTGGCGCGCTGCCGCGACGGCCTGCTCGGCTGCCTGGCCGAACTCGGGCTGCTGGCGGGCGCCCCGCCCCGCCCCGCCAGCCCCACGCTGCACGATCTGGACGCCCCGGCCGCCACCCTGCGCGCACGCGAAAGCGGCGTCTTCATCCCCGCCGTCGACCTGGGCCAGGCCGTGACGGCGGGCCAGGCCATCGGCCAGCTCATCGAACCGGCGCGCCCCGACCAGCCCGCGCGCACCCTCGCCAGCCCGCAGACAGGCACCGTCGTCTGCCTGCGCGCCATCGCCCGCAGCGATGACGGCGACTGCCTGCTGCAAGTGGCCCCCGCCCTCTCCCTGGACTCCCTAGCCTCGTTGTACTGACTCATGCAGATGAACCCCCGCTTGTCCGGCCTGCGCTGCCTGCGCTGCGAAGCCCTGCTGCCCCCCGCCGACTACCCCGAAGGTTGCCCGCACTGCCTCGCGGCCGGCCATCCGGCTTCGCTAGAATGCCGCTACGATGCAGCGCCCGGCGATGCCATGGAACTGCCGGTATGGCAGCCCGTGACCCTCGGCGAGGGCGCCACGCCCTGCCTGGAGGCCGACGCCCTGGCAAAGACCGAAGGCGTCGGGCAGCTGTGGCTCAAGTGCGAAAGCGCCAACCCCACCGGCAGCCACAAGGACCGCATGGCCGCCCAGTTGGTGTCGCGTGCGCGCTTGGCCGGCGCGCAACGCGTGGCTGCCGCCTCCAGCGGCAATGCCGGCGTCTCGCTGGCGGCCTACTGCGCCGCGGCCGGCCTGCGGGCCGACATCGCCATCACCCGCAACTGCCCGCCGCTGCAACGCGAGGCCATGCAACGCTTCGGCGCCCATCTCACTGCCTTCGACGACAGCCTGGCACGCTGGCCGCACGTGGCGGACCTGTGCCGCAATCAGGGCGCCTTCGCCGGGACCAACTACCTGAACCCGCCGGTGGGGACACATCCGTACGGCGTCGAAGGCTACAAGCCCATCGCGCAGGAAATCCTCGATGCCTGCGGCCTGCCCACCGATATCGTGGTGCCGACCGCGCGTGGCGACCTGCTCTGGGGCATTTTGCTCGGTTGGCAGCACCTGCTGCGCGCCGGCCGTATCCCGCGCCTGCCGCGACTGCACGCGGTCGAACCCTATGCCCGCCTGGCGCGCGCGCGCAGCGCCGGCGATGCCCGCGGCCTCTGGGAAGGCTCGACCGACCAGTACTCGATTGCCGGCGGCACCGTCACGCTGCAGGCGCTGGAGGCCCTGCGGCGTTCAGGCGGTTCGCCGGTCGAAGTTTCCGACGCTGCCGCCGCCCAGGCACAGCAGCGCCTGGAACGCATGGGAATGGCCACGGAATTGTCGTCGGCGGCAGCGCTGGCGGCGGTCACGCGCCTGCGCCGCGCCGGCCAGTTGGATGCGGAATCATCGGTGGTGTTGATCCACACATCGGACGGCCGCCGTGGTTAGCCCCGGCCCGGCCGCCGGACAAAGCGCTTCGCCCGGCTTCAGGCGCGCTTGACGCCGTAGCGCTCCACCAGCGGCGCCAGCGCCGCGCGCAGGCAGGTCGCCCAGTACTTGCCCGCCTCGGACAGCGGCCGGCTGCCATGCACGATCATGTGGCATTCGAAATGCACCGGCGCCGCCAGCGGCCGGTGACATAACCCCGCCGCCTCCAGACCGACAGCGGTCGCCGGATTGGCAATACCGACGCCATGACCCGCCAACGCCAAATGGCATACGGTGCTGGAATAAGGCGTCTCGATGGCGACCTTCAACCCCAGGCCGGCCTGCAACAACAGGGCGTCCAGGCGCTGGCGCGAAGCATCCTCGGCGTTCAGGGCAATCACATCGACCTCGGCCAGTTGCGCCAGGCCAACCTGCTGCGCCCGGGCCAGCGGATGTCCGTTGGGAAACACCGCCACCGCCCGCAGACTTGCCAGCCGGTGGCCGCGCAAGCCCTCCAGTTCGGATTCGTCGGCCACCGCCGCCAGATCGAGTTCGCCCGACACCACCATATCGCGCAGCGTGTTCGAGTCGCGGATCTGCAAATACAAGGGGGTGTCGGGATAGCGCTGGCGAAAGCGTGCGATCGTGTCGCTGACGATCGCACCGCTGTAGGCATGGATGCAACCAATGCGCAGGCGCGGCTGCGCCGCGCCACGGATGGCGCGGATCTTGCGGCTCAGCGTTTCCAGGCCCACGTTCAGGCGGCGGATTTCCTCGTACAGCAACGTGGCCTCGGGAGTGCGCTGCATGCGCTGGCGCACGCGTTCGAACAGGCGCAGTTCGATGGCGGCCTCGAGCGCGGCCAGCGTGGCGCTGACGGTGGCGGGCGACACGTCGAGCCGCCGGGCCGCGGCGGTCACGCTTTCCGTTTCATAGACGGTGCGGAAGGTCTCGACCTGCTTGAGCGTGAAGGTCATGGCCAGGCGTGCCGCCGGTTCAGATGCGCTGCAGGTCCATCAGCACCCGGCGCGTGGCCAGGGGCCGCCCGGCCAGATTCTCGGCCAGCCGCTCGCGCAGATCGCGGCGCAGGGCCGGCTCGATCACAGGGTCGTCGAAGTCCGGCTCGGCCTCGTCCACGCCGTACCCGGTTTCGCGCAACAGCGTCCACTCGAAGCGGCGCAATGCCCCTGCCGCGCGGGTCCCCCCCGCCAACTGCTGCAACGCCATGTCGTAGGCATCGAACAACAGCGGATGAGCGTCTTCACGCGGCAGCAACCGCAGAAGCAGTTCGTTCATGTACCACGCCGACATCAGCGCGGTGCCGCTCAAGGCGCGCACGCCCATGATCTCGGCGCGCGTCAGGGTCTTGACCTCGCCATTGCCGGTCCAGGACAGCAGCAGCGGCTGGAAGGCCGACAGCACGGGACGCAGCACGGAGTACGGGCGCTTGGCGCCCTTGGCGACCATGGCGACACAGCCATGGTCGCGGGAGAAAGTCTGCACGATGAGGGAGGTCTCGCGCCACGCCGTGGCGTGGAGCATGTATCCCGGGCGATCCTGGACGCGAGGCGCCCGTCTACTCATAACCCAGGTCGCGCAGCGCACTCTCGCGGTCGGACCAGCCCTTGCGCACCTTGATGTAGATCTCAAGATGCACCGGCTTGTCCAACAGCTTGGCGATGTCCTGTCGCGCTTCCGTGGCGATGCGCTTCATGTGCATGCCGCCCGTGCCCAGCAGGATCGGCTTGTGGCTGTCGCGCTCCACCACGACGCAGGCGGCGATGCTCGCCCCCTTGTCGGTTTCTTCCCATTGCTCGATCACGACCGTACAGCCATAGGGCAATTCGTCGCCCACCAGGCGGAAGATCTTCTCGCGCACCAACTCGGCCGCGATGAAGCGCATCGGCCGGTCGGTCAGGGTGTCTTCCTCGAACATCGGCTCGCCTTCCGGCAGCCGCACCGCGATTTCCTGCAGCAGCTGGTCGAGCTGCTGGTTCTTGGTGGCGCTGACCGGCACCACGGCGCCGAAGGGATGCAGCGCCATGATCTTCGAGACGAACGCGAACAGCTCGTCGCGGTTCTTGAGCGCGTCGATCTTGCTGACGACCAGGATGGTGCGCTCCGGCGCGGGCAGCAGCGGCAGCAGCTTGGCGTCGCCCTCCGACCACTTGCCAGCCTCGACCACGTGCACCACTACGTCGACATCGGCCAGCGCCTGCGTTACCACGCGGTTCATCATGCGGTTCATGGCGCCGCCATGGCGGGTCTGGAACCCCGGCGTATCGACGAACACGAACTGCTCGTGGTCGCGCGTCAGCACCCCATGGATGCGGTGGCGCGTGGTCTGCGCCTTGCGCGACACGATGGAAATCTTGGAACCGATCAGCGCGTTCGTCAGCGTGGATTTGCCCACATTGGGACGGCCGACGATGGCCACGAAACCGGTACGGAAAGGGGTATCGCTCATTTAGTCTCTTGAGACACTGCCACGGGCAGCGACAACTGCGCGGTTTTGCGCGCCTTGCCCGACTTGCGGGCAGCCTTGGACGCCGGGCTGATGGCCTGCGCAGCCTCCAGCGCCAGCTTGGCGGCCGACTGCTCGGCCGCGCGGCGGCTGGCGCCGGGCGCGTTCACCTTGATCTCCAGCGCCGGAATGGCGCATTCGACCTCGAATTGCTGGCTGTGGGCCGCGCCGTGCGTGGCCACCACGGTGTACAAAGGCAGGGCCAGCTTGCGGCCCTGCAGGAATTCCTGCAGCAAGGTCTTGGCGTCCTTGCCCAGGGTCTTGGGATCGACCGAGGCCAGCACCGGCTGGTACTGGCGCACGATCACGCGGCGGGCGGCGTCGAATCCGGCGTCCAGGAATACCGCGCCGAACAGGGCCTCGACCGTGTCCGCAAGGATCGATGGACGGCGGAACCCTCCGCTTTTCAATTCACCCTCGCCCAGGCGCAGGTATTGGGACAATTCCAGGCGCTGGGCGATGTCCGCCAGCGAGGCCTGCTTGACCAGGTTGGCCCGCAGGCGTGACAGGTCGCCTTCGTCGATTTTCGAATAACGCTCGAACAGCATCGCCGCGACGACGAAGTTCAGCACGGAATCCCCAAGGAATTCCAGACGCTCGTTGTGGCGCGCACCATGGCTGCGGTGCGTCAGCGCCTGTTCAAGCAATGCTGGATCACCGAAGTGGTGATCCAACCGGTTTTCTAGCGTGGCTAGCGACATAATCAGTTGAACCGGCCGATGCGGCTGAGATCGCTGAAATTCATCCAGATGAAGAACGCCTTCCCGACGATATTGGATTCCGGCACGAAACCCCAGTATCGGCTGTCGGCGCTGTTATCCCGATTATCGCCCATGGCGAAATAATGCCCCTCGGGTACTTTGCAGCGTACCCCATCGCGGGAATATTGGCAGTTCCCAAGGTTGGGAAATTGGTATTGCGGCCGATATTCTTGCGGACGGCTCTCATCCAGCAGGATATTGTGGTTAACTTCGCCTAATTTCTCTTTATATTGTGCGATATAAGAGACACGGTCCGGCTCGAAGTAGTCGCCGTCGCGCACATGCGGCACCAATTCCCCATTCACATACAGCTTTTTGTCGATGTACGCCACTTCGTCGCCCGGCAAGCCGACCACACGCTTGATGTAATCGACGTCGGGATCGACCGGATAGCGGAACACGAACACGTCGCCACGCCGGGGCTCGCCAATGTCGATCACTTTCTTGTCGATCACCGGCAGGCGCAGGCCATAGCTGAATTTGTTCACCAGGATCAGGTCGCCCGATTGCAACGTGGGCAACATCGACCCCGAGGGAATGCGGAACGGCTCCACCACGAATGAACGCAGCACGAACACGAACAGGATCACCGGAAAGAAGCTGACCGCGTACTCGATCCACCACGGCACGCGGCGGGCCTTGTCGCCGGCTTCGCGCCTCAGGCGCTCGGCCTCCTGCGCATCGCCGATCAATGCCGCGTCGTACTGCGCCATCGCCTCCTGCGCCCGGCGCTCGCGCCCCCGCCGCAACACAGCCAGGTCGAGCACCCAGACGACGCCGGTCAGCACCAGCAGCACAAACAGGATCAGGGCAAAGTTCCAACTCATCAGCTAACCGCCTTTCTTGGGTTCTATTTGTCTTCCACCTGCAGGATGGCCAGGAAAGCCTCCTGCGGGATTTCCACGGTACCCACCTGCTTCATGCGCTTCTTGCCGGCCTTCTGCTTTTCCAGCAGTTTCTTCTTGCGCGAGATATCGCCGCCATAGCACTTGGCCAGCACGTTCTTGCGCAGCGCCTTGACGTTCTCGCGGGCAATGATCTCGGCGCCGATGGCGGCCTGGATCACCACGTCGAACATCTGGCGCGGGATCAGGCTGCGCATGCGCGTCACCACGTCACGGGCGCGATGGCGGGCGTTGCTGCGGTGGACGATCACGGCCAGCGCATCGACGCGGTCGTTGTTGATCAGCAGGTCCACGCGCACCACGTCGGCCGATCGGTATTCGAGGAACTCGTAGTCCATCGACGCGTAGCCGCGCGACACCGACTTGAGCTTGTCGAAGAAGTCCAGCACGATCTCGGCCAGCGGGATCTCGTACACCAGGTGCACTTGGCGGCCGTGATAGCTCATGTTGATCTGCACGCCGCGCTTGTTATTGCACAGCGTCATCACCGGACCAACGTAGTCCTGCGGCATGAACAGCGTGACCTTGACGATAGGCTCGCGGATATCGGCGATCTTGCCGATTTCCGGCATGCGAGACGGGCTCTCGACCGTGATCACCGAGCCGTCGCGCTGCTCGACCTCGTACACCACCGACGGCGCGGTGGTGATGATGTCCATGTCGAATTCGCGCTCCAGGCGTTCCTGCACGATTTCCATGTGCAGCAGCCCGAGAAAGCCGCAACGAAAGCCAAAGCCCAGGGCCTGCGACACTTCGGGCTCGAACATCAGCGCGGCGTCGTTCAGCTTGAGCTTCTCGAGCGAGTCGCGCAGTTGGTCGTACTCGGAACTTTCGACCGGGTACAGGCCCGCGAACACCTGCGGCTTGACTTCCTTGAAGCCAGGCAGCGGCGTGGCCGCCGGCTTGCTCGCCAGCGTCACCGTGTCGCCAACCTTGGCATCTTCGAGCTGCTTGATGCCGGCGATGATGAAGCCCACCTCGCCCGCCGACAAGTGCGGCCGCTGCTGCGATTTCGGCGTGAAGACACCGGTCTGTTCGCACAGGTGCGTGGCGCCGGAGGCCATCAGCAGGATCTTGTCCTTGGGCTTGAGGACGCCATTGACGATGCGCACCAGCATCACCACGCCCACGTAGTTGTCGAACCACGAGTCGATGATCAACGCCTGCAGCGGCGCATCCGGATCCCCCTGCGGCGCGGGCACGCGCGCGACGATGGACTCGAGAATCTCGTCGATACCCATGCCGGTCTTGGCGCTGGCCAGCACCGCCTGCGAAGCATCGATGCCGATCACGTCTTCGACTTCCTGACGGGCGCCGTCCGGATCGGCCTGCGGCAGATCCATCTTGTTCAACACCGGCAGCACTTCCACGCCCAGCTCGATGGCGGTGTAGCAGTTGGCGACCGTCTGCGCTTCCACGCCCTGCGAGGCATCCACCACCAGCAGCGCGCCTTCGCAGGCCGACAGCGAGCGGCTGACCTCATACGAGAAGTCGACGTGCCCCGGTGTGTCGATCAGGTTCAGGTTGTAGATCTTGCCGTCCTGCGCCTTGTAGTGCAGGGCAGCCGTCTGGGCCTTGATGGTAATGCCGCGCTCACGCTCGATCTCCATGGAGTCGAGCACCTGCGCCGACATTTCGCGATCCGCCAACCCGCCGCAGCGCTGGATCAGGCGATCGGCCAGGGTCGATTTGCCATGATCGATGTGGGCAATGATGGAGAAGTTGCGGATATGCTGCATGCTTGAATTTAAAAGGGACGTAACATTCGGCAAACTGCCGCAAAACGCCGCCGCCAGGGTAGGCACGGCCGACGGGGTTTGGAACCGCTAGGCCGGAACTCCGGCCGCCTGGCCCCTCTGGTTGTTGCTTCTGGGCCACGCCAGGGCGGCCTCCATACGTCTTCTGACGGCAGTCCGGGCAAAAACGAGGGGGCGCCAGGCGCCCCCTCTTGCGGCAACCAGCCATTTTAGCCGGTCTTGGACCTTATTTGCTTGCGGGCACCGCCACCCACTGGGTCTGCTCGCCGCGGCGCACCAGCAGGCCAACCGCGCGGTCCCTGTCCAGCTTGCCGACCAGCTCGGCGAACTGCTTGGCGCCGGTGACGTCGGTGTCGTTCAGAGCCAACACAATATCGCCTTCCTGCAGGCCGGCCTTGGCCGCCACGCCCTCGGCGACCTTGACCTGCACGCCGCCCTTGATGCGCAGCTTCTTCTGCATGTCAGCGGGCACGTCGACCACGCCCAGGCCCAGCGCGTTGGTCACTTCCGGTGCGGCCGGCGCCCCCTTCTTGCCCGGAGCCGCCTTGTCGACGGGGATCTCGCCGACCTTGACCGACAGGGTCATCTTCTTGCCCTTGCGCCACACTTCCATTTCGGCGCGTGTGCCCGGCTTGGTTTCACCCACAATGCGCGGCAGGTCGGACCAGCGCTTGATGGCTTCCTTGTTGAACGTCAGGATCACGTCGCCCGGTTGCACGCCAGCCTGTTCCGCCGGACCGTCCACCTCGACGCTGCTGACCAGCGCGCCTTCGGCCTTGGGCAGGCCGATGGCCTCGGCCACATCCTTGCCGACCTCGCTAATCTGCACGCCGACGCGGCCGCGCGTGACCTTGCCGGTGGTGCGCAACTGATCCACCACCCGCATCGCCTCGTCGATCGGAATGGCCAGCGAGATACCCATGAACCCGCCGCTGCGCGAAATGATCTGGGAATTGATGCCCACCACCTCGCCAGCCAGATTGATCAGCGGCCCGCCCGAATTGCCGGGGTTGACCGCCACGTCGGTCTGGATGAACGGCAGGTATTCGCCGGTATCCCGGCCGATGGCGCTGACGATGCCCGATGTGACCGTGGAATCCAGGCCGAACGGCGAGCCAATCGCCAGCACCCACTGGCCCTTCTTGAGTTTCTTGGGATCCCCGATCACCAGCGGCGTCATGCCCTTGGCATCGATCTTGATCAGCGCCACGTCAGTGCGCTCGTCGGTGCCGATGACCTTGGCCTTGAACTCGCGGCCGTCGGTGAGCGTCACGTAGATGTCGGTGGCATCGCTGACCACATGGTTGTTGGTCATGATGTAGCCGTCATCGGAGATGAAGAAGCCCGACCCCACGCCGCGCGGCACGGTGCGTTCCTCGGGCTGCTGCGGCTGCGGACGCTGGCGCGGGCCAGGCGCCTGGCCCGGCGGCTGGAAATCCGGGCCGAAGAACCAGCGGAACAGTTCCGCCGGATCATTGCCGCCGGGCCCCACGCCGCGAATCGGCACCGTTGCCGTGGTGCGGATGTTGACCACCGCGGGATCGGCCTTCTCGATGATGCTGGTGAAGTCAGGCAACGCCACCGTCGGCGTCGGGGTGGACGCCGTCGGGGCCTGCGCCTGCGCCACGGGCGCGAGGGCGGCCGACATCAGCAGCCCCGCCATCGCGGCCGCCAGCAGGCGGCGCAGGCCGGGGGTCGACACCATCATTGTTTTCATAGATTGCTCCGAAATCTCTTCTTGCCGCCGAGGCCGCCCATCAATTGGAACCGGCCGCCGGAGCATTCGCCACAGGTACGTATTCAGTCGCTTGCGCCAGTTGTTCCAGGGTCGCCACGGGCACTTCGCCCACGGCCGTCAGCCAGAAGTCGGCGATACGGGTGCCATAGACAGTAATCGATCCGCGCTGCGCCGCGCCAGGGGGCGGGTGATGCCCGTGCTGGCTGTCATAGGGTTCGATGAAGACCGAGATCGCCGCCAGGCCGTCGGACAGCACCATCTGGTTGACCGTGGCGCCGTGCCCCATCGAGCGCGCCACCTGCATCACCACGGCGAAACCCTTGGGCGCCGGGATGCGCCAGCCGAGCGCGCCCAGGTCGACCGGCTTCAAGGCGGGTTCGAGCACCTTCCAGTCGCGCGTGTTCCAGCGCGAGGCCAGCGATTGCGGATCGACCTCGGCCCCCAGGCGCAGCGAGGTGAACGACACCTGCTCGACCACGCCGCGGGCGGCATTGAGGGTCTGGGCCTTGAGCAGCAGATTGGTCTCGACGTCAGCACAGAGGCGATAGCCATAGCGCAACTTGTCGAGCGGTTCGATAGTGATCAACCGGCACTGGCGCCCGGCAACACGGTGCAGGGCTGATTCGGCGCGGATCTTGTAGTGATCGGTGAGCCGGGCCGGATCACCCAGCAGCAGGCCGGGGAAACGATCGCCGCGGCGGCGTTCGAGCAGCACGGTCTTGCGGTCGGGGATCAGGCATTGCACGTTTTCGTTGTGGCGCAGGTATTCCCGCGGCTGCCCGTCGAGGATTTCGAGCCGCTCACGCTCGCCGGTGCCGTCCAGGACATGGACCAGCCGCGACGACTGGATCATCTCGCCTTGCTGATACATGAAGACGCCGGCGTAATCCTGCTTGCGCGCGGCCTGCTGGATGCGCGAGAGCAGCTGGACCACGTCATCGCCCTGCGCGGCGGGCGCGGTATCGGCGGCACGGGCCGGATCGTGCGCGGCCAGCAGTGCGGTCAGGAGGGTGGCGGCGAACCAGCCGGCACGGTGGGCCTGCCACGAAGCAGCCCGTCCCAGCGCCGGCCAACGGGTCGGAAGCACCAGGGCCATCAGCGACCCGCCCCGACATCGAAGGACACCTGACGCACCGCGCTGGGGCCGGCCATCTGGCGATGCGCCTCCAGGTAATCGCTCAGGCCCGACGTATCGGCGCCACCGCCGAGGCTGGCGTCGGCCAGCACTCGCGTCTCGGTCCCCGTGGACCCGCCGGTCAGGTACGGCTGGGCCACCCACGCCACCGTGGCGACGGCCGCCGCCACCGCCAGGCCGGACAGCCCCATGCGTAGCGGCGAACGGCGGCGCGGGGCCGCCACGATCGGCAGTTCGGCATCGAGCGCGCGCGACAGGCGCGCCTGGAACGCCGCGCTGGGCGTCAGCGCCAGATCGCTGTTGCGCAGGGCATCACCAATCAGATGATAGGTATCCCAGGTCTGCCGCCCTTCGCGGGTCAACAGGCCGGGAAGAATATCGTCGGTTTCTTCTCCATCCATCCAGGCGGAAACGGATTCCTCCCAGGAGGCTTCCGAAGAAACGACGGACTTGGCTGCTGTAGTCTGCATGACTGCCACTCCTTACCAGCGACGCTCGGCATCGGTGCCTAGCAACGGACGCAATTTGTTGGCGATGGCTTCTCGCGCACGGAAAATGCGCGAGCGCACCGTACCAATCGGGCAGTCCATGCTCTGGGCGATGTCTTCGTAACTCATACCTTCGATTTCACGCAGGACGATTGCGGTGCGCAATTCCTCGGGCAATTCCTCGATGGCCGCGTTCACCGTTTCGGCGATCTCGCGACTGGCGACCATGGACTCCGGCGTGCTTATATCGGTTAGGTTGTCGGTTTCGTTAAAAGTTTCACCGTCTTCCGTTTCTATCGCATTGGGCGCGCTTGGCCGCCGCCCCTGGGAGGCGAGCCAATTGCGGGCCGTATTGATGGCGATACGATACAACCAGGTGTAGAACGCGCTCTCTCCCCGGAACTGGGGCAGGGCCCGGTAGGCCTTGATGAACGCTTCCTGGGCTACGTCCTCGATTTCGGCGGGATCGCGGATCATGCGGGCCAGCAGGCGCAGGATCTTGCGCTGGTACTTGAGCACCAACAGATCGAACGCCTTCTTGTCGCCGCGCTGGACGCGCGCCACGAGCTCGGCATCGACTTCGCGCTCGCTCATGCGGCCTCCCGCAGACGGACCGCCGGGGAGACACGCCGCGCCGCGCCGGCCAGCAGGCACAGGCGCCGCCAGCAGTCGGGTCGCAGCGTCCGCTGCCAGACGGTGAAAGTTACGTGGTGGTCGTTGAAGGCCATACTCCGGGAAGGCAAGAGCTGCAAGGTGAGCGTGAGCCACGCCGGACCGCGTCGCTGATCGACCAGCGCCGCGTCCCGCCAGCCACCCGGCAGGCGCACCTGCCAGGAGCCGGAGCCGGCCGCCGTGCGCAGAGCCGATACCGGGGACAGGCTGTGGCGGGTCAAGTGTAACAGCCCCGCCGCCAACGGCAGCGTGACCAGCATGGCCGCCATGGCCCAGGCCGTGTCGAATTGGGCGGCGCTGGCCACGACGCTGGCTACGGCGCCCGCCAGCCCCAGGGCCGGCAGCGCCGCGGCGCCGGACGGCCGCAGGACAGGCACGCGAAACGTCCAGCGCCCCTTGCCCGGGCCTTCCAAATCAGAGCCGGCGAACGGCCATCGAGCCGTTGGTGCCGCCGAAGCCGAACGAGTTGGACAGGCCGACGTCGATCTTCATCTGCCGCGCCTCGTTGGCGCAGTAGTCCAGGTCGCATTCCGGATCCTGGTTGAAGATATTGATGGTCGGAGGCGAGACCTGGTTGTAGACCGCCAGGGTCGTGAACACGGCCTCGATGCCGCCGGCCGCGCCCAGCAGGTGGCCGGTCATGGACTTGGTCGAGTTCACCACCAGCTTCTTGGCGTGATCGCCGAAAGCCAGCTTCAACGCCTCGGTCTCGTTCTTGTCGCCCAGGGGCGTCGAGGTGCCGTGCGCGTTGACGTACTGGACGTCTTCCAGGTTCAGGCCGCCGTTGCGCAGCGCGTTGAGGACGCCGCGACGCGGACCGTCCTTGTCAGGCGCGGTGATGTGGTGCGCATCGGAACTCATGCCGTAGCCCGCGAATTCGCCGTAGATACGCGCGCCGCGCTTCTTGGCGTGTTCGTATTCTTCCAGCACCAGCACGCCGGCGCCCTCGCCCAGCACGAAGCCGTCGCGGTCGCGGTCCCAGGGACGCGAGGCCGTTTGAGGATCATCGTTGCGGGTCGACAGCGCGCGCATCGCGGCGAAGCCGCCGATGCCCAGCGGCGACACGGTCGACTCGGCGCCACCGGCCACCATGACATCGGCATCGCCGTACTCGATCAGGCGGGCCGCGTCACCGATGCAATGCAGGCCCGTGGTGCAGGCCGACACGACGGCGTAGCTGGGGCCCTTCATGCCATAGGCGATGGACAGGTGCCCGGAGATCAGGTTGATCAGCGAACCCGGCACAAAGAACGGCGAGATGCGGCGCGGCCCCTTGGCCATGTATTCGACCTGGGTTTCCTCGATGCGCGGCAGGCCGCCGATGCCCGAGCCGACAATCACGCCGATGCGCTCGGCGTTGGCTTCGGTGACTTCCAGCCCGCTGTCGCGCCAGGCCTGCATCCCGGCAGCCAGGCCGTAATGGATGAAGGTATCCATCTGGCGGGCTTCCTTGGCCGAGATATAGGTGCTGATATCGAAGTCCTTGACTTCGCCGGCGATGTGCGTGGTGATGGCCGAGGGATCGAAACGGGTGATGCGGCTGATGCCAGAACGTCCGTTGACGATATTGTCCCAAGCGGTGGTCAGGTCGTTGCCGACAGGCGACACGATACCAAGGCCAGTGATGACGACTCGTCGCTTCACGGATGACTCCTCAAACAGACAAAAGAAAGGCGGTTTTCGGGATGCGCTGCGCGTGCGGCACGCGCTACTGCAGGTCGGGCGTCGATGCCCTTCCCGCGCGCGAACCACACGGCAAATTCCTGAAACCGCCCCGGTTCCCGGTTGGCGCCGAAATCGTGTTCGGAGCAACCGGAAGGATATAGGCTGAGCTTACTGCTTACCGTTCGAATTGATGTAATCAATCGCTTGTTGCACGGTCGTGATCTTTTCGGCCTCTTCGTCGGGGATCTCGGTCTCGAATTCGTCTTCGAGCGCCATGACCAGTTCGACCATGTCGAGCGAATCGGCACCGAGGTCGTCAAGGAAGGAGGATTCGTTCTTGATCTCGGCTTCGTTCACGCCAAGTTGTTCAGCGACGATCTTCTTGACGCGCTGTTCGATGCTTTCCATGCAGATCTCCAATTGGGAAAAATCCCGCGAATTATAGCCAAGCGCAGAGTACTGCAAACGCCAGGCCGTGACAAAAATAACGCCGCACTCTTTGATCTGTCGCCATCGGGGCGCAGGTGTGCCGATATGCGGCGTTTCCGGATGAACCGCGCGTCGCCGCCCCGGAGCCCCGGTGACGGCGCGGCGGCCTCGGCCGCCCGCGCGCTTCGTGACTTATTGCATGTACATCCCGCCGTTGACGTGCAGGGTGGTGCCGGTAATGTAACCCGCCTGCGGCCCGGACAAAAAGGCCACCGCATGGGCGATGTCGGCCGGCGCCCCCAGGCGGCCCAGCGGAATCTGCTGCAGCAGCGCGGCCGTCTGGGTCTCACCCAGGGCGCGCGTCATGTCGGTATCGATGAAACCCGGGGCCACGCAATTGACGGTGATGTTGCGGCTGCCCAGCTCGCGCGCCAGCGCCCGCGACATGCCGGCAACGCCAGCCTTGGCGGCGGCGTAGTTGGCTTGGCCGGGATTGCCGCTCGAACCCACCACGGAGGTGACATTGATGATGCGTCCCCAACGGGCCTTCATCATGTTGCGCAGCACCGCCCGCGACAGGCGGAAGACCGACGCCAGGTTGGTGTCGATGACCGCGGACCAGTCGTCGTCTTTCATGCGCATTGCCAGCGTATCGCGGGTGATGCCTGCATTATTGACGAGGATGTGCGGACCGCCGCCTTCCTTGCCGAGCGCGTCGATGAGGGCATCACAGGCTTCGGCGTTGGTCACATCCAGCACCACGCCACGGCCGCCGAACGGCGCCAGCGCTTCGGTGATGGCGGCCGCGCCCGATTCGGACGTGGCGGTGCCGACCACCACCGCGCCGCGCGCGGCCAGCTCCAGGGCGATCGCACGGCCGATGCCACGCGTCGCGCCCGTCACCAGGGCGGTCTTGCCCTGCAGTTCGATCGAGGTGTTTTCCATGGTCTTAGTTTCCGTTGACCGCGGCCAGCGCGGCTTCGAGGGAAGCCGGATCCGTAATGGCCAGGCCGGTGAGTTCGGGGTCGATGCGCTTGGTCAGGCCGGTCAGCACCTTGCCGGGGCCGCACTCGATGACGTGGGTCACGCCCTGCGCCTTCATGGCGCGCAGCGTTTCGACCCAACGCACAGGATGCCATGCCTGGCGCACCAGCGCATCCCGGATTGCCCCGGGCTCGGTCGGCGCGGCGACATCGACGTTGTTGATGACCGGCACCTGCGGAACCGACACCGTCACCGCCGCCAAAGCGCCGGCCAGCACATCGGCGGCGGGCTTGAGCAGGCTGGAATGGAACGGCGCGGACACGGGCAGCAGCAGCGCGCGCTTGGCGCCCGCGGCCTTGGCCAGTTCGCAGGCGCGCTCGACGGCGCCCTTGTGACCGGCGATCACCACCTGGGCCGGCGCGTTGAAATTGACGGCCTCGACCACTTCGCCCTGGGCCGCCGCGGCGCAGGCGGCGCGCACGGCATCATCGTCCAGGCCAAGGATGGCGGCCATGGCGCCGGTACCGACGGGCACGGCGGCCTGCATGGCGTCGGCGCGCACGCGCACCAGGCGCACGGCGTCTTCGAGCGTCAGCGAACCGGCGGCCGTCAACGCGGCGTATTCGCCCAGGCTGTGACCGGCGACGACATCGGGATTACGGCCACCCGCCGCGCGCCAGGCCGCGAAGAACGCGGCGCCAGCCGTCAGCATGGCGGGCTGGGTGTTGGTGGTGA
>LXNH01000144.1_pt1 | contig 16293 bp, 12 predicted proteins | sample 809111 | NCBI WGS metagenome assembly LXNH01 (sample SAMN04870528, study PRJNA318959) | seawater metagenome | biome: 00002010; material: water; isolation source: marine seawater | place: Greece: Milos, Mediterranean Sea | collected 2013-05-29 | depth 5-7 m
CCGGTACCGCGCCCGCATACAGCTCGCCCTGAAATTGCGTGGTGCGCGGATCCCAGAACCGCAGGATGCGCACGCGTCCCTGCGCATCGCGCAGGCGCGCCCGCTGAACCAGGCGCTGCGCGACTTCCGCCAGCGGCAGATCCGTCGCCAGCCAGGCCGACATCGAGCGCGCCCGCCGGGCGGCCGGCGCTGGACGCACGGCTTCATCCACGGCCAGCCGCAGGCTGGCGTTTACCAGACGCTCGTGGCGCACCTCATCCGGCACTTCGGCCAGATACAGGGGCGGCGCGGTGGCGCCTTGCGAAATCAGATCGACCCCGCGGCGCGCCAGGCCGGCCGACTCGATCATCCCAGCCAGCGGATCGGCCAGGGTCGAATCGCACAACAGCAGCACGCGCCGGCTGGCGCATCCGTCCAACACCGCGCGCAGACCCGCGATGGCGCGCTCGACGCTGGCTTCGGCACTGGCCGTCCAGTACTCGGGGCAGTGGCGCAGGGTGTCCATCGTCATGCCGCCAATGCGCCGCTGCCGGCCACGTCCTCGAGCGCCGCGGCGCAGCCTTCCAGATCGCCCTGCGGTGGTTGCGCGGGCCCGGCGCCGCTTTGCGGCCCGACCCAGTTATGCACGCCCGCCTTCAGTTCCACCTTGCCGGGCGCATGCAGCTGAATGCCGCCGCCTTCGATACGCATATACGCGCCGGCGGCCGTGGCCAGGACCTTGCGGGCCGCGTTCACCTCCACCGCGCCCTGCGCCGACACCAGTGTCACCGCCTTCTCCGCCGCCAGCCGCATGCGCGCCTTCTGGCTGTGCAGCCGCAGCTGCCCGCCCGCCGCGTGCAGGCGGATGCCCTGCTGGTCCACCGCGCGGCCGTCGCCGCCCAGGCCCTTGGTGAACAGCACCACCCCTTGTGCCACGCACATCGACAGGTCCGCGCCCGCCGCCCAATTCACGTCCGGGGCGACCTGGCACAACGTGGCGCCAGCCACCATATAGGCATTGCGCGGCGTGTACTGGCCGATGCCCTTGGGCGCGCTGACCTGGATATGCGGCTGGGTGTAGGCCGGCACGCGCGCCTCGGCCTCGGCCTGGCTGCCTTCCAGGATCCCGCGCACCGCGTCCAACTCGTTCAAGGCCCGCGGCTTGTCCGCATCGCCTGGGAGCCCAGCTTCCTGGCGGCCGGCGGTGGCGGACAATTCGCCGGCCTGCTCGATGGCCGTTTCCATCAGTCTGATGGCCTCTTCGCTATCCAGCAGGCCGCCCGCCGCGTCTTCGCGCTTGTCGGCGCTGATCAGCAGCCCGGCCCCCGCCCGCAACGCCAACGCCTCGCTGGTGGCCAGCTCGGCGCCATGGCCCAGGTCCGACAGCCGCTCGTTATCGCGCTGCTGCTTCAGATGCCCCAGGTTCAACCGCGCTTCGGCCTGCGAGGTCGATGCCGTCAACCGCGACTGGCCCGGCGTGTCGTCCTGCACCAGCTGGTTGTAGCCGCCCATGCCCTGCCCGCTGGCGGCCAGCGCCTGGGTCTTGAAACCCGACATCACCACGTTGTGCGCATGCCCCGCCTCGCTGCCCGCGAACCAGGCGGGCGCGTTGCCGGTGGCCTTGGCCGCGCCGCCCTGCACCTGGTTGATCGCCGCGTTCTCGGCGCCGGCGCCGTTGTACAGCGCGCCAACCACGACGGGCCGGTCGATATCGCCATGCATGAACTGCACCAGCACCTCCTGCCCCAGGCGCGGCACGAAATGCCCGCCCCAGTCCGACCCGGCCACCGGCTCGGCCACGCGCACCCATGTACCCAGGGTGTCGCCGGCCGGCGCGTTGTCGTCGCCGGCCGGATGAACCTGGCGGTTGCTCGACGCGCTGCCGCGCTGCCAATGGAATTGGATCTTGATGCGATGGTCGCGATCGGTATGGACCGGATCGCCGGCGCCAACCACCAGCGCGGTCTGCGCGCCATGCACGGTGGGGCGCGGATGCAGCCGCGCGCCGTGGCCATCGCGCGTGCTGGGCCGGTATTCCAGCGTGGCGGCAATGGCTTCGAAGCGGTTGCGATAGAAGTCCGCCTCGCTGTCCGCGGCTGCGCCCGCCGCGCCCAGCGCCTGCGTCACGGCCCGGCCCAGGCTTTCGTCGAAATTGTTGCGGGCCTCATGGCCGATGGCGATCACCACGAATTCCGCGCCCGCGTCTTGTGACGGCCCCCAGTGTCCCGTCAGGGTGAAGCGCTGCCCCGGCGCCAGGGTACGCGCCGTGCCCTCGCCTTCGTAGCGCGACTGGCGCACGCGCTGCGCCGCCAGCGCGTTGTGCGCCAGCCGCTCGCCCTGCGCGCCATCCTCGAACAGGTACTGCCCCGGGTAGTCCGAGTCCGCCAGTTCCATCGCATTGGCGAACGTGTCTTCGACCTGGGCGCTGGCCTGGCGCGCGTGCATGGCGCGATAGTCCCAGGTGGCCAGGCGCACGGCGTTGGTGCGCCAGGCACGGCTCTGGCGCCAGACCTGGATCGAGTCCTGCGCCTCGGTGGCATCGGCGCGCTGAAACGGGATGCTGTCCTGCGGGCCCGCCCCGAAAGCGCCATTATGGTCGGCGATGACGAGGGTGTGGGCGCCGGGCCCGCCCTCGCCGGCTTCATGCTCGACCCAGTAAAACAGCCCCTCTTCGGCCAGCAGGCGCTCCACGAAGGCAAAGTCGGTTTCGCGGTACTGGATCGTCAGGCTGCGCTTGGCATAGGCCTCGCGGTCCTTCACTTCCCAGCGCCACTGGGGCGCCAGCGCGCCCTGCCCCTGGTAGTCGCCAAACACGCTGTCGACAATGTCGATCACCGACAGATCCTGGAACGCAAAGCTGTCGCGCCGCTGGCGCAGCAACGCCAGCCAAGGCTCGATGCGCAGGCGGTAGCGGGCAAAGCCGCCGTTGGCCCCCTCGAATCGCGCCTCGGTCACCAGGCCGCACCAGACGCGGTGTTCGTCACGTCCCAGCGCCGTCTGCAGCTTCACCTGCGCGGGCTGGCCGATCAGCGACTTCAGCGGAATGTGCGCATCGTCGGAGAGCGCGTCCAGGTGCAGCACGAAGCCGCCATCGCTCAGTTGTTCGCTGCCATGCAGCCGCTCGGCCAGCAATTTGTCCTGCCCCAGCGGCGTCGTCAGGTCCAACAGGCGGTCGGCCTGGGTAAAGCCTGCGCCCAACAGGCTGGCAGCGGCGGATTCAAGGGCCATGTCGGCGTCTCCTCTGGTCAGCTCATCCGGAACCGGAACTCGCCATTCTTGCCCGCGCTCACGCGGACCCTGGCGATGCCTTCACCCTGCGCCATGCGGCTGAGCACCTGCTCGGCAATCTCCGGCAGCAGCGTTCCGTTCAGAATATGGTCGACATTGCGCGCGCCCGTATCCACTTCGGTGCAGCGCGCCAGCACGGCCTCCACCAACGCCTCGTCCCATTCGAATACGGCGCGATGCGTGGCCTGGACGCGGCGGGCGATGCGCCCGAGCTTCAGACCGATGATGTGCGCCAGCGCATCGTCATCCACCGGAAAATACGGAATGGTCTTCATGCGCCCCAGGAACGCGGGCTTGAAGGCCTTGTACAGCTGCGGCGCCAGCAGTTCCGACAGTTGGTCGGGCGACGGGCGCTCGGCGGCCGGCTTGTTCAAGCAGGCCTGCATGATGGCGCCGGAGCCGACGTTGGACGTCAGGATGATCAGCGTGTTGCGAAAATCGATCTCGCGCCCTTCCGCGTCATCCATCACGCCCTTGTCGAATACCTGGAAGAACAACTCCAGCACATCGGGATGGGCCTTCTCGATTTCGTCCAGCAGCACCACGCTGTAGGGCTGGCGGCGCACCGCCTCGGTCAGCACGCCCCCTTCGCCATAACCCACGTACCCGGGCGGCGAGCCCTTCAGGCCGGAGATGCTGTGGGCTTCCTGGTATTCACTCATATTGATCGTGACCAGCTTGCGCTCGCCGCCATAGAGGATATCGGCCAGCGCCAGCGCGGTCTCGGTCTTGCCCACGCCCGACGGCCCCACGAACAGGAACACGCCCTTGGGCTTGTCCGGATCTTCCAGGCCGGCGCGGGCCGTGCGCACGCGCTGCGCGATGGCGTGCAGCGCGTGGTCCTGACCGATGACGCGCTCGGCCAGCATGGGTTGGAGCTGCAGCACGGTGCGGATCTCGTCGTTCACCATGCGGCCAAGCGGAATCCCGGTCCAGGCCGCGATGACTTCGGCCACGATCTGCCCGTCGACGCACGCCGGCACCAGCGGCTGTTCGCCCTGCAGGGCGCGCAACTCGTCCATCAGGCCGGCCAGACGCTGCTGCGCGGGCGTCAGCGGGGTCGGCGCCGCCTTGCGCCGGCCCGCGGCGGGCGCCTTGTCCCCGGCGGGGGCGGGAATTTGCGCATCCAGGCCCGCGGCTTCCAGCTCGGCGCGCAGGGCATGAATCCTTGCAACCAGCTCGGTCTCGGCCGCGTGCCGGGCCTCGGCCTCGGCCAGCGTCGCCTCGCCCGCCGCGATCTCGGCATCCAGTTCCGCCAGCCGCGGCTGTGGGCCGCCGGTGGCGGCTTCGCGGCGCAGCGCCTCCCGCTCGGTGCGCAGCCGCGTCAGGCGATGGCGCGCGTCGTCGATCAGCGCCGGCGTGGCGCTGCGGCCCAGCGCCACGCGCGCGCAGGCCGTGTCCAGCACGCTGACGGCCTTGTCCGGCAGTTGACGGCCGGTGATGTAGCGGTGCGACAGCCGCGCCGCCGCAACGATCGCCTCGTCCAGGATGCGCACGCCGAAATGGTTCTCCATCAATGGCGCCATGCCGCGCAGCATCGATGCCGCCAACGCTTCGTCCGGTTCCTCGACCTTGACCACCTGGAAGCGGCGCGCCAGCGCGGCGTCTTTCTCGAAGTATTTCTTGTATTCGCTCCAGGTGGTGGCGGCAATGGTGCGCAACTCGCCGCGCGCCAGGGCGGGCTTGAGCAGGTTGGCGGCATCGTTCTGGCCCGCCTGTCCGCCCGCGCCGATCATCGTGTGCGCCTCGTCGATGAACAGGATGATGGGCGACGGGCTCTGCTTGACCTCGTCGATCACGTTCTTCAGCCGGTTCTCGAACTCGCCCTTGATGCTGGCGCCCGCCTGCAACAGGCCCATGTCCAGCACCCGCAGCGTCACGCCGGCCAGGGACGGCGGCACGTCGCCCGCCACGATCCGCAGCGCCAGTCCCTCGACCACGGCGGTCTTGCCCACGCCCGCTTCGCCGGTCAGGATGGGATTGTTTTGCCGCCGCCGCGTCAGGATATCGATCATCTGGCGGATCTCGGCATCGCGGCCGATCACCGGATCGATGCGGCCCTCGCGCGCACGCTCGGTCAGATTGGTGGTGTACTGGTCCAGCGCGGGCGTCTGCGACAGGGCCGGCGCGGGCTGCCCGCCGCCGTCCTGAGACGCCACGCCATCGGCAAAGCCGACCGCCTGCCCCGCCTCTTCCGAGCCCTGCGTCAACGCGGCGAAATCATGCTTGAGCGCGTCCAGGCGGAACGATTCGAACAGCGGCGAGCCGCGGCGCGCCAACTGCGCCAGATCGGGCTCCGTCAGCAGCGCCAGCAGCAAATGCCCGGAGCGTATGCGGGTGGTCTGCGTATCCAGCGAGGCGATCAGCCAGGCGTGCTCGAACAGTTTCGGCAAGTGCGCCGAGAACACGGGCGTGCGCGTATTGCCATTCTTGAAACGGCCGATCTCGGCCTTCAGGTCGGCCTCCAGCGCATCGGTATGGATGTGGCAGCGCCGCGCAATGATGCTGACATCGCTGGCCGGCTTTTCCAGCAGCGCCAGGAACAGATGTTCCAGGTCCACTTCGTAATGGCCTTGCGCCATGCACAGGCTGGCCGCGCGTTCAGCGGCCTGGCGGCAGGTCTGGTTCAACTTCCCGATCAAGGTCTTCAGCGGAGTCGCCATGGGTCTCTACGTTGGAATGGGATCAATGAATGGTGTGCAGCTCGTAGCTGGCGTCGTCGCGGTCCTCGTTCGCCGGCCCGCTGCACAGGAACGAATTCCAGCCCAGGCGCACTTGGCCGTCCCCGCCCAGCTGGCTGGGCGCAACGCTCTCGCGCGCCAGAACCAGCCGCACTTCGTACTCGAACGTCATGCCGCCGAACATCGTCAGCAGTTTTTCGAGCGCCTGCGCGCGCTCGCCGCCCGGCAGGAAATCGCCGAAGGCCTGGCGCGACAACGGACCGATCCACAACCGGATGCGCAGGTCGCGCTGCCAGATGCGATCGCCCGCCAGCGCGGACACGCCCAGCACGGCGCCCGGTTGTCCCAACTGGGTACGGTTCTGCGGCGGCACGTCATACCAGCGGCCCACGAACTGCTCCACCCGCAGCGGCACGCCAAAGTAATCCTGCAGCACACGCTGCAGGAACGGCGCCGATACGGGCCGCTGGCGCGCGGCCGCGGCGTAGTGGGCCACGGATTCGTCGAACACCCGGCCGGCGCCATTGTGCAGCCGGTCGCGCAGTGCCGGATGGCCGATGCCGCCCAGGGCCAGCAACAGCGGCAGGTAATGATGGTCCTGCTCGGTTTCATGCCGCAATGACATGCGGTATTTCTTCCAGGCGGCGTAGAACAGCGCCGCCGCCCGGTTCGAGAAAATGTCGAAAAAGGCGCGCGCGCCGCGGTCGCGCCGCAGGCTCTCCCGTTGCGCCAGCATTTCGGAATAATGCAGCGGCAACGCGCCCTGGCCGCCCAGCAGGCCGAAGAAGGCCGGCGTCACGTCCACCCGGCCCAGCCGACCTTCGGCCACCGCGGCCTGGCGCGCCGCCTGGTCGGCCAGCACCTCGCCATTCTTGTCGTACGCCACGGCATCGACAATTTCGCTCGGCGGAAAGCCCAGCCCCGGCGCGTTGGGAAAGCGCAGGTGCACCGGTACGGGGTGACGGGTCGCGCCGCGTTCCTGGCGCGCGAAGCACTGCTCCAGCAGGCGCACCGCCTGGAAAAACTTGAAGCGCTGCGGCTCTGCCAGCAGCGCATCCATCACGCTAGGATGGAGTCGCCGTTGCATGGGGGGCATCGTAGTAATTCCTCCGCGCCGCGGCGCGACAGCACGACCAACTGTACGAAGCTGTTGGCGTGCACATACAGGCCAAAGAACCGGTTGATCACGGCCACGAAGGCATGCAGGCTGGTGCCCACGAAGTGATCTTCATTGACGGTGAGACGGATCTCGATACCGCGCACGAAAGTGGCGAATGGCTCTCCCGGCAGCCAGTGCGTGGCTGGCTTGTAGTCCAGGCCGACCAGGCCTTCGATCTGGCGCGCCGCCACCGCCGACCCCGACAGGTCGTACAGCCGCAGGGTTTCCTTCAAGGCGGGCAGGCCGCTCTGCACCAGCGACAAGTGGTTCAGCGCCAGGTGCGAGATCAGCCGCCAATGCGCCGCGCGTCCCTGCTGGAAGCGATGCGAATGCGTCGGCCGGCGCAGCATCCGGATGGCGCGCGCGACGGTGCCGCCTTCCAGGAACAGGTCGCCGCCCGCCTGCCCTACCGCGATCTGCGCCGGCAGGTCGCGATTGGTGCAGGTCAGGTCCAGGCTCAGGGTTTCGGTCTGCGGCACCGACGGATCGAAATCGATATCGACAATTGAAATCTCGGTTTCGTATCCCGGGCTGCGCTGCGCCATCGCGGCATCGCGCCGCATCGTCCAATAATGACCGGCGGACTCCGGCGACTCGCCATGATGCAATGAGTAGAACGGCCGGAAATCCACCACCGCGTCGCCCTGGGCGTTCTGCCGTACCTGGCGCACCCGGTCGATGGAATAGACCTCGTATCCGTAGGCGCGCCGTGCATCGGCCACCACGGGATAGGATTCGGCCGCGTGGGTCACGCGGATCGGATCGGCGCGCTGGGTGAACAGGTTGACCACCGGCGAGCAGCCCAGCCGCAGATTGTCGGCCGAGGTCGACTCCAGTAGCCGCGCCGTATTGGAATCGGCGCGCAGCCCGCTCACCGGCAGGTGCAGCGTGAACTGCCGCGCATTGCCCAGATAGGGGCGCAGCGCCGCCAGGTCGATATCGACGAAATTGAATTTCTCGGCAAAGACGAAATACTCGGCCAGAAGGCGATACGCCGGATGCGAACTGGCCGGAAAATCGATCAGCGCATCTTCCTCGGCCAGTCCGACCTGCGCCAGCGGAATCGCCGGCAAGCGCTCCCAGCGCCCCGGCTGCAGCTCGACATAGGCCGCGGCCGCGCGCAGGAACAAGGCGTCGCGCAGCGCCGCCACGAACGACGGTTCGCCGTGCAGATAAAGGCGCAGCCGGTCGATACCCGGCATGCCGAAATGCTGGCTCTCGCCCAGGCACCCCAGCGTGACCGAGAAGCGGCCGGTGACGCCGGCGGGCAGCTTGGCCGTGGCCGGGGCATTGGCGCTGGACACGAACCCCGCGCGCTGCACCTCGACGGGCGCCAGCGTGACCTCATAAGCCGTGCGGAAGCGGCACGACACGCCGCGCACCGGATGCGATTTCAATTCGGTGCCGCGGCCGATACGCACGGGCGCGGTCAGCTGGGCGCCGGCGCCGCCCAGGTCGAACTGGGCGACGCTGCAGGAGGGAAACGGCCGCAGGTAATGCGGGTACATCACCTCGAACAGCGCTTCGGTGAATTCTGGGTAATCGTCGTCCAGCTTCTTGTTGATGCGGGCGCTGAGCAAGGCGAACGACTCGATCATGCGCTCGACGTGCGGGTCCTCGCAGGTCTCGCCCGACAGCCCCAAACGCGCGGCGATCTTCGGATAGCGCTCGGCGAAGTCGCGCGACGAGGTTCGCAAGAAGCCAAGTTCGCGCTCGTAATAGGGCAGCAATTCTTCCATTGATGTGTTCCTGTCCGGCGCGCCGGCGCACCTGCGCCACCGACCGATGCGTCAGACCGTGGCCGGGCTTTTGGCCCAGCCCTTGGTCACGGAGTACTGCAGGGTCGAGGGCTGCAAGGTCGCGTCGAAGGTCACGGGCTCGTGAGCCGGCCCCACGTCCAGCATGGCCGTGATCGCGAAATACAGCACCGACGTGGCCCGGCTGTCGACCTGCAGCATGACCCGTACGTGCGTCAATCTCGGCTCATGCCGCGCGATCGCCTGCTCCAGCGAACGGCAGATGAACTCGCGGTCGTAGTGGCTCGCCAGGCTCAGCCCGGAGAAGTCCGACAGCCCGTACGTCAGCAACGAGCGCTGGCAGTTCGGGTAGCGCCGCAGATCCTGCTCGGTGAACACCATGCGGGTATTCAACAGGGCCTCGATGTCGCGCGCCACCGTCTCCTTCATTTCCTCGATCGACAAACGCCGCAACGCATAGGGCGACTGGCCCTCTGCTTCGAACAACTTGTCGAACAGACTCGGTTCGAATCCTTTCATCGGGGCCTCGAATAAAAAAGACAGCGACCCGGCTCGGGCCGCGGTCTTCCAACCTGCCGGCCGCGATCAGACCGAATAGGTCTTGTCGTTCTTGGTCAGGCTCCAGGCGCCCTGGGCATTGCCGCCCTGATTGCCGCCCACCTTCTGCTGCGTGTACTTCCACTGCACCGCGGCGTACTTCAGCGAGAAGGACTCGTGCGGCAGGCCTTCGGCAACCACCTCCGGCGCCACGCGCGCGATGATCACGTACTTCAGCTTGATTTCGAGGTACTTGACGCGGTTGCCCTCGCCGTCGGCGCGCAGGAAGTCGATCGTGACCTCATCGAAGGTGGTGCCGCCCGAGGCGTGCTGATACAGCAACGGGCTGACCACGTCCAGATCCTTGGTGAAGACCATTTCCCCATGTTCGGTGCGCTCGGCGGTATGGCCGCCCGAGGTCGAGGCAGTGGCCGAACGCGGCTGGATGATCTCGTGGCGCCACGAGCTGACTTCGATCCAATCCGGATGGTCCTTGTCTTGCGACTCGCCCTTGAGCGCAGGATTGCCGAACTTGACGTAGATGTCCTTCATTGTCGATAACCTCTTTGAATGGATGAGTTGTCAGTGCAATGACGCTCAGGATTTCTGGGCCTGGGCCGGCAATTCGGCGACCAGGCGCAGGGAAATCGAGAGTTCGTCAAGCTGGAAATGCGGCCGCAAGAACGCCACGGCACGGAAGACGCCGGGGCGCCCGGGCACCTCGGCCACTTGCACCGAGGCTTCGCGCAGCGGGAACTGCGCTTTTTGTTCCTGCGTCGCGTTGTCGTCCAGCAGCACATACTGCGACACCCAGCGATTCAGGAAACTCTCTACGGACTGCGCCGACGCGAAGCTGCCGATCTTGTCGCGCATCATCGCCTTCAGGTAGTGCGCCACGCGCGATACCGAGAAGATGTATTGCAGCTGCGCCGACAACACCGCGTTGGCGTTGGCGCTGTCCGTGTTGTATTTCTTGGCCTTCTGCACCGACTGGGCGCCGAAGAAAGCCGCGTAATCCGAGTTCTTGCAATGCACCAGCGGGATCAGCCCCAGGTCGCTCAGTTCCTTTTCCCGGCGGTCGGTAATGGCGATTTCGGTCGGGCACTTGAGGGCGATTTCACCGTCGTCCGTCTTGAAGGTATGGGTGGGCAGGTTCTCCACCAGCCCGCCGCCTTCCACGCCCCGGATCGCCGCGCACCAGCCAAAATCGGCGAAGGCCGCCGTCAGGCGCGCGCCGAAGGCCCAGGCGGCGTTGCACCACAGGTACTTGGCGTGATCGGTGCCGTCCACATCCTCGACGAAATTGAAGCCTTCGACCGTGGTGCCCTCCACCGGGTCGTAGGGCAGGCGGCCCAGAAAACGCGGCATGGTCAGGCCGACGTAGCGCGAATCCTCCGAATCGCGGAAGCTGCGCCACTTGGTGTATTCCACGGTGTCGAATACCTTGGCCAGGTCGCGCGGGCGGCCCAGGTCGGCGAAACTGTCCAGCCCCAGCAGCTCGGGCGATGCCGAGGCGATGAACGGCGCGTGCGACGCGGCGGCCACGTGCGACATCTGCTCGATGAAATACATGTCCTCGGGCTGGCGCGTGATCTCGAAGTTGCCCAGCAGCGCGCCGAACGGGGCGCCGCCGAAGGTGCCGAATTCCTCTTCGTACACCTTCTTGAACATCAGGCTCTGATCGAAGTCGATCGCGGTCTGGAAGTCGCGCACCAGGTCGCGCTTGGTGACGTTCAGCACCTTGATCTTCAGCATCGGGCTGGTATCCGTCTCCTGGCACAGGTAGTGCAGGCCGCGCCAGGTGCTTTCCAGCTTCTGGAATTCCGGTGCGTGCATCACTTCGCTGAGCTGGGCCGAAATCAGGCGGTCCAGTTCGGCGACGCGCGCGTCCAGCATGGCCGACAGGTTGTCGGACACCACCACGGTGCCCTTCATGACCTCGCGCACCAGCTCGCCGATGATGTCCTTGGCGCGATCATGCTCGGCGGTGGATTTGGCGACGCGGCTTTGCTCGACGATCTGGTCCAACAGCCCGCCCTGGGCATCGGAAGCGGTGGCGGCGGCGTTTTGCGCGGCGGCGGAATTACTCATTGCGGCCTCCCTTGTCGGTCTCGCTGGTCAGCTGTTGCAGCTTTTCGGTGCTGGTCAGCACTTCGCCCAGCAGGTCTTCGAGCTTGTCATTGCCGGCCAGCTTGTTGCGCAGGTCGGCCAGCTTGGTGCGGATGTCCAGCAGCTCGCGCAGCGGGTCCACTTGCTGCACCACGGCTTCCGGACGGAAATCCTCGATGGAGCGGAACTTCATGTCCACGCCGAACGTGCCGCCCTCTTCCGTCAGGCGGTTCTTCACCCGGTACGCCGCGCGTGGCTCCAGTCCGCGCATCACGTCGTCGAAATTATCGACATCGATGTTGACGAACTTGCGATCCTTCAGGCGCGGCAGTTCGGCCTCGGACTGCGCCGAAAAATCGCCCACCACGCCGACGACGAAGGGAAGTTCCTTTTGTTCGATGGCATCGCCCTTTTCCACGTCATACGTAAGCTGAACGCGCGGCGGACGGACTTTCTGCAATCGTTTCTGAACGCTTTCTTTTTTGGCCATGGAAGGCTCCGTGCAAAGGATCGGGTCTGTCGGACCGGGGCGCGCCGCGCGGGGCGGCGCTCCCGGGCGAATCACTTGGTAAGCAGGTCGCCGAACGGATTCGGCGCGCGGTTGGGCTGCTGGGCGGGAGGCGTGGCGGGTTGCGGCGTGGACGGCCGGGCCGACGACGCGGCCGCGGGCGTACTCGCGGGCGCGGCCGACGATTGCGCGGCTGCCGCGCCGGCGGCGGGCGCCGCAGCGGCGGACGGGGCCGGATCGGCCTTGCGCGGCTGGCGCGGACGCGGCCGGCGGCCCTCGGGGAACAGCACGTCCTGACCCAGCGTTTCGCGCATCGATGCGGCCAGCGCCACGGCATCGGCACGGGCATTGCCGGCCAGCAACGCGTCGGCGCGCAGATCGGCCAGCGACTGCATGGCCACGCGCAGACCGCCGACGGCGCGCACCGTCTTGGCCACGAAATCATCCGGATCGCGGCTCAAGGTTTCATCGGCGGCCACGATTGCCTGGCCGTATTTCTGTTCGTCGAAACGGATTTTCGCGATATAGGACCATGGCTCGCCCTTGGAGGGATTGCGCTGCGCAATCTCTTCAAACTGCGCGACGGCCTGGTCGACGCCTTTCTGCTCCAGCGTCTTTTGCGCCGCGGCCATGGACTGTTTGTATTCAGCTTCCGACTGCGGTTTGACGGATGCGCAGCCGGCCATTAATGCAACGACACCTGCAATAACAACGAGGCGGGAAAAGGGCATTTTTAAGCACCTAGCAAGGTTGTAACTAGGGGCCGTATTTCAACAACCTTTTGTTAGTGCAGCGCTACAGCGAGTGTCTTCATGTTACTTGCGTCGATTTTGCACGCATCATGCCGCGATCTGTATTGCTTCACACACTTCCGGTATAAAGGGCCATGACCAAACATATCCATTTATCACGTTTGTTCGCGGTAATGGCGTGCGTGCTCGCAAGCGGCGCCATTACTGGATGTGCGGCCGTATCGGCCATTGGCGCGGTGGCCGGTTTGACCGGCAACGCGATGGAGATGGCGGGTTTGAAAAAGCCTGAAAACGCGCCCGTGGAAGTGAATCTGGCGATTCATGCCGGAGAAAATCTGAATGCCGGCAGCGGCCAATCGATGGCGGTAGTTACAAAAATATACTACCTGAAGAATCCTGAGCAATTCCAGCGTGCGCCGCTCACGCAATTGATAGACACTGCCGGGGAGAAAGCGGCGCTGGGGGAATCGATGCTGGGTTCGCGCGAGCTTACGCTCACGCCGGGACAGCGTTATGAGACGGTCGAGAAAGTCCCCAAGCAGGCGGATTACATCGCCATCGCCGGGCTGTTCTACGCCCCCGCGCCGATGCGTTGGAAGTACGTATTCAAGGTCGAAGACGTGGAAGACAGCGGTATTGTCCTGGGCGCGCATGCGTGCGCGCTGACGGTGGCCACGGGCGAGCCCGCGTTGCCGGCGGGCGTGCCCGCCTACGATCCATCGCGCTTGTCCGGCGTGCAGTGTCCGGGTTGACGCGCGCATCGCGGCCGTCGCTGTCCATCCAACCTTCTCTATATATAGCGATATAGAAACCGGGAAAGACGAAACAGGGAGCGTCTATTTTGAGTTACTCAGCCAAAGTCCTCTGGGGCGAGGGTTTGTTTCTGCGTCCGCAGCATTTCCAGCGGCAGGACGCCTATCACGAAGACCGGCTGGCCGAGATGGCCCGGGCGCTGCATCCCTATGCATGGGGGCTGCGCGCCGCGCGTTTCGATGCCTCGGCGCTGGCCAATGGCATGTTGCGCGCCACCGAGATGAGCGCCGTGTTTCCGGATGGCGAACTCTACAGCGCGCCGCACGGCGACGAACTGCCGCCCCCTGTCGCGCTGACGGCGCTGGACGGCGTGAGCGAAGCCGTGTTCTATCTGGCGATCCATCCGCTGAAAGCGATCGGCGGCAACTACCGCGATGCGCAGGCCGCGGGCGGGTTCGACACGCGCTACACGCACAACAATACGCCCGCGCCCGACCTCTATACCGGCGCCACCACCGCCGAACTTGCCTTCCTGCGCAAAGACGTGCGCCTGATTTCCGAGTTCGAACCGCGTGACGCCCTGCTGGCGATCCCGGTGGCGCGCGTGCGGCGCACCGCCAGCGCGGGCTACGAACTGGACAGCGCTTTCATCCCGCCGAGCCTGTCGCTGGCCGCCTCGGGCGCGCTGCACGAGCAATTGCGTCGACTGCTCGATGCCCTGCAGGCCAAAGTCAACGCGCTCTACGGCTTTCACCGCGAACCCAGCAAGAACATCATCGAATTCCGCTCGGGCGATGTGGCGTCCTTCTGGCTGCTGCACACCGCCAACGAGGCCTACGCCACGCTGTCGCACCTGTTCCATCATCCGCAACTGCATCCCGAGCGCCTGTTCCAGGAATTGGCGCGGCTGGCGGGCGCGCTGATGACGTTCTCCAAGGAGCACACGCTGGCGGATCTGCCGGTGTATCGCCACGATGCGCCCGGGCCGGCCTTCGCCCGCATGGACGAGATCCTGCGCGACTTGCTCGAAACCGTGATCTCGACGCGTTACTTCTCCATCGTGCTCGAAGAACTGCGTCCTTCGTTCCACATGGGGCGGCTCGACTCGGAAAAGCTCGACGAAACCACCTCGCTGTACCTGTCGGTGCAGGCCGCGATGCCCGCCGCCGAACTGGCGGAGAGCGTGCCCATGCGCTTCAAGGTCGGCGCGCCTGAAGACGTGGACAAGCTGGTGCTGTCCGCCATGCCAGGCGTGCCGCTCACCTACACGCCGCAGGTGCCGCCCGCCGTGCCGGTCAAGCCTGGCGCCATCTATTTCGCCCTGCAGACCCGCGGCTCGCTCTATGACCGCATGCTGCAGGCGCGCAGCATCGCCATCTACGCCCCCGCCGGCATTCCCGAACTCAAGCTGGATTTGATCGCAGTGACCCGCTGACAGGAACGACACCGCCATGACCGCTGACACCCCCTCCCTGATGCCAGCAGCAACGCTGCCGCCGCGCGCGGCGGAATTTCACGCCAGCCGCCCGGCCAGGTCATTGCTGGATCTGCTGTACGACGGCTTCCTGATGCTGTTCTTGCTCAAGAGCGGGCAGGAACCCGCCGACGCGGCCGCGTTCTCGGCGCGGGTGCAGCAGTTCCTGGCGGACTACGAGCGCGCCGCCAAGAAAATGGACGCCGCCGCCGAGGACGTCTACGCCACCAAGTACGCATTCTGCGCCGCCGTCGATGAGACCGTGTTGAATTCCCATTTCGCCATCCGCGACGCCTGGATGCTGCAGCCGCTGCAACTCACGCTGTTCGGCGAACAGCTGGCGGGCGAGAACTTTTTCGCCCGGCTCGAAGACCTGCGCGCGCAGGGCGCGCCGCGCCTGCAATCGCTGGAGGTCTATTACATGTGCCTGCTGCTCGGCTTCCAGGGCAAGTACCTGATCGAGGGTCAGGAAAAGCTGGGATACCTGACCGCGCGGCTGGGCGACGAAATTGCGCTGTTGCGCGGCAAGCGCACCGGCTTCGCGCCGCACTGGCCCCTGCCCGACAAGGTGGCGCACACGCTCAAGCGCGACGTGCCGCTGTGGTCGATCATGGCGCTGTTCGCGTTGCTGGGCCTGCTCGCGTACCTGGGCATGGGCCACTTCCTGAACACCGAAATGCAGACCGCGATGGCGCCCTATCACGACATCGTCAAGTTGGGTCCGCGCGCGGCCCATTTGACGATATCGCTGCCTTAGCGGCAGCCGACAAACTCGCACGCGCCTCTGGTCCCGCCGATCGATTACCGCCCAGCCCTATGAACGCCTTGCCATCTGACGCCCCGGCCTATTCCACGCTCAACATCGCCACCCTGTCGCAACAAGCGCGCATGCTGCGCCTGAGCACCGCGCTGGATGCCGAGCTGGTGGTCGAGCACATGCGCCTGCGCGAAGGCGTGTCGCGCCTGTTCTCGCTGACACTCGATTGCCTGGCCGCCAGCGCCGAGCTGGACGTGGCGGTCTTGCTGGGCAAGGAAATCAGCGTCAGCCTGCTGCAGGCCGATGGCTCGATGCGGCGCTGGCACGCGGTGGTGGAAGGCGTGGACGCGCTGGGCGCCGACGGCGGGCTGGCGCGCTACCGCCTGCACGCCGCGCCCTGGATGGCCGCGCTGGCCTTGCGCCGCGACAGTTTCGTCTATCAGGACCTGTCGGTGCAGGACATCGTCAGCGAGGTCTTTTCGGATTATCCCCAGGCGGCGTTCGCCTTCGAGCTCACCGAGGCGCCAAAGCCCCGCCCC
>LXNH01000146.1_pt1 | contig 16262 bp, 15 predicted proteins | sample 809111 | NCBI WGS metagenome assembly LXNH01 (sample SAMN04870528, study PRJNA318959) | seawater metagenome | biome: 00002010; material: water; isolation source: marine seawater | place: Greece: Milos, Mediterranean Sea | collected 2013-05-29 | depth 5-7 m
TCTTGATATGCAAGCACTTGCATTCCATAACAAACACCTAAGATAGGTTTTTTAGAATCAAATATGCTTTTATCTATTTTAGGATTACCATCTATATTTGAGGACTCTGGACCACCTGAAAGAACAAATCCTTCAACATCTTCAAGACTTGAGACTTCATCCCAAGGGCGTACTTCGGAGTATATATTAAGCTCTCTAAGTCTTCTTGCAATAAGTTGTGTGTATTGAGAGCCGAAATCTATAACTAAGATTTTTTTCATCAATCTGCTCTATAATTTGGTGCCTCTTTAGTGATGCTTACATCATGTACATGGCTTTCTTTTACTCCAGAAGAGGTAATTTTTTGAAATTGAACTCTTTCTTTTAAATTTAGAATAGTTTCAGATCCTGTATATCCCATTCCCTGTCTAAGGCCGCCTTCCATTTGAAAGACAACATCTTTTAACCAGCCTCTGAAAGGAACCCTTCCCTCAATGCCCTCTGGAACCATTTTATCAGCATCAACATCGTCTCCATGCATATACCTGCTTGCATCAGTCATTTTTGCCATTGCACTTATCGAGCCCATTCCTCTATATGTCTTAAAGCTTCGACCTTGGTAAAGCTCAACTTCTCCTGGAGCTTCTTCTGTTCCGGCGAAAGCACTTCCAAGCATTACAGAGTCTGCACCTGCACCAATTGCTTTTACCACATCTCCAGAAAATCTTATACCACCATCCGAAATTATAGGGATGCTCTTACATGCTTTTCGAACTTCTAAAACTGCTGATAGTTGCGGAACTCCAATGCCCGCAATTATTCTAGTTGTGCAAATAGAGCCAGGGCCTACTCCAACTTTTATTGCATCAGCTCCAGCGTCAATGAGTAATTGAGCTCCCTCTTTTGTAGCAACATTTCCTGCAACCACATCAATGCTTGGATATTGTTTTTTTAGCGATTTTAAAACATCCACAACTCCTTTTGAGTCCCCGTGTGCACTATCTATAACAAAGACATCTACTCCAGCTGATGAGAGCTTCTTAGCTCTTTCATCTAAATTTTTACTTACTCCAACTGCAGCACCAACAATTAGTCTGCCCTCTGAATCCCTTGACGCCAGTGGATAATCTATTGATTTCTCAATATCTTTCATTGTTATTAATCCAACTAAATTTTCTTGTTTATCAAGAACTAAGATCTTTTCAATTCGATGTTTATACATTAGTGATTTAACAGTCTCTTGATCTTCGCCCTCTGTGACTGTTATTAATTTTTCTTTGGAAGTCATAATGCTTTTAACACTTTGTTCAGTATTTCTTGCATTTCTAAAATCTCTTCTTGTTACAATCCCTTTTAAATCACCGTTATCCACAACTGGCATACCTGAAATATTTAACTCAGAGGTAAGTTGTATTAATTCAGCGATAGTATTTGAGGATTCAATAGTTATTGGGTCTCTAACAATTCCGCTTTCAAACTTTTTAACTTTTTTAACTTGTTCAGCTTGCTCAGATGGAGAGCAGTTCTTGTGTATAATGCCAATGCCACCGAGAGATGCTAAGGCAATTGCCATTTTTGACTCAGTTACTGTGTCCATTGCAGCTGAACAAAATGGAAGATTTAAAAAAATGTTTTTTGTAAATTTTGTTTTTAGAGATACGTCTTTTGGCAAGACATCTGAGTGCTTTGGTATAACCAAAACGTCATCAAACGTTAGAGCTTCTTGTTGAACCTTTTCCATAATATAGTATATATCAACAGAACATTTTTTTCCACTATGAACAGCTTATATCTAGTCATACCAGTACTCTCAGGCATAATTGGAGCATCCATAGCAAGCTGGTTGGTGCAAGAATATGATAATTACCAAAGAGATTACAAAAATTTTAAAGATAGAGTTTTTGTTAGATCCACATGCGACTTTTGTCAAAAAAACTTAAATCTCTCTGAATTATTTCCAGTTTTTTCTTATTTATTTCAGCGTGGGAAAAGCAGGTGTTGCAAAAAACCCATTACAAAAAAATATATCTTTTTTGAGATCCTAGGAGCATTAATCTTTATTTTTGGAATAATGTTTAATTCCTTACAAATTTCATTTTTAGCAATTTTTATAATCTTTCTCATCTTTTGTGATGAGAAATATCAGGAAATACCTATTTGGAATAATTTATTCATACTTACTTGGGTAGTTTTAGAGCTTTACTTTAACCATTCAAATAGCCAAATTTTACAAAACCTATTTGCTGCAAGTTGTGCCTGCATTATTTTACTGCTCATTTATTATTCGTACCTAAAAATTAAGAGTACTGAAGGAATTGGTCTTGCGGATATCTTTCTCTTATTTACAGCTTTCCTTTATTTTGGATTACCTGCATCATTCTACTTGCTAACACTTGCATCACTTAGTTTAATTTTAAAAATAATACTTACTCAACAATTCAAGAGTAAGCATGCTTTTGGCTCCTGGATAGCAGGATTTTTCTTAATGTTTACTGTATACCAAGAATTTTATGGGACTGTAGGCTAATTTTCCACTTTGGATTCTGCATACAAAATTTAATGGTTTCGTTTACATTTTCATGTAATTTTTCTGAATCCATAGGTTGAACATAAAAATGACTAAAATTCATTGCCTCAAACATTCTAGGATTAAAATTTTGTTGGGGGTAAATGAATTTTATTTCATCTCCACTAGAAACATTAATTTTTGTTTTAGGTTTAGGGCTCATGCAAATCCAATCAATTCCTGAAGGTGGAATGATTGTTCCATTTGTTTCGATTGCTATATATAAATTATTTTCCTTAAAAAAATTAATTAATTGTTGATCAACCTGTAATAAAGGCTCTCCTCCTGTCAAAACGACATTTATATTTTCATCTTCATTTAACCAAATAGACCTTACTTTAGATAAAAGCTCTTCCTTGGTATAAATACCTCCATTAATGCCATCAGTTCCATAAAAGTCAGTATCACAGAAATTACAAATTGCATTGCCACGGTTTTTTTCCTTGCCGCTCCAAAGATTACATCCTGTAAACCTTATAAAAACTGAATTCATTCCTGTATTTTTACCCTCTCCTTGTTGAGTATAAAAGATCTCTTTTATTCTATAGTTCATTCAATGGATCCTTAGCATTGTTCTCGTTAAAGGCGTTAGCTCTTTCAATACAAGCACTACATTTTCCACAGGGTAGATCTTTACCTTCATAGCAAGTCCATGTTTGTGAGTAATCTAGTTTCATTTCTAACCCTATCTTTAAGATATCTGTTTTAGTAAGGTTTTGAAAAGGAGCTTCAAGAACGATTTTATGGTAATCACAAATCTCTAAAACATTAGAGAGTTTTGATATGAATTCTGGTCTACAGTCTGGGTAAATTTCGTGATCTCCAGAATGTGCAGCATACCAAACATAATTTATCTTCTTAGAGATTGCTAATGATGCTGCCACAGATATCATTATCATATTTCTATTGGGCACAACTGTGAGTTTCATTTTCTCTTTGTCATAATTTCCTTCAGGAACTTTTGTAGTTCCTACTAGAGCTGATTCAGAAAGAAATTCTTCGAAAGGTAGACGGATAACTTTATGTTCAATATTTAATCTTTGAGCACATTCCGACGCAAAATTTAACTCTTTTCGATGCTTCTGTCCATAGTCAAAGCTTACAGCTATGACTTGCCTAAATTTTTGTTTAGCTAGATTTAGAAGAGTAAAAGAATCAAGCCCTCCTGAATAGACTATTAAGGCTTTCTCCATCTAAAGTTGGTCAGTTTTTGCTGCACAAACGAAATCATTTCTATGTAGTCCTTCGATTGCGTGCGTCCACCACCAAACTCTAACCTTTCCCCATTCTAGAGCAATAAGCGGGTGATGGTTTTCGTTTTCTGCGAGATTAGCAACCTTTGTAGCAAACTCCAATGCTAAGGAATAGTTTTTAAATTTATACTCTTTAAATAATTTATCGATTTCAGTAGAGCTTGAAACATCATGGTCTCCAATATTTCTAACTTCTTTTGTTTCAGTGATGACAATCCAATCATCAAGCTCTTTCAAAAACTGTTCCTGTTCGTCAGGCTCAACTCTTGGAGCTCCAACTTGGCATGCTTCGCATTTTTCTTCTGTTAATTTCATATTTAAAAATAGGGTTTGATTAGATTCTTTGGATCCAACAAACTTTCTAACTCCTTTCTCTCTATAGTAGTCATCTCTTCAGCAACATCAATAATAGCTCGCTTTTCTTTATATGCTTTTTTTGCAATTTCTGCAGCCTTCTTATAGCCAATTATAGGATTCAGAGCTGTTACTAAGATAGGATTCCTATGAAGATTTTGAGAACTATTCTTTTCATTAACTTTAAATGTTTTAATGCATTTCTTGGCAAGAAGTGGCATACAATTTCCCATCAGATTAATGCTTTTTAATAGGTTGTATGCAATTACTGGCAACATAACATTTAATTGAAAATTTCCACTTTGAACACCAATTGAAATCGTTAAATCATTCCCGATTACATCTGCACAAGCCATTGAAACAGCCTCAGGAATAACTGGGTTTACTTTTCCTGGCATGATACTACTACCAGGTTGTAGTGCTTCCAATTCAATATCTGCTAAGCCTGTCAACGGTCCGCTATTCATCCATCTAATATCATTCGAAATCTTCATCAATACGAGAGAAAGGTTCTTTACTGCACTTGAAAGTTCACTTGAGTTATCTTGAGAGCTGAGGCTCTGGAAAAAATTAGGAGCTGGTTTCACTTTAAAGCCTGTTACTTTTTCCATTGCATTACAAAAATATTTTGGAAATTCTTTATGTGAGTTCACTCCTGTACCTATGGCTGTTCCACCTTGAGGCAAATGAAGCATTCTCTTATTGGCTTGGGACAATATTTCTTTTGAGCTTTTTAGCTGTGCTGACCATCCAGATAATTCTTGAGAAAAATCTATTGGCATTGCATCCATTAAGTGTGTTCGTCCTGTTTTGAGTTTTCCTTTAAGGCTTTTCGACTTAAGATCAATTTCTTTGATCAATAAATCTAAACTTGGCAAAAGAAATTCTTCCATATCATATAAAGCGCTTATACAAATTGCAGTTGGTATCGTATCGTTACTACTTTGACTCCTATTGACTTCATCATTAGGGCATATAGCTGATTTAATTTTTTGAGATGCTAGATTTGCAATTACTTCATTTGCATTCATATTTGTACTTGTACCTGAACCAGTTTGAAATATATCTAGAGGGAAATGGTCATCAACATCCCCTTTCATAACTAATCTTGAAGCATTCTTTATAGCATTAGACTTTTTTGCAGATATTAAGCCAAGGTCTTGGTTCGCAACTGCTGCAGAATATTTAATAGCTCCCATTGCCTTTATAAATGATCTGCCAAATGGAAACTTAAATTTAATGCCACTGATAGGGAAGTTTTGTAATGCCCTTTGTGTTTGGGCACCCCATAATGCATCAATAGGAACTTTTACGTCACCCAAACTATCTTTCTCTACTCTAAAATTTTGTGCTTTTTTCATGATTTCTCAAGAATTATAAATTATTATAAATCTATTATGGCTGCAGCAGATAATTTTAATACATCAATAGCTAATAAGATTGATTTAAATAAAGGAAAATTACCTTATAAAGGAAGAGGTTTGTCTGGATCAATAGATATTAATTCAAAATCTATCGAAGAGCAAAGACGGTATGGCGTTGAACACCTTGCCGCGGCTTACAGAATTTTTTCTAAAAAAGGGTTCGATTTAGGGCTTGTTGGCCATATCTCTTTTCGTGATCCTGAATTTAAGGATTGTTTTTGGATAAATCCTTTAGGCTATCATTTTTCCCAGATGAAAGTTTCAGATTTATGCTTAATGCATCAAGAGGGTGAGCTTGTGTTTGGTAGGGAGCGAACTGGTGATGCGGCTCAATCAATCCATTCGAACATTTATAAAAATAGAGATGATATAAATGCTATTGCTCATGCTCATCCTATGCATGGAAAAACATTTTCTACCTTAGACAAGATGCTTAAACCTTTGACACAAGATTCCTGTGCTTTTTTTGAAAGAACTGCAACATTTACAGATTATGACGGGGTAGCTAATGGGCCTGATGAAGGCATTAATATTTCAAAATCACTAGCTGATAAAGACTTTTTAATTCTACGAAATCACGGAATTCTTACTACTGGATCAATGGTAGATACTGCTCTTTGGTATTTTCTCAATATGGAAGAGGCTTGTCAGTCTCAATTAATGGCAGAATCAATTGGAGACCCTATACAAATTGACGATGATGTTGCAAGACATACAAGAGATTATGTAGCAAATGATCTCTCTGCCTTCGCTAGCATGCAACCATTGCTTGACGTTCTTTGGGAAACTGAACCAGATTTTTTAGATTAAGAAATTACAGCTTGGACCTCAAGGTATTCTTCAATTCCAAAAGTACCATGTTCCCTACCATTTCCTGACATTTTAAAACCACCAAAGGGTGCAGGATAATCTCCTCTTGAAATTCTATTAACAATAACTTGCCCAGCCCTTATTCTTTTAGCAATTTCCTGCCCTTTTTGCGGATCTGCACAAGAGACCATGCTTGAAAGGCCATAACTAGTGTCATTAGCTATTGAAATGGCATCCTCTACGTCTTTATATGGTATTAGACAAATGACTGGTCCAAAGATTTCATCCTGGGCAATTCTCATTGAATTATCCACATTGGTAAAAACAGTTGGTTTAACAAAAAAGCCTTTTTTAATTCCATCAGGTCTTCCTACACCACCACATGCAAGTGTAGCGCCCTCCTCAATACCAACTTGAATTAATTCTTGAACTTTTTCAAATTGTTTTTTGTTCGATATTGGCCCAAGAAAAGTTTCTTCTTGTAGTGGATCGCCAGTGACCATTTCTTTAGACGTTTGAACCGCTATGCTTGCAGCCTCATTCATAAGGCTTTCTGGCACCAGCATCCTTGTTGGAGAAGAGCAAGATTGTCCAGTATTAAAAAAACATTGCTTCATTCCCATCCTTATAGCTGATGGTAGATCTACGTCCTCTAAGATGATATTTGGTGATTTCCCTCCAAGTTCTAGAGAAACTCTTTTTATATTTTCAGATGCTTTTTTCTGTATATCTATTCCTGCACGAGTAGATCCAGTGAATGAAATCATTTCAAGGCCATTGTGTGAACTCATTTCTGTGCCAACTGTGGCACCATGTCCATGAATTAAATTGAACATACCTTTTGGCATGGATGTATCATGTATTACTTCGGCAAGAATATGTGCTGCGCCAGGTGTTATTTCACTTGGCTTTAAGACAAATGAGGTTCCTGCAGCTATAGCAGAAGCAATCTTTGTACACATCTGATTTAATGGCCAATTCCAAGGAGTAATCATGCCGACAGGACCTATTGGAAGTTTATTAATGGTAATATTGTCGTGAATTTCTTGAAATTTAAAATCATCTATTACTGATAGAGTGTTTTTAAAATGAATCACCCCACTTCCATATTGTGCTCCAGATGACATTTTTAGAGGTGCACCCATTTGTTCGGAAATTACCTTGGCAAAATCGCCCCTCCTGTTTGACATACCATCAATAACTTCTTGGAGAATTTGTTTTTTGTCTTCTAAAGACAGGTTTGAAGCTGAATTAAAAGCATTATTTGCTGATTCAACTGCACTATCAACATCTTTTTTTGATGCAGAAATTACTGAACCTACAGTTTGTTCATTTGCAGGATTTATTAAGTTGATTTCTTCATTACCATCAGGCGTAACCCATTCACCATTGATATAAAATTGTTTAATCTTCATATATATTATTTTACTGTATAAGGATCAAAGAGAGTACAAATTGAAAAAAATAGTTATAGCTGGTGGCTCTGGTTATATAGGAAGTTCATTTCAGAAAAAATTTAAAGACAAGTATCAGATTAAGATTTTAACTAGGTCGCCGAAAAATATATACGATATTAACGAGCTTGAAGATTGCGATATAATCATTAACTTGGCAGGGGAGACTATTTTTCCAAATAGGTGGACTAAATCCAGAAAAGCTAAACTTCACCAAAGTAGATATCTTTATTCAAAAGAGTTACTGGAGGCTGCAGAGAAATTTAATGTTTCTCATTATTTACAAGCATCAGCTATAAGCTATTATCCCCCTTCAATAACAAATACTTACTCAGAAGATGATGTGATAAAAATGAGTGCAAATTTTTCTTCAAAGCTAGTTCACAAGTGGGAATCATCAATTAATTTTTCAACAAATAAAAACTATTCTCTTTTGAGAATTGGTCCAGTTATTGGATCTAAATCAAACTTTGTAATGCCACTTTTTCTTCAATTTAATAATTTTCTTGGGGGAAATATTGGTTCTGGAGAACAAATATTATCTTGGATACATATCGAAGATGTAATTGATTCTATGGAATTCATTATCAAAGAGAAAATTTTTGGTCCAGTAAACCTTGTTTCACCAAATCCTGTAACAAATCATGAAATGTCTGAGATGATAGCAAAAGTTTTGCACAGGCCTAATTATCTACATCTTCCTGAAGTTTTCTATAAAACATTATTTGGAAATGCATCTGAACTATTATTGGAGGGTCAAAATGTTGAACCAAAAAAGCTTTTAAAATCTGGGTTTAATTTTAAATTCTCTGATTTCTCAAAGGCCTTCAAAGATTCAATTTAATCTTTTCTAAGCTCTCCAAAAGCATCAATTGCCTGTTTTCTTGATTCTTTTAAATCAACAATCGGTTCATAATAGTTGTACTTTAGAGGTTCCGAAGGCATATGTATTTCATCTACGGGGCAATCTGCTAATTCTGGGATCCATTTTTTAATGTACTTGCCTTTTGCATCAAATTTTATTGATTGAGTTTCAGGGTTCATTATTCGAAAATAAGGAGCAGCATCGGTTCCTGTTGAAGCGCTCCATTGCCATCCTCCATTGTTAGAGGCAATATCACCGTCTATAAGATTTTCCATGAAAAATTTTTCTCCTTTGCGCCAATCAATAAGTAAGTTTTTGCTCAAAAACATTGCGACAATCATTCTTAAACGGTTATGCATCCACCCTGTATTAATCATTTCTCTAATACCGGCATCAACAATTGGTATCCCTGTTCTTCCTGCTTTCCATCTCTCAAGATGCTCTTTATTATCTGACCATTTTAGATTATCGGTATAACTCAAAAATGGTTGGTTCATAGATACTTTTGGGAAGTTATAAATGATATGTCTGTAAAACTCTCTCCAAAGAATTTCAGAAACCCAATGAACAATACCTCTATCACCTTCATCAAGAAGGTTATTATTATATTTTTTTGCTTCTAGTAAGCACCATTTTGGCGATATCACCCCAGAATTAAGATATGGGGAGATTTTTGAACATCCATCAATGCTGGGAAAATTCCTATCATCTTTATAAGCCATTCCTTTTTTAGATAAGAATTCTTTAACTTGATCTTGAATATTTTCTTCTCCTACAACCCATAAACCGTCCAGAGAGGTACTAAAATCTTTTTCGAAAGAAGATAGTGAAGCGCCATTAATATTGATTCTAGCCTTAGGTTCTGGAACATCATATAGCTTTAGCTGTTCTTCAGTTAGTTGTTCAAACCATTTTCTTTTAAATGGACTGTATACTGAAAAATTTCCACCAGCCTTTGTTTTCAGTGTGCCAGGAGGATGAATAACTTGATCATGAAATGTGAAAACTCCTATACCCTTTTCTTTAAATTCTCTATATATAGTCCGATCTCTCCTTAACTCATTTACTGGATATTCATTGTTAAAATAAAGGTTTTTACAATTCTTCTCTTTTAATAAATCGTAGAGATCAGATGAAATATTTTGATATTTGTTTGATTCTAATATTAAAAGGGGGATATTTAATTTTTCCAATTCTTTTTGAAGGCTTAGCAAACTTCTTATCCATAAACTGATTTTGACTTTTGCATCATGGTGATTTTCCCATTGGGTTGGGGATATTATGTATATAGCAATAACTTCTTCAGAGTTTGCACAACAATGACTTAACGCTGGATTGTCAAAGACCCTTAAATCATTCCTGAACCATATTGCTGATCTCATATTAACTCTAATATTTGCCTTTTCAATGAAGCCCTTTCTTCAAGTACAAAATTTCGTACCTGATCGTTTATTTTTGATTCTGCTAGATTTAGTTCTGATAATTTTAAAGTTTTTAGAAGCCCTTTTTTTTCAAAACTTTCAATTATTTCATGATGATGCTCCCTTTTAATTGGACCTCTCAGCTCTATTACATTTACAAAATATCCTCTAGTTATAATTTCGACAATCATACTTGTGCTATCAGCTGTTACAAAAATATTACCATGGGAATCTATTGCATCCTGAAGTGCTTCAAATGATGTTTTTTCTAGATCAAGAAATTGATGGTTATTGCCCTTATTATCTTTAAGATTTTCCCAAGCATACTTGGGTGTTCTTCTTGAATTAATGAAAGTAGTTTCAATAGAATTAAATTCATATGCCAATCTGTACCAATCTTTTTCTCCATAATCATAACCACTCCCATCTCCACCGATTAAAACAAGGCTATTTGCAGAAGAAATTTGACTATCACTGTAGGGTGCAAACTTTGTTGGAGGTAAAACCGTTGGAATGACTTTAAAGACATCACTTAAATCTTTTTTAGTTGACACTATCCCATCAAATTTTTTCATTATTCTGAATTTTGGAGTTCCAATATAGATTATTTTTGCATTTGATGATTTGGCTAGCAAGTAACCAGGAATTGCTGTTCTTGAACCTGAGCAAATTATTAAATCAAAATTTTGTTCAACAAGGCTTGGGTTTAAAAGTTTTAAAAAAAATAAATATATTTTCTCTCCAAAAATTACAAAAGTTCTTTCTAAAAAACCAGGAAAAGAAATAATATCTTGATTTAAAAAGAATAGATCTTTTTTTTGATCCTGTGAGTGAAGAATATTTCGAAGACCAAGACATTGACTCAAGTGTCCTGATTTTTTGTCAGCAACAATTGCAATCTTCATAATTTGCCATTAGTGATGATTACTTCATATCTGTTATCGTCAATTTCTTTCGATTGAACATTCCCGCCAGCTTCCTGCACAAGTGAGATACCGGCTGCAAAATCCCATAAATAAACTCCTTTTTCGTGATAAAAATCACATTTTCCTGAGGCTACATATGCACATGACAATGCTGCACTTCCAAACATTCTAACTTTTTTCCATGGACGTAGAAATTCGATATATTCTTGGGTCATTTCAATATCTTTAGAGAATGGTATTCCAGTAGTCAACGAAGCTTTTTCTTTAGAAGATATTTCTGAAACTGTTATTTTTTCACCATTTTTGAAAGCTCCTTCACCTTTTAACGAATAATATAAATCTCCCTCATTGAAGTCATAGATTACACCTATAAATGCTTCATCTTTATTTAGCAAAGCAATTGAAACGCAACATGCTGGAAGCCCACGAAAATAATTTGATGTGCCATCAAGTGGATCGATAACCCACATTAAATTTTCTTCATTAAGAGTTGCAAGTCCAGTTTCTTCTCCCAATATATTTATTTCTGTTTGCTCAAGGTGTTTTTTTATAAGAAGCTCAGTTTCTAAATCTAATTCCAATTTAATATCTCTGCCGATTTCAGAGGACACTTTTTTAAGGGAGTTTTTTTTATTTACCAAAAATTTACCTGCAGCTAAAGCTGCCTCTTTAGCAATTTCTAGTAACGCACTACTTTCCATTATTTATAACAGCTCCAAGCATCGATACACATCTCTCTAAGGCTTTTTTTTGTTTCCCAATTTAAGAGCTTTTTTGCCTTGTTGGCATCTGCGTAACAAATTGGAACATCACCTTCTCTTCTTTTTGATATCTCCACTGCAAAATCTACTCCATTTGATTCTTTGAAAGTTTTGACGATCTGTTTAACACTTACAGATTTTCCAGTTCCGATATTAAAGACGTCAAAACCATTTATGTGATTAAAATGATTTAACGCCTCAAAATGCGCATATACAAGATCTTCAATATGGATATAGTCCCTTTCCGCTGTACCATCCGAGGTGCTGTAGTCATCACCAAAAATTGTTAAATTTTTGGTCTGCCCAGTACACACATCAACTATATTATCAATTAAATTTTTTGAATCCTGTCTGGGCTTACATTTTGGTAAATTCTTTACACTTCCAACTGGATTAAAATATCGTAGAGATATTGATTTTAAATTATGGCTATCTGCAAGATCTTTGAGAATTAACTCATTCTCTTTTTTTGTTGCGCCATAAGTGGACATAGGCTTCAGTGGTGTTTTTTCATTTACTGGTTGAATATCACAATCCCCATAAACACTTGCAGATGAAGAAAATAATAAGCCCTTAATATCTTTTTCCAGAATGAAATCAGTTAAATTTCTTGTGGAAGAAACATTATTATCCCAATACAGTGAAGGGTTATTTTGGGATTCAATAACTGATTTAAAACCAGCAAAATGTACAACATAATCTATTTTCATTTTTGAAAAAAATTCTCCTTGTAAGGCCTCTTTTTTGCAAAGATCACTTTTTATGAAATTAAAGTTATCTGGAAAAGAGCTGCTCAAAAAATCCACTACTTCTGCTGAAGAATTGGAGAAATTATCTACCCCAAAAATTTTATATCCTCGCTGAATACCCTCCAAGCAAAATGCAGAACCAATATAACCTGCAGCACCTGTTACAAGGATATTACCCATTCCTTAAAAAACCTCGAGGGGCAAGTAAAAAATATATAACGATATAAATTGAGACAAAAATTAACGTTAAAATCTGCAAAATTTGAGTATCTTTTGAAAAATAATTTGCTCCAAGCAAAAATGGTGAATAAATAATGAATGTCATAAATGTTACAAGAAAGTGTTTCTTGTTCTCAGACTTAAGTTCTAACTTTGAAACACGTTTGTAGATTAGATGGTGTAAATGTTGGTTATCTGGTTCAAGAGTAGAAACTTGCAAAGTAATTCTTCTGTATATTGAGAATAGGACATCTGTTACGGGATAAACTAGCATCAACATGACATACCATGGAGAAAGATCATTTACTTGGTAGTATTTAATTAAACCTATTACAATCATTGCGCCCAAGAAATAGGCTCCTCCGTCTCCAAGGAAGATCCTACCAAAAGGAAAATTCAAAATGAATACTCCTAGGATCGCAAAGAATAAAGCAACTAGATATAAATAAAACTCTAAATTGATAGCGCTTTGTGGAAAAATTAATATAGATAAGCAAACTGATAAGCAAAAAAGCATTAATAGACCATTTATTCCATCTATCATGTTAAAGGCGTTAATCATGCCTGCTACGGCAAAACAGATAAACAGTAAAGCAAAGATTTCAAAAGTAAAAAGGTAATCCACAAAAGGTATATTGAGATTATATGCTTTGATTCCTAGAACATAATAAAATAAAAGAGAGATCATAAACAAAACAGCAAGCCGTAAGGCAGGCTTAATTTCAATATTAAAATCATCAGCGAGCCCCAAAAGAAAAACTGGTGAAGAGACAAAAACTGCTTCTCTTAAAAATTGATATTCTTTTAGGTCAGATATTGTTGAAATTATCAGAAGAGAAAAAAATACTGCGATACCACCAAACCTTGAAACTGATTTCTTATGCATGGTTTGCGGGGAGTTCCTTAAGTTTCTGCTCCATTTTGTAGAAACTGTATTATTTATAAAAATAAATCCTAAGCCAATCAAAAAAGATAGAGGCAAAATATCATTCATTTAACCTTCTCCTCAAGCTCAATCTTAAGATCATACATAAATTCACCAGCATCAACTCCATTTATTACCCTATGATCGTAAGATAAAGAGATGGGTAATACCAATTGTTCAATAATTTTTTCTTTGTACATTGATAAGGTTTTTTTATTATTAGATATTCCAAGAATTGCCACTTCTGGATGGTTGATTATTGGAGTGAATCCTTGACCACCTATCTTTCCTAAACTTGAGATTGTAAATGTTGCACCTTCAATATCCGTTTTTTTAAGTTGCTTTTCTCGAGCATGCATGGATAGTTTTTTTATAGCTTCATCTATGTCTTTTATAGTTAACTTATTTGCTTCTTTTATAACAGGAACTACTAAGCCATCCCTGGTATTCACAGCTAAACCTATGTTTATATAATCTTTTAATAAAACTTCAGAGTCGCTTAGAAGTGTTGAGTTAAATAGAGGATGTTTTTTTAGTGTATTTGATACTGCTTTTACGATAACTGGCAATGGAGAACATTTAACTTTTTCTCTAATATCATTAATTCTTGTCAAATTTATTTCTTCAAAATGGAAAACATGTGGGATTAATGACCACGAGTTTTGCAAGTTTTTTAGTCCAGCTTTCCTGATTCCAGAGAGGTTTTCAATTTTATATGGTCCGAATTTCGCAAGGCTTTCAAGAGATGGGTAAACATCTCTTTTAGAGGGTGTTATTTTTTGATGAATAAAACGTTTTAAGTCATCTTTTGTTATTCTTCCATCCTTGCCCATACCATTGATGCTTGTTAAATCTAGCTCCAGCTCTCGAGCATATTTTCTGACTGCAGGGCCTGCTAAAATTTTGTCATTGTGTGTGGAAGAGGATTTATTAGTTTCATATACTTTCTCAGTTTTATCTTTAGCTATCGGTTCTTGAGATACTTTATTAGCAATTTTTTCTGAAGTAGCTTTTTTTGAAATAGTCTTTTCATTCGAAATTATTTTTGCAAATATCATTCCTTCTTTGGCAGAATCACCAGTTGTTACAAGAACCTCAGAAATTTCACCATCATAATCAGAAGGTATTTCCATCGCTGCTTTTTCTGATTCTAAAACAATCAAAGGATCATTTAGATTTACTTTATCTCCAGCTTTAATATTTACTTCAATAATCTCTGTAGACTCAGCATCACCAAGGTTAGGTATCTTTAGTTCTATCTTTTCTATTTCAGCCACGGCGCTTTTTTATCCAGTTTAATATTGTTCGCTTCAACATACTTTTTTGATTCCTTTTTCATCTTTAGTGAGTTTAATGCATTTAAAACAATGTGGTTTTTACTAATTTCAAAATAATCTCTTAATTTGCTTCGAGTATCACTTCTGCCAAAACCATCTGTTCCAAGAACAATGTATTCTCCATTTACCCACTCTCTGATTTGGTTTGGATGGGCTCTTATATATTCAGATACCGCAATTGTAGGCATTTCTTTTGAGAAGCATTTCTCCACATATGAAATTGATTTTTTAATTTCAAGTCTATTGTTCCTATCAATTTCAATTGCATCTTTGTACAGCTCGTTAAAGCTGGTAATAGACCAAATTTCAGCAATGACATTATATTTTTTGAGTTCACGCTCTGCTTCAATTGCAAAATTTAGTGTAGCGCCAGAAGCAAGTAACCTAATATTTGCTTTTGGATTAGTTAAAAATTGATATGCACCCTTCATAATATTTTCAGTCGTAGCATCCTTTGGTCTTTTGGGGTGCTGATAATTCTCGTTCATTAATGTCAGATAGTAGAAGCGATCATTGCCTTTGACATACATATCCTCAATACCATTTTCAATGATTGACGAAATTTCGTAAGAAAAAGCAGGGTCATATGAACGACAATTTGGTATTGTTGAGGCAAAGATATGGCTATGACCATCTTGATGTTGCAACCCTTCTCCATTAAGTGTTGTTCTACCAGAGGTAGCACCAAGAAGGAACCCTTTAGCTCTTGAGTCTCCTGCTGCCCATGCTAAGTCGTGTATTCTTTGAAATCCAAACATGGAATAGAAAATATAAAAAGGAATCATTGGTAATTGGTTGTTGGCATATGAGGTTGCTAGTGCTAGCCATGCAGAAAAAGCTCCAGCTTCATTTATGCCCTCCTCTAACATAATCCCTGATTCGCTTTCTCGATAAAACATAACTTTATCCGCGTCCTCAGGTTCATATTTTTGTCCTTCTGAAGAGTAAATTCCAAACTGCCTAAACAAAGCGTCCATCCCAAAAGTCCTTGCTTCGTCTGGAACAATTGGAACTATTCTTTCACCAATATTTTTATCTCTTAAAAGTTTTGTAAGAATTTTTACAAAGACCATAGTAGTAGACTGTTCTCTATCTAATGGGCCATTAAAATCACTGAAAGTTTGGTTATCTGTATTTAATTTTTCATTAGAGACTTTCCTCAAAGGAATGAAGCCACCAAGAGCTTTTCTTCTTTCATGAAGATAACTTTTAAGATCTT
>LXNH01000147.1_pt1 | contig 16215 bp, 17 predicted proteins | sample 809111 | NCBI WGS metagenome assembly LXNH01 (sample SAMN04870528, study PRJNA318959) | seawater metagenome | biome: 00002010; material: water; isolation source: marine seawater | place: Greece: Milos, Mediterranean Sea | collected 2013-05-29 | depth 5-7 m
CGCCGGCCTGCGCGCGCAGATGTTCATGCTGGCGCTCGGCGTGCTGCTGTTCTTCCCGTTCCTGGCGCAGGGCTCGTTGTTCGGCCTGCCGGTCAGGGGCCTGGTGGCTCCCCCGGGCGTATCGGTGGTACTGGGCGCCTTTCTGTTCGGCATCGGCATGCAACTGGGCGGCGGCTGCGCCTCGGGCACGCTGTTCGCGGTGGGTGGCGGCAATACCCGCATGCTGGTCACGCTGCTGTTCTTCATCGTCGGCTCGGTCGTCGCCACCGCCCATTTCGATTGGTGGTCCGCGCTGCCCGCGCTGGCGCCGACTTCGCTGATCAAAACCTGGGGCCTGGCGCCCGCCATCATTGCCAACCTGGCGGTGTTCGCGCTGATCGCCTGGATCGCCACCGTGCTGGAAAAGCGTCGCCATGGCCATGTAATCTCACTGGCCGCGCGCACCACGCGCCCGGCTTCGCTGCTGCAAGGTCCGTGGCCGCTGATCTGGGGCGGCGTGGCGTTGGTGGCGCTGAATTTCGCCACGCTGGCGCTGGCCGGCCGGCCTTGGGGCATTACCTCGGCTTTCGCACTCTGGGGCGCCAAGACGCTGGACGCGATGGGCAGTGACGTGGCCACGTGGACCTACTGGAGCAGGCAGGCGGGCCTGAGCGCGCCGCTGCGCCAGGATGTGACCACGGTGATGGACCTCGGCCTGATGCTGGGCGCGCTGGCCGCGGCCAGCGCCGCCGGCAAGTTCGCGCCGGTCTGGAAGGTGCCCGCGCGCTCGCTGGCCGGCGCGGTTATCGGCGGCCTGTTGCTGGGCTATGGCGCGCGTCTGGCCTTCGGCTGCAACATCGGCGCCTATTTCAGCGGCATCCTTTCGGGCAGCCTGCACGCCTGGTTGTGGTTGCCGGCGGCCTTTGCCGGCAGCGCCCTGGGCGTACACCTGCGCCCGCTGTTCGGTCTGGCGGTCGAAAGAACCCCCGTAGCGTCCAGCTGCTGAAAAACACTGTTCCAGCAAGCCCCCCTGTTCGGGGGCTTTTTTTGCGCCTGTCCCGCGCAACGCCAACGCTGGCGCCGCCTTCGGGACGACAGACTGATCCGGGATGGCCGCCGCGCCGCGCCGTTCGTTTACCGGTTTTACCGTCGCCCTGGTGTATGGTTGCTGCATCCCGCAATACGGAGATGGACATGCAATGGATCGCCGGCCGCTATACGGCCTTTATCTTGACCCTGGTGGCCGCCGTCGCGACCACCGTGCTGGTCTTCACGCACTCGTACTGGTGGCTGTGGGCCGCCGTGCCGTTGCTGCTGCTGGGCCTGCTGGGCGTCTACGACCTGATCCAGACGCGCCACGCCATCCGCCGCAACTATCCGGTGCTGGGCAACCTGCGCTTTCTGTTCGAGTTCATCCGGCCCGAAATCCGTCAGTACTTCCTGGAGGACGACACGCAAGCTTCGCCGTTCTCGCGGGCGCAGCGTTCGATCGTGTACCAGCGCGCCAAGCGCGAAATCGACAAGCGTCCCTTCGGCACCCAGGAAGACGTCTACGGCGACCGCTATGAATGGATCAACCATTCCATGTCGCCGACCCATATCGGCGATACCGATTTCCGTGTGACCGTCGGCGGCCCGGACTGCACCCAGCCGTATTCGATGTCGGCATTCAACGTCTCCGCCATGAGTTTTGGCGCACTGTCGGCCAACGCCATCCTGGCGCTCAACGAAGGCGCTCGCCAGGGCGACTTCGCGCATGACACCGGCGAAGGCGGCATCAGCCGCTACCACCGCCAACCGGGCGGCAGCCTGGTGTGGAACATCGGCTCGGGCTACTTCGGCTGCCGTGACGAACATGGCGCCTTTTCCGAGGAGGCATTTGCGCAAAACGCCTGTACCCCGCAGGTCAAAATGATCGAGATCAAGTTGTCGCAGGGCGCCAAGCCGGGCCACGGCGGCATCCTGCCGGCGGGTAAGGTCACCCCAGAGATCGCCGAAGCGCGCGGTGTCGCGCCCTGGCAGGATTGCAACTCGCCCGCCAGCCACTCGGCCTTCGACTCGCCCATCGGCCTGATGAAGTTCGTGGCTCGCCTGCGCGAGCTGTCCGGCGGCAAGCCGGTGGGTTTCAAATTCTGCGTCGGCCACCCCTGGGAATGGTTCGCCATCGTCAAGGCCATGCTGGAAACCGGCATCACGCCCGACTTCATCGTGGTGGATGGCGCCGAGGGCGGCACCGGCGCCGCGCCGGTCGAGTTCGTCGACCATGTCGGCACGCCGCTGCGCGAGGCGCTGCGCCTGGTGCACAACACGCTGATCGGCGTGAACCTGCGCGACCGCATCAAGCTGGGCGCTTCGGGCAAGATCATCACCGCTTTCGACATGGCCCGCGTCATGGCCATGGGTGCCGATTGGTGCAACGCCGCGCGCGGCTTCATGTTCGCCATCGGCTGCATCCAGGCCCAGGCCTGCCACACCGGCAAATGCCCGACCGGCGTCACCACCCAGGATCCGCTGCGCCAACGCGCCCTGGTGGTGCCGGACAAGGCTGAGCGCGTGGCCAATTTCCACAAAAACACGCTGCACGCGCTGGCCGAATTGCTGGCCGCGGCCGGCCTGACCCATCCGGGCCAATTGCGCCCCCATCACATCGCCCGCCGCATTTCGCCCAGCGAGATCCGGCTGCTGTCGGCGCTGTTCCCCGAACTGGCGCCGGGAGAACTGCTCCGGGGCGAATTCCGCCACCAGGTGTTCCGCACCGGCTGGTCCATGGCGCGCGCCGACTCGTTCCAGCCGACCCACGACATCAGCACCGCGTTGGCCCAGGAACACGCCATGGCGCATCCGCCGCGGCCCGCCACGGCCTGAGCGCGCGGACGCGCCGGAGTGCTACAGCCAGCGCTCGAACATCCGCGAAAAGAACTCCATGAAGCGGTCATCCACGCCCCGGGCCTGCCAGGCCCCGGGGCTGATCCGTACCGATGCGGCCACATCGCGCTGGAACAGGGCCTCCATCCCGGCGCCGAAGTCCGCCCCCAGCACGACCGCGTTGACCTCGTAGTTCAACGCAAAGCTGCGCCAGTCCATGTTGCTCGATCCAACCGTGGACCAGACGCCGTCCACCACCGCCGTCTTGGCATGCAACAGCGCATCGCGCCGTTCGTAAAGTTTCACGCCAGCCTGCAGCAGCCGGGTGTAGTGGGAACGGCCGGCATGGAAGACCAGCGAGGAATCGCTGAAACCGGGCAACACCAGCACCACATCCACCCCCCGGCGCGCCGCGGCCGCCAGCGCATCGACGAAGGCCGGATCCGGCACGAAGTAGGCCATGGTGATGTGGATCGAACGTTGGGCACTTTCGAACGCGGACATCAACGTCAGATAGACCGTGTAGCCATCGCTGCGGTCAGGCTGGTTGGCCAGGATCCGCACCCGCGTCGGTCCCGCCGCCGGTGCGATGGCCACGCCGCCGCCTCGCAAGGGCTCCTTGGCCTGGGACTGCCAACCGCGCTCGATCACCGCTTCCAGTTGCGCCACGGCCGGCCCGTCGATGCGCAGATGCGTATCGCGCCATGGCGCGCCGGCGGCGCCGGTGCGCTCGCCATCCGCGCCGCCCGGCGCGACGCTCTCGGCCGCCGGCGATGACGCATACACGGCGCTGACGTTGATACCCCCCAGGTAGCCGACCTTGCCGTCCACGACCAGGATCTTGCGATGGTTCCGCTGATTCGGCGACCAGCCGGCGCGGCTACCGCTGGCCGGATTGACCGGATTGAAAACGGCCACTTGCACGCCCGCATCGCGCAGCCGCTGGAACAGCGCATCCGGCGTATTGAGGGTGCCTACCGCGTCCACCATCAACGCCACATCGGCGCCCCGGCGCTTTGCCGCGATCAAGGCCTCGGCAAAGCGCGCGCCTTCCTCATCATCGTCGAAGATGTAGGTTTCCATATGGACATAGCGCCGCGCCTGGGCGATCGAACGCAGCATATCCTGGTAGGTGCCTGGCCCATCGGTCAGCAGGCGCACGCGATTGCCGGCCACCAGCGGCGCGCCGCTGACCGCCTCTTCCACCGCCAGGTGGCGCGCCAGAAAATCGTCCCGCGCATTGCGCGGATCCGCCGCGATAGCGTGGCCGCGCCGGTAGCTATCCCGGGCCGCATCGGCCGACAGCCCGGCCTGGGCCTGGCGCGCGGCGCCCTCGCGCGCATCGGGCACGCTGGCGCACGCGGCCAGCACTGCGATGCCGCCGGCCAGCGCCGCGGCGCGCCATGCGCGCCACCAGCCGGCGACCCCCGCCCGGGCCGTCGCGCGCGGTGAGGCCGGCGGGACCGGCGATGGCCTCATGACATGCGCGCTCAGCGCCGGTTGGCCAGCAGGCAGCAGCCCAGCAATACCCCCACCAGCGTGGCCACGCCGACCGACTTCCACGCGTGTTCATGGACATATTCATCGGCATAGGCCCGGGCGCGGCGCGCCCGCTCCCGCGCCACTCCTTCCCAATCGCCCGCGGACTCGCGCGCGTCGGCCAGCTGCTGCTTCAGGCGCGCGCGCGCAGCCTCGATTTCGGACCCCGTGTACGAGGCCGTCGAACGCAGCAGATCCTCGGTACCGGCCAGCAGTTCGTGGAGGCTGTCGTTGACGCGCTCACGATGCAAGGCCATTTCAGCGCGTTGGTGCTTTCGATTCATGGTCGCTCCTTTTTTGCTTGTGGTTTACGGGGGCCAGCCGGCACGGCGCATCGCCGCTGCCGGCGCGGGCCGGACAGTTGCCGCCCAGGCCATGACCCATTGTGGCCACTCCCCGCATCTCGCGCCCGAGCTTTGGCAACCAGCCGTTAACCGATATTTCAGCGGCGCGGCACTTGCTGAACGGTCCGGGCCTGACAGCCCGCGCCCGTGGCGACCTCCACGCGGCCGACCGGTCGATTTAGTAAAAGTCCATTGCATTTCAGCGGCTTAGGCTTGACACCAGAACCCCTCTGTCCGCCACAATAAGCCTTTGCAATGCGCTTCATCAGCCTCACAAAGGAACTGAACGCATGGTCTCTCCCTCCGCCCTGCCAGCCGGCGCCGATTCGTATTTCCTGGCGCCCCCGTCTGCATCTCCCCGCCCCGAACAGCAAGAGCTGCGCGACGGGTTGCTGGACAATCCTGCCCATATCGACCCCAAATTCCTTTACGACGCGCTGGGTTCGTCGCTGTTCACCGCCATCACCCAGTTGCCCGAGTATTACCCCACCCGTTGCGAGGCCGAGATCTTCGAGCGCCACGGCCAGGATATTGCACGGCGCGTCGGGCCGGTGCAGGCCATGATCGACCTGGGCGCGGGCGACTGTGCCAAGGCCGAGCGGCTGTTCGCCAGCCTGCGGCCGAGCCACTACGTGCCCATCGACATCTCCGCGGACTACCTGCAGTCGGCGGTGCGCAGGCTGCGCCTGTCCTATCCGGACCTGCGCATCACCCCGATCGGCCTGGACCTGTCGCAAGCGCTGGCGCTACCGGCCGAGATCGCTCCCGAGCAACGTCTGTTTTTCTACCCGGGCTCCAGCATCGGCAACCTGGACCCGGAAGCGGCGCTCGCCATGTTGCGGCGGATCCGGCGCCAGTGCGTCGGTGGCGGGCTGCTGGTGGGCGTTGACCGGGTCAAGCCCAGGCAGGTACTGGAGCCCGCCTACGACGACGCCCTGCACCTGACGGCCGCCTTCAACCTGAACGTGCTGCGCCATGTCAATCGCGTGCTCGGCAGCGATTTCGACGTCGATGATTGGCACCACGTGGCGCTATTCAATAGCGATCGCTCGCGTATCGAAATGCACCTGCAAGCGCGCCACCCCGTCACCGTCACCTGGCCCGGCGATGCCCGGCACTTCGCACCGGGTGAACGCATCCATACGGAAAATTCGTACAAGTTCGCGCCACAGGCCTTTGCCGATCTGCTGGGGCGCGCGGGCTTCAACAACATCGAACACTGGTCGGATTCGCGCGGCTGGTTTTCGGTTTTCAGTGCGCGCGCCTGACGCGCCCGCCCGCAACCCGCCACGGGAGGATCGCCATGGAACCCGCCTGCCTGCTGACCCACCCCGCCAGCGGGCCATACGCCGCCGGACAGGCGGGCCAGCATGATTGCTACGATGCCGTGCGCGCCACCACCATGGCGCTCGCGGCGCCGCTGAGCCCGGAGGATTGCCAGGCGCAGTCCATGCCGGATTGCAGCCCCGTCAAATGGCATCTGGCACACACCACCTGGTTCTTCGAAACCTTCCTGCTGTCCCACTTCGCGCCACCCGTGCCGGTGTTCCATCCACAGTACCGCATGCTGTTCAATTCGTATTACAACGCTGTCGGCGCCAAGCACCCGCGCCCGCAGCGCGGCTTGCTGACCCGTCCGCCGCTGGCCGACGTAATGCGCTACCGCCAGCATGTGGACCAGGCCATGCACGCACTGATCTCTCGGCTGGGCGGCAACGATCCGGCCTTCGATGCATTGCTCGAGCTGGGCTTGAACCACGAGCAACAGCACCAGGAACTGATCCTGACAGACCTCAAGCATCTGCTGTACGCCAACCCGTTGCGCCCTGCATACGTGGCGTCGGGTTCGCCGGCCCTGCCGCCAGGCACGCCGGCCGGATGGACGCATTACGCCGGCGGCATAACCCGCATCGGCCACGAAGGCGGCGGTTTCGCCTTCGATAACGAAGGCCCCGCGCATGATGTGCTGCTCCCCCCGTTCCATTTGGCCAACCGCCTGGTGACCCAACACGAGTATCTGGCGTTCATCCGCGATGGCGGCTACAAACGGCCGGAACTGTGGCTATCGCTGGGATGGGAAAAAGTCTGTGCCGAAGGCTGGCGCGCGCCCTTGTACTGGGAAGGCGAGCGTGACGATTGGCGCGTCTTCACGCTACGCGGCATGCAGGAGTTGGAGTTGCAGGCCCCGGTCACGCACATCAGCTATTACGAAGCCGATGCCTACGCGCGCTGGGCCCGGGTACGCCTGCCGCGCGAGGCGGAATGGGAGCACGCGGCCCGGACCCGGCAGTTGCCAGACGCCGCCTGGTCGAGCCGGGCCAACCTGCTGGAAAATGGCCATCTCGATCCGCGCCCCGCGCCCGCCAGGCTGAACGCCAGCGGGCCCGCGCAGTTGTATGGCGATGCCTGGGAATGGACCGCCAGCGCCTATGACGCCTATCCCGGCTTCAAGCCCGACGCGGGGGCCGTAGGCGAATACAACGGCAAATTCATGTGCAACCAGTTTGTGCTGCGAGGCGGCTCCTGCGCCACCCCGCGCGGCCACCTCCGGCCCAGCTATCGCAACTTCTTCCCGCCGGAAGCCCGCTGGCAGTTCTCCGGCATCCGACTGGCCCGGGACGACTGAGGCGCAGGCATAAGAAAAACCGCGGCTAGAGTTGCATTGCAAAAATATTCCGTGCTAGAATTTTGTTCTTCGCTGCTTTGCTTACGAACTTGAAAGGGAGTAGGCAGCCCAAGCGGCGATAGGATGGCGCATTAGCTCAGCCGGTTAGAGCGACGGAATCATAATCCGCAGGTCCCCTGTTCGAATCAGGGATGCGCCACCAGAATTCAAAAGGCCTTCACTTCGGTGAAGGCCTTTTTCATTTGTGCCTTGCGGCCGAAAAAGCGATCGGGGAAGCGGACCAGAAAAGCGGACCAGAAAAGCGGACCAGAAAAGCGGACCAAAAAAGAAACCAGAAAAGGCATGATCAAGGAAGGGGGCTCAGGGAAGCGCGCGCCGATACAGTCCCCCGCAAGAAAGCACGCCTAGGACAAGCCCCCCGAGAACCTCGAAAGGCGGCGCCACGCCGGCCTGGCGGCATACCGCAGGCCGGCCGGGGTGGCATGGCCTTGCCGCGCTACGGTTTGAGCGGCGAAGGCAAATCGCGGCGCCGGCCGCCCCACGTGGCGCACAGGCTGGCGACGAAGGCGCCGATCAGCATGGACGCGAAGCCCCATAGCGCCAAGGTCGCCGTGGCCTTGCGCGCCAGGTCGGCTGCGGCGCGCGCCTCGCGCTTGGCATCCTCGACAGCCTGGCGGGCCTTTTGCAGCGTCTGGTCGACGCGCTGCTGCGCCGCGGCAGGATCGATGCCGGCCTGGGCCGCCACCACCTTGGCGACATAGTCGCGATCCGCCGCCGCCATCTCACCGCGCGCCAGACTCATCGCAACGATTCGCCCCACCTCGGCCCGCGCCGCGGCGCGGTCGCCGCCAGCCTCGGGACGTTCGGCACGCAACAGCGTATCGGTGAAGTAATCGCGTGCCTGGTCCGCGCCGCCCGCGCCGGCGGCCGCGGTCGCGGTTGCCGTCATCGCCGCCCCCGCTCCGGCCGCCACCGATGCCCCGACCTTGGCCGCGCCCGATGCCAGCGTGGCCAGCGCCGAACCCAATAGCGCCGCACTGACGACGGCGCTCAGCGCCCATACCAGGAAGCCGTGCGCGGTATCGCGAAAGTACACCTCGTCGATGTGCGCATCGACCCACTTGGTCCGCAAGCGGCCGGCGACGTAGCCGCCAATCCCATAAGCCGCGATTTGCGTGAACAGCATCCAGGCGATGATGCCGATACCCACTGCCGGGGCCGACAGCCCCTCGTCGCCCCACGGCGACACCGACAGCAGACCCAGGCCCGAGCCGCCCGCCAGCAATGCCAACGATAGTGCCGCGGCGATGACCGCGCCAGCGAAGACCGCCGCCCACGAGACCGCGGACACCGTCGATTCACGCGCCGGGACTGCGCCATCTTGGGCGCGGTTTGCCGATATTGCATTTTCCATGGTCATTCCTTGTTCAGGTCACAAGCGGCCGCCGCCGCATGGTGTCAAACCGGCAGTCAATGCCAGAACAGCGCCAGCAGGATGATGATGGGAATGGGCACGCCCAGCAGCCATAGCAGAATGGAACGCATGCGAACCTCCTTGTCGGTCGGGAATCAAGCCAGATCGATGGTGCCCGGCGCGCGCGGATCCGGCGCGGGCGGCGTCACATCGGGGGAAGCAGGATCGTCGGGCGCGGGATTCGGGCGTGCAGGAGGATCATCCGGCGGCGGGTTGCCTGGCAGCGGCGGATCATCGGCTGGCACCTCATCGGGTGCGCCCGGTGGACGGTGGGAAGCGTGCGACATAGTGGATCTCCTAGATAGCGCAAAACGCGCCGATCCACGGTCAGCAAGCGCCGTGCCCACCCCCTCTCCGACCAGGCGCCGGCCACAAAAAAGCCCTCATGGAGGGCGGGAGGGGTTCGTGCGCACGCTTTGCGGGCAAGGCCTGGGCGACCTGCCGTCCCTGGTCTAGACGCCGTTGCGGCCATCGGCGCCGAGAAATTCCACCACGGCGGCCTTGCCGGCGGCCGAGGCCTCGTCCTGGCTGGCGTAGCGGCGTTCGGAATAATTGGTGCTGCGCACATTGCCCGTCTCCGGGTCCAGCAGGGTGATGATCCAGGCGAACTCGCCCGGCATCAATTGCCTGACCTGCAACGTGGCGCGGGTACCAGGGCGGAGTCGTTGCGGCATATCGACGCGGCTTTGAAAATGATTCGACGCCGCCATCGTAGCGCAAAGCGCAGCCTTGGCGGCGGCCTGAAAATGCTGCGGCGCACACCAATTCCATGCTGCGGGGTGCGCGGCAAAAACGCCACACCGAGCCCCCGTAGCCAGGAAAACCCTAGCGCCATGCCTCCCAATACAGGCGCACAATCAGACCAAACACCTAGACCGTACCAGCGGCGCCGCAATCCCCTTAATCAGGCGAGGACGGAGGCAACATGACTTACGTAGCAGTGGTAATCAGCTGTTTGATGGTTGTGGGTATCGTCGCGTTGGTGGTTCAAACGATTCAAAGCGCGGGGCCCGAGCCCTGGCTGAAGATATCGGCGGCGATCGTCAGTTCCCTGTTCGCTTCCCTATTGCTCATCCCGCTCGGCTACGCCGTGGCGCAGACCATGGTGTTGGACTGAGCCAGCCATCGCGCCATGGCTGGCGCGAGACCGAATTCCGGCCCCGGGCTAGCCGCCCCGGGCCGGTCGGCCGCGTGTGGCCCCCCAGCAGATCAGCGAGCCGGCAGTGACCATGGCCACGCCTTGCCAGAATGCCGCGGTCAGATGGGTGGACAGCCACAGCGCCGCGAAAAAAGTCGATAGCACCGGAGTGAAATACGAGGCCGTGGCCAGCAGCGTGAGATTGCCGTTCAATATGCCCACGTTCCATAACGCGTAGCCGGCCGCCATGGCGCCCCCCGTCACGCATAGTTCCAGCACGGCGGCGCCATCGAAGGCCAACGCAGGCTCGGCGCTCATGCCGTATTTGATCCACAATACCGCCGCGGTCAACATGAAGAACAACGCAACACCATTTTTGCCGTCCGCATAGCGTTTGGTGACGTTGCAGTAAACCGCCCAAATGATGGCTCCGCTGAATGCCAGGCCATAACTGAGGGGATTGCCCGAGACATTGGCAACGATGCCTTGCCACGAGATGCCGCCGTCGCCGCCGACCACCCAGACGATGCCGCACAGTGACAGCGCAATGCCCGGCACGACCCAGGCGCGGGCGCGCTGGCCGTTGATCAGTATCGCCAGGATGACGGTGAAACACGGCCAGAGATAATTGACGATGCCCAGTTCGATGGCCTGGCCCCGGTTGGCGGCAAATCCCAGCGACAGCGACAGGCAGATTTCGTAGGCGACGAACAGGATGCTGCCGGACAGCAGGTAGCGGCGCGGAAACGTGCGCAGGCGGGGGAACCCCACCAGCAACACCAGGAACAGCGAGCCGACGGTATAGATCAAGGCGGCGCCGCCAATCGGCCCGAAGCGCTCGCTGATGCTGCGGATGAGGCCGACGACCGTGCCCCACAGCACGACTGCCATCAGACCCGCGCCGGTCGCCGTCTTCCGGCTGAGAACGAATTGCATGACTGTTTCCGATTGCCCGATTTACAAGCGCCGCGCCGGGCGACGCGCGCCGAAACGACGCAGTGTAGCGAAAACAGGAAATGGGTCGCGGCATGGCCGGCTTTGAGGAAGCCCGAGCCGGCGCGCAATGCAACCGTCGACAACGAACAAGAGGGAGAGCAAGGCGCATGACCATCTCTGTACGCAGACTGACTGACGTGCTGGCCACCACGGCATCGGGCCGCCTCTATCGCATCGAAGTGTTCTCACAGGCCGATAGCCGGGCCGGTCCACCCGCGATCACGCATTACATTCTCAGGACCTCGGACGGCGAACACGTCATCGCCCTGGGGGATCGTCGCTATCGCCTGAAATCGGGCGAGGTGCTGACCGCTCTGGTCCCGTCGCCCGCGCCACGCCCCGACGCCTGAGCCTGGCCGGGCACAGCGCCCGCCGGCTCAGCCATCGGATGCCACCCGCCGCTTGCCCAGGCCCTTGGCCCGGTAGAGGGCGACGTCGGCCCGCTCCAGCAACTGCAGCATGGTGCTACCCGACTGCGGATACACGGCGATTCCCACGCTGGCCGACACCGCCACCCGGATATTGGGATAGGGCAGCGACAGGCTTTCGACCAGCGCTTCGGCAACCGCCTGCGCCCCGTCGTGATCGGTTCCCAGCAGCAGCACGGCGAACTCGTCGCCCCCCAGCCGCGCCGCCACATCCGAGACTCGGATGGCGCGGGCCATGCGATCGGCGGCCTCTTTCAGCACGGTGTCGCCGGCCGCATGACCGTGCAGGTCATTGACGGATTTGAAGCCATCCAGGTCGATCGCAAGAATGGCGAATGACTGCCCGCTGCGCTGCGCCACCGCCAGCTCGCGCAGCACCAGTTCCCCGAACAGTACCCGGTTGCACAGTCCCGTCAGCGGATCGTAGTGCGCCAGATGCTGCGCGCGCGCCAGCATGCGTGAAGCATGCAGCAAGGCCGTGCCCACCTCTTCGGCTTCCTTGACGCGCGTGTCGGGCAATTCGACGGTCCGGCCATCCCCCAGCGCCAGCGCCGGCTCCACCAGGCCCTGCACCGCCGAGGTCAGGCGGTTGGCCAGCCGCAATGCGAGCCACAGGCCCAACCCGAACGCCGCCAGCGTTCCCAGCGCCAGCCAGGCGATCGAACGATACAGATCGGTCGTCACCAGCGTCATCGGCGCCCCGGCGGCGACCGTCCAGCCTGTCAGGGTGGAACGGTTGAAGGCGGTGTAGACCGGGGTGCCCTCCTTGGTCGTGGTCTCGAGCGAACCTTCGTCTTCCGCCCGCACCGCCTGCGCCAGCGCCGGCACGGCCTTCTGGCCAACGAATTTTGCCGTGTCGCGGGTCCGCGCGATGATGGTGCCGCTCTTGTCCAGCACGGCGGCCACCCAACCGTCGGGCAGGCCGCGGCGCCCCAGCACATTGCCGATGCGCTCCGGCGACAGGCCCACATTCAGGCTGTAGATGACGTCCTCGCCGCGCACCACCGGCACCCCGAGCGCAATGGTCGGCGCATGACTGACCCCACCCATGAACAGGCTGCTCAGCACCGGCTCGCGCGCGCGGAACACCTGGGCCAGCTCCCGCGACACGGCCGACGGCGGCAGCGCCGTGCCGTAAGGCACCAGGGTATTGAGTACCTGCTGGCCCTCCTTGTCGGTCAGGACATAGCTGTCGACAATCTGGAATTTGATGACTTCTCGGGCGCGCCGATGGAATCCGGCCAGATCGCCGCCTATCAGATCGGGCGAGCTCGCCAGCATCTGCAAACCCGCCTCGACGCCGGTCAGTTCCCGATCAAGAACGGCGGTCAGATTGCGTGCCAGGAAAATCGTGTCGCGAAAGATCCGCTCTTTCTGGATCTGATAGCTTTCATAGACGGCGATCGATGCCACAACCAGCGCCGGCGCGATACAGGCGAACACCAGCGCCAACAAGCCGGTCCGCATCGTATAGCGGCGCCGCGGGCGAGCCCGCGTCGCCGCCAGGATTTCGCCGTCAGCCATATTATTTTTCCGGGCGCGGCCGCGCCGGACAAGACGTTTGCCGACACCACACTTTCTGACTCATGGCGCCTCTCCTGGAACGGTCAGCCGGACAGGAAGCCCGGCAGGACGGAAAACCAGAAATTATTGCAGAACCAGACCACACCCCACCCATCCGCCCTTAATGCCGAGCCGGCGGGCAGGTTGGCCTCCAACGGAAAATCGCGTCCCCAATTTACCTCAAAAACAGAGTCTGGCGACCATCTCGTTATGAACCAGTATCTGTCGCCGGATCGCCGCCGGGGTCGCGTCGACCTCGGCCGCGGAATTGAAATACACCGGCCGGGCATGATCGCAATACTCAATCCCGGTCCGCAGGGGGGGCGGCGCGCACCCACTCAGACTTGAGGCGATCAGCCACGGCATCGTCATTGCGACGAGCCACCGTTTCTTCGACATCAACGCTCTCCTGGCGGGCCTGGGCGGCCCGCTCCTGGAGGCGGGCCGCACTGTCCGCGCGTTCCTGCGCCCGGCCCATGGCCCGCCCCCGCCAATACACCCCGGCGACGGCGGCCAGACCCGCCAGCACTGCCGCCATCAAGCCGAGGCCCCGCTTAATCCATTGCTGCAACAGCATCGGTCACACTCCTTTGCTCCCCCGACCGCACCGCCGCGGCCGCCTGTAGGTACAGACGGTTCCAGCTGTCGGGCCAGGGTTTGCCGGGGCGCCAGGTGCGCAGGTACAGCGCCCAGGCCGCTGCCGCATCGCCGACCGGCGGCAACGCCCTCGGATCGGTCCACAGCAGCAGCCGCGCAACGCCTGCGGCCAGCACGTCGTCGTACTCGAGCGCGGCGTAGACCGCGTCCGGATCGCAGGCCACGCTGCGGGCCTTGCACAGCACGGCCAGGTGATCCCGGCTGGCGGCGTGCAAGTACACACCCCACACGCCACCGCGACTGGCGCGGGTGCCTTTCTCGAACTGCCAGAAGCCACGCGCCGGTCCGCCGATCTGGCGCCGATGCACGAAGCGGCTTTCCTGCAAGCCGATCGCCAGCAGCATGCAGCACGCCTCGCGTGTGTCCATGCGCGCCGGCAACCGCGCCAGCGCCGGGCGCAGCGCGTCATCCATGATCTGGTCAAGCGTCATGTCTGCCCTCCTTATCCGATTGCGTTTCCATGCCGAGCGTCTTGCGCCGGATCTCCACCGCCCAGTCCACCAGATCCTGGTTCTGCAACTTGGCGGTCAGGCGCAGGTAGGCGCCCAATACCCACCACGCCGGCAATCCCGCCAGCAGCATGCAGGGGCCGAGCACGTAGAACATCGCCAGCAGCCCGTCCTCGCCCAGCCCGGTGCGTTGTGCCATCCAATAGGCGGACGACATGATGTCGGGCATCCATGCGATCATGCCGATCGCCAGCAATGGCCCGAACAGAAAAGAACTGACCACCGTACAGGCGGTACGCGCGACGAACTCGCGCGGCGTGCGCGGCGGCATCAGCAACATGCCGATCAACGCCGCCATCGCCGCCGGCATGCCGAAGGCCAGCGCAATTTTCAGGGCGGCGAATCCGCCCAAACCCGTTGATCCCGGTTCCATGGTTACACCGCTCCTGTCGACGGTGCGCATTGCTGCCTCCCGTGAGCATCACGAGCGCCACGCAGGCGCACCGGATGGAAAATTTGAAATCCGGGCGACACTGTCGTCCGTTTGCCGCAGGCCTTGCCTGCGTTTGTGCTGCTATCTTTCTGGTCTATCGCCTTTACCTCCCTGCCCGACTTGCCATGAAACCCTGGACCCGCCGCCAACCCCGCCGCAAGACCACGCCCACGCTCGCCGAGGCGCTTGTTCGCTATCTGGCCGAGGTTTCGGTCACCAAGAAGGGCCATACCTCGGAACAATCGATCGCGCGGATCTGGCGCGCCACACGCCTGGCCATCCGCCCAGTCGACCGCATCCGCAGCTCCGACCTGACGGAGCTGCGCGACGAATGGCTCAAGGATCGGGCGCCCGCCACCGTCGTGCGACGCATGGCCTTCCTGTCGCACGTGTATACGGTGATCCGGAAAGATTGGGGCTTTGACCAACTGGCCAATCCGGTCCAACTGGTGCGACGGCCGCCCGTGGATGACGCCCGCGATCGGCGTCTGTTCGACCGCATCACCCTGCGCGGACTGTCGCAAGAGGACTGTCCGCGCAAAGAGCTGGAATGGATCATCCGCGCTACCCGCTCGACGGAACTTCCCACGATCCTGACTGTGGCCAAGGAAACAGGGATGCGCCGGTCCGAGGTGGTCGGCATCCAGCGCGAACACCTCGACCTGATGCACGGCGTGGTGCACCTGCCCCACACGAAAAACGGCCGCGCCCGCGACGTACCGTTGACGCCACGGGCCCGCGAGGCCCTGCGGCGCTGGGTCACGGGAAAGCCCATGCGAGGCCGCATATTCACGATGCAACCCGGCTCGGTCACGCGGGCTTTCATCCGCGCACGGCGCCGCGCCCGTTTGCGCTACGAAGGCATGTGCCGGCACCATGGCCGGCGGCCCAACGCCGCCTACTTCCGCGATCTGCGGTTTCACGACCTGCGCCACGAGGGTACGTCGCAGCTCGCCACCGTGTTCCAGATCCACGAACTGGCGAAGGTCAATGGCAACGTCGACACCCGCATGCTCCTGCGCTACTACCATCCTCACGGACGTGAACTGGCCCAGAAGCTGGCGCGCAGCCAATTGGGCCGGCGCCAGCTCGAGGAAATGCGGCGCGAGCGCGAGTTCGGCCAGGGAGCCTTGCCCCTGGCCGCCTGACGCCTGCCCCGAGGCTTAGACCGTACCCTCTTGCTCGGGGCCCGGGGGTTCCACCATCGTCAGCCAGGCCGGCAGCGGTCCCCAGCCGGGATAGCTGACTTTGCCGCCAGCGCCGTCATGTTCCGCACCAATCGAATACGGTGCACCCGTCTCCACCAGCCACAGCGGCGTGGAGCGATAGTCTTCGACCATGCTCCACGTATCGCCCAGGCGACGCGGCCATTTCCCGGCAGGCGGGGTCGGCGGGGCGTCCGCGTGGGCGCCAAAAGGAATATTGAACGAGCCGGGCGTCAACGCCAGTTCGTTGGCGACCGACTTGTACAGGAACAGGCCGTTGTCGTCGGCCTGGAATACGTCTATTTGCATTTTGGTTTTCCTTGGAAATGAAATTTGCACTGCAAATGCGCGGGTGTTGGGTAGCCGGCAGGCGCCGGCATATCAACAACACAGTCACGGCATCTCTAAACGCATCAGCCCGAACCGCGTGGAAGCGGTCACCGGCACGCAGGCATGGGC
>LXNH01000149.1_pt1 | contig 16200 bp, 13 predicted proteins | sample 809111 | NCBI WGS metagenome assembly LXNH01 (sample SAMN04870528, study PRJNA318959) | seawater metagenome | biome: 00002010; material: water; isolation source: marine seawater | place: Greece: Milos, Mediterranean Sea | collected 2013-05-29 | depth 5-7 m
TATAAAGTCTATTTTTAGAATAAATCTTCTTTAAAAGATTTACAGCAAATTTACTTATTTCAATACTTGAACTTGTTGAGAAGGGAAGTGAACCTGTTAAACTAAAATGATATCTTTCACTGTTTTGCTTAAAAGGATTACTACGAATAAAGACACAAATCATATTACACTCGCTATTTTGTCTTCTTAGTTTTTTAGATGCAACCATAGAGAATGTAGTAATTCTTTCAATTAAATCATCTAGTGAGGAAATTTCAGATTCAAAACTTCTAGTTGTAGCGATAGACTTTTTATCCACCTTTCCTCCTTCTATTTCTAGAGTAGGAGTCCCTTCAAGTTCTTTTTTGAGTTTGAGACCTATGATACTCATATTCTTTTTGACCCATTTATCAGGAAGATTTATGAAGTCAATTCCATTTTTGATATTAATTCTTGATAATTTTTTTTCATTTTGAAAGCCAATACCCCATATGTCTCTTGTAGAAATATTGGATAATGCTTCTATACGTTTTTTGTTATCGTTGATTGAATAAAATCCATTTGTTTTATCTGAGTTTTTTTTAGCAATTCTATTTGCAACCTTTGCAAGTGATTTTGTAGATGCTAAGCCTACTGAAACTGATATGCCTGTCCATTTAAGAACAGTTTTTATTATATCTTTACACTTTTTATTAGCTTCATTTTCAGAGAATCCATTGAGCTTTATAAATGCCTCATCTATACTATATATCTCTACATCGGGCACATGTTTAGATATAATAGCCATCACTCGATTACTCATATCCCCATACAATGTAAAATTAGAGGAGAAGATCTGAACCTTATTTTTTTGAAAAATTTCTTTATACTTAAATGCAGGAGCCCCCATAGGAATACCCAGTGATTTAGCTTCATTGCTACGAGCTATGACACAACCGTCATTGTTAGATAAAATCACAAGTGGTTTACCATTTAAATCAGGCTGAAAAACTCTTTCACAAGAAGCGTAAAAATTATTACAATCAATTAGGGCAAACATTATACAAAAATCTAAAAATTATTAAGAAACATAAAAAACAAGTTGTAATTTTATTAACTATATAAAATTAAATGGACAAATTCTCATTTCTTAACTCAGCTCACACAAGTTTTTTTTCAGAAATGTATGATCAATACCTGAAATCTCCTGATACCTTAGAGCCAAGTTGGAAAGCTTTTTTTCAGGGATTTGATTTTGGATTAGAGAGTGCGAATATAACTGTTGAAGAGAAAAAATTTGAGGTTCCAGAAAATATAAAAAAAGAGTTTCAGGTTGTAAACTTAATAGATGCTTACAGGAAGAGAGGACATCTGTTTACGGTTACAAATCCTGTAAGAGAAAGGAGGAAATATATACCAACACTAGATATTGAGAATTTTGGATTAAATAAAAATGATCTTGAATTAGTCTTCAGTGCAGGTGAAATAGTTGGAATTGGAGCAGATAAACTAAAGAATATCATCAATCATTTGAAAAGAATATACTGTGATTCAATAGGTATTGAGTATATGTATATTAGAGATCCTGAAAAAGTTAAATGGATTCAAAACCAAATTAATATAAATGGTAACCATCCAAATTTTACAAAAGATGAAAAACTTAAAATTTTAAAGAGTCTAAACAAGGCATATACATTTGAGAATTTTTTACAAAAGAAATATGTTGGACAAAAAAGGTTTTCCCTTGAAGGGGGAGAGTCTCTAATTCCAGCTATTGATTTTTTGATTAACTCTGCTGCTGAAAAGGGTGTAGAGGAATTCATTATGGGAATGTCTCACAGAGGAAGATTAAATACTCTTGTAAATATATTTGGTAAGTCCAGTAGAGATATTTTTGGTGAATTTGAAGGTAAAGATTATGAAGAAGATATTTTTGATGGTGATGTAAAGTATCATCTTGGATGGACTTCCGAACGGACTACATCATCAGGTAAAAAAATAAACATGAACCTTGCTCCAAACCCCTCTCATCTTGAATCTGTAGATCCTATTGTCCAAGGTATTGCTCGAGCTAAATTAGAAAATGATTTTAATAATGAAACGAATAAAGTTTTACCTATTATTGTACATGGCGATGCTGCAATTGCTGGTCAAGGTGTTGTATACGAAGTAATTCAAATGTCAAGATTGAGAGGATACTCAACTGGTGGAACAATTCATTTAATAGTAAACAATCAAGTTGGTTTTACTACTAATTACCTTGACGCAAGATCAAGCACATATTGTACAGATGTAGGTAAAGTAACTTTATCTCCGGTCCTCCATGTTAACTCTGATGATGTTGAGGCAGTTATTCACGCTGTGACTTTTGCTTTAGATTATAGGAATCAGTTTAATAGGGATGTTTTTATTGATTTGTTAGGTTATAGAAAATATGGTCATAATGAGGGTGATGAACCAAGATTTACTCAGCCTAAGTTATATAAGTATATCTCTTCACATCCTAATCCTAGGGATATATATGCTTCTAAATTAATTCAAGAAGGTTTAATTGAAAAACAATATGTTTCTAAAATTGAGTCAAAATATTTTATGACGCTTGAGGAAGAATTGACTGATTCTAAGAAAAAGAAAAAAACTAAAATTACTCCTTTTATGCAAGAAGTTTGGGATGAGTATAGGAGAGTTGATGAAAAAATAATGCTTGAGGATCATAAAACTAATTCTCTAAAAGATATCATTTTAAGTGTTGCTAAATCCATAACTCATCTTCCTGATAAATTATTTTTAAAAAAGGTTGTTAGGCTCTTTAAATCAAGAGAAAAACTAATCTTTGAAAGTGGAAAAATTGACTGGGCAATGGCTGAATTACTTGCATATGGAACACTGATGTCCGAAGGGTTTGATGTCAGGATTTCAGGACAGGATGTTGAAAGAGGAACATTTTCACATAGACATGCAGTTTTAAAATCTGAAGATTCCGAAGAGGAGTATCTTCCTCTAAATAATATCAAAGTAAAGGACAAGGGAATATTTAGAATATATAATTCTCCATTATCTGAATATGCTGTTTTGGGTTTTGATTATGGCTATGCTTTGGCTAGTCCTAGATGTTTAACTATTTGGGAAGCTCAATTCGGAGATTTTTCAAATGGTGCTCAAATTATTATTGACCAATATATTTCTTCTGCAGAAGACAAATGGAAACTACAAAATGGTATAGTTCTTTATCTACCTCACGGCTATGAGGGACAAGGTGCCGAACATTCTTCTGCAAGAATGGAGCGCTATTTGCAATTGTGCGCTAAGGATAATATGTATGCAGCTAATTGCACCACTCCTTCAAATCTTTTTCACTTGTTAAGGAGGCAGATGTTGACAGACTTTAGAAAGCCTTTAATATTATTTACTCCAAAAAGTTTACTTAGGCATCCAAAAGTTATTTCAAATATTAGTGAATTGAGTGAGTCTAAATTTCTTCCAGTAATTACTGATTCTGAAATTGACCCTAATAATGTAAATTCTCTAGTATTCTGTTCTGGAAAATTTTATTTTGATTTACTTGATTATAGAGAAAAAAATAATATCAAAGATGTAGCTTTAGTTAGAATAGAGCAGTTGTTTCCACTTCCTGTTAAACTAGTAATTTCTGAAATTAAAAAATTCTCAAATGCTAATGATATAGTTTGGGCACAGGAAGAGCCAAAAAACATGGGTGCTTGGTCCCATATTCAAACATATCATCCAATTGCTAAAAACATGAGACCAGCTACTAGAAGGTTTTATGGATCTACAGCATCAGGTAGTTATACTCGGTTTGAAAGAAGACATAATCAGGTAATAGATTATGTATTTGATAAGAGAAAAAATAATTTTAAAAAATAATTTTTTAATTTTTAAAAAACTGCAGCTTTATGATTAATTTTAATAACTTAAAATAGCTAAAAAAAAGTAATGGTTCTTGAAATGAAAATTCCTTCACCAGGTGAGTCAATAACAGAAGTTGAAATCTCTCAATGGCTTGTTAAGGAAGGAGATATTGTTAATAAAGATCAAACAATCGCAGAGCTGGATTCAGATAAAGCAACTTTGGACTTACCTGCAGAAGCCTCTGGAAAAATATCTTTTAAAGCGCAAGAAGGTGATACAATGTCAGTTGGTGATGTAATTTGCTTAATTGATCCTTCAGAAATTTCAAATTCTGAGTCGTTCACAAATGATCCTTCAGAAAAAATAAATATTCAAGAAGAAAAAGTTGAAACAACTCAAATCGATGAAATAAATATTACTCCTCTTGCAAGAAATATTGCTACTGATAAAGGTATTGATATTAAAGCTATTGAATCAAAAGGGGAGAAAATAACTAAAGAAGATGTTTTAAAGGCTGCACCAGCAATGGGTTTTTCAAATGATAAAGAAAGAAAAGAAAACAGGGAGAAACTTTCAATGTTAAGGAGGAAAGTTGCTGAAAGGCTAGTTTCAGTTAAAAATGAGACTGCTATGCTTACTACTTTTAACGAAGCTGATTTATCAAAAATTTTTGAACTCAGAAAAAAATATAAAGAAGCATTTTCCTTAAAGCATGGTGTAGGTCTTGGTTTTATGAGTTTTTTTACTAAAGCAGTTACTAGAGCTCTTCAACTATTTCCAGATGTTAATTCTATGATTAATGGTAATGAAAAGATATCTTACAATTACTCTGATGTAAGTATTGCAGTCTCTGGCCCAAAAGGTCTTATGACTCCTGTATTGAGAAATGCTCAAAATCTTTCTTTCGCTGGAATTGAACAAGAAATAAAGAGACTTGCAGATCATGTAAGAAATAAATCAATTACAGTTGACGAACTGACAGGAGGTACATTTACTATATCTAACGGTGGTGTTTTTGGGTCAATGCTTTCTACACCAATAATTAATCCTCCTCAATCAGGAATTCTTGGGATGCACAATATAATTGAAAGACCTATTGCTATTGATGGTAAAGTTGAAATTAGACCTATGATGTATCTTGCTTTATCATATGATCATAGAATTATTGATGGTAATCAATCTGTAGGATTCTTAATTGCTGTCAAAGAGGGGGTAGAAGATCCAGAAAATATTTTAATGGATGGTAAAGTTCAAAAATCTTTAGGCCTTAATTAATTTGATTGATACACATACCCATTTATACTTAGATCAGTTTAAAGATGACATTGATGATGTTATACAAAGAGCTATTTCAGTAGGTGTAGATAAATTTTATTTACCATCAATAAATTCAAAACAAAACCTTAGCATGCATAATTTACAAAAGAAATTTCCTAATAGGGTTTTCTGCATGATAGGTCTTCATCCTTGTTACGTTGATAAAAACTACAAACTTGAAATTGATTTTATAAAAAAAAGAATTAAAGAATATCATTACACAGCTATTGGCGAAATAGGTATAGATCTATTTCATGAAAAAAAATATTTTAAACAGCAGGTTTATGCTTTTGAAGAACAAATTAAACTAGCAATTGAATATGATCTTCCAATAGTAATTCATTCAAGAGAATCTTTTAAAGAAATTTTTCAAGTTCTTGAAAAATATAAATCGAATAAGCTAAGAGGAATATTTCATTGTTTTACAGGTGATATTGATCAGGCAAATAAAATTATAGACTTAAATTTCCACCTTGGAATTGGAGGTGTTGTAACTTTTAAAAATGGAAAGATATCGGAATTTTTAAATCAAGTCCCTATTGAAAAAATTGTATTAGAAACTGATTCACCATATCTTGCCCCCGCTCCTTATAGAGGAAAAAGAAATGAGAGTTCTTATATTGAATTAATTGCAAAGAAAATATCTGAAATATATAATATGGATTTAAAGGATGTGAGTGAGATTACAGATAAGACTGCACTTAAAATTTTTGGAACTTAATTTATTAATTAGAGAGGTGGCCGAGTGGTTTAAGGCGCACGCTTGGAAAGCGTGTATTCTAGAAATGGAATCGAGGGTTCGAATCCCTTCCTCTCTGCAACAATTAAATCTAATTAAACCTTTTATTAAAAATCTTAATTTTTTAATGAGTTAATTTTTCTACTAAAAAATCTGAGTAATACCCCATATGCAGGAAGAAAAAAAATAAGTCCAATTAAAATCTTCAATATTGTTTGAGTTCCAGCAATTTCAAACCAGTTATTAGACATATAAATATCGTCAGAGTTATAAAAAGCTGTAAAAAAGAAAGTATAGGAGTCAATAATATTTGAAACTATTGTTGATAATGCTGGAGCTATCCACCAGGAGGCGTATTTCTCTCTTATAAATTGAAAAGCATTTATGTCAATTAATACTCCAATTGCATATGCTATTCCACTAGCAATTCCAATCCTTATGGAAACAGATGCAGGATTCTCCTCAAGATATAGAATAAGAATTGATGAAATAATTGCAAATGGAAATGAAAAAGTAATAGTCTTTTGAGCCATAGACTTACCTATTAACCTTATTGTAAGATCTGTTGCAACAACTATTAATGGAAAACTAAATGCAGCCCATGTAATCTTAAAACTATAAAATTCAATTGGAATTGAAACTAATACATTTGAAAGCGTAATAATGCTTATGTGAAAAATAACAAGCAATGGTAATAAACTAATTTTCTTTTTTAACATTTATTATATATTTACCACCAATTTTCCCATGGAAAAACATACCAAATTGGATTTTCTTTTTTATTGATTATTTGACCATGATATTCAATTTTAGTTTTACTTGAAATGTTATTTATTAATGCTGCATAGCGTATGTCAGCATTGGTATTATCAAATGTTTCTTTTACAATAGTAAAAGTTTTACCTGTATCATTAATATCATCAATTATAAGTGCAGACTTAAACTTTTTTAGAGTATTAACTGATATTTTTTGATTATCTATAGATTTAATATCAACCATCTTATGTGGCTTATTTAAAAAATGTGAAAGATAAACTCCAGGTATACAACCACCTCTATTAATGCTTACTATGATTTCAGGGTTAAACCCTGAAATATCTATTTGCTTAACTATCTCTTTAAGTGCATATTTTATCTCATCAACTGAGATTATACTTTTTTTCATTTAAAGAATAATTTTAATTTAACTAAATATAAAAAAACAGTACTATTTTTAATTAACTTGATAAAATTTTTTTAGTGAACTTTATTAAATATATTTCTAAGCTTCAATTTACTTTGTTTGCTTTTACAATTCTTTTTTTTGCATGTAATATGCATGGTGAAGATTCATGGGAAACTATAAAACCTTTACCATTAGATCCTCAAATTGAGTCTCAAATTGATGAAATACTTCCTAAACTAACTTTAGAACAAAAAGTGGGACAAGTAATTCAGGGGGATAGTGACTCAGTAACTCCTGAAGATGTCAAGAAATATAGGTTAGGATCTGTGTTAAGTGGTGGTAATTCTGCTCCAGGTCCACTAAATTATGCAGAAACAAAAGCATGGTTGGAATTAGCTGATAAATACTTTAATTCATCAATTGATGATGAAGGAGTTGAAATAGCTATACCAATTATATGGGGAATTGATGCTGTACATGGACATGCAAACTTAAAAGGTGCAATAATATTCCCTCATAATATTGGTTTAGGTGCTACAAACAATCCTGAACTAATTGAAAAAATTGCTAAAATCACTGCTCATGAGTTAACTGTATCTGGTCATGATTGGACTTTTGCTCCAACATTAGCAGTCCCACAAGATCTTAGATGGGGGAGAAGCTATGAGGGATTTTCTGAAGACCCTAAAATTGTAAAGTCTTATGGAAATAGAATTGTTATTGGTTTACAAGGTAAGTTTGGATCTGAAGATTTCATGGGTAATGGAAAAGTGATTTCAAGTGCAAAGCATTTTTTAGCAGATGGAGCTACAGAAAATGGAGTAGATCAGGGTGATGCTTTACTAAGTGAAAATGAATTAAGTAAAATACACGCTGCAGGTTATTATAGTTCAATACCTGCTGGTGTACAAACCGTAATGGCCTCTTTCTCAAGTTGGAATGGAAGAAAACTTCATGGAGATAAAGAAATTTTAACTGATATTTTAAAGAAAAAAATGGGGTTCAATGGGTTTGTTGTAGGTGATTGGAATGGTCATGGTCAAGTCCCGGGTTGTGTAAATACAGATTGCCCTCAATCTTTAAATGCTGGTTTAGACATGTATATGGCTCCAGATAGTTGGAAAGGACTTTACGAAAGCACATTACAACATGTAAAAGATGAAACTATCCCAATTGAACGTTTGGATGATGCTGTTAGAAGAATTTTGAGAGTCAAACTTGCATCTGGAATTTTTCAAAAAGGTCCACCAAGCTCTAGAGTAAATGCAGGAAATGAAAGTCTTTTGGCAATGCCAGAGCATAGAGAAATTGCAAGACAATCTGTAAGAGAGTCTATGGTATTACTTAAAAATAATAATAATGTATTGCCAATTGATCCTTCAAAAAAAATATTAGTTATTGGAGATGGTGCTGCAAGTATTTCAAAAGCTAGTGGAGGTTGGACTCTTTCTTGGCAGGGAAATAATCATACTAATGAAGAGTTCCCGAATGGAGAATCTATTCTCGACGGAATTAAAGAAATTGTTAACAATGCAGGTGGAACAGTGATTTTTTCAGAAGAGGGTGATACTTCTATAAGAGCAGACATAGTTATAGCAATTTATGGAGAAGATTCTTATGCGGAATTTCAAGGAGATAGAGAAAACCTAGATTTTATTCCAAATGGATTTGATACTACTAAGTTAAAAGTGTACAAAAACATTGGTATTCCAGTTATATCAGTCTTCTTATCTGGTCGTCCTATGTGGACAAATCCAGAAATTAATAATTCAGATTCATTTATTGCAGCTTGGTTACCGGGGAGCGAGGGTGGAGGTGTTGCTGATATGCTTTTTCAGACAGATCCATCATACGATTTCAAAGGTAAATTATCTTTTACCTGGCCATCCTCTGCTGTAGTGTCAGAAAACAATAATGAGGGATTATATGAATTGGGATATGGACTCACATACAAAAATAAAGATCAGATTGATTTATTATCTGAAAATTCTGGATTAGAAAATTCTGATATTTTATCAACTGGAGTTTATTTTAATAAGGGTTATTCGATTCCTCCCTGGAGCTTATGGTTAATTTCTGGAGATCTAGAAAAACAAATTGCAAGTTTTCCAACATCTGTTGGAGGGCTCATTATTAGTAAGACTGATCATCTAGCTCAAGAAGATGCTTTGAGAATTAATTGGACAAAAGGAGATGAAACTAGATACTTACCCTCATTTAATGGTGATTATTTTCGAATTTCCTCTGCTAAGACAGACGATATAACGCGACAGTCTAATGGTGCAATGAAACTTGCTTTTTTCGCAAAATCATTTACTAGCTCTGATGAAATAATTGAAATTGGTCAATGTGATAATCAAATTGATTGTAACAAAACCATACAAATCAAAATTACTGATAATTGGCAGGAATATATGATTAGCTTAAAAGATTTTGAGAAACTTGGAATAGATATGTCAAATATTACTTCACCTATTTTAGTTAAGGCCAATCAAGGAGTTGATATTGGATTAAGTAATATTCGCTTAGAATAACAATTTTCTAAAATTAAAATTTATTACCTTGAAAAAAAACCTAAGTATGTTTAACTCAAAAATATCTGGATTAGGAAAGTACCTCCCAGAAAACACTGTAACTAACGATGATCTCTCTAAAATTATGGATACTTCAAGTGAGTGGATTATAGAAAGAACTGGAATCAATGAGAGAAGGCATATTAAAAAAGGAGATGGAAATACAACTGCTACTATGGGAGTTAAGGCAGCAAAAATTGCTATTGAAAGAGCTGGTATCGACAAAAACGATATTGATTTAATACTCTTTGCAACCTTAAGTCCGGACTATTATTTTCCTGGAAGTGGAGTCTTAGTTCAAGAACTATTAGATATACCCACTTGCCCTGCTATGGACATAAGAAATCAATGTTCAGGTTTTATATACGCTATTGCAACTGCTGATCAATTCATAAAGTCTGGAATGTATAAAAACATACTTGTTATTGGTTCTGAAAATCACTCTGGAGGACTTGACATGTCTACCAGAGGTAGAGGGGTTTCAGTGATTTTTGGTGATGGATCTGGAGCAGCAGTTCTTTCAAGAGAGGAAGATTTAAGTCAAGGTATTCTGTCTTCTCATCTTCATTCAGAGGGAAAATATGCCGAAGAACTTTCATTGATTGGACCAAGTACAAATCGCTGGGTTCCCGAAATTCTTGATGCAAATGACCCTGAAGATATTTCATATTATCCTAACATGAATGGTCAATTGGTTTTTAAAAATGCAGTTGTACGTTTTTCTGAGGTAATTATGGAAGGTTTAACTCACAATAATTTAGGTCCTGAAAAGATTGATATGTTAATCCCTCATCAAGCGAATCTTCGGATCTCTCAATTTATACAAAAGAAATTTGGTCTTTCAGAAGATAAGGTTTTTAATAATATCCAGAAATATGGAAATACAACCGCAGGCTCTATCCCTATTGCTTTAACAGAAGCTTGGGAGGATGGAAAAATTAAGCAAGGAGACATAGTTGTTCTCGCAGCTTTTGGAAGTGGGTTCACATGGGGAAGTTCTATTATTAGGTGGTAACAGTATGTTTTTATTGAATTAGTTAATTTTTTAAATTCAATGTTTTTGATATTCTATTTAAAAAACCCTCAAATACTCTTAAAAATAATAGAATTTTTTCTTTTATATAAAGAAATATTTAGGTCAAAAAAAAAGTTTGAATCGTTTAATAATTTTTATATCTTTCGATTCTCAATTATTGAAAAATATAGAAAAATGAAAAAAATATTATTTGCCTTAATCCTTTCTGTTTTTGTTGTTTCATCATTCACTAATAACATTTATGCAAACTCAGTTAATAGCTCAATTACTATTCAGGATTCACAAGACGAACCAATGATGGAAACTTCTGGTGAAGCTTCTGCGGGTTTTACACAAGAGTTAAAGAAACGTTTTATTGAAGGAGGTCCAGGCTTCATGGGGATTGTTTTAATCTGTCTTATTCTTGGTTTAGCAATTTCAATTGAAAGAATTATTTACTTGAACTTATCTACAACCAACTCAAACAAACTAACAGATGAAGTAGAGGAAGCACTTAAATCTGGTGGTGTTGAAGCTGCTAAAGAAGTATGTAGAAATACTAAAGGTCCTGTTGCTTCGATCTTTTATCAAGGATTAGACCGAGCTAAAGATGGAGTTGAAAGTGCTGAGAAAGCAGTAATATCTTATGGTGGAGTTCAAATGGGACAATTAGAAAAAAATGTTTCATGGATTTCTCTTTTTATAGCTCTGGCACCTATGCTTGGTTTCATGGGAACTGTTATCGGGATGATTAACGCTTTCGACAGAATTGAAGCTGCTGGGGATATGCAACCTTCTCTTGTAGCGGGTGGTATTAAAATAGCTCTTTTAACAACAGTCTTTGGACTAATAGTTGCAATTATACTTCAAGTATTTTACAACTATATCGTAGCTAAAATTGATTCTATAGTCAACGACATGGAAGACGCATCAATTACTTTAATTGATATTCTTTCAGCTCAAAAAAAATAATAAATTATGAATCTTGAAAAAATAACTAGAATAGGGTGCATTTCTCTTGGAGTCCTAGGTTTGGTCTTCTTGTCAATTGTTTTTATTAATGGGGATGACTCAATAAAAATGGCTGCTGCATCTGGAAATTTTGGATCAATAACACCTATTATTATTCTTAGTCAAATAATTTTATTGATAGCGATAACTGTTACATTAGTTTTTTCATTAAGAGGTATTTCAAAAGATAAAGCAAAAATGAAAAATGCATTAAAGTCTTTGGGTTTATTTCTCATTGTTATTGTAATTGCTTTTTTACTTTCAAGTGGAGTAGAGACTCCCATGAGAGATGGTGAAGTACTTTCAGCTTTTGGTTCAAAATTAGTTGGGACAGGCATTAGAGTATTCTATATTTTATCTATTGTTGCTGTTGGTCTTATGATTTTTCCAGGATCAAAAAGATTATTTAAAAAATAAGATATGGCCAAAAGAAAAGCTCCAGAGGTTAATGCAGGGTCAATGGCTGATATTGCCTTTTTACTTTTAATTTTCTTTTTAGTTACTACAACTATTGAAACAGATAGTGGAATAAATAGAAAACTTCCTCCCATGGAAGATCAAATAGACCCTCCAATTATTAGAGAAAAAAATATTTTTACTGTAGTTGTTAATAAGAATAATCAGCTACTAGTTGAAGAGTCTCTAACTGATATTAAAGACCTTAGAGGTTTAGCAGTAGATTTTCTAGACAATGGTGGAGGATCAGGTGAAGAAGCTTGCGATTACTGTCAAGGTAACCGTGATCCTAGATCTTCAGATAATCCAGATAAAGCTATTATTTCATTAAAAAATGATAGAGAAACTGAATATAAAGTCTATATAGCAGTTCAAAACGAGTTGGTTGCTGCATACAATGAACTTAGAAATAGGGAATTTTCAAGATTAAATCCTAATTTAGGTATTTCATATGTTGAAGCTGATCTAATTTATAGTGATCCAAGAACATCATTAGATGATAAAACTAGTTTGAAAGAAAAGCTTGACGTCGTAAAATTATTATATCCTCAAAAATTATCAGAGGCTGAACCAAGTAAAGTAAATTAAATATGGCAAAGTTTAATAAAAAGAAAAGTGGAGATCTTCCGGCAATATCAACGGCTTCGTTACCAGATATAGTTTTTATGTTGTTATTCTTTTTCATGGTAGCTACAGTTATGCGTGATAGTACCTTAATGGTACAAAATACTCTTCCTGCGGCTGATCAAATTCAGAAATTAGATAAAAAAGATAGAGTTATATACATCTATGCAGGTAAACCTTCTAGTAGATATGTTGATACTTATGGTACTCAGGCAAGAATTCAACTGAATGATAAATTTGGAACTGTAGAAGAGGTTGGAGCATTTGTGCTTGCAGAGAGAGCTGCTAAGCGTCAGGAGCTTCAAAACGTTCTTACTACTGCGTTAAAAGTTGACAGTGATACAAAGATGGGTATTATTAGTGATATTAAGCAAGAGTTAAGAAAAGTAAATGCTCTTAAGCTAAATTATACGACCAGAGTTGGAGACTACACCCAAAATTTTAATTAGAAGAAATTTAATTTTTTTAATTTACCTATTATCACCCTTTCTATACAGTCAGTATCAGACTGAACCCTCAAATGTCTCATATAAAGAAGATCAAATATATTTTGGTTCAAGTTATTTTATTCAAAGCGAATCTATTCAAGACTTTAAACAAAATGGTTTCTCAGGTAACTTTCAATTTGGTTTTATTCGTGATATTAGTTTGAATAAAAATTCAACACAAGCTTTAGGTATAGGTTTGGGTTTTGAAAGAAACTTTTTTAATTCCAATATTCAACCCAATAATGACAATAATAAAATTAATTACAGGATTGTGGTTAGTAGATTTCTTGAATCTAAAAACGAGTTATCCTTTTCATCAATTGTACTTCCAATTGAATTTAGATGGAGACGCTCATCAATAGATAATTACAAGTTTTGGAGAATATACTCTGGCTTCAAAATAAAGAAAAACTTTCCTATATATTCAGACCCTTCATATGGGTCAGAACTAAAAATTGATGAAATTGAAGATTGGACAACCTCTTTTTATCTAAATACAGGTTACAATACTTGGAATATATCTTTGGAATATGATTTGATACCAATAATAAAAGATAAAAAAACAGAAGATGGGAATGATTTAAATATAAGTTTCTTTAGACTTGGATTAATTTTCTATATCCTATAATTCCTTTCTAAGTCTAGCTACAGATATTTCAAGCTGTTCTCTATATTTAGAAACAGTTCTTCTTGCTATCTTATATCCCTTTTCTAAAAGTTTGTTTGATAATTCTATATCTGATAGTGGTTTAGTCTTATCTTCATTATCTATTATTTCCTTTAATATTTTTTTTATTTCAATTGTTGAAATCTCTTCACCATCTTTATTCTTCATTCCTTCAGAGAAATATTTTTTTAAAAGTTTAATTCCATAGGGAGTGTCAATATATTTGCTATTAGCAACTCTAGAAATTGTTGAAATATCCATATTAATTATTTCAGCAATATCTTTAAGAATCATAGGTTTAAGATTAGCTTCTTCACCTGTTAAGAAATAATCTTTTTGAAAATTAACAATCGCATTTACAGTATGAAACAATGTTTGATATCTTTGTTCAATAGCTTCAATAAACCATTTAGCAGAATCAAGTTTTTGCTTTAAAAACTGCATAGCTTGATTTTGAGACTTAGTTTTTTTTGGGTCGTTTTTATAACCTTCAAGAATATTTTTATACGATGATGAAAGTCTTAACTCTGGTGAATTTCTCCTGTTTAGCTCAACTATGAGGTTCCCATCATCAATTGTTAAAATAAAATCTGGAATAATAGTATTATTTGAAAAATCACTAGTAATAGAACCTCCAGGTTTAGGATTTAGCCTAGATATTTCTTTTATAACTTCTTTTAATTCATTGTTTGATAAATTTAATTTTTCTGAAAGTTTTGAAAACTTCTTTTTGGAAAATAATTCAAATTCATTCTCAATAATTCTGATAGAATTTATAATTGAGTGTTTTAAATTATTTTTTTTCTTTAACTGAATTAAAAGGCACTCCCTAAGAGATCTTGCACCAACACCAGGTGGATCTAGGTCTTGAATTTTAAGTAAAATTGACTGAATATCTTCTTTGGTAGAAATAATATTTTGAGTAAATGCTAAATCATCAATTATATCATCAATTTCTCTTCTTAAATAACCACTTTCATCTATACTTCCAATTAGAAATTCACATATTGGTTTTTCAGAATCACTAAGAATTAAATTTTTAGACTGATTATCTAAAAATTGATGAAAGCTAACTGATGATTTTCTTTGAAAATTTTTTTCTTCTTCTTGGTTTGAATAATAACTTTGATTCAAATCTCCTGATTCACTATCAAGATAATCATCAACGTTTACATTCTCATCAATAATTTCAGAATCATTAGCTTGTTCATCTTGTAGCTCACTTCCAGTTTCAAGTGCAGGGTTTTCTTCAATCTCATTTATAATTTTTTGTTCTAATTCAGTAGTGGTTAATTGAATTAATTTCATCAACTGAATCTGTTGAGGAGAAAGCTTTTGGGATAACTTTAATTGTAGTTTTTGATTAAGCATTTTGATTTTATACTTAAACAAAAGTAAGAAAAGTATTAATTCATTTTAAAAAGAAGCATTTTTCGGAGTTCTGGGGTATGGAATGACATCTCTAATATTCTGCATTCCTGTGCAGAACATAACAATTCTCTCGAATCCTAGTCCAAACCCACTATGAGGGACAGTACCATACTTTCTGAGATCTAAATACCACCATAAATCTTTTTCATCAATGTCCATTTCATTCATTCTTTTCTTTAAGACATCCAATCTTTCCTCTCTTTGAGATCCACCAATAATCTCGCCAATTCCAGGAAATAGTACATCCATTGCTCTGACTGTCTTTTTGTCATCATTTAATCTCATATAAAAAGCTTTGATTTTAGAGGGATAATCATAAATAATTACCGGAGATTTGAAGTGTTTTTCTACTAAAAATCTTTCATGTTCACTTTGAAAATCAGATCCCCACTCTTCAATTTTAAAATTAAATTTTTTCTTTTTGTTATAATTTGAGTTTCTAAGAATTTCAAAAGCTTCTGAATAAGAAACCCTAACAAATTTATTATTTATTGTAAACTTTATCTTTTCAATTAAATTAAGATCACTTCTTTCATTTTTTGGTTTTTGACTATCCTCTTTCACAAGCCTTTCATCAAGAAAATTAAGATCATCTAAACATGAATCTAGAATATATTGAAGTAAATATTTTAGAAAAGATTCAGCTAAATCCATATTATCATTAAGATCATAAAAAGCCATTTCAGGTTCTATCATCCAGAATTCAGATGCATGCCTTGAAGTGTTCGAATTTTCTGCTCTAAAGGTAGGGCCAAAGGTATATACATTACCTAGTCCCAATGCATAAGTTTCAGCTTCCAGTTGTCCAGATACAGTTAAGCTTGTTTTTTTTCCAAAAAAATCTTTTGAATAATCAACTTCTTTAGACTGTATTTCATTTTGATCA
>LXNH01000151.1_pt1 | contig 16139 bp, 19 predicted proteins | sample 809111 | NCBI WGS metagenome assembly LXNH01 (sample SAMN04870528, study PRJNA318959) | seawater metagenome | biome: 00002010; material: water; isolation source: marine seawater | place: Greece: Milos, Mediterranean Sea | collected 2013-05-29 | depth 5-7 m
AAGAAGCCATTAGTGGGGCAACCACACGTTGCAAAAGCCTATGTATCTGGCAAAGTAGTTAGCCAAGATAAGAAAAATAAAGTTTATGCGATACAATTTAGAAGAAGAAAGGATTCTAAAAGGATCGTTGGACACAGAAGAAAAGTAACAACAATTAATATAGAAGAGATAAAAAATGGCGCATAAGAAAGCTGGCGGCTCAAGTAAAAACGGTAGAGATTCGAATCCTAATTTTCTAGGAGTTAAAAGATTTGGTGGCCAACAAGTAAATGCAGGTGAAATTCTTGTCAGGCAAAGAGGAACTAAATTCCATGCAGGCCTAAATGTTGGTAAAGGAAGAGATGATACTCTATTTGCTTTAAAAACAGGCGAAGTCGAATTTAAAATCAAAGGTGCGAATAAAAGAAAATTCGTAAATATTAACCCCTCTAAATAATAATCATGGCTTTTTTTGATGAAGCCAGAATTCAAGCAATATCTGGAAAAGGCGGCAATGGTTGCCTAAGTTTTAGACGTGAAAAATATATTCCTCGAGGAGGTCCTGATGGAGGCGATGGAGGAGATGGTGGTAACGTAATTGTAAGCTTGGATTCCAACCTAAATTCATTAAATCATTTAAAAGGAAAAAAAGTTTTTGCCGCAAAATCTGGAAATTCAGGTAGCGGTAAAAATATGAGAGGAGAATCTGGTGATGACTTATTTATTCCAGTACCTAATGGAACTTTAATACATGCCTTAGAAACTGGTGAATATGTCGGAGAAATTAATCTTGAGACTCAAAGTATCATAATTGCTAAAGGAGGAAAGGGTGGATTAGGGAATGCAAGATTTAAATCATCAACAAACCAGGCTCCAAGAAAGATTACTAACGGCGAAGAATCTGACACAAGAGAAATAATGCTTGAGTTGAGATTAATTGCAGATGTTGGGTTACTTGGCTTACCAAATGCAGGCAAATCAACATTAATAAGCAACATTACAAACTCAAAATCAAAAATTGGAGCTTATGCTTTTACAACTTTAGATCCAGAACTTGGGGTAATGGAGAATGCAATTCAAAAAGTAACAATTGCTGACTTGCCAGGAATTATTGAAGGAGCATCAAAAGGCTTGGGCCTGGGTACCAAGTTTCTGAAACATGCATACAGAACAAAATTTTTATTACATCTTGTCGATGGAACTCAAGATGCTGATAAAGCATTAGAGTCTTTTAATGTAATTGAAAAAGAACTTGAAGATTTTCATTTAGATTTTTCTGATCAACAGAGATGGATCTGTATAACTAAAATAGATTTGATTGAAGAGGACAGACTGTCTGATTTAATTAATAAGTTTCAAAGCAAGTTCCCGAAAACTGCTATTTATCCTATATCTTCTATCACGAAGAATGGTTTAGATATCCTTACTGAAGAGCTATTTAAACAGATTTAACTTGTTTATTCATTCTGCTTTTCAATCTAGCAGCTTTATTTTTGTGTATGACACCTTTGCTTGCCATTTTATCAACAGTTGATTGTGCAGTTTTCAAAACTTCAGCTGCTTTTTTGTCTTTTTCTCCAACCGCTTTAACTGTAGCTTTGACTGCTGTTCTAACCATAGATCTCTGGGCATGCTTAAGTTCATACCTCTTTTTATTTTGTCTGGCTCTTTTATCAGCCGATTTTGAATTTGCCATTAATATTTTCCTTTTGCTTGGTGGAGGCGGCGGGATTCGAACCCACGTCCGTCATCACTTTCCCCTAGCTTCTACATATATAGATTCATCAATTAATTTCATCTTTAGTATAGCCTGATGATCAAGACATACTAAGCATAGTCCAAAAATTTCACTTTATAGTTGGACAATCTATAAAGCTACTCCTACAAAATGACTACTATCAAACGTTGTAGGTCACAAATGATAGCAGGTTGGCATTAAGCTGCCAATCTATAGTTGTAGTTATCTGCAACTAAATTTTTAAACAAATTTTTTCGAGTTATGTTTATGCTCGATATGCGCTTTGGGTTCTGCGTCAGACGTCAAAGCCTAATACGCCCCCGAACCGGCAATAATAAAGCTTATTTATAGTTTTTTAAAGCTCTTTCTTGATCTCTTTCTATGTCAGCAATCTTTTTAGTTTGCTTCTTATCAATATTCTTTTTACCTTTTGCTAATGCTATCTCTAATTTTGCAAGATGGCCTTTCCAAAAAAGCTTTACTGGTACACATGTTTGACCTTTAGCAGAAATTGCAAAAAGAATTTTTTCTACCTCTTTTTTATTCAGCAATAGCTTTCTAAAGCGTCCTGGTTCTGTTTGGTCCTTTTGGTTAATAAAGTTAGCTGGATCTATCCTTGCTCCTACTAAGAAAAGCTCGCCCTTAATATCTTTTATATAAGCTTCTTTGATGTTGAGCTTGCCCTCTCTTAAAGACTTTACTTCCCATCCTTCGAGCATGAGGCCTGCAACGAAACTTTCTTCCAGAAAAAAATCATATCTGGCTTTCTTATTTGTTGCTACAGTTTTACTATTCATAGATATGATTTTACAAGATCAGCAAAAGCTTCTCAGCTTTTTAGGGCTCTTTCCATTTATTGCTCTTTCAGCTTTGATTTGGATTAATCCAGTATGGGATAATTTTATATTACTTATTTTTATACTTTACTCTCTATTCGTTCATATTTTTCTTTGTGGATCATGGTGGGGCATCGCACGCGAAAAAAATAAATCTTTAATTACATCGATTATATTTTTTTTCTTTCCACTGATTTTAGCTTTTGTGCTTTGTTTGTTGGAATATGTTTTTGAGCCTTCATATGGTAAGTCTTTTAAGTTTATTTTAGGCCCTTTAGTAGCTCTAATGCTTGCTTTTGAATTTGGCCATATATACGAAAAAAAGATGCTTGATCTTGATGATGATTACATTGAACTAAGATTCAAGCTTACTTTTTCTGTAAGGATTTGCCATTTACTAATGATTGGGTTTATATTTACTAATCAATAAATAAATCTATGTCAGCAAATTCAAGTCAATGGAATAACAACACAGCTTTTTTACTAGCTGCAACTGGCTCAGCTGTTGGTCTAGGTAACATTTGGGGGTTTCCTTACAAAGCAGGCGAAAATGGTGGAGGATTGTTTGTTCTTCTTTATATTTTCTTTGTGATAACACTTGGTCTGCCAGTATTCATGGCAGAAGTATTTATTGGAAAAAAAGGTAAGAGTAATCCAGTAACATCCATAGAAACATTAGCTAAATCCTCTAAATCTTCTTCTAGATGGAGCATAGTAGGTTATGGCGGTATATTGGCAAGTTTAATTATTGCAGGGTACTACGCTGTTATTGCAGGCTTTGTAATTAACTATGGCTTTATATCAGCTTCAGGAGTTGAAGCAGGTGCAGCGGCAGCAGTTTATGAAGCGGAGAAAGCCAACTTCTGGGAAATGACTTTCTGGTTTTCATTATTTTTATTTTCATCAGGTTTTGTTGTAGCAAATGGCATAGACAAAGGCATCGATAAAGCAATGCGGTTTTTACTGCCAATGCTATTTGTTTTAGTAATAGCAATGGTTGGTTACGGCGCAGTAGCAGGTGACTTTGCAAAAGGCTTAGATTATTTGTTTTCATGGAAGGCTGAAGACTTTTCAGCAGGAACAATACAAGCAGCTATAGGTCAGGCCTTCTTCTCTATGAGTATAGGTATGGGGACCTTGATGGCATTTGGTTCATATATGCCATCAAACCAAAAAGTTTCAAAAGCCTCTGCTGTTGTTGTTACAGCTGATACTGGTGTTGCACTTCTAGCAGGCTTGGCAATATTCCCACTTGCATTAGGTTTAGGTTTTTCACCGAATGCCGGAGATACTTTAGTTTTTGTGACTATGACAGAAGTCTTTGCTCAATTAGGGGCAGCTGGCCAGTTTATTGGACCACTATTCTTTTTCTTGCTAGCAGTAGCAGCCTTCAGTTCTATGATTTCTATTCTTGAGCCAAGTGTTGCATTCCTCTCTCAGAAACATTCAATGACAAGAATGAAAGCAACTTCCTACGTTGTTGCTTTTTGCTTTTTGCTATCTCTTGTAAGTGTTGCGGGTCACAATGTTTGGAACACGCTATCTGTTGGAGCCTTAGATAATCCATTTGAAGCAATGAAATATTTTGCTGACGACTTTTTATTGCTGCTTGTTGGTACAGGTATGTCAATTTTTGTTGGATGGAGATTAGAAAAAGTTATTGATGCAGATATCATGGGAATTCAAAATAAATTCTTAATGAACTTATGGGTCTTCATCCTTAAATGGGTTAGCCCAATCTTCCTAATGGTTATTTGGACTCTTGGTAACTTACAGATTCTGTTTGGTATAAGATTTTTTTAATCTAAATTTTTAAAACAACAACTTCACTAAGTAAATTTTGATCATCAAAAATTATTTTTACTTTCTTCTCGACGTTTACTTCATCTCCGGTAGTAATTTTGTAAATATAATTCCAAACATTCTTTTCAAAAAAATTCTCAAATGATGGTTGGCCCATCACAAAATTTACTTGGTCTTTTGTCATCCCTATTTCAAGTTTATCTAGGTCATCCTGACTGAAAACTGTGCCTTGTGTAATTGTTACTTCATATAACCTTGTATTCGAGCAAGAAAATATTAATAGAGATATAATAATGATCAGTAATTTTTTCATTTGAGATAGAATAAATGTTATGAGTGATAAAACCAACACAAATTTAAAAGAAGCAGGCCTTAAAGCAACGTTACCTAGAATTAAGATTCTTGAAATTCTTCAAAGAACATCAGGTACTGAGGATCATTTTACGGCAGAAGAAATTTACAAAGAATTAGTTTTAAATAATTATGATGTAGGTCTTGCGACAGTTTATAGAGTTCTTACTCAATTTGAAAACGCAAGGATTGTAGTTAAACATCAATTTGAATCTAATAAATCTGTTTATGAATTAAACGATCCACTAAACCATGATCATATGGTTTGTGTAGATACTGGTGAGACAACTGAGTTTTACGATGAAGAAATTAAGAATAAGCAAAGAGAAATAGCATCTAAACACGGCTATGAACTGCTTGATCAAAGTATAGTTTTATACGTAAAGAAAATTAAAAAATAGAAATGTCAGAAAAAGAACAAAAAAAAGAAGAAGAAAAATTAGAAGAAGAAAACGTTAAGGACGAAGCTCAAGATGTCGAAGAGCAAGAAGATCTTAATAATTTGACGTATGAAGAACTACTAGAGCAAGTAGATAAACAAAAGGAAGAAACACTTAGAGCTGTTGCAGAACTAGAAAATTTTAGAAAAAGATCTTCAAATGAGATAACTAATGCGCTGAAATTTGCAAATTCAGAGTTGCTTTTATCCATTATTCCTTTAATTACATCTCTAGAGAAATCTGTTGAAGGCTCAGAAGAGTCAGAAAAAATTGACAAAGAAGGCATTTTGTTAATTTTAAATTCTTTTGAAAAAACCCTTGAGAATTTCAATATAGTTCCCATTAACCCTTCAGGGCAAGAGTTTGACCCAGAGAAACATGAAGCTGTTTCAACGGTCAATAACCCAGGGGAGAAAGACAGTTTTGTCACAAATACTCTTGAGAGAGGGTGGACACTCAATGAAAGAGTTGTCAAACCTGCTCTTGTCGTAGTGAATAAAAAGTAAATTAATTTTTTATTTACATATTTAAAAACATAACAAGGAATAAAAATGGGAAAAGTTATAGGTATAGATTTAGGGACAACAAATTCATGTGTCTCAGTAATGGAAGGCTCAGAGCCAGTTGTTATATCAAATGCTGAGGGGAATAGAACTACTCCTTCTGTTGTAGCGTATTCATCAGATAAACAAGTATTGGTTGGACAAGCAGCCAAGCGTCAGGCTGTCACAAATCCAGAAAAAACATTATTTGCAGTAAAAAGACTGATTGGAAGAAAGTTTGATGACGAATATATACAAGAAGATATGAAATCAGCACCTTATGGGATAGTTAAAGCTGAAAATGGTGATGCATGGGTAGAAGTTGATGGAAATAAAATGGCTCCTCCACAAGTGTCAGCAGAAATTCTCAAGAAAATGAAAAAAACTGCTGAAGATTATCTTGGAACAAAAGTAGATGGAGCTGTTGTCACGGTGCCAGCTTATTTTAATGATTCACAGCGACAAGCTACAAAGGCTGCTGGAAAGATTGCTGGTTTAGAAGTTAAAAGGATTATTAACGAGCCCACAGCAGCAGCACTAGCTTTCGGTCTTGATAAGTTAAAAAAAGATGGCGTTATAGCTGTTTATGATCTTGGTGGTGGAACTTTTGATATTTCCATAATTGAGATGACAAATGTTGATGGTGAATATCAGTTTGAGGTTATTTCAACCTCTGGTGACACACATTTGGGTGGTGAAGATTTTGATTCAATACTTATAAATCATTTTATCAATGAATTTAAGAATGAATCTGGCTTTGATTTGAATACAGACCCAATGGCACTTCAAAGACTCAAAGAAGCTGCCGAAAAAGCAAAAATAGAATTATCAACTACTGAGCAAACAGAAGTTAATCTGCCATATATAACGGCTGATGCAAGTGGACCTAAGCATTTTGTTCACAAAATAACTAGAGCTAAACTCGAGTCGCTTGTAGGTGATTTAGTTAAAAGAAGTTTAGAGCCTTTAAAAACTGCTTTGAAGGATGCCAAACTTGCTCCAAAAGATATAGATGAAGTAATACTTGTTGGTGGGCAGACAAGAATGCCAATGGTTCAGAAAGCAGTTACAGAATTTTTTGGTAAAGAAGCTAGAAAAGATATCAACCCAGATGAAGCTGTTGCTTTAGGTGCTGCTACTCAAGGGGCAGTGTTAAGCGGCGAGAGATCAGATGTTCTATTGCTAGATGTTACTCCACTTACTCTTGGTATTGAGACACTCGGAGGTGTTTTAACACCAATGATAGAAAAGAATACAACCATTCCTACGAATAAATCTCAAGTTTATTCAACTGCAGAAGATAATCAGACAGCAGTTACTGTTCACGTGCTTCAAGGTGAGAGAAAAAAGGCTTCAGATAATAAATCTTTAGGCCAATTCAATCTTACAGATATACCTGCAGCACCTAGAGGGACGCCTCAGATTGAAGTGACATTCGATATAGATGCAAATGGCATAATCAACGTATCTGCTAAAGATAAATCAACTAATAAAGAGCAATCTATCACTATTCAAGGTGGGAGCGGTTTATCTGACGAAGAAATTGAAAAAATGGTTAAAGATGCTGAGCTTAATGCAGAAGAGGATAAGAAATTTGAAGAATTAATTGCTTCAAGAAATATGGCTGATGGATTGGCAAGTTCAACTAAAAAAGCCATGGAAGAAAATAAAGAAGAATTAAGCGATGATGAATCAAAATCTTTAGAAGAAGCAATTACAAAAGTTGAAGAAGCTTGTAAATCAGAAAGTAAAGAGGATATTGATAAAGCAGTTGAGGAGTTATCTAAAGTTGCTCAACCTCTATCTGATAAGCTTTTCAAGAAAGAAGCTCCTGAGCAAACAGCAGAGGAAGATTCAGACGATAAATCTGAAGATGCTGTAGATGCAGAGTTCAAAGAAGTTGACGACGAAAAAGATAAATAATTGTGAAGAGGGATTATTATGAGATTCTTGGAGTTGACAGAAATGTTTCAGCTCCAGATCTCAAGAAGGCCTTTAAAAGACTAGCAATTAAATATCATCCTGATAAAAATCCTGGAAATACAGAAGCAGAAACAAAATTTAAAGAAGCTGCAGAAGCTTATGAAGTATTAAGTGATCAAGCAAAAAGGCAAACCTATGATCAATTTGGCCATCAAGGAGTCAATAGTAATTTTGGCCAATCTGGATTTCAGAATGTAGATATCAATGATATTTTTAATAATATTTTTGGAGATGAAATCTTTGGAGATATTTTTGGAGATATTTTTGGTAGAGCGGGAAGCAGAAGACCTCCAAGAGGAAGAAATATTCAAATGGCATTTGAGATGTCGTTAGAGGAAGCTGTTTATGGAAAAGATGTTGAGATAAGGCTTCCTAATTCAAATAAAAAAGTCTCTGTAAACATACCAGCAGGCGTAGACACAGGAAATAAAATTAGATTAACGGGTGAAGGGGAAGCAAGCCAATATGGTGGAGAACATGGTGATTTATTCATCGTTGTTCAGGTTCAAAAACATGATTTTTTGGAACGAGAAGGTAACCACTTGTATTGCGAGGTGCCAATTAGAGTTGACCAAGCAATTCTTGGGGCAGAAATAGAGATACCAACATTATCCAAGAAAGTATTACTAAAGATTCCACCTGAAACACAAACTGGAAAAATATTTAAATTGCGCGACTTAGGTGCTGGATCTCTAAGAGGAAAAACTACAGGAGATCTTTTCGTAAGGGTAGTAGTAGAAACTCCATCAAAACTTTCTTCTAAGCAAAAAACTGCGATTGAGTCAGCATTTTTGGGCACAGAAGAAAATTTTCATGAATCAGATAACTTCACCACAAAAATAAACAAAAAATTTAAATGATAAATATTGCTTTAGTTGGTGCATCAGGAAAAATGGGCCGAGCTGTTATCAAGGAAGCAATGAATGATAAATCAGTTCAAGTAACAAATTTTATAGTTAGTGATAATTCAAAGCATTTAGGACTAGATGTTGGTAATTATCATTTCTCACAACCATCAGGTATTGTTTTCAGCACAAAATCAAATGAACCATTTGATTGCATAATTGATTTTGCAACCAGAGATAATATTGATACTCGTCTTTCATACTATCGAGAATTAAATAAACCATTATTATTTTGTTGTACAGGTTTAAGTGGAGAACAGATAAATGAACTTAAGCTTCTTTCAAATGAATTCCCAGTTTTTATTGCTCCCAATACTTCTGTATTGACAGCTTTAATGACTAATTTATTGACCACTATTCAAAAAGTTCAAGATAGTTACGAAATTGATATTTCAGAGAAACATCATAAATCTAAGGTTGATATGCCATCTGGAACAGCTATTTCATTAGCAGAAGCAGCAAATATTGAAGAAAAAAATATACAAAGCCTAAGAGAAGGTGAGCATGGTAATTGGCATAAAGCCTTGGTTTCAAGCGAATTTGAAGAACTAGAGATCAAACATTCAGCAACAAATAGAAGTATTTATGCACAAGGTGCATTAAATATTGTTAAATGGTTTTACCAGAAGCCTAAAAACCTTTATTATATGCAGACCTTAATAGAAGACTTATATGAGTAAAGTAAACATAAGCATAGAACAACTGTTTGAACTTGGTGCTCACTTTGGGCACAGAAAGAGATTTTGGAATCCTCATATGGAGGACTACATCTTTTGCGAAAAAAATAATATACATATTATTGATCTCTATAAAACCCAAGAAAAAATCATCGAGCTTTACGAAATATTTAGAAAGCTCTCGTCAGTTGGTAATAAAGTTATGATCGTAGGAACAAAAAGAGTTGCATCTAGTTATGTCTCTGAATTTGGTGAAAAGACTGGAATGCCATATATTTCACACAGATGGTTAGGGGGTATGTTAACTAATTGGAAGACAATTAAAGTCCCAATAAACAAATTGCTTGAGTACCAAGAAAATAAGGCTTCTGGCGAATTAGAATCAATGATCAAAAAAGAAGCCGTAATGCTTGAAAAAGAAATGAAAAAACTTTCATTAGTATTTGATGGCGTTAAGGATATGAAAGGTTTGCCTGATGCACTGTTTGTTATTGATGTTGAAAATGAAAAAATAGCAGTTCAAGAGGCACTAAAAATGGGAATACCTGTTTATGGCTTAGTAGACACTAATAGTAACCCAAGCAACCTGACGAATTTTGTTCCAATAAATGATGATTCATCAAAAACAATTAAATTTGTATTGAATTTGCTTTCTGAAGCAATTTTAGAAGGGCAAGATTCAGCAAGAAAACAAGGTCTAGTTCAGAAACTTGATGGAGATAAAGGTCCAAAAGTATTTTCACTAAACACTTCAACAAAGACCGTTTCTGTTAAAGCTGAAGACAAACCTGAAACTGTGGTTGAAGCTAAGGCAGAAGTGGAAGAAAAGAAAGAAGAGAAAACTGCTGCCAAAAAACCAGCAGCTAAAAAAGCTACAACAGCCAAAAAACCAGCAGCTAAAAAAGCTACAACAGCCAAAAAACCTGCAGCCAAAAAAGCAGATAAATAATGGTCACAGCTCAACTAGTCAAAGAACTTAGAGATAGAACTGGCATTTCAATGATGGATTGCAAATCAGCTTTAATGGAAGCTGATGGTGATATAGATAAAGCAATTGAGGTTCTCAGAAAAAAAAGTGTCTTAAAAGCAGAAAAAAAATCAGGCAGAGCAACTAATGAGGGAGCTATTGTACTTGGTTCTTCAGATAATATGGATTTTATTATTGAAGTTGATACAGAGACAGATTTTGCTGCAAAGGATGCAAGTTTCCAGACTTTCTTAAGTGAACTATCGAATTATTGTGCTGAAAATAATCCTGAAGATCTAGATGACCTTAATGCAAAATATAAAGATGAGCTCTTAGGTATTATTCAAAAGATTGGTGAAAATATTAAAGTCTCATACTACGAAAAAATTTCAAAAGAAGGTGGTGTAGTAGCATCTTACAAACATTCTGATAACAAATTAGCAGCAATTGTAAAAATAGATTCTGGTGATGAAGAAGTTGGCAGAGATATTGCTATGCAAGTTGCAGCTAACAATCCCATGGCAATATACCCAGAAGACATAGATGAAGATATATTAAATAAAGAGAAAGAAATTGCATTAGCAACTCTAGCAAACGAAAACAAGCCTGAAGAAATTAAAGAAAAAATAATAATGGGCAAATTAAACAAATTTAAAATGGAGAACTCTTTAGTTGAGCAACCATTTATCAAGGATCCTGATAAGAAGATTAAAGACTTATTAGGTGGTTCTAAAATTATAGGCTTTTTGAGAAAAAAGGTTGGTGAGTGATCACATTTAAACCTCTTAAAAAAATTCTTCTTAAATATAGTGGTGAAGCAGTTGCTGGTTTAGCAGGCCAAGGCATTGATCCTAAAATTCTCCACTTTATGTCTAGAGAAATAAAAAGTGTTGTTGAAAAAAATGTATCTGTTGGCTTAGTTATTGGTGGTGGTAATTTATTCAGAGGGCAAGAACTTAATCAAGATGGAATTGATAGAGTTGCTGGTGATCACATGGGAATGTTAGCGACGGTTATGAATGGCATAGCACTAAGAGACTCGCTTGAAAGAAATGGGATCAAAACTAGAGTAATGTCTGCAATACCAATGCCTGGTATTGTTGAGCACTATGATAGAAGGCGTGCAATACATTTATTAGATGAAGGCTTTGTTGTGATCTTCACTGCAGGAACAGGAAATCCTTTTTTTACTACAGACACTGCAGCCTGCCTAAGAGGGATAGAAATTAATGCTGATTTAATGCTCAAAGCAACTAAAGTTGATGGTGTTTATTCTGATGACCCAAAAAAAAATCCAGAAGCTATCTTATTCAATTCTTTAACTTTTGATGAAGCTATACAAAAAAATCTAAAAGTTATGGATACTACAGCACTGACACTTGCAAGAGACAATGAAATGAATATTAAAGTATTCAATTACGAGTCAGAAGGAGCATTACTTGGTATAGTAAAAGGTGAGGAAATAGGTACATTAATATCAAATGGCTAGTTACGAAGAAATCTTAGAATCATGTACAAGCAGGATGCAATCATCCCTCAATAGTTTTAATGATAACTTAAAAAAAATTAGAACAGGCAGAGCAAATCCAGCTATGCTCGATGGAATTCAGGTAGATTATTATGGCAATATGACACCACTTAACCAGTGCTGTTCTATAACTGTGGAAGATTCAAAAACATTAAGCTTATCTCCTTGGGATAAAGGTCTTGTTCAAGAAATAGATAGAGCAATTCAAAAATCAGATCTAGGTATAAACCCAACGGTAGCTGGCGATGTAATAAGAATAATTATGCCACCTCTTACAGAAGAGTCTCGTATAGATTTAACTAAAAAAGCAAAAGCTGAAGCTGAAAATGGACGTATTGCTGTAAGGAATGTAAGAAGAGATGCTCTTACAGCTATGAAGAATTTAGAGAAAGATGGTGAGCTAACAAAAGATGATATCTCAGATTCTGAAAAAGATATTCAGGACATAACTACCAAAATTGTTGACCTCATAGATTCTTCATTGGCTTCCAAGGAGAAGGATCTCTTAACTATCTAATGTCTAGCCCTAAAGCAGCTGCCATCATAATGGATGGAAACAGAAGATGGGCAAAAAAAAATAATCTACCATCTGCATCAGGCCACAGAAAGGGTATTGAAGCTTTAATTGAAATTGTCAAAACGGCTAAAGAAAATTCATTAGAGCGTCTAGTAGTCTATGCTTTCTCAACAGAGAATTGGAATAGACAAGATTTCGAAGTTAATGCATTGATGAACCTCATCAATTTTGGAGTTGACGTAAAACTTGAAGAAATAAAAAGTAATGGCATTAAATTAAATTTTATTGGTGATATAAATTCAATGCCAAAAAAGGCACAAGATGGTATTAATAAGTGCGTCAGCGAAACCAAAGATTTAAACGAATTCACCCTCACAGTTGCTTTAAATTATGGAGCAATATGGGATATGGCTAATGCTGTAAAGATGGCTAGCGCAGAGGATATAGAACTAAATCAAGATAATTTTTTAAAATATACTCAAATTGGAGAAAGTGATATTGATATTTTCATAAGAACAGGTGGCGATATGAGATTAAGTAATTTTTTGTTACCTAATATTGGCTACTCAGAACTATTTTTTACAGAGAAACTCTGGCCTGAATTTAATAAAGATGATTTCGTTAATATTCTTCAAGAATTTAATCAAAGACAACGTAGGTTTGGAAAATGAATCGGATATCAGTCTTTGGTTTTACAGGATCAATCGGAACCCAAGCCTTAAGTGTAATTGAAAAATACCCATCAAAATTTGAGCTTGATGTCTTGGTTTGCAAAAAGAATGTCAGCCTAGCAATTGAGCTAATAAAAAAACATAACCCAAAAAATGTTTTTGTTACCGATAGTAAGGCTCGCTCAGAAATAATGGCTTCATGTTGTAGTGAAATTAATTTTTTTGATTCTATGAATGCAGTAAGAGAGTATCTTAGTGTTAATAAGAGCGATATCTATTTATCTGCAATTAGTTCTTTTGACTGTATTGATCTAACTATTGATGCTGCCAAATCTGGGAAAAAACTTCTTTTAGCCAATAAAGAATCATTGGTAGTCTTTGGTAAACAAATTATGCAAGAATGTAAGCAAGCTCAAACTCAAGTTATACCAATAGATTCAGAACATTTCTCTTTATTTACAGCATTAAAAAATAAAGATTTATCAGAAATATCGAAGGTTTATTTAACAGCTTCAGGTGGGCCTTTTGTTGGTCAGAAATTGAGTGAATTGGATAGTAAAACACCTGAAGAAGCACTTAAACACCCTAATTGGGATATGGGAGCAAAAATTACTATTGATTCTGCAACCTTAGTTAATAAATGTTTTGAATTGATAGAGGCAAAGCACCTCTTTTCTTTAGATCCAGAATCATTAGATATTATGATCCATAGACAGAGCATTATACATTCTATGCTTGAGTTCAAAGATGGTTCAGTCGAAGCCCAGATGTCTCAGCCAAGCATGATTATTCCACTTGCATATGGACTTCTGGGAGAGCATTCGCAAGATGTGAAGAAAGACTTCTCTTTAGATCTTCTAAACGACAATATTGATCTAAGCCTTGAGCACTTTCCAGAGGATCGAAACAAGCTGAGAGAATTAACGTTAGATGTAATGAAAAGAGAGGATAATAGCGGTTTAATCTTTGCCACCCTAAATGATATCGCAGTGAAAAAGTTTTTGAATAATGAGATACAATTTGGTGAAATTTATAACTTGATACTAGATAATTACTACTTAATTGATAAAAAAGAAATAAATTCAATACAAGAATTAGAAGTGAATAGACTCGAGATAGTCAAATTAATAGATGAGAAATAAATGTACGCATTAGTTGGAGCTTTAACACTTTTTTTGATACTTGTTACTTTTCACGAATACGGACACTATTCAGTTGCTAGATACTTCAAAATAAAAATTATCAAATTCAGCATTGGGTTTGGGCCTGATCTATATAAATGGAAAAATAAAGATGATGTTAAATTCTCGCTCTCTGCGATACCTTTTGGCGGTTACGTTGCATTTCATGATCCAGCCGATACAGAAAATTACAATAAGCTAAATACTGAAGAAAAAAAATATGTGTTAGCCAATCGACCGGCATTAGAAAGGTCTTTAGTTGTTCTAGCAGGACCTATATATAATTTTATTTTAGCCTTCTTTGTCTTTACATTAGTTGGCCTCTTTATCCCTAAACAATCTGATATGGTTTCTGCTCAAGTTGCAGAAATAGACAATCAAAAATTTTATGAAGTAGTGGCTGTAAATAATAAAGAAATTAATTCAGTACAGGCTCTAGAGATTGAACTTCTTGATTTAACTGGCTACACAGGCAACGTAGAGATTGAATTGTTTGATTACAAGGCTCAAAACAAAGTTTACTTTGAGAAAGAAGTAATTGAACTAAAATTTGAGGAAGGACAAGCACCTTCTCAGTTTTTTGGAATTATCCCTTTTGCCGATTTTAAGCCTCGCATTGAATATGTTGAGACTGACAGCACTGCTGAGAAAGTTGGCTTTAATTCTGGAGACACCATTACCAGAATTAATCAAGAAAATATAAATTCAATGTATCAAGCCACAACTGCCTTAAATAAATTTGGCCAGCAAATAGTTGTTGGAATAGAAAGAGATGGCAGAGAGATGAATATTACACTTCCTTCAAAGCAAGAAGGAACCTCATATGGCTTGCGTCTAGGGCCTGAAGCAAATTCTTTTACATCTTCCATAGTTTTTGGTTATAACCAAACAATTTTTTGGATTAAAAATACTTTTAAATTTCTTTTCAAAACACTTAACGGAACAATGGGTTTTGAAAACTTAAGTGGACCAGTTGGAATAGCTAAAGTTGCTGGTGATTCTCTAGTGTCTGGCCTAATTCCCTTCCTTTTATTGCTGGGGATATTGAGTATTAGTCTTGGAGCGTTTAATCTCTTACCATTACCAATGCTTGACGGGGGGCAATTTTTGTTTATCTTAGTGGAAAAACTTAAAGGATCTCCAATAAGTTTGAAACTAAAAGCGGCTTTAATGAATCTAAGTTTCTTATTAGTACTAACTTTATTCGTTTTTGTAATGATGAATGATATAGCGAGAATAATTTGAAAAAAATATTAACTTCACTAGCTCTTGTCTTTGCCTTGAACTCTCAAGCTGAGATGCTGGTTGATGACATTAGAATTGAAGGCCTACAAAGGGTATCACTAGGTAGTGTTTTAGATACTGTCCCAATCACTATTGGTGATAGAGTTGATAAAACTGATTATCAAAGAGTTATAAGAACTCTTTTTGCCACAGGTCAATTTGATGATATTAGGCTTAGATCAGAAGGCAACATTCTTTACATCACAGTAAAGGAAAGACCAACCATATCAAATATATATATTGATGGTAATTCAGCGATCAAAACTGAAGATTTGTTTGGTGCATTAAATGGTGAGGGTATCAGAGAGGGGTCAGTTCTAAAAAGAGCTACACTGGATTTAATAACACGAGGTCTGCAAGCTCAATATTCACAACAAGGCAGGTATGGGGCCACTGTTGTAGTAACTCAAAAAGATAGACCTAGAAATAGAGTAGAAGTAGATATAGATGTTGATGAAGGAACTTCAACTGCCATCTCAGCAATAGAAGTAATTGGAAATGATGCTTTTACTGATTATGAAGTAAAACGAGTTTTTGAATTATCTGAAGGATCAATACTTTCAATTTTCACTAGCGACAATAGGTATACCAAAGAAAAACTTAGAACTGATTTAGAAAATCTAGAGTCATTCTATAAGGATAGGGGGTATCTACAGTTTGAGATTGCTTCATCACAAGTTTCAATAAGTGATGATCTTCAAGAACTTTTTATAACCTTAGTCTTAAATGAAGGTAAG
>LXNH01000152.1_pt1 | contig 16068 bp, 16 predicted proteins | sample 809111 | NCBI WGS metagenome assembly LXNH01 (sample SAMN04870528, study PRJNA318959) | seawater metagenome | biome: 00002010; material: water; isolation source: marine seawater | place: Greece: Milos, Mediterranean Sea | collected 2013-05-29 | depth 5-7 m
ACAAATGTGCTGGGTCACTTTGCTCTGCGCGCCGGGCTGTTGCGCGGTTGTTTGTCGGAAAAAGCGCGGGTGATTGTCCTGACCGGTGACATTTATATTTTTTCGAAAACCTGCTCGACGGATTTTCGGTGGTACACGCCGCTGGGCGGCGTAAGTGCCTATAACCGCAGCAAACTTGGCAATTTCTGGGTCGCGCGCGAATTGCAGCGGCGTTATCCGCGTCTCAATGTGTTTGTTGTGCATCCCGGGGTTGTAGCGACCAATTTGGGCGCGGGGGGCGCGGTGACACAGGCGATGAAGCGGCGTTTGTTCATTGATCCGGTTGCGGGTGCCCAGACCAGCCTGATTTGCGCCACCCAGCCCGATCTGGCACATGGCAGCTATTACCATAATGTGTTTGGCGAGGCGGAACTGACAAATGCCGACCCGGCGATGAATGACTGGGAAGCACGCCAGTTTTGGAACACCTGCGCGCGCCTTTCCGAGAGAGATAGCGCGCCCCAAATAAGCCAGCTTCGCCGCGCCTCGTGATTTGCGCTTATGCGTAATTTCGGTTAGTTTTCGCACGTGGGTTTCGCGGCTCATCTACAGTTTTCACACACCACTTAGCCGAACTTGCGGTGCGGTGTTCTGGAGAATTCCATGTCAATTCACGCGGGCGCCAAACGCTTAACGGTACCGGATCTTGTAGCGCGCAAAGGCAATGATCCCATTGTCTGCCTCACCTCGTATCACGCGCACACGGCCAAGTTAATCGATCCCCATGTTGACCTATTGCTGGTTGGCGACAGCCTCGGCATGGTGATGTACGGCATGGAGACAACGCTGGGGGTGACGCTGGAAATGATGATTGCCCATGGCGCAGCCGTGGTGCGGGGGTCTCAAAAGGCGCTGGTGGTGATTGATTTGCCGTTTGGCACGTATGAAGAAAGCCCGGCGCAAGCGTTCCATAATGCTGCGCGCGCCATCAAAGAAACCGGCGCGCAAGCGGTTAAACTTGAAGGCGGCACGCGCATGGAGGCCACCGTCCGGCATCTGACCGAGCGGGGTATTCCGGTGATGGGCCATATTGGTCTGACGCCACAAAATGTGAATGTGATGGGCGGCTTTAAAACGCAAGGCCGGCGCGCCGCCGAATGGCCGCAAATTGAAGAAGACGCCAAAGCCTTGGCGCGCGCGGGCGCATTTGCCATTGTGCTGGAGGGAATGGCGGCGGAACTGGCCGATAAAATCTCAGCTGAAATACCCGTGCCGACCATTGGCATTGGTGCCTCGCCTGGCTGCGACGGGCAAATTTTGGTGACCGAAGATATGCTCGGGCTGTCGCCCAGCGTGCCAAAATTTGTCAAGGAATTTGCCACGCTGGGGGCGCAAATCGCCAGTGCAGCGGAAGCCTATGCCCAAGAAGTGCGGGCAAGAAAATTTCCTGAGCAAAAGCATACCTATGCTATGAAGGCTGACGAGGAAGAGCCAAAAGCCGAATAAGGAGCAAACCCGTGAGTGATATTTTTGCCGAAGTAGATGCCGATCTGCGCCGCGACCGTTGGCAGTCCATGTGGGACCGCTATGGTTTGCTGGTCATCGGGGGTGCGGTTGGCATTGTTTTGCTGGTGGCTATCATTGTCGGCTATCGCGCGTACCAGCAGTCGCAAAACGAGGCGGCGTCGGTGCGCTATGAGGCGCTGCTCGAACAAATTAGTGAGGAAACCAGCGACGCAAAGATTGACCAGTTCAATGCGTTTGCGGCCCGGGAAGCCAATGGTTACGGCGTGCTCGCCGCCTTTGGTGCGGCGCGTACGGCGGCGGAAAATGGCGATTTGACCCAAGCCTTAACGGGGTTTGATGCCTTGGCTGCGCGCGGTGATCTGGCGCGCCCTTTGCGCGATTATGCGCGTCTTCAAGCGGCCATTGTGCTGGTGAACCGGAAGGCCAATGCCGATGACATTGCCGCGCGTCTGGCGCGCCTGTTGGACGAAGGCAATGCCCTGCGGCCGATTGCGCGCGATATTCTGGCGCTGGCCTATTTCACCAAGGATGCGCCTTTAAAGGCGCGCGCGCTATACGCCGAGCAACTGGCCGATCCGGACGCAACTCCGTTCAGCAAGCAACGGGCACAGATCATGCTGCGTGAAGTGGAAGCGAAATTGCGCCCGTCGCAGGCCGCCGAATAACCGAAACGCTATTTTTCGAGACCTTGTGAAAGTCAAAAGCCCATGAACATGTTTTCCCGTTATGTCAAAACGCACGTGCAGCCAGCGCTGCCGGTTTTTGCCCTTGCCTTGTCTTTGGCCGCCTGCGGCGATGACGAAAAGCCGAAGCTGGCCGGTGAGCGCATATCGGTGTTGAATTTTGAGCGCGCGCTTGCGGTCGATCCACGGGTTGAAGAACAGGCGATTAATTTGCCGCCGATTTTCAGAAACAGCGAGTGGCCGAACCCGGGCGGCTATGCCAGCCACGCTGCCTATCATCTGGCGCTTGATGGCACGGCACAGGCGTTCAAGGTCGATGCGGTATCGGGCAATACTGACGATCTGCGGCTTAAAAGTCCGCCCGTTGTCGGTGGTGGACGCGTGTTTGCGCTGGGTGCCGAATTGGACGTATCGGCGCTTGATGCCGTGACGGGCAAACTTATCTGGCGGCGATCGGTTGCGGCAGCGGACACCGAGCCCAATCCCGGGCTGACGCGTTTTGTCGGTGTGCGTGAACGCACTGTGGAAATCGAAGACGGCTTTGGCGGCGGGTTGGCTTATGCCAATGGCCGCGTATTTGTGACTTCCGGGTTTGGCGAAATCACCGCTTTGTCGGCGGAGACGGGCGATGTGATCTGGCAAATTCGCAATACGGTGCCGTTTTCAAATGCGCCGACGATCCGCGCCGGACGCCTTTATGTCGTGTCGCGCGACAGCCGTCTGCAAGTGGTGTCGACCGAAGACGGCAGTCGCCTGTGGGAACATTTGGCGATCACCGAATTGGCAACGGTCATCGGAGCCACCAGTCCGGCGGTTGACGCACGCATGGTGGTCGCCGGTTTTAACTCGGGTGAAGTTGTCGCGCTGAACAGCCTAAATGGTCGCGTGGCTTGGTCGGACAGCCTGACAAGTCGTGCCATCCAAATCACGCCCTTGTCGGAGTTGAACGCTATTGTCGGACGCCCCGTTATTGACGGCGACAGGGTTTTCGCCGTCTCGCATGGCGGGCGCATGGTCAGCATTGACATGCGGACCGGCGAACGCATTTGGACGGCAGATATTGGGTCGATTGAAACCCCCTGGATTTTGGGTGATTTCATATTGGTTCTAACCATGGACGGGCAGCTTGTGTGCTTGTCGAGCGCGCAAGGGCGCGTGCGTTGGGTGAGCCAGTTGCCGGCCTTCGAAGATCCCGATGACCGCGAAGGACGCATTAATTGGACAGGCCCGATATTGGCAGGCGGCATGATTTATGTCGCGTCCTCAACCGGCGAAATGCTGGCGATTGACCCTCTAAGCGGTGCGATTGGCGAGCGTGTGGATCTGGGCGAGCCGGTCAATGTGCCGCCTGTCGTGGCAGATGGTACAATTTATTTTTTAACCGATGACGGCAGCCTGATTGCACGTCGGTAACGACCATGGACAAAAGACAATGCAACCGTTTGTTCTGGCTATTGTCGGGCGCCCCAATGTGGGTAAGTCCACTCTTTTCAACCGCCTCGTCGGGCGGCGGCTTGCGCTGGTTGATGACCAGCCCGGCGTAACGCGCGATCGTCGTTTCGGCGATGCGAGGCTGGGCGATTTACGATTTCAGATTGTCGATACGGCCGGTTTTGAAGAAGGGCGTTCAGGCTCGTTGCAGGCGCGCATGCGCGAGCAAACCGAAGCCGCGATCGAAGAAGCCGATATAGTGTTGATGCTGACCGATGCGCGTGTGGGGCTTTTGCCGGAAGACGAGTTTTTTGCCCGTCTGCTGCGTAAAACCCAAGTGCCGGTGATTTTGGCGGCCAATAAATGCGAGGGGCGCGCGGGCGAGCCCGGCTATAACGAAGCCTACAAGCTGGGGCTGGGCACGCCGATTGCGCTTTCAGCCGAACACGGGCAGGGGACAGACGAGCTATACACTCAACTGCGCGACGCGATTGCCGCCCACACGCAAGCCGATGCGGGCGCAGATGCGGTGTCGCTGGATGAAGAAGATCTGGCATTTGACCCCGAAACACCGTTCGAAGACGACCCCGAACGCCCCTTACGGGTCGCCATTCTGGGCCGTCCGAATGCGGGAAAATCGACCTTGATCAATCGCCTATTGGGCACTGACCGACTGCTGACGGGGCCGGAGGCCGGCATTACACGCGACAGCATTTCCGTAAACTGGGTGTGGCACGGCGCGGGCGCGCCCGATAAGGGGCGTCCGGTGACGTTGTGGGATACAGCCGGTATGCGGCGCAAGGCGCGCGTGACCGAAAAATTGGAAAAGTTGTCGGTTGCCGACGGTCTGCGTGCGGTGAAATTCGCCGAAATTGTGGTTTTGTTGATCGACGCCACCAGCCCGTTTGACAAACAGGATGTGCAACTTGCGGATTTGGTTGAACGCGAGGGGCGTGCGCTCATTATCGGCATTAACAAATGGGATTTGAAACTCGACCGCCAAGAAGTGCGCCAGACAGTCAACGATACGCTGCTGCGCGCCCTGCCCAAATTGCGCGGGGTGCCTGTAGTTACCCTGTCGGCGGAAACCGGGCACGGCGTAGAACAGCTTATGCCGGCTATTGTCAGGCAATATGCCATTTGGAATGCGCGCATCGGCACGGCCAAGCTCAATAATTGGCTGTCGGGGGTAACCGAGCGGCATCCGCCGCCCGCTGATAAAGGGCGGCCTGTTCGGTTGCGCTATATCACCCAAGCGAAATCGCGCCCGCCGACTTTTGTAACCTTTTCAAGCCGCGGCCACGCCGTGCACGAAAGCTATCAGCGTTATCTGGTCAATGGCTTGCGCGAAACCTTTGAGCTTGCCGGTGTGCCTGTGCGCCTGTTTGTCCGTAAAGGCAAAAATCCCTATCAAGACAAATAGACGTCAGCGCTCAAATGCAATGATCTCGCCGGTGCGCGTTTGCGCCGGCGACAACAACTCCAAAAATAGTGGCGCGACATCGGCAGGGGCGGGCAGCGTGTCAGGGTCTTCGCCGGGCATGGCTTGTGCGCGCATTGCCGTGCGGACGGGGCCGGGCGATAAAAGATTGACCCGCAGTTTATTGTTTTCGTGCTCGTGCGCCCATGTGCGAACCATTGCATCCAGCGCGGCTTTCGAGGTGGCATAAGTTCCCCAAAACGGCCGCGCTTTGCTGGCAGCGCCGGAGGTTACAAAAACTGCGCGCGGATGCTCGGCTTGCAACAATAATGGCTCCATGGCGCGAATAAGCCGCGCATTGGCGGTGACGTTCACCGCCATTGTTTTTTCAAAAGCGTCCGGCGCGATATGGCTGACCGGCGTGATCGGCCCCAAATCACCTGCATTGCCGACCAAAAGATCGAGCCGCCCCCAACGATCGGCGATGGCGGCGCCCAATCGGTCAAGCGCGTCGCCGTCTGTGACATCCATCGGTACGCCTGTGGCATCGCCTCCCTCGGCGCGAATGTCATCATAAAGCGCTTCCAGCGCGCCTTGCGTGCGGCCAACGAGTAAAACATGCGCGCCCGCTAAAGCCAGCGCGCGCGCAACAGCATAACCCAGCCCCCGCGATGCGCCCGTAACAAGCGCCACGCGCCCGTCAAAATCAGCTGTGGATGGCGGCATCGAAATGGCTAGGCCTGTTCTGCAAGCAGCGAAAGCTGTTTGATGTGGCCGTCGTCTTGCTGGTCGGTCAGGCCGGTCGGATAATCACCCGTAAAGCAATGATCGGTGAATTGCGGGCGCGCCGGATCGCGGCCATTTTCATGGCCCATGGCGCGATACAGCCCGTCAACGCTCAAAAAAGCGAGGCTGTCAGCGCCAATATAGGCGCACATTTCTTCCAGCGAATTATTTGCCGCGAGCAGTTGATCCTGATCCGGCGTGTCAATGCCATAGAAATCAGGATGCGTGATGGGCGGCGCACCAATACGCAAGTGAACCTCCGTGGCGCCCGCATCGCGCATCATCTGGACGATTTTGACCGATGTTGTGCCGCGCACAATCGAGTCATCAATCAAAATCACGCGCTTGCCATCGACATGAACGCGGTTTGCATTGTGCTTGAGCTTTACCGAAAAGGCGCGGATTGACTGTTGCGGCTCGATAAAAGTGCGCCCGACATAATGGTTGCGGATGATGCCAAGTTCGAACGGGATTTGCGATTGGTCGGCATAGCCAATGGCGGCGGGCACACCGCTATCGGGCACGGGAATGACGACATCCGCCGGCACTGCACTTTCCAGCGCCAGTTGGCGCCCCAGCGCCTTGCGGCAGTCATAAACGCTCTGGCCGCCAATAATGCTGTCGGGGCGCGAGAAATAAATATATTCGAAAACGCACGGGCGCGGTGCAACCTCGGGAAATGGCTTGATGCTTTCCAGACCATCCTCGGTAATGACAACAATTTCCCCGTTTTCAACCTCGCGCACAAATTGCGCGCCGATAATGTCGAGCGCGCAAGTTTCCGAGGCCAAAATATAGTGCCCGTCAAGCTGGCCCAGAATAAGCGGTCTGATGCCCAACGGGTCGCGCGCGCCGATAAGTTTTTTATTGGTCATGACAACCAGCGCATACGCGCCCTCGATCTGAAACAGTGCGTCGGTAAACCGCGACAGCGTGTTCACCCGGTTCGAGCGCGCGACAAGCTGCAAAATCGTTTCCGTGTCGGAGGTTGACTGAAAAATCGCCCCATCGCGCACCAGCGCATTGCGTAAAGTAAGCGCGTTGGTCAGATTGCCGTTATGGGCAACGGCAAAGCCGCCGCCGGCGAGGTCGGCAAACAGGGGTTGCACATTACGCAAAATTGTCTCGCCGGTTGTAGAATAGCGCACATGGCCGCATGCCATATTGCCTTGCAGCCGGTCCAGAATACTGGCTTTGGTAAAATGGTCGCTGACCAGGCCGAGGCGTCTTTCGGCGTGAAATTGTTTGCCGTCAAAGGAAACAATTCCCGCCGCTTCCTGCCCGCGATGTTGTAGGGCGTGCAGGCCAAGCGCAGTGAGAGCGGCAGCATCGGGATGGCCGAACACGCCAAACACGCCACATTCTTCTCTTAGCCTGTCGCCGTAGGAATTGAGAAATTTCATCTGACACCTTCCGTATTGCGGATAAGACGTTCCATCAAGTCCCGATCATTTTGTTTATAGCCTGTGTCGGCTTGCGTGTCTTGTGCTTCGTCAGCGCCCGGCTGTGACGGCGCGGACGAAGAAGGCGTGTCGGGGATCAATTCGGGCAGCAATGCGGGCGCGAGTTTTTCAAAACTTTGTTCGGGCATGTTCCGCAAAGTGCCCTCAATATTGGTAATGTTGAGCGGTAAACGATCCATCGGGACAAGGGTGACCATAACGCGAATTCCGGTTTGCATAAGCGGGCGTACCTTGGCGTTGCGGATCCAATCGGGGTGGTCTTTTTCCGGCAGCACAAGCACCACGACGAAATAGGCCAGACAGACAATAAACGCGCCGCGCAAACCGCCAAAAGCAACCCCCAATGTGCGGTCCAGCATGCCGATGCCGCTGTCTTTGAGCTTGCCGGAAATAAAATTGCTGGCGAATGAGCACAGAATAAGAAACACCAGAAAAACCAACAGCAGCGCGCCGGCATTGACCACCCATTCAATGTCGATATAAGGCGCCAGAAGCGGCTTTACCAAAGGACCAAAAAAAAGCGCGGCATAGCTGGACACAACCCAACCCGTGATCGACAGCACTTCCTTGACGAACCCGCGCATCAGCGAGAGCGCCGCCGATACCAGCAGGACACCGAAAACCACATAATCGAGCGCAAGCAGATCCATGGGGTCAGCCTATCATGAGTCGTCCGCCGCATGGTTTGGCGAAACGCCGATCGCGGCGATAAGCCCGGCCAGATCTTCAATGTTTTTGACCGCCATGGCTGCGCCGCCCGCGACCGGCGCGAAAGCTTGCTGGAAGCCCAGCTTCGCGGCTTCCTTCAACCGCAACTCGCTCTGGCTGACAGGCCGTACAGCACCCGACAGGCTGATTTCGCCGAACACCACCGACTGGCGGGGCAGAGGTTTGCCCGACAGCGAGGAAATAAGCGCGGCGGCAACGGCAAGGTCTGCCGCCGGTTCGTTGATCCGCAAACCTCCAGCGACGTTCAAAAACACATCGCGCCCGCCAAACGCCATGCCACAGCGCGCTTCCAACACCGCCAGCACCATAGAAAGCCGCGCGCTGTCCCAACCGACAATCGCACGGCGCGGCGTTGCCAGCGATGAAGGGGCTGCGAGCGCCTGAATTTCGACCAAAACCGGGCGCGTGCCCTCGATACCGGCAAATACGGCGGCGCCGGGCACGCTTTCGTCGCGCGCTTCCAGAAACAGCGCTGAGGGGTTTTGAACCTCGGCCAAGCCTTCTTCGCGCATTTCAAACACGCCGATTTCATGCGCCGGGCCAAAGCGGTTTTTAATGGCGCGCAGAATACGGAACTGGTCGCCGCGGTCGCCTTCAAAATAAACCACCGTATCCACCATGTGCTCCAGCACGCGCGGACCCGCAATCTGCCCGTCTTTGGTGACATGGCCGACAAGAATAACGGCCACATCATTGGCCTTGGCAAAATGGATGAGTTCCTGACCCGACACGCGCACCTGGCTGACCGTGCCCGGTGCGGCTTCAATGGCGGGCGACCACATGGTCTGGATTGAATCGATAATAACAAGACCGACATCGCCCGCGCTTTCCAGCGTTTTGCGAATATCGGCAATATTGGTTTCCGCGGCCAGTTCCACGGGCGCTTCGGCGAGTTTCAGGCGTGCGGCGCGCATACGCAACTGAGCCAGCGCTTCCTCACCGGAAATATACACCGTCCGCAGGTTTTTTTGCGCCATACTGGCGGCGGCCTGCAACAGCAGGGTGGATTTTCCAATGCCCGGATCGCCGCCCAACAAGGTGGCCGAGCCCGGCACCAAACCGCCGCCCAACACGCGGTCAAGTTCGCTCATGCCCGAAATCAAACGCGCCGGTTCGGTGTCTTGTCCGGCCAGCGTAGACAATGCCACTTTGCGGCCCTTTGGAGCCTTCGCGCCACGCCCGATCGGTGGGCGGTCGCCGGTGGGTTCTTCCGTCATGGAGTTCCACGCACCGCACGCATCGCATTTGCCCGACCATTTGGTGCTCACATGACCACAATTATTGCACACATATTGGCTATTTTTTGCCATTAGGAACCACCGCCAGCGACGCGCTCCAATGTCTGGCCTTCCACCTCGATGGGGCCATGCGCCAGACCGTTAATGAACTGGTTCAAAAACGGGTCTTCGGATTGCTCAAGCTCGTCCGTTGTCCCCTGCCAAATGATGCGGCCTTGATATAAAAGCGCAGTTTTGTCGGCGATCGCACGCACGCTGGTCATATCGTGGGTGATGGTGAGCGTGGTTGCACCCAGTTCGCGCACGCAATCGCGGATCAGGTGATTAATGACATCCGTCATAATCGGGTCCAGCCCCGTTGTCGGTTCGTCAAAAAATATAATGTCGGGCTTTGACGCAATGGCGCGGGCGAGGCCGACCCGCTTATGCATCCCGCCCGACAATGCGGCAGGATACAGGTCAAGCAATTCCGGGCCAAGCCCGACCTGCTTCAGGCTGGCGACGGCTACATCGCGAGCGGCTTGCGTGTCGAGTGTGTTGTCTTGCAGCCCACGAAAAGCCACGTTACGCCAGATGGGCAGGCTGTCAAACAGCGCGCCATTTTGAAACAACATGCCGATATTGGCATCAATATGCGTGCGTTGGGCGCGCGACAGGCCGACCGTCTGCGTGCCGTCGACATGTATCGTGCCCGCGTCGGGGGTTAACAGGCCCAAAATAGATTTCAGCATGACCGATTTGCCGCTGCCCGACCCGCCAATGACCACCACTGACTGGCCTCTTTCAATATTCAGGTCGACCCCCTGCAATACGTGTTTGGCGCCGAAGGTTTTGTTCACGCCGGCGAGGGTTATCATGCCGGTCATGCTGAGAACAAAAGCGACGTCATCAGATAATTCGCCGCCAGAATGAGGATGGATGAAGCCACCACCGCATTGGTGGTGGCGCGGCCCACGCCTTGCGCGCCGCCTTTGCTGTGATAGCCGTGATAGCACCCCATAATCGCAATGATGAACCCGAAAACCGCGGCCTTGAGAAGGCCGGAAATAACATCGTCGGGCTGCAAGAAGTTCACTGTCTGCTGCACGTAAATCGCCGCGTTGAAGCCAAATGATTGCGTGCCGACCACAAAACCGCCCAAAATGCCGATAATGTCGGCAATCAGCGCCAAAACCGGCATGCACATGGTGGCGGCAATGACGCGGGGTGCCACCAGATATTTGAACGGGTCGGTCGACAGGGTCGTCAGCGCGTCGATTTGCTCGGTGACGCGCATGGTGCCGATCTCGGCGGCGATGGCTGCGCTCACACGGCCGGCCACCATCAAGCCGCCAAGCACCGGGCCCAATTCGCGGGTAATACCCAGCGCCACAATGCTGGACACAATCGCCTCGGAATTGAACTGATTGCCGCCATGGTAAATCTGGATTGCCAGCGCGCCGCCAGTGAAAAACGAGGTCAGGGCCACCACGGGCAGCGAATAATAGCCGATACGCATAATTTGCTGACCGATCAACCGCGCATAGACGGGCGGCGTCACAAGTGCTTTTGCAGCCTGTACAATGAACAGGGTCAACAGACCTGTTTGGCGGAAAAACGCCAGAAAAAACCTGCCTATGGTTGCGATTGCCTGCACATTTATCTCCCGATTGAAGGGTCAGTTATCTTCGTAATTGCGGTTATAGCGGCCTCCGAGCCCGGTGAGAAGCTCGTAAGACAAGGTCTGAGCCTGCGCGGCAAGCGCGTCGATCGGATTATTCGGGCCGAAAATCTCTACTGTGTCGCCAATCTCAACGGGTCGGGCGAGATCTGTCAGGTCGATCGCCAGCGTATCCATCGACATGCGACCCAAAATCGGCACAGGCGTGTTGTTGCACATAACGCGCGCAATGCCGGTGTCACGATTGCCGAGGCTGCGCGGAAGGCCGTCGCCATAGCCAAGCCCGATAAGGGCGATGGTCATATCGCGGGCGGCCGTAAAGGTCGCGCCATAGCCGACGCTGTCGCCCGCGCCGAGCGCGCGCGTTTGCAGCACGGGCGCTGTTAGGGTCACAACGCTTTCGAGCGCCGTTTTTTCCGAGGCATGCGGCGAGCCGCCATACAGGCTGATGCCGATACGGGTCATGTCGAAACAGTAATCTGCGCCCAGCATGACGCCGCCGGAATTTGCCAGCGATGCCGGCGCGTCGGGCAGCAAGTCGCGCGCAAATTTGAATTTTTCCAGCTGTGCGCGGTTCATCGGGTGCTCGCCATCATCGGCGCAAGCCAGATGGCTGGCGACAAGTGCCGGCGTCCAGCCTTCAAACAGCGCGGGGTTATCTGCCAATGCCAGCACATCGGCCGCATCAAGCCCCAGCCGGTTAAAGCCCGTATCGACAAATATACATGCCGGATGGCTGCCATTTTGCTGGCAGAAACTTTGCCAGTCGCCGATTTGCTCCAGAGAAATCAGACATGGGCGTAAATCCGCCACCGCAAATCTCTTAGCCGCGCCGGGAGGCAAGCCGTTCAGCACATAAATATCGGCGTCGGGCGCATGGGCGCGGGCGGCATGGCCTTCGGCTTCCAATGCCACGAAAAATGTCCGGCACCCCTCATCCAGCAATTTCGGGACGATTTTCGCCATCCCCAACCCATAGGCATCAGCCTTGATGACGGCGGCGGCCTCAGCCGCGCCCGACCTGTCACGCATGGTTTGATAGTTTCTGCCCAGCGCGGCGAGGTTAATCGTCACCTGCGCGCTGCCAGCCGAACTTGCGCTAACCTCAGTCATAACGCTCGGGCAAACGGTCGTCTTCGACAAGATCAGTAAACCGTGTGAACTTGTCTTCAAAGGCCATTTTCGCCGTGCCCGTTGGCCCGTGGCGGTTTTTGCCGATGATAACCTCTGCCGTGCCGTCGACCAGCGACATGCGCTCTTGCCAGCGCACAAATTCCTCGGTGCCTTCGGTCGGCTTTTCGCGCGCCAGATAATAAGGCTCGCGATACACAAACATCACAATGTCGGCGTCCTGCTCAATCGAACCAGACTCGCGCAAATCTGCCAGCAAGGGGCGCTTGTCGTCGCGTGCCTCGACTTGGCGTGACAACTGCGCCAGCGCCAGCACGGGCACGTTCAATTCCTTGGCAAGGGCTTTGAGACCTTGCGTGATTTCGCTGACTTCCTGCACGCGCCCGTCATTGCCGCGCGTGTTGGAGGCGCGTACAAGTTGCAAATAATCTACCACAATCAGCCCCAACCCGCGCTGGCGCTTGAGGCGGCGCGCGCGCGCCGAAAGCGTGGCAATCGGAATGGCGCCGGTATGGTCAATGAAGAGCGGTGCATCGTTCAGATCGCGCGCGGCGGCGACCAAACGGCCATATTCGTCCTCGTGAATATCGCCTTTGCGAATGTTCGACGAGGAAACACCGGAGCGTTCGGCCAGCATCCGCGTCGCCAGTTGTTCGGCTGACATTTCCAGCGAGAAAAACCCGACAATCCCGCCATCTTTCACCTTTACCGTGCCGTCGGGCAGGGTTTCGGTGTTGCCGCTGGTCTGGGCTTTCAGATAATCATGCGCGATGGAGAACGCGACATTTGTCGCCAGCGCAGTTTTGCCCATGCCGGGGCGTCCCGCCAAAATGATCAGGTCGCTTTCTTGAAACCCGCCCAGCATGTCGTCGAGGCCGCGAAAACCGGTCGAAATGCCCGACAGATGACCTTCGCGTTGATAGGCCCGCTCGGCCATTTCGATGGCGCCGGCAAGCGACTCTTCAAACGCCATGAACCCGGAGCTATGCGCGCCTTTTTCGGCAATTTCGTAGAGCGATTGCTCGGCCTTGTCGATGAGCGAGGCGGGGTTTTCGTCAATTTCGGCTTCAAACGAATCCGCGATCATTTCCTCACCAACCGTGATCAATTCGCGGCGCACCGCCAGATCGTAAATCGTGCGACCATATTGGCGCGCATTGGCAATCGTCGTCGCATTACTCGCCAGACGCGCCAAATATCCAGCGCCGCCAAGCGTGGCAAGCCCGTCATCATGATCGAGATAGGTTTTCAGCGTAACGGGCGAAGCGAGGTTGCCATTATTGATGAGTTTGCTGACCGCTTCGTAAATGCGCGCATGGACGGGGTCAAAAAAATGCCGCGCCAACATAAAATCCGAGATTTGTTCCAGCGCATCATTATTGATCAATAATGCGCCCAAAAGTCCTTGCTCCGCCTCAATATTATGCGGCAACTGCGGTGCTTCATTTGGCTCTGATTGTGCGGCAATTTGGGCGAGAGGCGTTTCCATCCGTCCAATTTAGTCAAGCGCGTCAGGCGGAGCGAGTAAAAAAACAAAGGCCGCCCGAAAAAATTTTGGGCGGCCTGTTAACAGCGGGGACAACTTTGCCTCAGGCAGGTGTTTCCTCTCCGGCGTCGTCATCTGTCTCACTCTGGGCGTCTTCGGATTCGCCGGTTTCTTCAGCGGCATCGGTTTCGCCGGCTTCTTCAACGGCGGCTTCCGCAGATGCTTCAACCGCGTCGGCTTCTTCATCTGCCTGTTCGCTGAGCGCCACTTCCACGCCCTCGTCAAAAATCTCTTCGACATCAGGGCTGATTTCTGCGTTTTCGGCTTGCTGTTCAGCCGTGACATCCTCACCGGCAGCCTGGCGCTCGGCCTCTTCTTCGGTTCGCGCCACATTCACGGTAACGATGCTGGTTACCTCGGGGTGCAGCACCACGCTAACATTATGCAGACCGAGATTTTTAATCGGCATTTCGAGCGAGATTTGATTGCGCTCGACGCTGAAACCTTCGTTTGAAAGCTGTTCGGCAATATCGCGCGTGGTGACCGAGCCGTAAAGCTGGCCGGTGTCGCCAGACTGTCGGATGATGACAAATGTCTGTTCGTTCAATTTCGCGTGCACGCCCTCGGCATCGTTTTTGCGCTCCAAATTGCGCGCTTCTAGCTGCGCGCGGTCATTTTCAAAGCGTTCCAAATTTGCTTTATTGGCGCGCAACGCTTTGCCTTGCGGCAGCAAAAAATTGCGGGCGTAGCCGTCTTTGACGTTCACCACGTCGCCCATCTGTCCAAGTTTGGATACACGCTCCAACAATACGACTTGCATCACCTGTTCTCCTCATCATCGTCTGATTTCGGCGGCACGACCGGGTTGGTTGGCTGCGTAGTCGGCAAGCGCCGTAAATTGAGCCGCGACTCCAACAAACCGAGCAAACTGATCGGTACGATCACCCATGCCATCACAAAAATCAGGAAATATAGCCCCGCCAGAAACCAGACACGACCATTCCAGTGGCGGGAAATAGCATGAATAACCGCCAAACCCAACAGAAAATATGCGCCCAGAAAAATTGCCGCGAAAACCGCCAGCAGCGTGGCTGTCCAGCCGCTCGTGACCCAGGCACCAAAAAATGCAAGACCCAGCGCAAAATCAAACCAAACCGGCATCGTCAGCCGGTCATGGGTCTCTGCGGGGCGCAAATTATCGCCGCTGTACTGGGCAAGTGCCTGCGCGCATTGCAGCGTGCCGAGCAGAATGAGCGGCCAACTGGCAAACCCGGTTATCAAAATAATATTGGCGACACCCAATATATCGGTGTCCGTGCCGTAAACGGTTCGGATCAAGTCAGAAATTTGCGGCGCCTGTTGCAGGCTTTGGGCAAAGACGCCGGGGAGGCCTTGTGGGGTGCCGGCATTTGCCAGAAAAATAAACGCCGCCAGCGTGCCGCTTATAATAACCGCCTGAATAATGATTTGCGTGGCGGGGTAAAATTCATAATCGCCGTCGAGCGATTGACGGCGCGATAAAAGCGCCAGACGAATGAGCCACAAAACCGGCACACCAAAGCTGATGATAAAACTCATTGCCGATCCCGGTCCCGCGAGAGCGGTCAGCAAAACCGAGGCGAGGGCGGCTGTGATCGCGGCGGCGGTCAACCCCAAGGTCAATCCGATATAGGCAATCGGCAAAGCCGCAAACGGCAAGGTGATGAGTGCAACCAGCAGCCCGCAGGTAAAAACGGCGGCAAAACAAACCCTGAGAGCTTTGGTGTGTGTCATATCACCACCTTCGTGCCGACCATGTGCCGGCATGATCGCGGCCTATTGATCGACAGCGTAGGGCATCAGTGCGAGATAGCGCGCACGCTTGATGGCACGGGCCAATTCGCGCTGTTTTTTTGCCGAAACGGCGGTGATGCGGCGCGGCACAATCTTGCCCCGCTCGGATACATAGCGTTGCAGCAAACGGGTGTCTTTATAGTCGATGACCGGCGCATTTGCCCCTGAAAACGGGCAGGATTTGCGGCGGCGACCAAATGGGCGGCGTCCCTGGCTCATGAGCGGGCCTCCTCTTCCGAATTGGCGTCACGGCGCGGACGGCGCTCGTCACGGTTTTTATTACGCAGTTGGACAGATTCTTCCATCTCGTGCGCGTCAACCCGCAATGTCATGAAGCGGATAATATCGTCATTCAAGCTGATGCGGCGTTCCATTTCAGCAATCGCGCCGTGCTCGGCGTCGATATTTAACAGCGAATAATGCCCTTTGCGGTTCTTTTTGACCCGATAGGCAAGCGATTTGATGCCCCAATATTCCTGCTTGGTGATTTTTCCACCATTTTCTTCCAAAACGGCGGTAATCATATCCGTCAGACCTTCGACCTGCTGGGACGAAATATCCTGACGCGCAATGAAAATATGCTCGTATAGAGCCATAACCTCTCTCCTTGGTCTGTATCGGCGCCGAGCCCCTGGCGAGCCCTGAGAGGCCCACAAGTAACGCGAGAGCGGAGACACGGGATCCCAGCATAAGCCTATCTGC
>LXNH01000153.1_pt1 | contig 16024 bp, 14 predicted proteins | sample 809111 | NCBI WGS metagenome assembly LXNH01 (sample SAMN04870528, study PRJNA318959) | seawater metagenome | biome: 00002010; material: water; isolation source: marine seawater | place: Greece: Milos, Mediterranean Sea | collected 2013-05-29 | depth 5-7 m
AATTGGAATAGCTGCAGCTCCAGATTTTACTAAGGATCTTTTGTGGAAAGAGCTTAGTGATAAAAATAAAGACTTAATTAGATCTAATAAAGTCATTAAGAAAAAGATAAGTAATGACTTCACCTATCAATATTCACCTAAATTATTTCAAAATAGTAAAAAATATTTTATTAAAGATATAAAAAAGAAATTTTCAAAAGAGGCAATCCTTTTCCATGGTAGTAAAGATATTACTGTACCGAAATCCTACAATGATAAATTTTTTTTAAATTCAAATTTTTCCAAACTAATTAATGTTACTATTAAAAATGCAGACCATAGCATGTCAGATGACTTCAGTCTAAATACGATTTCTAAATTTATTTAAGCTATCTTATGTTGCTCGATTACAGGAAAGCTTAATTTGTTAATGACTTCGTCTGGAACAATATGAATGAATTTATTTATTTCTTGATCAAAATTTTCAACAATATATTCGGCTCTTTTTGATTTTGTTTGTTTAACAAAATCGTTCAATAGATTGAAAATATACTTTTTCCAATTGTCATCTTTAATTTGATAAGCTTGTATTGTCTCCTTATTCATTCTTTCAAGAATATTTTTTTGATCTGAATAGATGAATGCTGATCCACCAGTCATACCGGCACCAAAGTTATCGCCAATATTTCCTAAAATCATCGCCTCTCCGCCTGTCATATACTCACAGCCATTAGCACCACAACCCTCTACGACTGCTAAGGCACCAGAATTTCTTACGCAAAATCGATCACCTGCTTGACCCGATGCATATAAAGTACCTGATGTAGCCCCGTATAAAGTGACATTACCTATAATTACATTTTCATGACTTGGTTGATTAAATGAATTTCTTGGCTGAACAATAATTTTTCCACCAGAAAGACCTTTGCCCACATAATCATTTGCATCGCCAAAAACCTTCAGAGTAAGACCTTTAACTGCAAAAGCTCCTAAAGACTGTCCAGCAGAGCCTCTTAATTTAAGAGTTACATGATCTTCGGATAAGGAATTCATTCCATAGTGGCGCGTAATGAAAGATGAGATCTTTGTTCCAATCGTTCTAAGTGTATTTTGAATATTGTAAGTTAATTCAATTTTTTGACCTGAATGGATAAAGTCTTTTCCATCTTTTTCGAATAAATCATCTAGGGTTTTTGGAACTTCATTTCTTTTTTTCTCAGAGTGATAGTCATATACTTTTCCATCGTCTATTTTTGTTAGGATTGGATTTAAATCTAAGTTGTCAAGATCACTAGAGCCATAATGAGCCTGGGATAAAAGATCTGTTTTACCGATAACATCTTGTAAAGAAGAATATCCTAGAGAAGCTAAAATTTCTCGAACCTCTTCAGCAATGAATGAGAATAAATTAATAACTTTTTCTGGCGTCCCACCAAATTTTTCTCTTAATTTTTCATCTTGTGTGCATACACCTACAGGGCATGTATTTGAATGACATTGTCGTACCATAATACATCCCATAGCAACTAATGAAGCAGTTCCAATTCCATATTCTTCAGCACCAAGAATTGCAGCTTTAACAATATCTTGGCCAGTTTTTAATCCACCATCTGTTCTAAGTATGACTTTATCCCTAAGCCCATTTAAAGATAAAATCTGATGAACTTCACTAATGCCAAGTTCCCAAGGCAATCCAGCATACTTGATACTAGATTGTGGGCTAGCACCAGTTCCTCCTGAATGACCTGAAACTAAAATGACGTCAGCTTTGGCCTTAGCAACTCCTGCAGCAACTGTTCCAATGCCAGATTGAGCTACAAGCTTTACACAAACTTTTGCAATTGGATTAATCTGTTTCAAATCGTAAATAAGTTGAGCTAAATCCTCAATTGAATAAATATCATGATGTGGAGGCGGACTAATTAAAGTCACTCCTTTAGTGCTATGTCTTAATTTTGCAATTAAATCAGTCACTTTAAAGCCTGGGAGTTGACCACCTTCACCAGGTTTTGCACCCTGTGCTATTTTAATTTCAATTTCATGACAATTATTCAAATACTCAGCAGTGACTCCAAATCTTCCACTTGCTACTTGTTTAATAGAGGAGCTAGGGTTATCTCCATTTTCTAATTTTTTATATCTATTAGAATCTTCACCACCTTCACCACTATCAGATTTAGAGCCAATTCGGTTCATTGCTATAGCCAAAGTCTCATGAGCTTCTGGACTAAGCGCACCCAGTGAGATACCTGGAGAGACAAAACTCTTTCTGATTTCTGATATGCTCTGAACAGAGTCAAGTTTTAAAGCTTGATCAAAGTCATTAAATTTTAAAAGATCACGAATATGAATAGGCTTCATATTATAAATTCTTTGAGTATAGTTTTTATATAAATTATATGAGTCTCTTGTAACTGCTTCTTGAAGCATATGAATTGAAACACCTTCATAAGCATGGGCTTCGTTATTTGCTCTAAACCTAAATTCACCACCAATATCTAAAACTGAGTTTTCTGATATAAAAGCTTTGTCATGTTGTCTTCTTGCTCTTTTCTCTAATCCCTCAAGGCCAATACCAGAAATTCTAGAAGTCATACCTGGGAAAAAACTCTCTACCATACTTCGACTTAATCCAATTATTTCTAAATTTCTTCCACCTCTATAGGAGCTGATAATTGAAATGCCCATTTTACTAATTATTTTTCTTAAGCCTTTTTCAATAGCTTTTTTATAGTTGGTTAAAAGTGTTTGATATTCAATATTTTGATAAATATTTTTATTTAATCTATCACAAACTATTTTTTCTATAAGCGCAGCATTTACAGTAGTTGCACCGACTCCGATAAGAACAGCGAAATAATGAACATCCAAACACTCAAGAGAAGAAACATTTAAAGAAGTAAAAGTTCTTAAGTTATTTTTTATAAGATAACTATGAACAGCACTAGTTGCTAAGATCATTGGCAAAGAAATTCTATCTTTGTTAACATTCTTGTCAGAAATAATTAGATGCTGGGAGCCTGATCTTACAGCCTGTTCTGCTTCTGAACATATTCTTTGAATTTCGTTTAAAAAATTTGTTTCTTCATTTTTATCATATGTGCAATCAATTTCAGTAGTGAGCTGGCCTAAATGCTCTTTTAAAGTTTCAAGCTCATGATCTAATAAAACAGGACTTTGAAGCAAAACTAAATTACATTGTTCTGACTCTTCCTCAGCTATATTACCCAAGTTGCCTAATCGTGTTTTTAAACTCATAACAACTTGCTCTCTTAAACTATCGATTGGTGGGTTTGTAACCTGACTAAAGTTTTGTTTAAAAAAACTATGAAGTCCACGATATCGCTCAGTTAAAACACTTAAAGGAGTATCATCTCCCATTGACCCAGTTGCCTCTTGACCTGTTTTGACCATTGGGTCTAGTATTAGATCTAATGTCTCAAAAGATAGATTAAAGGATTTAGCTAATTGATAAAATTTTTGATCGATAGCTTTATTTGGATGAGAAATCTGTTTATCAGCTAATATACTGTCTAAATCAATAGTTTTCTTATTCCACTCCGAATAATTCTGTCTTTGACTTAATAGCTTTTTAAGCTCGTCACTTTGATAGAATTTTTTTTCTTGATAATTAATTGCAATTAATTCTCCAGGACCCACTCTACCTTTTTTTAAAATATTTTTTTCTTCGACATTAATCATTCCTACTTCAGAGCCTGAAATTAATAATCCGTCATTGGTTAAAATGTAGCGAAGAGGACGAAGTCCGTTTCGATCCATACCAGAAATTATCCAATCTCCAAAATTTCCACATACAGCTGCTGGACCATCCCATGGCTCAATGACAGCATTGCAATAAGCATACATATTTTTTAAATCATCAGACATATCTGATCTATTTGACCAAGACTCAGGAATGATCATAGATTTTGCCATTGGCAAATCTCTGTCTGTTTGAACTAAAAGTTCAAAAGCTCCATCTAATGAAGCAGAGTCAGATGCATCAGAGTCAAGTATGGGCTTAAGATCATTAATTCTTTCATTAAAAAATGGATGTGTGATTCTTGGCTCGTGAGCACTCATCCAATTAATGTTTCCTTTAAGTGTGTTGATTTCACCATTATGAGCAAGAACTCTGAATGGTTGTGCTAAAGACCATGTGGGAAAAGTATTTGTTGAGTAACGTTGATGGTAGATGGCAAACTTTGATTTAAAATCTTCATCTAAAAGATCAGGATAGAATTCTGATAATTGCTCAGCAAGAAACATCCCTTTGTAAACTATAGTTTCAGTAGAAAGAGAGCAGATATAAAAGTCATTTATATTAAGGGCCTTAATTTTATTTTCAATTCTTCGACGGGTTAAATATAGTTGTTTTTCAAGATCAGATTGAGAGTCCTTAGGAGAAAAGATAATCTGCTCGATTTCAGGTTTGGTGTAATTAGCTTTCTCTCCTATAATTTCTGTATTTACTGGAACCTGCCTCCACCCGAATAAATTCATTCCAGCTTTTATAATTTCATATTCAACAATAGCTCTGCATTTCTCTTGTGCTCCAAAATCTCTTTTGGGAAGAAAAATCATTCCTACTCCAATTAAGCTATCTTCGCTTGGCATGTGGCCAGTTTTAAGTATTTGCTTTCTAAAAAAAGAATTTGAAACTTCAAGCATAATACCAGCACCATCACCCGTCTTTCCATCTGCATCTACTGCGCCTCGATGAAAAACAGCCTTTAATGCCTCAACGCCCTTTTCAACTATATCTCTTCTAGAGTCACCTTCAATTGAAGCAACTAAACCAACTCCGCAGTTATCATGTTCAAATTCTTCTTTGTAAACGTGGTTCTTTCTAAGTTTTTCTCTATTCTTTATATATGTATCTACTTCTAAGTTACTCATGACGCCTTTTTTATTTGTGAATTTTGTAAATATTGATGAATAGATTTTGCTACTTCTCTCCCATCATGAATTGCCCATACTACTAGTGAGGCTCCTCTTACAATATCTCCAGCAGCAAATATTTTGGGGTTACTTGTTTGAAATTTTTTATAATCCACTTTAATTGTGTTCCAACTAGTAAGATCTAAGTTCGTATTAAATTGCGAATTTAAATCTTCTGGTTCAAAACCTAGGGCTTGTATAATAAGATCACTTTTGATTTGTTTCTCTAAACCCGTATCTATTGGCTTTCTTCTACCCGTTTCATCTGCCTCACCAAGGGTCGCTATTTTATAGCTTAAAGTTGATGCAAGTTTATCTTTTGTAATTAACTTCGAAGGAACAGATAGCCAATTAAATTTAACACCCTCTTGTTCAGCATTTAAGACTTCCCGAGCAGAGCCAGGCATATTTTCTTTATTCCTTCTATACAAACATGTTACTTCTTTCGCATTCTGACGAATTGCAGTACGAACACAATCCATTGCTGTATCACCACCACCAATGACAACAACATGCTTATCTTTTGCATTTAAATTTTTATTAGAGGAAGGGCTATCACCTAAGCCAACTTTATTACTTTCTATTAAGAAGTCTAATGCGGGTAAAGAATTTTCAATATTCGATGTTTCGATATCAAGTTTTCTTGCTTTATAAACACCTGTTGCAACTAAAATAGCATCATAATCTTTTTCTAAATCTTGGAATGAAATGTCTTTCCCAATTTCTTTATTAACATGAAATTTAACGCCGCTATCTATTAACCACTGCGTTCTTCTCTCAACAATACTTTTATCTAATTTGAAGTTAGGAATACCATAAATCATAAGTCCGCCAACACGGTCGTGCTTTTCAAAAACATCAACTTGATAGCCATTTTGAACTAAGTAAGAGGAGGCAGCCATGCCAGCAGGTCCAGAGCCAATGATGGCTATTTTTTGATTCGATGAATTATTTTTTTGTAAATTTTTTACCCATCCTTTTTCAAATGCCACTTCAGTTAAATATTTTTCCAAATTTCCAATGGTAATTGCTCCAAAACCAGCCTGTTCAACTACACAATTTCCTTCACAAAGTCGGTCTTGGGGGCATACGCGTCCACAAACCTCAGGAAAGACATTTGTTGAGGAAGAAATTTGATAAGCCTCCTCAAGTCTTCCCTCAGCAATATATTTCAGCCAATCAGGAATGTTATTATTTAAGGGGCAGTGAATTTGGCAAAAGGGTACGCCACATTGAGAACATCTAGAGGATTGTTCTACTGATGTTTTAGAATCAAACTGACTATATATTTCTTGAAAATCCTTTATTCTTTTTTCAGGTTCAGTTTTGTCTGGATTCTTGGGATTTTTTTTATGGAACTCTAACATGATAATAAAATATTACTATAAACTCATTATATCAAATTGGATTGATTTTATAACTGTTGTTTAAATGTTTGTAAATTTTAAAATGATAATAAATTATGACTAATTATGTATTTTATTCAATTTATTCGGTATTTCAAGGAGTAACTGAATTTATACCTGTCAGCTCAAGTGGTCATCTAAATATTTTAGAAATAATCGTCAATAGAAACTATTCAAGAAATTTACTTTATGAAACTACAGCTCATATGGGCTCATTATTGGCTCTTTTATTATACTTATATAAAAATGATCATTTTAGCAAAAACAACGTCTCCTCAAATTTCATACCAATTTCACTCGCAACCATTCCAGCAATAATTGTTGGGCTAGGCCTTATACTTTTACAAATAGATTTTGTGAATATTAGATTAATAGGCATAACCTCTATTGTGGGTGCTATTTTATTGTATATTTCTGATATTAAAATTTTTCATAAAATAAAAATCGACAATCCTATAATTAAGTTTTTTATTGCAGGTCTTTTTCAATGCCTTGCTTTCCTTCCAGGGTTTAGCAGATCTGGAAGCTGCATCATTGCATTTAGGCTATTAGGAGAAACGAGGAAATCATCATCAATAAAAAGTTTATATCTTGGTGTCCCAATCATTCTCCTATCTTTTATTTCTAATATTAGAAATTTAGAAAAAATTACATATGACCTTAACCTATTAATGATTTTTTTTATAACCTTTGTTACAGCATATCTAACATTAATCTTTTTTATAAATTTTATTAATAAAATTGGTTTTAAACCTTTTGTTATATATAGAATTATTTTAGGTTTAATAATCTTAATTGTATTTTAATTAGACTCTATCAATAAATTTATCCAAATATATAGAAGTTACTGTCTTCATATTAGATAAATCTTTTTCAATAATTTCAGCAACCAACTTTTCACCTCCAACAGAAATGCTATCATGAGATAAAGATAAAAATTGATCATATGTAAATAAAGGTTTAGGTAATTTTTCCATTAACTTGCCCTGAATAATTGCAAAAAAAGAAGGGATATTAATTAAACGTATAGGCTTATTTAATGTTTCTAAAATATGAGTAAGAATTTCTTTGAAAGAAAAAACCTCATTACCTACAGCAGGAATGTTGATGTTTTTATATTTATCAAAATTCTTAATGAGTTTAAAAATCATCAATGATAAGTCATTGACATAAATAGGTTGAAATTTTGTTTCACCTTTTTTAAACAAAGGAAGAAAAGGTAATAGTTTAGCCATCTTACCAAATTGATTAATAAAATTATCCTCCTCGCCATAAACTATACTTGGTCGAAGAATGATATGGTTAGTGTTATTGTTTTCAATGAACTCTTCACCCATTTTTTTTGACATTAAATAATTAGATTTTGTATTAAATGTTGAGCCTAAACTAGATATGTGAAGAAAAGGTTTATTATATTTTTCTGCATAAAATGAAATTTTCTTAGGTAAAAGATAATGGGCTAGTTCAAATGACATATTTGATTTTTCAAATAAGAGACCGATAAGATTAATAATAAAATCACTTTTTTTGATTAAATCCTCTAAATTGGATAAATTACTCAATTCAAAATCAACTACTTCAATTTGCCCAATATCACCAGAAAGGATATTTCTCTTAACTCTTGAGGCGTTTCTGGTAGGACAAACTATTCGATTTCCTTCAGATAGAAGTCTTTTTACCACGCTTCTGCCAATGAATCCTGTTGAGCCAAATATAAGTATGTTTTTATTTCTCATTGTAATATCTATCTTATATAAATATAAGTCCTACGATGTCAAATTATCAATTATTCCATAATGACCTACCTACTCAAGTCTTAAAATCATTTAAAGGCGACATTTCCATTGATACTGAAACGCTTGGCTTAAATATTAAAAGGGATCGCTTATGCTTGGTACAGATGAGAAATGAATCTAATAAAAAAATTTATTTAATTAAATTTGACTCTAAGCCATTGGCAAAAAATTCTAAGAATTTAAAAATTCTAATGGAAAATAAATCGCTCACAAAAATCTTTCACTATGCGAGGTTTGATGTTGCAATTTTAAAAGAAAATTTAAATATTAATGTTAAAAATATTTTTTGTACGAAAGTCGCCTCTAAACTTACGAGAACCTACTCATCAAAACATGGATTAAAAGATCTTGTTAAAGAGATACTTAACATTGAGCTAGATAAAAATGAACAAACCTCTGACTGGGGTAAAAAAAAATTATCAAAACAACAAATTCAATATGCGATAAATGATATTGTTTATTTAGCAGAGTTAAAAAAAAATATGGAAGATAAACTATTAGATCTTAAAAGATTTAAAACTTTTAACTCTATTATGAAATTTATGGACACAAGGGTAGAATTAGATTTAATGGGATGGGAAAATTCAGATATTTTTGCCCATAAATAAGTTTATGAACAAATCAAGAATAATAAAAACAGGACAATCTGTTTTAAATATTGAAGCAAACGCAATTAATAAATTGTCTAAAAATTTAGATAATGAATTTTATAAAGCTGTAGCTTCAATAGTTAACCTCAAAGGAAAATTAATTATTTCAGGTGTAGGTAAAAGTGGGAATATAGCTGCAAAGTTAGCTGCTTCTTTTACATCTACTGGTGTACCTGCAATTTTTCTTAATCCAGTTGATGCAAGCCACGGAGATATGGGAATAGTTAGTAAAGAAGATATTTTAATAGCTTTATCAAACTCTGGGGAGTCTCATGAACTATCTGATCTTTTAGACTTTTCAAAAAAAAAACAAATTAAAATAATCTCCATAACATCTAATAAGAACAGTCTTTTATCAAAAAATTCAGATATCACTCTTTTGCTACCAACACATAAAGAGGCCGATAAGCTCAATACGATTCCTACAACTTCAACAACTCTATGCTTATCGTTGGGAGATGCATTGTGTTGTTCAGTTTTAGATATCAGGAATTTTGATAAAAAATCTTTTAAAGAACTTCATCCAGGTGGAAAAATTGGTAAAAAATTAAAAACTCTTAATGAAATTATGGATAAAGATATCCCTATAATTGACAATAAAGCATCCATCAAAGAGGCGGTTTTGATAATGACAGAAAAAAAATATGGTTGTGCTGTTATGATAGATAGGAATAAAAAAATTAAAGGAATATTAACTGATGGCGATTTAAGAAGAGCAATTAATCAAATAAATTTGAATGACAATGTTAAATTAATAATCAAAAGTAAACCTATTACTGCAAAAAAAAATTACTTAATTTCTTCTGCGGTTGCCTTAATGAATAAAAATGCCATTACTAGTCTTATCGTAGCTGAAAAAAATGTACCAATTGGGATTGTCAATTTAAAACAATGTATTGATAATGAGTAAAATTATTCCTAAAGTTATTAATGTATTGATTTTTATAGCCCTTGGCTTTCAAGCACTAATCTATTACCACAATACAAAGCCATCCGGTAAAGTATTCACTCAAAAAAGTATCTCAGTAGAAAATTTCTCCAGCATTGTCTTATCTAAATCAGGAATAACAAAAATCGGCTCTGAAAAATTAAATAAGATTGATGATAACAATATTTATTTACAAGGATCTTCATATCTTGAGAATAAAGAATATAAGATTTACGGCAGTGATATATCTATTAATATGGAAGAGGAAGTATCAATTAGTAATAAAAGTGTCGAGGTAATAAATTCAATGGGAACATTAAATGCACAGGGTTTTAAAAATTTTGACTCAAAAGGAAAAATTATTTTTGAAGGAGAGGTAACTTTTAAAAGCCATGATTAAATTTTTTTACATTATTTTTACTTTGCTATATGTAAGTTTTGCTTATTCTGAAAGCTCCGTTAAAGCTGGAAAAAGTTTAATATGGGACTCTGAAAATCAATCTTATACGGCCAATGGTGATGTAGAATTTAAAAATGATAAATTTACTGCTTATGCTGATAAAATGATTGCTAAATACATAGAAAAACAAAATAAAGAAATATTTACTACCGTTGAACTTTTTGAAAATGTTAAAATAGAATTTGAAGAAGAGGTTTTTAGAGGAAATCATGCAATCTACACTCGTGATGACAATATTATTAAACTTACGGGTGATGTCTCTATTGAGTCTCCAACGAGATTACTTACTGGCTACGAGCTAATTGCAGACATTGATAATAATAAAAGGATTTTAAACTCTGCAAATGATGAATCGCTTGTAGAGGTTCTTTTAGACAACAATGCAAAAAATTAAACTTCATCAAGTTAGTAAAAGTTTTAAATCCAAGCAGGCCCTAAGAGATATTAATATTGAGTTTAGTAATGACAAAGTCAATGGTCTCTTAGGACCTAATGGAAGTGGTAAAACTACACTTTTTAATATTATTGCAGGATTTCTATCACCCAATGATGGAAAAATTATATTAGATGGAAAAGATTTAACCTCTCTTAGTTTAAGTATGAGGTCGAAACTTGGTATTTCTTACCTTCCTCAAGAGGCATCAATTTTTAGGGATATGAATGTTTATGATAATATTCATTGTATTGCAGAATTATTCCACGAAAAAAAAAAGTCTATTGAAATTACCAATAATTTAATCAAACAATTTTCTCTTCAGGGATTCCAAAAAACTAAAGGTAAGCTCTTATCTGGAGGTGAGAGAAGAAGAACAGAAATTGCGAGAGCTCTTGCTAGTAATCCTAAATTTTTGCTTCTGGATGAACCTTTTGCAGGAATAGACCCAATAGCAATTGAAGAAGTAAAAAAAACTATCGCTCTCTTAAAAAAACTGAACATTGGAATTATTATTACTGACCATAATGTTAAAGAGGCTCTTAGTATTGTGGACTTTGGTTATATTATCTATAATGGCGAAATCATTAAATCTGGTAGTCCAAAAGAGATAACTTCTGATAAATTTGTAAAAAAAATATACCTAGGCCATAATTATCAATAACTAAACATATGTCTATTAACTCCAAAAAAAGAACTAAAGGAACCTATTTTCCCCCTGGGGACAAATCAATTAGTCATCGTATTTTAATACTTACTGGACAAGCTGTTGGAAAATCCCAAATTTCAAACCTCTTAGAAGGTGAAGATGTTTTAAACACACTCAAAGTCATGAAAATACTTGGAGCTAATATAAAAAAAAATAATGGAAAATATATCGTCTTTGGAATTCCCCCTGGTGCATTATTTCAACCTACCAAATCTCTTGACTTTGGTAATTCTGGAACAGGAATAAGACTTTTATCAGGTATTATCGCATCCAATAATATAAAAGCAAAATTAATTGGAGATAAATCACTTAGCGCTCGTCCAATGAGAAGGGTTACTGATCACCTAAAAAAAATTGGAGCTATCATAAAGCTAAGAAAAAATTCTTTTCCACCAATAAATATTCAAGGAGTTGGTGATGCGGTTCCTTTTAAATATGATATTCTTATTCCCTCAGCACAAATTAAAAGTGCAATTATGTTGTCCGCCCTAAATACAAAAGGCTTAGTAGAAATAAAAGAATATAAATCAACAAGAGACCATACTGAAAATATGCTAAAGGCAATGGGTTATAATATTCGAGTAAAAGAAGATTCAAATTATCGATATATCAAAATGAGAAATGATATAGATTTAAAAAATATCAAATATAATGTTCCTGGTGATCCCTCTTCGGCTGCCTTTTTTATAACAGCTGCATGTTTAAAACCTGGGTCAAAGTTAATTATCAAAAATATGTTATTTAATAAAACTCGAATAGGTTTCATTAAAACTTTAAAGCAAATGGGAGCCATGATTGAGATTATTAATAAAAGAAAAGTTAATTTTGAAACTATAGCCGACTTAAAAGTTGATCAAAAAAAATACTTAAAGCCAACTATTTTGGAAGCTAAAGATGTTCCTTTGCAAGTTGATGAAATACCAATTTTATCTGTTGCTGCATCCTTTGCTAATGGAAAAAGTATTTTTAAAGGTCTTAAAGAATTAACTGTCAAAGAAAGCAACAGGCTTCAACTAGTTCATCAAAATCTAAAAAACATGGGTGTTAAATCAGAAATAAAAGGATTTGATCTTCATATTTATGGCAGTACTGATTTAAAAAAAGGTGGTGCAAAAATCATTCATCATCACGATCATCGCATAGTGATGTCATTTTATATAGCTAACTTAATATGTATAAAAAATAACATTATTAAGGATAAATCGAGTGTAAAAACAAGTTATCCGTCTTTTTTCAAGGATACTGCTAAATATTTTCATTAATTTTCCTTGAAAAAGACCTATAAAACTTTAAAAAAACCTGACTACTTTGAAAGGTAAACAATGACATATGATATCTAATGACGATTATAGCAAACTGCTAGACCAACAATTCGAAACTAAAACTAATATTTCTGCAAATAAAATAATTTCTGGAACAATTTTAAAAGTCAGCGATCAATTCGTGACCGTTGATATTGGATACAAAAGCGAAGGGCAAATCCCTAAAGAAGAATTTTTAAATACTGGATCCTCTGATGACTTAAAAGAAGGGCAATCAATTGAAGTCTTTATTGAAAAATTAGAAGATAGAGAAGGAAACGTAAGACTTTCTCATGAAAAAGCGATTAAGATGAAATCATGGGAGAAATTACAAAAACTTTATGACAACAAAGAGAGAGTAAAAGGCTTTATTGTTGGTAAGGCAAAAGCGGGTTTATATGTCAAAATAATGGGAACTAATGCATTTCTTCCTTTGAGTCAAATTGATGTCAGGCCTGTAAGAGATGTTAGCCACCTAATTAAAACGGAAGAAACTTTTGAGATTTTAAAGATGGATTACTCAAAAGGAAACATTGTTGTGTCACGAAAAGCGATACTAGAAGAAAAACAAAAGGTTATTAAAAATGAAATTTTGGATAAATCAAAGTCTGACTCTGTTGTAAATGGAAGAGTTAAAACTTTTACAGACTATGGTGCATTCGTAGATCTTGGAGGCATTGATGGTCTAGTGCATTTGAGTGATATATCTTGGAGTAGAATTGGTCATCCATCAGATGTTTTAGAGGTTGGCAAGAATTATGATTTTAAAATTCTAAAAGTATCAGATGACTCAGAGAAAATTAGTCTTGGATATAAGCAGCTTAAAGATGATCCTTGGGCTAAAATTGAAGATAAAATAACTCTTAATGAAATTTATGATGGTAAGATTACACACATTACTGATTACGGTGCTTTTGTTCAATTAACTGAGAAAGATTTAGAAGGACTAGTTCACTCAAATGATATCAGTTGGACAAAAAAGAACATTCATCCAAATAAAATTCTTGAAGTCGGATTTAACATTCGTGTCAAAGTTCTTGAAATCGATAAAGAAAAGAAACGTATCAGCTTGGGTATTAAGCAAACAGAGCCCAACCCATGGGAAAATATTCTTAACGAATATAAAAAAGATCAAACGATCGATACAGAAATTAAAAATATCACAGAGTTTGGTATCTTTGCGAAACTAAACGAAAATATTGACGGTTTAATCCATAAAAACGACCTATCGTGGACCGACTCTAATGGTGATAGAACTCTTAAAAAATATCAAAAAGGTCAAAATATTCAGGTTAAAATTCTTGAAATAGATCCTGAAAAAGAAAAAATTAGTTTTGGTATCAAACAATTATCGCCCGATCCTTTTCATGAATTTTTTAAAGATAAAAATAAAGGAGATATTGTCTCTGCTACTATCACCAAAATTAATAATAATGGTATTGATGTAGAGGTTGCGAATTTTATTGAAACTACAATTAGAAGGAAAGAGCTCTCAAAAAATAAAGAAGAGCAAAATATTTCCCGCTACAATGAAGGTCAAAAAATTGATGCTAAGATTAGCTCTATTGATTTAACTAATAGAAAATTTGCTTTATCAATTCGACAATTAGAAATTGATGAAGAACAAAGTCTGTTAGAAAAATATGGGTCAAAATCTTCAGGGTCAGTTTTAGGTGATATCTTAGGTAAGGCTTTGGATGAAGACAAGGACACCAAAGCAGAATAAATCTGACCTTTTAAAGTCCTTTTTACAATCTGAAAATGATTTAACTCCTCAGATTAATGAAGCTATATTTAATAGGTTCTTTGATCTATTGGAGGAGTCATTAATAAAACACCAGACAATTGAACTGAGAAATTTTGGAGTGTTCCGGTCAAAATTAATGCCATCACGATTTGGTTCGGACCCAAGAAATAAAAAAAAGATCTATATACCTTCGAAGTGGAAAGTATCTTTTAAAATAAGTGAGAATTTAAATAGAAGATTGAATGAAAAAATTTAGAGCATTTATAGCACTCGATAGCAAAACTAATCACGAGAATTTAAAAGTTGTAAAAAAACTACACCCCTATGTTTATGGATTTAAAGTTGGTTATCGATCATTTTATAATTTCAACTCAGATAGGCTAATCAAAGAAATAAAAAAAAATAAATCAAAACTTTTTCTTGATTTAAAACTTCATGATATTCCTAATACAGTAGGAAGTGCTTTAGAGTCTCTATCTAAAATAAATCCCGATTATTTAACAATCCACATCTCGGGTGGTAGTACAATGATGAAATATGCATTATCAACAATCAAACAAAAAAAAATGAAAACAAAGCTATTGGGCGTCACTCTCTTAACAAGCCTCGATAGTAAAGATAGCCGAGACATTTATAATGAACACGACACCGCTAAACTAGTTAAGAAGTTTGCATCATTAGCGAAGAAGTCAGAGATAAATGGAATAATTTGCTCAGGCAGCGATCTATCAGAGATTAAAAGATTTAAAAGTTTACTCAAAATCACACCAGGGGTTAAAATGTTTAATAGAAAAGATGATCAAAAAAGAGTTACATATGTCCATGATGCTCTCAACTTAGGTGCTAATTTTGTTGTAATTGGTAGAGAATTAATCAATAGCAAAGATCCAAAGTCTATGCTCCAAAAATATTATGAAAAATATCAAAATCAAAATTTGTGGACAAACTAATCCAGCAATAATTGAACATTGTTTAAATATGGGAGTTGATCAACAAGGTTTAATTTTTTATGAAAAAAGTCCAAGAAATTTAGAATATGGTACTCTTCAAATAATCAATCAATATTTTCATAGTTATAAAGACAAATTTGTAGGAGTCTTCGTTAATCCTACAATGAAAGATATTGAAGAAAAGTTGAATATATTTGACTTTGATACTATCCAATTACATGGAAATGAAAATCAAGATGATATAAACGGGATAAAAGATTATTTTAAAAAAGATATTTATAAATCAATTTCTCCCAAAAACTTCCAAGATACTGCTCTGAAAAATGTTACAAGGTTTTTAATTGAAGGTGATCCTTCTATAAATGACCAACCTGGAGGTAATAATAAAACTTGGAATTGGAATGATTTTATAAATCCAAAAAAATTACCATTCATTTTATCTGGAGGCTTAAATCAAGATAATTTATCTCAGGCAATTAACTTAACAGGTGCTAATTTTGTTGATATAAATTCAGGCGTAGAGGAAATAAAGGGTGAAAAAAACCTTTCATTAATTGATAGTTTAATTTCATCATTAAAAAATGAATAAATATAATGAACCAAATACCTTAGGTCGCTTTGGCGAATACGGAGGAATGTATGTCTCAGAAACATTAATGCCTTTACTTCTTGATCTAGATACCTCATACCAAAAAATCCAAAAAGATAAAAAATTTCAAAAAGA
>LXNH01000154.1_pt1 | contig 15972 bp, 16 predicted proteins | sample 809111 | NCBI WGS metagenome assembly LXNH01 (sample SAMN04870528, study PRJNA318959) | seawater metagenome | biome: 00002010; material: water; isolation source: marine seawater | place: Greece: Milos, Mediterranean Sea | collected 2013-05-29 | depth 5-7 m
AGCACTGATGAATCGCGCGCACAATGGCAGTCAAGCCATTTCATCAGTGCAGGATGCAAAAGCAATTTTTAATAACCTGTCGATTGACCTCCTTTTTGGCAATCCGAATACGACACTAGATGATTGGAAACAAAATCTTGATTATGCCCTTCAACTAGATGTGCCACACATTTCATCATACGCACTTACCCTTGAGCCTAAAACAGCTCTTGAACGTTTTGTAGACAAGGGGGTTGTTTCGCTTTTGGACGAACAGCTTGTGGAGGCGCAGTTCAATTATTTGGTTGGCACCCTAACTGCCAGTGGTTATGATCATTATGAATTATCAAGTTTTGGAAAACCAGGGTATCATTCGCGCAACAATACTGGTTATTGGCAAGGCAAAACCTACTTGGGTATTGGTCCCTCAGCACATGGGTTTGATGGTGTTCATCGATATTGGAATGTGAGTAATAATGCAAATTATATGCAAAAGATATCACAGGGCGAGCTGCCACAAACGATAGAAAAGTTGAGTGTAATTGATCGATACAACGAATCGATTATGATTGGGTTACGCGCATCTTGGGGTGTGTCTTTACAGGCAATGGAAAGCAATTTGGGACTGCGTTATCGGCAGCATCTGGAGGAGCAAGCCCATCGATTTATAGAAGAAGGATTGTTGCATATTGAAAACAATGCTTTAAAAACCACTCGAAGTGGGTCATTTTTGGCTGACGGAATTTCTGCAGACTTGTTTCTTATTGACTTGCTTGGTGCATCGTCGTGAAGTGTTTGTAAAAGTGCGGAATTGTCTCTATCCCTTTTAAAAAGTTAAACACACCAAAATGCTCATTGGGGGAGTGAATTGCATCACTATCGAGACCAAAGCCCATCAATACGGTCTTGCTTTGTAGGGTTTCTTCAAACAATGCTACGATTGGAATACTCCCTCCATCGCGCACTGGGATAGGGGCTTTACCAAAGGTTTCAACGTATGCTTTTGATGCTGCTTGAAATTCCAAGCCATCGGGATGCATGACATAGGCTTCTCCTCCGTGATGAGGCGTAACTTTTACTGTCACTCCTTTGGGAGCGATTGAAACAAAATGATCCATAAATAGTTTTGTAATCTCTTCCGACTTTTGATTTGGCACCAATCGCATCGATATTTTTGCATAGGCCTTTGATGCAATAACTGTTTTTGCACCCTCACCAATATATCCTCCCCAAATACCATTGACGTCAAGGGTTGGGCGAATGGACTTGCGTTCTAGTGTAGAATAGCCTTTTTCTCCATAAACCGATTCAATGTCAAGTGCGTTTTGATAATTTTCTAAGGAAAATGGGATTTGTTTGAATTGCTCGCGTTCTGCAGCATTGAGTTCTTCCACTTTATCATAAAAGCCTGGAATTGTCACTCGATTGTTTTCGTCGTGGAGCGACGCCACCATTTTGGTCAGGATGTTGATCGGATTGGCAACTGCCCCACCATAAAGACCCGAATGCAAGTCACGATTCGGACCAGTGATTTCCACTTCCACATAGCTCATGCCACGTAGACCAGTAGTGATGGAAGGAATGTCGTTGGCAAGCATACCAGTATCGGAGATCAGTATTACATCATTGTCGAGTTTGTCGGTATTTTCACGCACAAAGGTTTCCAGGTTGTCGCTGCCCACTTCTTCCTCGCCTTCGATCATAAATTTGACATTACAAGGAATGCCACCATTTTGCTCCATCACTTCAAGTGCTTTGATATGCATAAACATTTGCCCTTTGTCATCACAAGCACCACGCGCAAAAATGGCTCCTTCTGGATGGATATCTGTTTTTCTTATTTCTGGTTCAAAAGGAGGCGTGTCCCATAGGTCTAGCGGATCGGGTGGCTGTACGTCATAATGCCCATAAACGAGCACAGTGGGTAGGGAAGGGTCAATGATTTTCTCGCCATATACGATCGGATAACCTGCAGTTGGACAGAGCTCGGTGTGTGTGCATCCTGCAGCAATGAGTGCATCTGCCACTGCTTGTGCAGCAGTTTGCATATGCGAGGCATAGTTCGAATCTGCACTAATAGAGGGTATACGTATGAGCGAGAACAGTTCTTCTAGGAAGCGTTTTTTGTTTTTTTCGATGTAGGTAGCTTGTGCTGACATAATGTTGAATTGAATACGAATATATCGCATAATTTAGAGATAAAAAATCGCTAAATGTGTTTATATTTGCAACCCATTACTAGCGGGTGTGGTGAAATTGGTAGACACGCTAGATTTAGGATCTAGTGCTTCACGGCGTGGGGGTTCGAGTCCCTTCACCCGCACAAAAAAACCCTTAACTAAATCAGTTAAGGGTTTTATATTTTACGCAGTCAACAAACGCAGTTGACTATCGCTTATTTGCTTTGGCAATATACTCGTCGAGTGCTTTGGTCATTGAAGGGTTGGCAGGGGTTGGTGCGAGAATATCGATTCGCAAATTGGCAGTTTCAGCAGCTTTGACTGTACTATTGCCAAACACAGCAATACGTGTATTGTTTTGTTGAAAGTCTGGGAAATTGTGAAACAAAGACTCAATCCCTGAGGGACTAAAAAACACCAAAATATCATAATACACATCACGCAAATCTGATAAATCGCTGATCACAGTGTTGTAAAACACACCCTTTGTCCAGTTGATTTCGAGCTTATCAAGCGCCTCAGGAACACTTGGCTTGAGCACATCTGAACAGGGTAGTAAAAAGTTTTCGCTTTTGTGCTTGGCAATCAGCTCGATCAAATCTGAAAACGTTCGTGTGCCAACATAAACTTTTCTCTTGCGATAAACCACATATTTCTGAAGATAATAAGCAACAGCTTCTGATTGACAGAAATACTTTAAGTTGGAGGGAACAGGGTAGCGCATCTCTTCTGCTAGTCTGAAAAAATGATCTACCGAATTTCGACTTGTTAAAATAATTGCTGAAAACTTACTCAGGTCAATTTTTTGCTTGCGAACCTCTCTTGCAGCAACACCTTCTACGTGAATAAAAGGTCTGAAGTCAATGGCAACTTTTCTCTTCTCAACAAGTTGGTTGTATGGTGAGTTCTCAACAGCTGGTTCGGGTTGTGAAACAAGAATCGTTTTTACTTTCATAAATGTATTATGTGTTGGTTTGATTCAGTAACACGAACAAGACCCAAAAGGGTCCAATTTCGAGGGTGCAAATATAAGAAATAAATAGCACTTTCTTTTTTTGTATCAATTGTTGATAAGGTTTGGCAAAAGACTGATATCCAATGATGTAGTACATTATATATATCAGACCAATACACCCCCAGTATATTTGGTGATCAAGCGGAGGGTAATTTGAGAATAAGATAGATATAAATAAAATAAATGCTGCTTTGATTTTTAGCAGTCCTCTGCGTAAAATTACTTCTAGCAACATACGCCATGACTTCCAAAACAGTCCAATGATGAATTCTAAAACAAACTTTGCAATGGTGTATCCAAGCCATACACCAATAATCAAGTAAATCGGTGTTAGCTCATCAATCAAATACCAATGAATCAACAGTTTATGGACGAAATACCCAAATGTAAATCCACGAAAAGCAAAGGGGATAATGTCTTGAATTTTTATATTTTCAGAGGGAGCGTTAATTTTTTTGGTCGAAGGAATGTCAGTTTGGCTGATACGAGTGATCGAAAAAAACAACCCTTGATCTCTGACCTTTATCACGAGTAAAATACACAACAGTAGCAATGAATACCACATGGCAGTAGAATCATCAACAGTGTATGGCAATAAGCTATATTCTCTCACAGAGCAAAAGTAAACAATGGTATGGGAACAAGACCGCCGAATTCCCTACTTTTGTTTTGCGATATCATGAAAGAAAAGCTAGTTATTGTTCCCACCTACAACGAAGCCGAAAACATCGAGGAATTGGTTGGAGTTGTAATGGCTTTAGATTGTCCTTTTGATATGCTGGTTGTAGATGATGATTCGCCAGACGGAACTGCTCAATTGGTCGAAGCACTACAGCCAAAATACAAAGACCGTTTACACCTACTGAAACGACCAACCAAAGAAGGCTTGGGCCCTGCTTATCTCGAGGCATTTCAATGGGCATTGGATCGAAATTATCAATATTTATTCGAAATGGATGCTGATTTTTCTCATGACCCTTATGACCTGACCAAATTATATGATATACTGCAGCAGGACAAGGCAGATGTTGTTGTGGGATCGAGATATGTTCGTGGAATTCAAGTCATCAATTGGCCTTTGTCTCGAATTTTATTATCCTATTTCGCCTCACTATACGTTCGTTTGATTACTCGAATGCCTATTAAAGATACCACTGCGGGCTTTGTGGGATATAAAAAAGAAGTAATTCAAGCTATTATACAAGAAAACATTCGTTTTTCTGGCTATGCTTTTCAAATTGAAATGAAATTCAAAGCATGGATCAAGAATTTTCGTTTGAAGGAGATACCTGTTGTATTCACAGATCGAACGCGAGGGGTCTCAAAAATGAACCGATCAATTATTAGTGAAGCTATTTTTGGTATAATTTTGATGAAAATAAAAAGCTGGTATGCCAAATAATCAAACACTCTTGATTCGCAATGCAAAAGTCGTAAACGAGGGGCAAATCAAAACCCTTGATCTTTTCGTCGAGGGTGCTTTCATTTCTAAAATTGCGCCTCAAATCGATAATGTGGCAGATGTTGAAATCAACGCAATGGGTAAGTTGTTACTACCTGGGCTCATCGATGATCAAGTTCATTTTCGCGAGCCTGGACTCACGCACAAAGGCACAATAGAAACAGAAAGTCGTGCTGCAGTTGCTGGGGGTATTACCACCTTTTTTGAAATGCCAAACACGAACCCCCAAACGACCAACTGGAGTGAATTTCAAAACAAAATTGAAATTGCCAAAACATCTTCTTGGGCCAATTTTGGATTCATGTTTGGGGGTACCAATGACAACCTCAACGAAGTTCTCGCCGTTGACCCCCAACTTGTGCCAGGAATCAAGTTATTTCTTGGCTCATCGACTGGCAATATGCTGGTTGATAAGCCTGAGGTTTTGCGAGAGATTTTTTCAAACACAAAACTCCCAATCTCTGTTCACTGTGAAGATGAACAAACCATTCGACACAATTTGTCGGTTTTTATCGAAAAATATGGTGATGATATTCCTATGTCTTTTCACCCTCAGATTCGATCTGAAGAGGCTTGTTACCTTTCCTCATCCAATGCTGTTTCACTTGCCAAAGAAACAGGTGCAAGACTTCATGTATTTCATCTGTCAACAGCAAAAGAAACCCAATTGTTTGACAGTCATTCTGATGTAAAAACAAAGAATATAACGTCAGAGGTTTGTATTCATCACCTTTGGTTTTCAGATGCTGATTATGACGAAAAAGGGAGTTTGATCAAGTGGAATCCAGCTGTAAAAACAGCTCAAGATCGTCATGGTCTTTGGACAGCACTCAATGATGATCGAATTGATATTATTGCCACTGACCATGCACCTCATACGATGGAAGAAAAAATGAATCCATACACCAAAGCTCCCTCGGGTGGTCCAATGGTCCAACACGCTTTGTCTGTGTTATTGGAATCTCATTTGCAAGGAAAAATTTCGATAGAAAAAATCGTTGAAAAAATGGCACATAACCCTGCAAAACTATTTGATATCGATCGACGAGGATTTGTTCGCGAGGGATATTTTGCAGATTTGGTACTTGTAGATATGGATGCGCCCTATACTGTTTCTAAAGAAAACATCCTTTACAAATGTGGCTGGTCGCCTCTCGAAGGGCAGCGCTTTCGGTCGCGTGTAACGCAATCAATTGTGAATGGGGTTTTGACCTATGATAATGGAGTGTTTTCAAGTGAAAGTGCTGCGATGGCTGTAAAATTTAAAAGATGAAAAATCACTTGTTTTTACTGTTTTTGCTGTTTTTGTCTTGTGGGCAAGTTGATCAAGAAAAACCAGAAGATCTAATTGGAGAGGAGAAGATGTCCGATTTGATTTTCGAGCTTGCACTATTTGATGCCAGTAAGGCCTTTGTGATTAAGGGAGAAACAACTAGAATTGGCTTGGATGGGGAGTCATTTTACCAGTACCACAACATCGATAGTACACAGTTTGCTGTAAGTAACGCCTACTACGCAAAGCAACCAAAAGCATACTTGCGCATTACAAGCGCAGCTAAAAAAAAATTGGAGGATTTTGAAAAAAGAGTGGAGGAAATCCAGAACGAAAAAATAGCAATCGATTCTATTGGAAAGAAACTGTCTCCCAAAATAATAATGGATGAATAGTCTATGCTTTTTTGATCAGCATGAAGGACTTATATTTGTGTAATTCTAAACCAATGGCAAAAAACTTTGTAGCAGAACTAGAGTGGAGAGGGATGATTCATGACATCATGCCCGACACTGAGAAGGTATTGAAAGAAAAGTCAACAGCTGGCTACATCGGTTTTGACCCCACCGCCGACTCCTTGCACATTGGGAGTTTGGTACAGATTATGATCTTGATGCATTTTCAGAAAGCAGGGCACAGTCCTATTGCTTTGATCGGAGGTGCTACTGGGATGATTGGTGATCCATCAGGCAAATCACAGGAACGAAATTTACTCGATAAAGAAACACTCGAAAAAAATGTGAAAGGGATTGAAACCCAGCTCAGCCATTTTTTGGATTTCGATAAAAATTCTCCCAATGCCGCCAAGCTCGTCAACAACTACGACTGGATGTCTGGCTTTTCACTGATTGATTTTGCAAGAGATATTGGCAAGCATTTGACAGTCAATTATATGATGGCCAAAGACTCTGTAAAAAAGCGCCTTGGGAGCAATGCCAAAGAAGGGATGTCCTTCACCGAGTTCAGCTATCAATTGATTCAAGGGTATGATTTTCTTCATTTGTATGAACATCACAACTGCTTGTTGCAAATGGGTGGAAGTGATCAGTGGGGTAACATCACCACTGGCACAGAGCTCGTGCGTCGAAAAGCAGGTGGTAAGGCCTATGCGCTTACTTGCCCTTTGATTACCAAAGCCGATGGCACCAAGTTTGGAAAAACAGAAGAAGGCAATGTTTGGTTGGATAAAACCAAAACGTCTCCTTATAAATTTTATCAATATTGGCTAAACACCTCTGATGATGATGCAGAGCGCTATATCAAAATATTCACCTTTTTGGATGAAAAAACGATAGCTAATCTCATTGCAGAACACCAAGAAGCCCCACATATGCGTAAGCTTCAAAAGACCCTAGCAGATGAAGTGACAAGGATGGTACACTCTGAAGAAGAAAGGTTATTGGCTGTACAAGCATCAGAAATCCTCTTTGGAAAAGCAACTTCGGCATCGCTAAAGGAACTGGATGAAGCAACTTTTTTGGATGTGTTTGAAGGTGTTCCTCAAGCCACCTTAACCAAGTCGACCCTAGCAGAAGGATGCACGGCTATAGATTTACTCGCTTCCTCAACAGGATTCTTATCCTCAAATGGCGAAGCTAGACGAGCACTGAAAGAGAACTCGATTTCAATAAATAAAGAAAAGATAAACGAGTCGTTTACTGCACAAGCATCCGATCTCATATGCGATCGCTATTTGTTGCTTCAACGAGGAAAAAAGAACTACTTTTTGGTGGTGTTCAACTAACCATTAGATTACACCCTCTAACGTCACTCGAATCAGCTCTACCGATTACCTCAAAAGAACCATCAGAATAAACCCTGCCTAGGTCATCGGTTCCGATAAAAGCACAAGAATTTTTATTTGCCAGATCAATAATGTTCAGACACCCTGTTCCATGTGCTTGAATATCCAAAGGGTTGTTTGGATTTCTAACAAAGACTTTCATCCAAGGTGGACAGCGAAATCGCCCATTGTCTTTTGCATAGGCTTGTGAGAGTAGTTCTGTCATTCCATACTCTGACTGAATACCCTCAACATCTAGATTTTGCTTGAGTTGTGCATGAAGTTCTTCACGCACCAGTTCTTTGCGACGCCCTTTCATACCCCCAGTTTCGACCACGATAGTATGCTGCAATGAGCTTGGAAATTGTTCTGCAAAATCCATGAGAGCAAAGCTTACTCCTAGCAAAAAAGTTTTTTGATTGGCCTGCTCTCGACGTTTCAAAACATCATGTAGTTTTTGGTAGTTGTCGAGATAAAAACCACTGTCTGCACAATCCGACATTTCAATCAACTTTTGCATCATGTAGATCAAAGATGAATTGGGTTTTTCCAAGTAGCCGGGCAGCAGACCAATCACAGCAAATTGGTTGGGATGCCCATAAAATAATTCAAAACAATTGAAAAAACTCTGCTCATAAACCTCAATATCTGCTACATGATGTGAGCTTGTTTTGCCTCCCGTTCCACTGCTTTCAAAAATATGTGAACACTCTGGGTTTCCTGTGAGGACTTTGCGTGTTTTGAAGAAGGAAATGGGTAAAAAAGGGATCTCTAAAACTGATTCACAATCGCTAGGATGTTTGTGAACCAAATCGCAAAACGAACGATAAATAGGATTGTTTGAGAACTGCTTTTCAAACAATTGAATCGCTTGCAGGTCAAACTTTTTTGATGATTGGTAAAACGATAGTTGGTTCATAAATCGATATCAAATTTACATTTTTAACATTAAGCTAATGTTTGAGCAGTTGATTGAGCTATAAATTTTATACATTTGGGTTTTGGCGTATAATGGATAAAAATAAGATTAAGATTTTACTCGTTGATGATGAACCAGACATCTTAGAGTTCATGAGTTATAATTTATCTAATGAGGGTTATAAAGTTTACACTGCTACCAATGGAGAAGAGGCTATTGAAAAAGCTAAAAGCAAGTCTCCACACTTAATTTTACTTGATGTTATGATGCCCGTCATAGATGGGATTGAGGCATGTGAGAACTTGCGAAAAATACCCAAGTTGGGAGAAAAGTTTATCATTGTTTTTCTGACTGCTCGCAGTGAGGACTACACACAGGTTGCAGGTTTGGAAGCTGGTGCAGATGACTACATCACAAAACCAGTGAAAATTAAAGTCCTCATCAGTAAGGTTAAATCACTTTTACGTCGAGTTAGTGATGGGAAAGAAAGCAGTAAAATAATTGAAGCCGGTAGCCTTGTTGTCAATCGTGAAGAATATAAAATCATATATGAGGGTGATGAAAAAATTCTTCCTAGAAAAGAATTTGAGCTCCTTTCGCTTTTGGCGAGTAAGCCCAACAAAGTTTTTGAGCGTGAAGTAATTCTCGATCGTGTTTGGGGAAACGAGGTCATCGTTGGTGGACGTACAATTGACGTACACATACGTAAACTAAGAGAAAAAATTGGCGATCAACACTTCAAAACAGTGAAAGGTGTTGGATACAAATACGTCATCTAAATGAACTCTTGTGCTAGCAAAGAAACGAAAGTCACTTGCCATTGCATACTCAACTGCCTGTCTATTGATTGTTGTAATCGCAGTTTCTCTTTCGAGCCATGTCCTTTTTAATCAAGACCCATTTTCACCCAATATCCTAACCCTTTCAATCGGATTAGGGGTCATTTTTTCGTTCGCTCTTTATTTCTGGCTCAACAGACAAATCAATAAACTCCTAGACACCCACCTCAAAGAACTTTTCAAAGATTTTTCTGCGGAAAATGAAGTCTTCTATCAAGCCAATGAAGTCATTGATTTGAAGGAGTTGGAAGGGAGGGTTAAAGAAATTGTTTCGAAGCGAAAATTAGAAATCACCACTTTAAAAAGTCAAGATGCCTTTAGAAAAGAGTTTTTAGGCAATGTAGCGCATGAACTTAAAACCCCCTTGTTTACAGTTCAAGGATATTTATCGACCTTATCAGATGGTGCTTTGTATGACGAAAAAGTCAATAAAAAATATATCACTCGAGCAAGCAAAGGGGTCAATAGACTGCTTTATATTGTAAAAGATTTGGATTTGCTGACACAACTTGAGACACAAAATCAAGCACTAGTGATGTCAAATTTTGATATTGTGGAGCACGTTAGAAATATATTTGAATTGCTAGAAATTCGAGCCGCCATAGCCAATATATCATTAGAATTGGACAAAGATTATTTGTTTCCGATTGAAGTTCATGCAGATGAGGAAAGAATTCAACAAGTTGTGACAAACCTTATTGTAAATTCGATTAAATACGGAAAGAAAAAGGGGACAACAGAAGTTCGTTTTGAAGACGTTGATGAACACACAATCACTGTTCATATTGCAGACAATGGCGAGGGAATTGCAGAAGAGCATCTGCCACGTTTGTTCGAGCGTTTTTATCGCGTTGACAAAAGTGGAAGCCGTAAAGATGGGGGCTCTGGCTTGGGGCTTTCGATCGTGAAACACATCGTTGAAGCCCATCAGCAAGAAATGTTTGTTGAAAGTAAAGTTGATATTGGTTCTCAATTTTCTTTTACCTTAGACAAGGCAACCTATTCGGTTGACCAAACATAGAAGTCAATGGGCAGCAAGAATAAGCTAAAGCGTTTTCAAGAAAATGAAACTTTACCCAATGTGATTCAGCCAACTAGGGAGTCACTGGTCAATGAATCGTTTGGTTATAAAGCGAACTGGCATACATATTTTGAAAATAATAACCCCATCATCCTAGAGTTGGGCTGTGGCAAAGGTGAATATACAGTGGCATTGGCACAGCAAAATCCTGATTGTAACTATATTGGAATCGACATCAAGGGGGCACGGTTTTGGAGAGGAGCAAAAACAGCTCATGAAGAACAACTCACTAATGTTGCATTTATTCGAACACAAATCGAGCTGATTGAACATGTATTTGCTGCAGGTGAAGTTTCCGAAATTTGGCTGACTTTTCCAGATCCTCAACTAAAGTTCAAGCGCACAAAACACAGGTTGACCAACCCCGAATTTTTGCAGAAGTACCAGCGAGTTCTCAAGCCAAAAGGAGTTGTACACCTAAAGACTGACAGTTCTTTTCTACATGGATATACCCTTGGTGTTTTAGACGGCATGGGAATTGAACCTCAAATGGTACATCATGATGTATATAAATATGTTCATGCACCAACAGATGTGATTTCTATTCAAACTTTTTATGAGCAACAGTATTTGGCTCAAAAAATCCCAATAACCTACCTAAGATTTAGTTATGAGTGACAAGTCAAATGAGTCCGATTTCTTTTACCGTGTTTATGCTATTGTTCGTCAAATTCCGGAGGGTCGTGTGACAAGTTATGGTGCAATTGCAGCTTGTTTGGGCATGCGTCGATCGGCACGAATGGTGGGTTGGGCCATGAACGCTGCGCATACAAAACCAGATGTACCTGCACATCGTGTTGTCAATCGAAATGGGTTGCTCACTGGGAAACACCATTTTGGTGGACCTAGGGTGATGCAGCAGTTGTTGGAAAATGAAGGGCATCATATCGAAAATGACCAAATCATTGACTTCAAACAAGTGTTTTGGGATCCAGTTAACCCTATGTAAGTTGCTTGCTTTGTGCTATATTTGTAATTTAGAATCATTTTAAAAAAGCAAAATTGAAAAAATCTGACATAGAGTCAATTGTCAAAGACATTCCACTGCTGGGTTCTTCCCAAAGCATTGGAGATGCTGGTGCATTGGCAAATGTTCAGATCATGGGAAAGGAAGTTCTTATCGATCTATTGATGCACAGTCCGAGTTTGCAATCTAGAAAAAAGATAGAAGCACATGTTGGGGCTGCCTTGCGGGAGAAAATAAGTGATGACTATACGTGTAAAGTCAAAGTTACACATAAGAACACTCCCGAAGAAAAGCCAAACCTCATTAAAGGAAAGCCACTGAAAGGGGTTCAAAATATCATTGCGATCGCTTCTGGAAAAGGGGGCGTTGGTAAATCTACAGTAACAGCCAATCTTGCAGTTACTCTTTCCAACATGGGTTTTAAGGTTGGTGTTCTCGATGCAGATATATATGGGCCATCCATGCCATTGATGTTTGATGTTGCTTTTGAACGCCCACTGTCTGTACAGGTTGATGGCAAGTCAAAAATGAAACCAATTGAAAACTATGGAGTTCAATTGTTATCGATTGGCTTTTTCACAAAGCCTGATCAGGCAGTTATTTGGCGAGGACCGATGGCATCCAAAGCACTGAATCAGATGATTTTCGATGCAGATTGGGGTGCGCTAGACTTTTTACTGATCGATTTACCACCTGGAACAGGAGATATTCACCTCAGTATTTTGCAAGCCCTTCCTGTCACTGGTGCTGTTGTGGTGAGTACACCCCAGGCCGTTGCACTTGCTGACGCCAAAAAAGGAGTAGCGATGTTTCAACAAGATTCAATACAAGTACCTGTTTTAGGAATAGTGGAGAATATGTCCTATTTCACTCCAGAGGAACTCCCTGAAAACAAATATTATATTTTCGGAAGAGATGGTGCCAAGTACTTGGCAGAGGATATAGATGTACCATTTCTCGGCGACTTGCCCTTGGTGCAGGGTCTTCGGGAAGCAGGAGATGTTGGTAGGCCAGCTGTACTGCAAGGTGGAGCGATCGAAAATGCATTCACAAGTATCACACAATCACTGATTACGCAACTTGTGCAGCGAAACAAAGAATTACCCCCAACAGAAATTGTGAAGATCACCACCATGGCTGGTTGTTCGGCAGTTTCCTAATATTTTGAATATGGTAGAAGTAAAAGAACAAGTAGAACAAGCACTCGAAGAAATTCGTCCTTTTTTGGTCAACGATGGTGGAAATATATCGTTGGTTGCCATTGAAGGTGACACTGTTATTGTCGAACTAGAGGGAAATTGCATTTCCTGTAGTGTCAATCAAATGACCTTGCAGTTGGGTGTTGAGACAACCATAAAAAAATATGCTCCACAGATAAAAAAGGTAGTTAAAGTGAATTGATTTTACTGTCCTAGAAGATCAAATTTTTTACTCCTAACAATCTCAATTTTCGGCTATATCAAATTAAAAATGAGTAGGCAAGTCCAGCCAAAAGACCACCTGTCAGAGGGCCTAAAACAGGAATCCATGAGTAGGACCAATCAGGCTTTGCTTTTTTTCCTCGAAATAATGCATATACAATACGCGGACCCAAATCACGAGCGGGGTTAATCGCATAACTAGTTGTACCTCCAAGTGTCATTCCTATAAGCCAAACAAGAACACCCACAGGAAAGGCATCCATCGATCCGATTCCATACTGAATATCGTCTAATCCATCTATAGTAAGGATAGGGCTTGCAATAAAAAAAATCAAGAACACAAGCATAAATGTACCAGCACATTCGCTAAAAAAATTGTTCGCATAGTTCCTTATGGCTGGTTCAGTAGAAAAGCACCCTCTGATGGTATTTTCATCAGTAGTTGATCGAATATGATCGCTATAAAATAGATATGCAATGGCAGCACCCAGCATGGCGCCAAGAAGTTGTGCAAGCAGATACTGAGGTACATGAGACCATGCAAATTTATCGGCAATTGCGAATCCAACTGTAACAGCAGGGTTTAGGTGTGCGCCACTATAGGTTCCAGAAACAATTACGCCAAAAAACACAGCGAATCCCCAAGCAGTGGTAATCAAAATCCATTTCCCAGTTGGGCTCGATCCAAAAGCTTTTGTTTTATTCAAAGAAACATTTGCAACAACACCAATACCCAAAAAAAGTAAAACAGCAGTGCCAATAAACTCAGCTAAAAAGGGTGACATTTTTAATAATTATTTTGTTTTTCTTGACTCATGAAAAACAATCTCATTCGGCAGCAAATATATTCATTTTGTCCAAAGAATTGGCAATGTTTATTCAATTACTAGATCAGCTTTTGTGTTGTATTTTTTAAGAATATAGAGACTGTTATATTTCGATAATTTTTTTCATAATAACATCTTAATTATCTAAAAAACAGCAATAAACTGCAAAAAGAATTAAATAAATAAGTAATTTGTGAAAGTGAATTTAAAATCAACAGATATTGCCAAGTATAATCTATTTTAAAACTGTGAAAAACCTTCTACACATACATTTTACCTTTTTATTTTTCTTTATCACGCTTGGTTTCGGTCAACAACTCGAGCCTGATCTTCCTGAAAACCAAGGAATGTCTTCAACACGACTGTCAAACATAGATCGCTCTCTTACAGATTATATTGACAATGGGAAATTGCCAGGATCTGTAGTACTGGTTGCTAGGAATGGCAAAATCGTGTATCACAAATCTTTTGGGATGAGTGATATGGAAAATAAAATTCCAATGACCAATGATAAAATATTTAGGATCGCTTCACAAACCAAGGCATTGATTAGTGTTGGCATAATGATGTTGCAGGAAGAGGGCAAATTGTTGTTGTCAGATTCTTTATCTACTCATATTCCTGAGTTTAAAAACTCCAAAGTAGCCGAGAAAAAAAGTAGAAAACGTTATCGTATAGTGAAAGCCAAAAGACCAATTCGGATACGTGACCTGATGACACATACAGCAGGGATAGGTTATGGTTTTGGGCCAGCATCAAACCTATGGAAAAAAGCAGATTTGCAGGGTTGGTATTTTGCTCACAAGGATGAGCCAATTTTAGAATCCATTCGAAAGATGGCAAAACTTCCGATGGAGGCACACCCAGGAGAGGCATACGTTTATGGTTATAATACAGACATCCTCGGAGCTGTTATCGAAGTCGTTTCTGGACAGCCGCTGGATGTATTTTTGAAAGAGAGAATTCTTGACCCCCTCGGAATGGTTGACACCCATTTTTATTTGCCCAAACAAAAAACATCACGATTAAGTGTGGTGTACAATCAAGAGGATTATGAACTCGTACGCGCCGAGGAAAATGGAGATGATGGATCGAGTGAGCATGAGGTCACACAGGGACATTATGTGAATGGCCCTCGCAAAAGTTTCTCGGGAGGAGCAGGTTTGTTGAGTACCTCCAGCGATTATGCCAAGTTTTTACAAATGCTTTTGAATGGAGGTGTATATAATGATCATCGCCTATTATCAAGAAAATCTGTGGAGTTGATGACTGCCGATCACATGAATGGCGATCACTACGAAGGGGTTCGTTTTCCATGGGACTGGGGTACTGGATTTGGTCTAGGGTTTTCCATCACCAATGATCTTGGAGATCGCGGCACTTTGGGGAGTGTTGGCGAATATGGATGGGGAGGTGCATATCACAGCAGTTATTTTGTAAATCCCGAAGAAAAACTAGTGGTTGTTTATTTCACGCAAGTGGTTCCAATCACGTTGGACGATCATCAAAAACTAAAAGCACTTGTCTATCAGGCTATTGTTGACTAGACTCAATCTATTCACGAAAAATGGTTATAGATTTTCCGCCTTTGAGATGTTTATCAAAGCTGCGCAAAACCACAACATCATCAGGATTGACGGATATGGGGTGATGATATGCCTTTGATGAGGAGCTTGGCGTTGACCCATCTAAGGTATAGTGAACGCGCATCCCTGTAAATGGACTTCTGACAAACAGTGAATCGTTTTTAATGATACCCCCTGGCTTTGGTAAATCATGATAAAAATCAGGAAATAGATTGTTGATCACAGGCAGTGTTCGTTTCCCCATGACATTTAAAAACTGATTCCAATCTTTTGTCATTTTATGTTCTTGCGCACTGCTTTGATAGGATATCCAATAAGGTTTTTTGGCCCAAGCTCTTTCTGCAAAAACAATGAGATTGGGCAGTAGCATTTGATCTAATATTGTTTCACTCGTAACAGTTTCAGTCCACAACTGACTTTGTATGCCAATGAGATTGTCCTGCTTATTTGGGTTGAGTTTGGTTGTTTTTAAAATATAATCAGATGTGATGTTGTGCTTTCGATTTAATGCCCTATTGGCAAAAATATCTTGAGGATCAATCGCCCAAGTGTCGAAATAATCCACATAGCCAGACCAATTCAGTCCAAAAGCGTCCATATCATTGTCGTTGGCCATATCAAAATAAAATGCTGAAGAGTT
>LXNH01000156.1_pt1 | contig 15890 bp, 14 predicted proteins | sample 809111 | NCBI WGS metagenome assembly LXNH01 (sample SAMN04870528, study PRJNA318959) | seawater metagenome | biome: 00002010; material: water; isolation source: marine seawater | place: Greece: Milos, Mediterranean Sea | collected 2013-05-29 | depth 5-7 m
GGCGCCCTCGCGCGCACCCCCTGATATCCCGAGCACTTCTGTACGGTCCAACCACGGTCCGCTTACACCGAAGGAGTGTTCATGCAAACTCGACAATCCCTGTTCCAAGGCGTCTGGATTCCCCTGGTGACGCCGTTTTCCGGCGGCGCCGTCGATGGCGGGGCCCTGCGCCGCCTGGTGCGCCATTTCGCGGCGGCGGGCGTCAACGGGCTGATCGTCTGCGGCAGTACCGGCGAAGCCGCGGCGCTCGATGACGCCGAGCAACTGGCGGTGCTGGATGCCGTGCTGAACGAGGCCGGCGCGATGCCGGTGGTGATGGGCCTGGCGGGCAATCACCAGGGCCACGTGCTGCAGCGCCTGGCCGCGTTCGGCACCCGGCCGCTGGCGGGTATTCTGGCGCCCGCGCCGTACTATGTGCGCCCCGGCCAGGACGGCGCCGCCGCCTATTTCCGCAGCCTGGCCGATGCCTCGCGCTTTCCCCTGGTGCTGTATGACATTCCGTACCGCACAGGGACGACATTGGAAACCGCGACCCTGTTATCGCTGGCCGCGCATCCCAACATCGCGGCCATCAAGGATTGCGGCGGCTCGCTCGAAAAGACCCTGGCGCTGATCGCCGACGGCAACATGGACGTGCTGGCGGGCGAGGACCTGCAATCGCTGTCGCTGCTGTGCCTGGGCGGCAGCGGCCTGATCGCGGCGGCCGCGCACATCCGGCCCGATCTGTTCGTGGCCATGTACCAGGCGGTGCGGGCGCAGCAATTGGATCTGGCGCGCAAGCTGTTCCAGGCGCTGGCGCCGGTGATTCAACTGGCCTTTGCCGAACCCAATCCGGGGCCGGTCAAGGCGCAGCTGGGGCGCCAGGGGCTGCTCAGCGATGAGCTGCGCGAGCCCATGCCGGCGGCCAGCGCCGCCCTGGCGCGGCGCATGGATGCGGCGGTAGCAGGGCTGAACCGGCAGTTTCCCTGCCAATAGCGGGAAGTTGCGCGCGGGGCCCGCCGCTTTGTGGCGGTCGGATTCATTTGGTAATAAATGTCTCCCCGCTAAGCTGACGGATTGCTTATGATGCGGCCATTCTCCGGGGTGAAACAAAACGTTCATGGCCCAAGCTTTTGTCGCATTGTCCGCCTGGCAGGTCATGCTGGCGGGCCTGCTGTTCTTCGGCGGTATCTACCTGCTCTTCGGCGCGGCCACCTGGCTGCTGACCCAGCGCATCCTGCCGGCGCTGGGCATCGGCCGGCCGCTCGACCCGCGGCCGCTGGCGCCGGGCCAGTTGCGGCGCGAGTTCATGCAGTCGGGGCTGTCGATCCTGTTGTTCGGCACCGGCATGATCTTTCCCTGGGGCCTGCTGCAACTGGGCTGGGCGCATCTGGACCCGGACGCCGGCTGGCAGCAGATCACGCTCGAAATCCTGGCGCTGGTGGCCTGGAACGACGTGCATTTCTGGATCAACCACCGGCTGCTGCACACCAAGCTGCTGCGCCGCTTCCACCTGCCGCACCACCGCTCGGTGGTGACCACGCCTTTCTCGACCTATAGCTTCCATCCGATCGAGGCGCTGATGCTGGGCAACGTGATCATGCTGCCGATGGTGCTGCATAATTTCAGCTTCTGGTCGCTGGCGTCGGTGCCGCTGTTCAGCCTGTTCTTCAACTGCATCGGCCACGCCAATTACGACTTCTTTCCCAACGTGTCCTATTCGCACTGGTTCGCCGCCAGCCGCCGGCATCACCTGCACCATGCCTGTTACCACGGTAATTTCGGCTTCCAGTTCACCTTCATGGACCGCCTGTTCCGCACGCGCTTGCAGGCCGAGGCGGCCACGCCCCAGCTGGAGGCATTCCGGCAGCGAGAATCGCTTGGCGGACGGGCTTAGCAGGACGCGCCGGCTGCCCGTGCTGCGCAACCGGCGCGATTGGCAGAGCCTGGCCTACCTGGTCGCCTTGCCCGCGCTGGCGGCATGGCAGTGGCGGCATGGCTTCTGGTGGCCGCTGTACGCGTTGATGCTGTTTCTGACGCTGGGCATCGGCGTGATCCACCACAACCACACGCACATCCGCATGTGGCACGGCCGCTGGAGCAATCGCGCCACCGATTTCTGGATCACGTTGCTGCAGGGGCATCCCACCTTTGTGTTCTATCCGGCGCATGTGGCCAACCATCACCGCTTCAAGCACGGCGCGCGCGACGTGGCGCGCACCTACCGGTTCGGGGGCGATACCAACCACCTGTGGGGCTACCTGATTCATCCGGCACAAGCCGTGTGGGTGCTGTACCCGCTGTTCTACGCCTGGCTCGGACGATTGCGCCGGCACTGGCCGGGCGCGTGGCGCTATTGCCTGTGCCAGTACGGCGCCTGGCTGGGGCTGTGGGGCGGCCTGCTGGCGGTCAATCCGGTCAAGGCGCTGGTGTTCGTCATCATTCCGCAACTGCATGGCCTGCACTGGCTGCTGGCCACCAATTACCTGCAGCACGCGCACGCCGATGGCGGGCCGCGCACCGTGGCGGGCCTGAACTACGCCCGCAATTTCGAGGGGCTGGTCAACCCGTTGCTGTTCAATATCGGTCTGCATACCGCGCACCACGAGCATCCGCGCGCGCACTGGTCCGAACTGACGCGGTTGCACCGCGACCACTACCGGGCCCGCGTGATGCCCGCGCTGAACGAGGGCGGCCTGACGCCGTACATGTTCCGCGTGTTCGTGCTGGGCATATTCCTGCCGCGCTTTCGCAGCCGCTCGTGCATGGCGCCCGAGCACGTGCGCTAGCGCCGCCCACCCTTTCGCCACTAGAGACCCGCTATGCCTATCGCGTTCAATCGAGTCTATCTGGAAAGCGCCGGCTACTTCATGCCGGGCGAACCCGTGTCCAACGAGGCCATGGACAGCTACATCGCGCCGCTGAACCGCATGTCCAGCCGCATCAAGAGCCGCATCCTGGCCGAGAACGGCATCAAGCAGCGCTACTACGCGATCGACGCCGAGGGCAGCACCGTTTTCACCAATGCGCAGTTGGCCGCCAACGCCATCCGCGACTGCCTGCGGCGCAATGACGGCGACCTGGCGGACGTGTCGCTGCTGACCAGCGGCTCGTCCGGCGGCGATGCGCTGATGCCGGGTTTCGCCAACATGATCCAGGGCGAACTGGCCGCGCATCCGATGGAGACGCTGTCGGTGCATGGCATCTGCGCGGCGGGCGTGTCGGCCATCCAGGTGGCGGCGCAGGGCGTCGAGATGGGCGGCCATGCCAGCGCGCTGGCGGTGGCGGCCGAGCTGCCTTCACGCCTGTTCAAGCGCTCGCGCTTTGCCGCGCGCGGCTACGACGCCGACTTCGACGCGCATTTCCTGCGCTGGATGCTGTCGGACGGCGCCGGCGCACTGCTGCTGGGGCGCAGCGGCCGGCCGCTGCCGGGCGCATCACAGGGCGTGCGGTTGCGGTTGAAGTGGGTGCATCAGCGTTCGTTTTCGGGTGACTACCCGGTCTGCATGCAGCTGGGCCTGTCGGCCGACCGCCAGCAGGGGCACCTGGACTATCCGTCGTGGAACGAGGCCGAGGCCGACGGCGCGCTGTCGCTGCGCCAGGACATCCGCCTGCTGCCGCACTTGTTCGACATTGGCATCCACGAGTATGCCAAGCTGGTGCGCGATGGCTGGCTCGATCCCGATCAGGTGGACCATTTCCTGTGCCATTACTCGTCCGAGAAATTCATTCCGGTGGTCGAGGATCTGATGGACAAGGCGGGCCTGGTGATCCCGCGCGAGCGCTGGTTCAGCAACCTGGCCTGGCGCGGCAACACCGGCGCGGCGTCGATCCTGATCATGCTGGCCGAGTTCCTGGAAACGCGCGAGATCAAGCCGGGCGAACAGATCTTCTGCTACATCCCCGAGTCGGGCCGGTTCATGGCGGCCTATATGCTGCTGGAGGCCGAGGCCGCGCATGACGCCGCGCCGTCGGTGGCCGTCGGCGCCACGCCGGCCGCGGCCGGACGCGGGGATGCCCACAGCGCCGATGCCGACGCCATCGCGCCGCCGCACGATCCGGATATGGCGCCGCAGGGCCTGGGCCAACTGCTGACCGAACTGGCGGCGATCTGGCACGACTACCGCTCGCGCGTCTGGCGCACGCCGGTAGTGCGGCGCCTGCGCAATCGCCGCTTCGAGACCGCCGACTACCTGAACTGGATGGAGAACTGGATTCCGCAGGTGCGCGAGGGCAGCAAGTGGATGCGCGAAGGCGCGGCCTCGCTGACCGAGCAATACCAGCCGCTGGCCGCGCTGATCGACCTGCACGCGGGCGAGGAACAGAACGACTTCCAGATCCTGTTCCAGGACTATCGCACTGCCGGCGGCGCCATCGACGACATCGACGCGTTGCGCCGCAATCCGGGCGGCGAGGCGCTCAACGCGTATCTGCACAGCCTGGCCGCCACGCGCGACCCGATCGGTCTCTTGGGCGCCATCTACATCATCGAGGGCACCGGCCAGCGCATCGTGCCGGCCTTGTTGCCGCTGCTCAAGGCCAGCCTGAAACTGCCGCCGGATGCGTTCCGCTTCCTGGAATACCATGGCCACAACGACGAGAACCACTTGGCGCGCTGGCTCAGCGCGGTGGAGCTGGCGCTGGACTGTGACGAGGACGGCCGCGCCGAGCAGCGCATTGTCGACACGGCGCGCCGCACGGCCGCGCTGTACCTGATGCAGTTTCATCATGTGATGGAGGACGACGCCGCATGAACAAGGAACCGGAATTCCTTGCCCAGGGGCATGATCCCGCCGACCCCAGCCCCTGGCTGGCGTTATACCTGGACCGCAGCACTCCGCTGCCTGACAAGGTCAAGAAGGCCTGGCTGACCGATTCGAGCTGCGGCTCGCGCCAGTACCTGCTGCCGTTCCTGCGGCCGCTGGCGCGCGCCTGCATCATCCTGATCCAGATCATCAAGACCTTCCTGCCGCGGCGCTGGTCGCATTCGCGGCTGCTGCACCGCATCCTGGCATGGGGCTTGAAGCGCTTCGTTTCGCCCGAGGCCAACTGGCTGATCCTGCGGCATTTCCACCTGGGCGCGCAGATCCTGGCGTTCATCGCGGCCAATTCGCCGGTGCGCATCAGCACCACGCCGCTCGAACCGATGGAGATCGACGACCTCAAGGACGAGCTGTTCGTCAAGCACGACCTGAACCTGTTCAACTTCGTCATCCGCCTGAACCAGGCGCTGCGCGATGCGGGCGTGGAGATGCACGCGCCCGAGCGTGTCGATTTCTCGATGATCCGCGACCCGGATCTCAAACTCGAGGACATGCCGCAGGGCAAGCTGAATTTCCTCGACCTGCAAAGCGCCATCGAACTGTTCACGCCGCTCTACCAGCTGATGCTGACCGATAACGACTTCTGGCGCGCGGCCAATTCGCTGCAGCTGGACGAGACCATCGGCATCTACGCGGCCAAGCTGCTGGGCGCGCCGCAGCATCTGATCCTGGTGAACAACAGCCATCCGCTGGTGCCGATGTCGACGTTGCGCGCCGGCTACCGGCTGGTGCTGCATGGCCTGTCGACCGAGATGCTGCACAGCCTGCTGATGGAGATGCGGGCCGCGCAGGAAGGGGCCGAGCCGCCCGCGCCGATCGCCTGAAAAACGGGCCGATCCTGGTGTTGTCCCTGTAGGGCGGGCCAGGCCCGCTACGCTATAGTGCGACCCTTGTCCGACGATTCCGGGCCGCGCGCGCGGCCCGGATCCTCATTCCGGAAGCGCTTTCGATGCCCCAGCCCATAGAAATCATCGCCACCGTCCTGTTCGGCGTGGCGGTGCTGCATACCTTTTCCGTTCCCGCCTTCGCCCGCCTGGCTCATCGTGGCGGGCCCCATGCCGGCTTCTGGCACCTGCTCGCCGAGGTCGAGGCGGTGTTCGGCGTGTGGGCGTTCGCCCTGATCGTGGCGATGGCGGCGTTGTCCGGGCCTGCTTCGGCCATTGGCTACATGGACACGCGCAACTTCACCGAGCCGCTGTTCGTGTTCACCATCATGGTGGTGGCGGCCAGCCGGCCGGTCCTGGAACTGGTTGGGTTGCTGGTGCGCGCGACGGCGCGCGCCTTGCCCCTGCCGCGCGAATTGGCGACATTCTTCGTGGTGATGTCGCTGGTGCCGCTGGGCGGCTCGTTCATCACCGAGCCGGCGGCCATGACACTGGCGGCGATCCTGCTGCGCGATGCCTATTTCCGCAGCAGCGGCCGCGCCGGCTTCAAGTACCTGACCCTCGGCGTGCTGTTCGTCAACGTCTCGATTGGCGGCGTGCTGAGCTCGTACGCCGCGCCGCCGGTATTGATGGTGGCCTCCACCTTCGGCTGGGATTCGACCTTCATGGTGCAGCATTTCGGTTGGCGCGCCGCGATCGCGGTATGCCTGAACGCGGCCCTGCTGACCTTCGTGTGCCGCAAGGCGCTGCTGGAGCGTTCCGTCGGCACCGGCGGCGGCGTGGACGCGCCCGAGGGCAAGGACAAGCGCCCGCCGGTGCCCGCATGGGTGATGCTGGTCCACTTGGTGTTTCTGGTGGCGGTGGTGCTGACCGCGCATCATCCGGCGATCTTCCTGGGCCTGCTGATGATGTTCATCGGCTTCGCCGAGGCCTACAAGCGCCATCAGAACCGCCTGCTGATCAAAGAGGGGCTGATGGTCGGGTTCTTCCTGGCGGGCCTGGTGGTGCTGGGCGGCCTGCAGAAATGGTGGCTGCAGGACCTGTTGGGCGGGCTCGAGCCGTTCGTGCTGTTCTGGGGCGCGACCGCCCTGACGGCGATTACCGACAACGCCGCGCTGACCTACCTCGGTTCGCTGGTGGAGGGGACCAGCGAGGCCTGGCGCTACATGCTGGTGGCCGGCGCGGTAACGGGGGGCGGCTTGACGGTGATCGCCAACGCGCCCAATCCGGCGGGCTTCGCCATCCTGAAAAACCACTTTCCGGACGGCAGCATTTCGTCCGGACGGCTGTTTTTGTCCGCTCTGGCACCGACCTTGGTTGCCGCCCTGATGTTCCTGCTACCCCTCTGACGGGAGGGGGGCGCATGCGCCCGGCGGGCCGCTTGGGCTGCCCGCCTTGGGGGTGTCGCCGGCTCTTCACGAAAAACCGCTAAAATTCAAGACTTTCCCGTATTTTTCCGGCCCTGCCCGCCCGTCATCCGGACCGGAGCCAGTCCCGGCCCCGGGACCTTCCCTTGGAGGGTCCCTCGCGCCCCTGGCTTTGCGCTACGTCCGGCCGACGGTCATTGATACCTCGGGCCCGCGCCTGGGAGCCCTCGATGCCCATCTACGCATACAAGTGCAGCGCCTGCGGCCATGCCAAAGACGTCCTGCAGAAGATTTCCGACGCGCCGCTTTCGGTTTGCCCCGAATGCGGCCAGAACACGTTTTCCAAGCAAGTGACCGCGGCTGGCTTCCAGCTCAAGGGCTCGGGCTGGTACGTCACCGATTTTCGTGGCAACGGCGGTGGCGGCCAGCCGGCCGCTGGCGCCGGCGCCGCGTCGACCCCTGCTGCAGGCGCCGCGCCGGCCGCCAGCGCGGCGGCCGCGCCTGCGCCCGCGCCCGCCGCGGGATCGCCCGCCGCGGGATCGACCGCTTCCTGAGTACACGCCCGATGCGTATGCGCGTCATCAAGAAGTACTTCATCACCGGCCTGTTGATCTGGGTTCCCCTGGTCATCACGGTGTGGGTGCTGGGGCTGCTGGTCGCGACCCTAGAAGGGTTCGTGCCTGGCTTTCTGTCGTCCGAGTCGCTGTTCGGCGTCGACATTCCCGGCTTCCGCGTCGTCCTGGTCATCGTGGTGGTGCTGTTGACGGGCATATTCGCGGCCAACCTGATCGGCCGTACCATGGTGGACCAGTGGGAAAACCTGCTGGGCCGCATCCCGTTGGTGCGTTCGATCTACAACTCGGTCAAGCAGGTCAGCGACACGGTGCTGGCACCCAACGGCCAGGCGTTTCGCCGCGCGGTGCTGCTGCAGTATCCGCGCGCTGGCAGCTGGACCATCGCGTTCGTCACCGGCACGCCCAGCGGTGAAGTGGCCGACCGGCTGCCCGGCGACCACATCAGCGTGTATGTGCCAACCACGCCGAATCCCACGTCCGGCTTTTTCCTGATGGTGCCCCGTGCCGACACGGTGGACCTGCAGATGAGCGTGGACGCGGCCCTGAAGTACATCGTTTCCATGGGCGTCGTCGCCCCGGCCCCGGCCTCTGCGCCAGGGGGTCGGTCGGCGCCGCTCCCTCCGGCCTCGGACGCGCCGCGCGCGCCCGGCGTCGACCTGTAACCTTTTACGCTACTACCAAGCACACAACGGAGTTATCCCGATGCGTACCTGCTACACCGGCCAGGTTTGCCGCGACCATCTCGGCCAGACCGTCACCCTGTATGGCTGGGTGAACCGCCGCCGCGACCACGGCGGGGTCATCTTCATCGACTTGCGCGACCGCGCGGGCCTGGCGCAGATCGTGTTCGATCCGGATAACGCCGCCTTCGCCACCGCCGAGCGCCTGCGCAACGAATTCTGCATCCGCGTCACCGGCCTGGTGCGCGAGCGTCCGGCGGGCACGGCCAACACCGAGCTGGCCTCGGGCGAAGTCGAAGTGCTGTGCAAGGAAGTCGAGATCCTGAACGCATCGGTCACGCCGCCGTTCCAGCTGGACGACGACAATCTATCGGAAACCACCCGCCTGACGCACCGCGTGCTGGACCTGCGCCGTCCGCAGATGCAGCGCAACCTGATGCTGCGCTACCGCGTGTCCATCGAAGTGCGCAAGTTCCTGGACCAATTGGGCTTCATCGACATCGAAACCCCGATGCTGACCAAGAGCACGCCGGAAGGGGCGCGCGACTATCTGGTGCCCTCGCGTGTGAACGCCGGCCACTTCTTCGCGCTGCCGCAATCGCCGCAGCTGTTCAAGCAGATGCTGATGGTGTCCGGTTTCGACCGCTACTACCAGATCACCAAGTGCTTCCGCGACGAAGACCTGCGCGCCGATCGCCAACCCGAATTCACCCAGATCGACTGCGAAACCTCGTTCCTGGACGAGTTCGAGATCCGTGAAATCTTCGAGAACATGATCCGCCACGTGTTCAAGGTGGTGCAGGACGTCGACCTGCCGACGCCGTTCCCGATCATGACCTGGACGGAAGCCATGCGCCGCTATGGGTCGGACAAGCCGGACCTGCGCGTGAACCTGGAATTCACCGACATGACCGACGTCATGCGCGATGTGGACTTCAAGGTGTTCGCCGCCGCCGCCACGGCGCCTGGCAGCCGCGTGGTCGCGCTGCGCGTGCCCGGCGGCGCCGAGCTGTCGCGCAGCGAGATCGACGCCTACACCCAGTTCGTCGGCATCTACGGCGCCAAGGGTCTGGCCTACATCAAGGTCAACGAAGTGGCCAAGGGCCGCGACGGCCTGCAATCGCCCATCGTCAAGAACCTGCATGACGCCGCCCTGGCCGAACTGGTCAAGCGCACCGGCGCGCAGGACGGCGACATCATCTTCTTCGGCGCCGACCGCGAGAAGATCGTCAACGACGCCATCGGCGCGCTGCGTGTAAAGATCGGCCACAGCGAGTTCGGCAAGAAGGCCGGCCTGTCCTCTTCCGGCTGGATGCCGCTGTGGGTGGTGGACTTCCCGATGTTCGAATACGACGAGGAAGATGGCCGCTACACCGCTGCCCACCACCCCTTCACCAGCCCGAAGGATGGCCACGAGGACTTCCTGGAATCCGATCCCAGCAAGGCGTTCGCCAAGGCCTATGACATGGTGCTCAACGGTTGGGAAATCGGCGGCGGCTCGGTTCGTATCCACCGCGAGGAAGTGCAGAGCAAGGTGTTCCGCGCGCTCAAGATCGGCGCCGAGGAAGCCCGCGAGAAGTTCGGCTTCCTGCTCGATGCGCTGCAATACGGCGCGCCGCCGCATGGCGGCATCGCCTTCGGCCTGGACCGCATCGTCACGATGATGACCGGCGCTGAATCGATCCGCGACGTGATCGCCTTCCCGAAGACCCAGCGCGCTCAGTGTCTGCTGACGCAAGCGCCGTCCGAGGTCGACGAGAAGCAACTGCGCGAACTGCACATCCGCCTGCGCAACACCGAAGTGAAGTAAACCCATCTCCGGGCGCCTGCGGCGCTCCCCCCTCAAGGGGGGCGCCGCGCGGGACCGGCAAAGCCGGATCCCGGTGGCCCGGCTTGGAGCGGTGTCTCGGGCTCGTGGCCTGGATTTCTGCTTCGCCGCTGGCTTTGTGAGGCCATTTCCGGATGTGTCGCGCTGGCATGAGCTGGCCTGGCCGATACCGTTTCAGGGTGTCTCCGAGGTGGGTAGGTTGCACGGAATTGGAGTAATCTGAAAAACGCCGCCTGCGTTGGCGGTGCTTGCCGCAATTCCGCTTTTGCGAACCACGGCCGGCGGTCTCACTGTCTTGAGAAGGCGCCATCTCCTCCATGTCGCTCATTCGTGTCGTCAGCTACAACATCCACAAGGGCCGCTCGGCACTAGGCCGCCGCGACTCCCTGAACGAACTGCGCCTGGGCCTGTACGGGCTGCGCCCCGACCTGGTCTTCCTGCAGGAAGTACAGGGCCGCAACGAGCAGAAATCGCTGCTCGATGCCCAGCACGAATCGCTGGCCGCCGCGCTCAAGCTGGACGTGGCCTATGGCCGCAACGCCATCCGCCACGAGACCGACCACGGCAACGCCCTGCTGTCGCGCTTTCCCATCCTCGAACACGAGAACCAGGACATCTCCGACCACCGCCTCGAACAGCGCGGGCTGCTGCACGCGCGCATTGAGCTCGATGGCCGCGCCGTGCATTGCTTCGTGGTGCACCTGGGCCTGTTCGCCGGCAGCCGCAGCCGCCAGATCCTGGCGCTGACCGAGCGCATCCGGCGCATGGTGCCGGACGGCGAGCCGATCCTGATCGCAGGCGATTTCAACGATTGGGGCGACCGGCTTGCGCCGCTGTTCGTGCAGCAGCTCGGCCTGTACGAAGTGTTCTCGCACGCGCCGCGCAGCCATGGCGGCGAATTGCCGCGCCTGCGCGATTCGGTCAAGCGCCTGAGCAACGCCTTGCGCGGCCTGCCCAGCAGCGGCGTGTCGGTGCTCGAACGCACCAACCAGCTGGGCATGGACGGCAGCTCGCGCCTGTTGCTGCCGCCGCCGCGCACCTTCCCCGCCGTCTTCCCCTGGTTCCGCCTGGACCGCATTTACCAGCGCGGCTTCGCCGTGCGCAGTGCGCGCGTGCTGCGCGGCCGCGAGTGGGCGCGGCTGTCCGATCATTCCCCCTTGCTGGCCGAGCTGGAACTTCCGTGAAGGCTGAGCAGGTCAGGCTGGAGTGGACCGACGGCAACGATATCCGGCTGCTGCAGAACGGCACCGACTTTTTCCCGGCGCTGTGCCAGGCGATCGACGCGGCGCAGTCCAGCGTGCATCTGGAAACCTACATCTTCATGTTGGATCGCACCGGCTTGAAGGTGCTGGATTGCCTGATGGCGGCGGCCGTCCGTGGCGTCAAAGTCCGCGTGGTGCTAGACGGCTTCGGCGCGGCCGAGAGCGCGGATAGCTTGCGCGAACGGCTGATCGCCGCGGGGGCGCAGTGCCGTGTGTTCCGTCCGGAGCCGCGCTGGTTCGCCCGGTTCATTCCGTCGCGCAGCCGCCTGCGGCGCCTGCACCGCAAGGTCACCATCGTCGATGGCAACGTCGCCTTCATCGGCGGCATCAACATCATCGACGACTACGATGACCTCGATCCCACCGATGGCATTTCGGCGCCGCGCTTCGATTTCGCGGTGCAGGTGCGCGGCCCGCTGGTGACCGAGGCGGCCTACGCCCAGGACCTGCTCTGGGTGCGCCTGAACTGGGCGCGCCTGCGGCGCCATCCGCGCGACTGGAGCCGCATGCGGCTGACCAAGCCCAGCCACGCGCCCGTGGCGCCCTGTGGCAACTTGCGCGCCGCGCTGGTGCTGCGCGACAACCTGCGTTTTCGCCAGACCTTCGAGCGCGCCTATCTCTACGGCATCAGCCAGGCGCGGCGCGACATCCTCATCGCCAACGCCTATTTCTTCCCCGGACGCCAGTTCCGACGCGCCCTGGCCAAGGCCGCCGCGCGCGGCGTGCGGGTGCGGCTGCTGCTGCAGGGCAAGGTCGAATACCGCATGCAGTACCACGCCACGCGCTCGCTCTACGACCAGCTGCTGCGTGACGGCATCGAGATCTACGAATACATGCCGAGCTACCTGCATGCCAAAGTGGCGGTGATCGACAATGTGGCCACGGTCGGTTCGTCCAACCTGGATCCCTTCAGCCTGCTGCTGGCGCGCGAGGCCAACGTGGTGATCGATGACCAGCCGTTCGCCTGGGACCTGCAGGAGCGGCTGGAGGCGGCCATCCAGCAAGGCGGGCGTTTCATCCGGCCGCTGGAGTATCAGCGGCGCGGGTGGGTGCGGCGGTGGGTGGATGCGGTGTCGTATACGTTGCTGCGGATCGGGGTGGCGTTGACGGGGACGTCGGATAAGTATTGAAGCGGCGGCCACGGCGGTAAACTGCTGGGCTGGAAGGCAGCGCCTTCATTCGGGCACTAGGCAATGAGCATTCTCGTCACCGGCGGCGCCGGATTCATCGGTTCCAACTTTGTGCTGGATTGGCTGGCGCAGGGGGGGGAGCCCGTGATCAATCTGGACAAGCTGACCTATGCCGGCAACCGGCACAGTCTGGATGGGTTGAAAGACGACGCGCGCCATGCATTCGTGGTGGGCGATGTCGGCGACATCGCGTTGGTGACACGCCTGCTGCGAACGCACCAGCCCCGCGCGATCCTGCATTTCGCGGCGGAGTCACATGTGGATCGTTCCATTGCCGGATCCGGGGACTTCATCCAGAGCAACATCTGCGGCACCCATGGTCTGCTGGAGGCGGCGCGCGCGTATTGGGCGGGCCTGGCCGGTCCGGCGCGCGACGACTTTCGCTTCCTGCATGTTTCTACCGACGAGGTCTACGGCTCGTTGTCGCCCGATGCCCCTGCCTTCACCGAATCCAGTCCCTTTCAGCCTAACAACCCTTATTCCGCCAGCAAGGCGGCCAGCGATCATCTGGTGCGGGCCTGCGGCAAGACCCACGGCCTGCCGGTGCTGACGACGCATTGTTCCAACAATTTCGGGCCGCGGCAGTTTCCGGAAAAATTGATCCCCCTGGTGCTACGCAATGCGTTGGCTGGCAAACCTCTGCCGGTATATGGCGATGGCCTGCATGTGCGCGACTGGCTCTATGTGGCGGATCATTGTCGTGGACTATGCCAGGTGCTGGCGCAGGGACGCCCGGGCGAGACCTACAACCTGGGGGGGGGCAACGAGCGCACCAACCTCGAGGTGGTGCTGGCGGTCTGTGCGTTGCTGGACCAGGTGCGTCCGCGTGCCGATGGCGCGTCGTACAAGGTGCAGATCACGAGAGTGGCGGACCGCGCCGGGCACGACCGCCGCTACGCTATCGATACCTCGCGCGTCCAGCGCGAACTGGGCTGGCGGCCCGTCGAAACGTTCCAATCAGGGCTCGAGAAAACCCTGCATTGGTATCTGGACAATCCCCAATGGGTGGCCGAGATCGAGGCACGGGCCCATCGGTGCGGAGGTTTGCTGCCATGAAGGCATCAGCGCCGCGCAAAGGCATCATCCTCGCCGGCGGCTCCGGAACGCGGCTGCATCCGGCGACGCTGGCCATCAGCAAGCAGCTGATGCCGGTGTACGACAAGCCGATGATTTACTACCCGCTCAGCACCTTGATGCTGGCGGGCATACGCGACATCCTGGTGATCGCCACGCCGGACGATGCGCCGCGCTTTGCCTATTTGCTGGGAGACGGCAGCCGTTGGGGCCTGAACCTGCGCTATGCGGTGCAGCCGTCGCCGGACGGCTTGGCGCAGGCCTTCCTGATCGGCGCCGATTTCATCGGCGGCGCGCCTTGCGCCCTGGTGCTGGGTGATAACCTCTTCTATGGCCATGATCTGCCGCAATTGCTGGCGCAGGCCGACGCGCGCCGGCAAGGCGCCACCGTGTTCGCCTATCATGTGCAGGACCCGCAGCGCTATGGCGTGGTGCATTTCGACGGCCGCGGCCAGGCATTGCGCATCGAAGAGAAGCCGGCGGTGCCACAGTCCAGCTATGCCGTGACCGGCCTCTACTTCTACGACAACCAGGTGGTGGAGCTGGCGCGCGGCATTCGGCCATCGGCTCGCAACGAGCTGGAAATCACCGACCTGAACCAGGCGTATCTCGATCAGGGCCGGCTGCATGTCGAGATCATGGGACGGGGTCACGCCTGGCTCGATACCGGCACCCATGACAGCCTGCTCGAGGCCAGTCAGTTCATCGCCACGCTGGAACGCCGACAGGGCCTGAAAGTGGCCTGTCCCGAAGAGATCGCCTTCCGCAAGCAATGGATCGATGCCGCGCAACTGGAAGCGCTGGCCCGCCCGCTGCAGAAAAGCGGCTATGGCGATTATTTGATGAGCTTGCTCAAGCGGCTGCCGTTCTGATGATCATCACTCCCCTGGCCCTGCCTGACGTCCTGCTGATCCAACCCGAGGTGCACCGGGACGCGCGCGGCTGCTTCTTCGAGACCTATCGGCAAGCGGAGCTGGATGCCGCGGTGGGACGGCAATTGCGTTTCGTGCAGGACAACCAATCGGAGTCGCACCGCCACGTGTTGCGTGGCTTGCACTATCAGACTGTGGATCCCCAGGGCAAGTTGTTGCGCGTGACCGAGGGAGAGATCTACGACGTCGCGGTAGATGTGCGCCAGGGCTCGCCGACGTTCGGACAATGGGTCGCCCAGCGCCTGTCCGGCGACAACCGGCTGCAACTCTGGATTCCGGAAGGCTTCGCGCATGGCTTTCTGGCGCTGTCCGAGCGTGCCGTGGTGTCGTACAAGGCGACGGCGTACTACCAGCCGGCGCACCAGCAATGCCTTCTGTGGAACGACCCCGACCTGGGAGTGGCCTGGCCCCTGGCTGCCGCCGCTCCGCTGTTGTCGGCCAACGACCAGCGGGGTTTGCCCCTGGCGCGAACAGCCGGCGTCCGGATCGCCTAGGTTACGGTCCGGAAAGATCCGGCGCGCTGGCGGTCATCGGCCCTGGCCGGCCATGGCGCGGGCCTTGCCGCCAACCAGGCCGAGCGCCAGCGCCGTGCCCACCAGGATGATGCCGGCGCCAACCAGGATGGACGCGGTGATGGCCTCGTCCAGGAACCAGGCACCCCAGACCACGCCGAACACCGGCACCAGGAAGGTAACGCTGACCGCGCCGGTCGGCCCGACATTGGCGATCAGCCGGAAGAAGATGATGTACGCCGCCCCGGTGCAGACAACGGCCAGCAGGACGGTGGCGCCCCAGGCCCCGGCCGATATCGGCGCTTCGGGCCAGGTCGCCAACGCCAGCGGCAGCAGCACCAGGGAAGCGGCAAGCATGCTGCCGGTGGCGTTGGACAGAGCGTCCACGCCCGTCAGGAAACGCTTGGTCCAGTTGGCTGCAATGCCGTAGAAAATCGGGGCCGACACCGCCGCCAGCACGGCGGGGCCGGTGCCGCCAGCCTGGAAATCGAGCTTGTCCCAGACCAGCACGACGATGCCCAGCAGGCCGATCGCCAGGCCCAGTGAGCGCGACCAGGGCAGCCGATCCTTCAGCCACAGCCAGCCGACCACCGCGCCCCACACTGGCGTGACCGCGTTGGCCACGGAAAGAAACCCCGCGCCGAGCGATTGGGCGGCGTAGGCGTACAAGAGGAATGGCAGCGCGGCGTTGAAAACGCCCACCACCAGTATGGCCCTCCAATGTCTGGCGATGATGGGCAGCTTTCCGCGCCACAGGGCGGCCGGCAGCAGAAACAGAGCAGCC
>LXNH01000157.1_pt1 | contig 15795 bp, 13 predicted proteins | sample 809111 | NCBI WGS metagenome assembly LXNH01 (sample SAMN04870528, study PRJNA318959) | seawater metagenome | biome: 00002010; material: water; isolation source: marine seawater | place: Greece: Milos, Mediterranean Sea | collected 2013-05-29 | depth 5-7 m
CTTCTTCGGGGATGGCGGTCATAAGCAGCAGCGTGACTTGTTGCTTGTCCTGCGCCGCGTCAGAGCCGCCTGCGACGATCGGGGCGCGTTCGTCCAGGCGCCGGCGCGTGCTGTTGCCTGCCGCCTGCTCGAACCCGCCGATGAGTGAGGGCCGCCCAGGGCTGAGTTCGACCTGCAGAATGGCGCCTTGCCCGCCGATATTGGCCTGCTGCACAAAAGAGGGGGAGTCGGGTGAGCCGAACTCTACTTTCTGCAGCGCGCCGATCAGCCGCTTGTCGTCGTAGGAGAGCGTGAGTTGCACGCGGCCGTCGTCCTGGGCGTTGGGCACGACGGTCAGGAATGTGCCCACGGTCTTCTCGTCCTGCGTGACGCTCACTGTCGGCCCCGAGGCATCCGAGTAGCTCTGCGTTTGCTGCAGATCCTTGATGTACGGCACGTTCTGGTGCATGGCGAAGGTCGCCGGGCGAAGGTTGGAGGCCAGGAGCGGGATGCTGGTGTGGCGCACAACAGTGCCGACTTCGTTCAAGGCGCTCAGCAGGAATTTCGTGCCGGCGAAGGGACCGCTACCAACTGTCGCGCCCAGGGCGCCGGCGGCTTTGGTGGAGTCCAGCAGCGCGCCCGGAGCGTCTCCTGCGGCCGCGTTCGCACGCCCAAGACTGTTGTAAATCAGGTGCCAGTCCACCGCAGCCTGGCTGGTGTGGTCCAGCTGCACCGTGATCTCTTCGAAGAGCATGCGTACGCTGCGCGACATGATGCGGTTCTCCGAGTCGAGAAACCGGCCCACTGCATCAAGCGCATCCTTGGTGTCGGTGACCACAATGCTGTTTGCTGCACCGTTTGCCGCCTTGACCACGCCGGCGCGCGTCAGATACTGGCTGACCTTGGTGATGACCGCTTGTGCAGGCAGGGTTTGGCTAGCTGTCGTGTACTTGGATCGGTTCTGCGAGGCGAACTGACCATTCGCGCGTTGTGAACCCCCTTGACCCGTCAGGCCCAGTTCCAGGCTCGTCTCGGGTGTCAGCTCGAGCGCCTTGACATAGAAGGTCCGGGTCTCGGTGCGGTAAAAGCGGATAGCGCCGACCTTTTCGTCATAGCGCCAGTAGAGGCCCAGGTGCAGGGCCATGGCGTCGAGGACGGTTGAAAGTGGCGCTTGGCCGGCCGGTAGCGGCTCCATCTTGATGCGGGCCACCCCTTGGGGCAGCGCCGGGCCCGCGATACGGTCTACGCCGGCCTCGGGCACTAGGGCGGGCACTAGCGTATCGGCGCTGGCGGCCGCGCCCGAACTAGTGGCCACCTGGACGGCCATCTGTTCATTGCCAAGGCGCGGCAGGAAATACTCGCGCGGCAGGAGGGCGTCCGGGGCAACCTGGGTGAGGATGCCGGTGGCCAACTGGATGCGCTGGGCCAGCGTGGTGAGGTCGGCGGCGCCGCTCTCAAAGAGCAGGGTGGTATTCACGTTGGCGCGCAGAGCCAGCGGCAGGGTAACGTCGCGGGCGAGTGGCTGCGGTCGTCCTGCGACCCAGGGCAGATCGACTACTTGGCCACGGGCGCGAGCCGGATCGCGGACTTGGTCTTTGAAGGCGTGAAGCGCAAGATCGCTGCGCTCGCGTTGGGTGGTGGCGCGATCGTGAAGGCGGTCGGTGGCCTGCAGTGTCGAGCAGCCGGCCAGCGCGGCAAAGGCCAGCAGCGCGGCCAGGAAACGGAGACGGGGCATGGGGAAGGTCCTGGTGGAGCGCGGTCAGGGCGAGGGCGTAGCCGCCGCAGCGCGGTTGCAACTGCGCGTGAAGGGGATGATGCGCAGCACGTGGTTGGCGTAGAAGCAGGGCCGCACGGGCGACTCGGTCATGGCGATCGCCTCGGAGAGGGCGCGGGTCGCGTCTTCGAACGAGTCGGCTTCGAACTGGGCCGGGGCTTGGATGGGCAGGTCGAAGTTCAGCTCCCACTGATCCGGGCCGAACGTCCAGCCCGCCTTGGCGGCCCAGCGCACGAGCGCCTGGCGCACCGTGCCGTCTTCGGGTTGGATCTGCCAGACGGGCTTGGGGATGAAGGGTTCGGGCGCGGGCGCGGCTTCAGGCATCGCCACCGCCGTTGGCGCTTCGGGCGGGGGGGAGGGATCAGTCTGCGGGGCGCGGTCGGCCGTGGCCGGCAGCGTAGGAAGTGCATCCGCCGTAGTGAGTGTGGTGCTCGCAATTCGGATAGGTTCAATGGAGGGCGGCGTGGCCTCGGGCTCCGGAGCCGGCGAAGCCGAAGAGGCGGCGACGGCGGGTGGCTCCGGTGGTGCAGCAGGAATCGGAATGGGGGCCACGGCGACCGGGGCAGTGGTCTGCGCTGGGTCGGTCGCCGTGGTTGCCGTTGCCGTCGCCGTCGCTGTGGCAGCCGGCAGATCTGTCTTGCGTGGATCGCCGTGGTTGATGGCGACACGGGGGGCATCGTCGGGTGTGGGCGCGGCGGGCGGCACGAAGCCGCAGGCCGGAAGAACGCAGGCGACCGAGACGACGGCCGCCAGAAGACGGGCATGCATGGGATGAACTCCGATGGGTGGGGCGTGGCTCCCGCGTCGATGACGGGATGGAGCAGCCAGGTGAATAGCGCGGGCGGGTGTCTTAGTCGAGCAGGCCGAAGAAGAGCCGCGTCTCGAAGGCTTCAGCGCTCAAGTGGCGCGTGAGGTGGACCAAGGCTCCATTTGCTGGCGTTCGAGCTCGTGATGAACGGCCCGTACGTCGGCCGGAGATGCAAGCCGGCGCAACAGCAGGAGGGTTTCTAGATGGATGGGGTGCATGCCGTGGGCCTCATCGGGCGGCGACCCCGCGTCGAGCAGGCTCAGGCGCAATTGGGCTACTTGGTCTGAGACACTGTCCTCGGCTTCAAGGCGAAACCGCAGGTATTGCGACAGGCGCATGCCGACTTGCGCGGCGGAGACCTCGTAGCGTCGGTGGGCGTCGGCGGACAGCCGAAAGCTGACCGGGCGTTCAAGCAGGGGTTTCACGCAGGCGCCCCTCCTCAATGAAGATGCTCCCGATCGATTCGGCGAACGCGCGGTAAAAGGTATCGCGCCTGATGTTGCGCTCGAACGCGGAGTCGTGGCGGCCGGCGCAATGCTGCCGGAACTGCTGGTCGCGGAATGAGGCCGGTGGCATATGCGAATCGGACTGAAACCATTGCCGAGCAGCGTGCCAACCGGCGCGAGCAGTGGACGGGTATTCGAACGGCGCCGCACAGCAGTGCGCGAACCTATGCACAGAAGAGTGAGCCATTTTCAAAGGGGCGTAGAGGTAATGGGATTTCCCGCCTTGCAGCCGGCACCCTCGAGGCGCGAGCGAACGCCCCGTCGGGCAACGTTGCGCGGTCGGGACTTCTGTTTGAAGGAGGGAGGCGGGGTGTTAAGGGCGGGGAGGCCCAGCGCGCCAGGCCGGCAGGGGGAGAGCCAGCCTGCTGCAGAAGAGTGGAACTAGTTTATTTACAGTATCTTACGGGCAGCCCAGGCTGACAAAGCCGACTTTGGGGGAAGACATGGAATACCTCGGTGGGCGCGAGCCGGCGCCAATGATCAAATACTGCGCAATTTTAGCGCGGCAGGGCGGGGGGCCGTTATTTTAGCGGGTCGCGGGGGCAAACCGCCGGACGTTGTGTGTCCCCAATACTTCCCGTGCCGTCCGGCGTGCCGTCCGGCGTGCCGTCCGGCGCGCAGGCCGTGCGCTCAGGGGCCGCTGCGGCGGTACAGCGCCAGGGTGCCGGCCAGTCCGATCATGACCGAACCGCAGGCCCGGTTCAGCCAGCGCAGGCCCGAGCCGCGAAAGGCTCGCACCAGTTGCGCCCCCAGGGTGGCGTAGGCCAGCATGGTGGCGATGTTCATCAGCGCCAGCACGGCGGCCGCGGTGGCGTATTGCGGCAGCAGGGGCGCCTGGGTGTTGATGAACTGGGGCAGGAAGGCGGACATGAACAGCAGCAATTTCGGGTTGGTCAGCGCCACCACGAAGCTGCGCAGGCACAGCTTGAGGCCCTTCGGCCGGGCGGCGCCGGGGTCGGCGGCCGGTAGCACCAGCGCGGCGTTCGAGCGCAGCATCTTCCAGCCCAGGTAGGCCAGATAGGCGGCGCCCGCCCACTTGATGACATGGAAGGCCACCTCGGAAGCGGCCAGCACCACGCCCAGGCCGGAGGCCACCGCGCCCACCAGGATGAAGTCGGCCAGCACCGCGCCGCCCATGCCCCAGCAGGCGGCGCGCACGCCATGGCGCGAGCCATTGCTCATGGCGAGCAGCACGGTGGGGCCGGGCGTCACGATGGCGACGGCCGAGGCCAGGATGAACAACAGCAGCGTAGTGGTGGACATGGCGGGCTCCGTGGCAAGCGGCCAGTGTGACGCGCCCGGTCCGGTTCGTCCAGCGTCGGACGCGGGTGGCGCCAGGGCCGGCGGGCCGCGCCGGGCTACCATAGCGGTCTTATCCTCTTATTTGCTGCCATGTCCACGCGTTCCGACCCCCCTCATCTGGCCCCGCCGCTGTCCGCCATCCTGCTTTCCAGCGCGCAGGTGGTGCAGGACGTCCTGGACGGCCGCTCGCTGACCGAGGCGCTGGCCGACGTCGACGGCGGGCTGCGTCCCGCCACGCAGGCCGTATCGTTTCACGCCATGCGCTACCTGGGTTGGGCCGATGCCGTCGGGCGCGAGCTGGTGCAGCGTTATCCGAATGTGCTGTTCGAATCGCTGCTGCTGGTGTCGCTGACTCTGCTCAAGGCCGAGGGCGAGGCCGCCGCGGCGTTGCCGGGCATGCCGGTATACGCCCCGCACACAGTGGTGGACCAGGCCGTCACGGCGACGGCCAAGCACCGCAGCCTGGCGGCGTTCAAGGGGCTGCTCAATGCCTGCCTGCGCCGCTTTCTGCGCGAGCGGACGGCCCTTGACGCCGCGGTGGCCGACAGCCCCGAGGCCGAATGGAACCACCCCGGCTGGTGGGTCAAGCTCTTGCGCGTGGCCTATCCGCAGCAATGGCAGGACGTCCTGCGGGCGGCCAATTTGCCGGCGCCGCTGACGCTGCGCGTCAATCGCCGCCGCGCCAGCCGCGAGCAGGTGCTGGCGGCGTTCCAGGACGCCGGCCTGGCGGCCGAAGCGGTGGGCGCGGCCGGCCTGGTGCTGGCCACGCCGCGTCCGGTGACCCAGTTGCCGGGCTTTGCCGAGGGCTGGTGGTCGGTGCAGGACGCCGGCGCCCAGTTGGCCGCCGAGCTGCTGGCGCCCCAGGACGGCATGCGGGTGCTGGACGCCTGCGCCGCGCCCGGCGGCAAGACCGCCCACCTGCTGGAATTGGCCGACATCGACCTGCTGGCGCTGGATGCCGACGCCGACCGCCTGGCCCGCGTCGGCCAGAACCTGGACCGGCTCGGCCTGGCCGGCGAGCGGGTGCGCCTGCGCGCCGCCGACGCCGCCGACCTGGACGCCTGGTGGGACGGCCAACCGTTCGACGCGGTGCTGGCGGACGTGCCGTGCACCGCCTCGGGCATCGTGCGGCGCCACCCCGACATCCGCTGGCTGCGCCGCGAGAACGACCTGCGCCGCACCGCGACGGTGCAGGCCCGCATCCTGGATGCGCTCTGGCGCACCGTGGCGCCGGGCGGCCGCCTGCTGTATGTCACCTGCTCGGTATTCCCGATCGAAGGCACGCGCCAGGCGCTTGAGTTCCTGCAGCGCCATCCCGACGCCACGCGGCTGGAAGCGCCGGGCCAACTGCTGCCAGTTGCGGTCGATGCAACACCCGCGGCACAGCACGACGGCTTTTTCTACGCCTTGTTTGCCAAGCAGTCCTGAATCGCCAAGAATAGGGGCAAGACAGGGTTTCGGTGTCGTATGTCCATCATTTCACGCTTATTTCTGGGGTTATTGTTCGCATCCGCCGCGCTGTCTTTGGCGCCGGCCGGTCAGGCACACGGGTCCGAACCGAAGGTGGTGCGTGTCGAACCCGTCGTGCGTGGCGACAAGCTTGAAATCGACGCCGACATCGAATTCGAACTGAATCAGCAATTGCGCGATGCCGCCCAACGCGGCGTGCCGCTGTATTTCACCGCCGACCTGACCATCACGCGCGAACGCTGGTGGTGGTTCGACAAGTCGCTGGTGGACACTTCCCGCACCTGGCGGGTGATCTACAACGCGCTGACCCGCCAGTGGCGCGCCGGCGTCGGCGAGTTGACGTTCCCGGTGGCGTCACTGGACGACGCCATGAGCGTCATCCGCCATGTCCGCAACTGGCAGGTGGCGGATGCCGATGATTTCGACGAGGGCGTGGTGTATGGCGGCCAGTTCCGGCTGCGGCTGGATACGTCGTTGCTGCCGCGCCCATTCCAGGTCAACGCCCTGAACAGCAGCTCGTGGATCCAGGGCACTCCCTGGACCGATTTCTCGTTCACGCTGGGTGACAAGGAGAAAGACCCCTCATGAGGCTGTTGCTTCGGCTGGCCTTGATGGTTGGCGCCGTGAGCGGCCTGGCGTTGCTGGGCTTGCTGGCGTGGTCCACCGGCAATGCCTCGCGCTTTGCGCGCTACTACGACATATTGCTGATTCTTAACGGCATCTTCGCCCTGGCGCTTTTCGTCTGGGTGGTGGCGCTGACGGTGCGGCTGGCGCGGCAGATCCGCCGCCGGCAATTCGGCGCCCGGCTCACCGCCAGGTTTTCGCTGGCGTTCGCCCTGATCGGCGTGGTGCCTGGCGCCTTGATCTACATCGTCTCGGTGCAGTTCATGTCGCGCTCGATCGAATCCTGGTTCAACGTGCGGGTCGACAGCGCGCTGGAGGCCGGCCTGAACCTGGGCCGGGCCGCGCTCGATTCGCAACTGGCCGACCTGGACGCGCGGGCGCGCTCGATGGCCGCGGAGCTGAACCGCAACTCCGATACCGGCGTAACGCTGGCGCTGACCCGCCTGCGCGAGGCCAACGGCGTGCAGGAAGCCATGGTCTTCACCGGCAGCGGCCGCATGGTGGCGTTTTCCACCAGCCAGTACGGCCAGTTGCTGCCGGCCATGCCGCCGTCCACCGTGATGAACCAGCTGCGGCTGTCGCGCGGCTACTCGGCGGCCGAGGCCGACGATCCGGTCAAGCCCGGGATGGACGGCGGGTTGCATCTGCGCGTGGTGATCCCGCTGACCGGCCCGGACCGCTATGACAACCTGCTGGGCGCGGCTTCCGAGCCGCGCTGGCTGCAACTGCTGCAGCCGGTGCCGGAGCAGATCGCGCACAACGCCAACCTGGTGCAGCAGGGCTTTCGCGACTACCAGGAGCTGGCGCTGTCGCGGCTGGGCCTGCGCAAGCTCTATGGCATCACGCTGACGCTGGCGCTGCTGCTGGCCGCGTTCGGCGCCATCGCCGTGGCGTTGTCGTTGTCCAAGCGGCTGGTGCGGCCGCTGCTCAGCCTGGCCGGCGGCACCCAGGCCGTGGGCGTGGGCGACTACCGGCCGCTGCCCGAGCCGCCGGAGCGCGACGAAGTCGGCCAGCTGACCCGCTCCTTCAATGCCATGACGCGCCAGCTCGACGAGGCCCGCCGCATGGTCGAGAGCAACCGCCAGCAACTCGAACGCTCCAACGTCTATCTGGAGAGCGTGCTGTCGAACCTGTCCTCCGGGGTGCTGGTGTTTGACGAGGCGTTCCGCGTCACCACCGTCAACCAGGGCGCGCAGACCATCCTGCAGGCCGACCTGCGCTCGGTGATCGGGCGGCCGCTGGAGACCGTGGACGGCATGCTCGAATTCGCCAACATCGTGCGGCAGGCGTTTTCCACCCACGCGGCGGTGGGCTCCGAGCGCCAGCACTGGCAGCAGCAGTTCGAGATCGCGCCCAAGCAGGGCGACACGCCCAACGGACCGCAGGCGCTCACGCTGCTGGCGCGCGGCACCCACCTGCGGGTGGACGGCCGCGGCAACGGCTACCTGGTGGTGTTCGACGACATCACCGAAGTCATTTCGGCCAACCGCACGGTAGCCTGGGGCGAGGTGGCGCGCCGCCTGGCCCATGAAATCAAGAACCCGCTGACGCCGATCCAGCTGTCCGCCGAGCGCCTGGCGATGAAGCTGGAAGGCAAGCTGCCGCCGGCCGAGGCGCAGATCGTCGAGCGTTCCACCAACACCATCGTCAACCAGGTGGCCTCGCTCAAGCAGATGGTGGACGATTTCCGCGAATACGCCCGCACGCCGCCCGCGGTGATGCAGCGCATCGACTTCAACGCGCTGGTGGCCGACGTGCTGTCGCTGTATGGGTGGGAGCCGGATGGCGGCACCTCGGTGCGATCGGCGCCCGGCCAGGCGCTGAACCTGGACGTCAATCTGGGCGCGGGGCTGCCGGCCATCGAAGGCGACCCGACCCAGTTGCGGCAGGTGATCCACAACCTGTTGTCCAATGCCCGCGATGCGATCGCCGAGCAGGGCGGCAAGGGCCGGGTCAGTGTCACGACCCAGCTGATGCGCAGCGAGCAGCCCGACCGCGCCGACCAGCAGGCCCTGCGTTTCACGGTTGCCGATACGGGCCCGGGCTTCCCGCCGCAGGTCATGCAGCGCGCCTTCGAGCCCTACGTCACCACCAAGTCCCACGGGACTGGGTTAGGATTGGCAATCGTGCGCAAGATAGTGGAAGAGCACGGCGGTCGGATCGACCTTGCCAATCGCAAGGAAGGAGGCGCGCGGATTTCCATCTTGTTGACCCGGCTTGCGCCCGGGGCCGATACTATGGACGCGACCGCGCAAGAAAAGGATAATGCGGCTACGCAATAGGTGGATGCTTTATGGCCAGAATTCTGGTGGTTGACGACGAAGTCGGTATTCGCGAGCTTTTGTCGGAAATCCTTTACGACGAAGGACACACGGTCGAATTGGCCGAAAACGCGGCGCAGGCGCGCGCCGCGCGCCTTCGCATGCGTCCCGATCTGGTGCTGCTGGACATCTGGATGCCGGACACGGATGGCGTCAGCCTGCTCAAGGAATGGGGCTCGCAGGGGCTGCTGGACATGCCCGTCATCATGATGAGCGGCCACGCCACCATCGACACGGCGGTCGAGGCCACCCGCATCGGCGCCATGGATTTCCTCGAAAAGCCGATCACGCTGCAACGCCTGCTCAAGACCGTGGCCGCCGGCCTGGCCCGCGGCCGGGTGCCGCATCCGGTGCCCGTGGCGGCGCCGGCGACGGCCAGCGCCGCCGTGGCGCTCGAAGACGAGCTCGACCCGCCGACGCTGTCGGCCGCGCCCGTCAACGAGATCCCCGTCACCGCCAATGGCCAGTTGGGCAGCATCTCGCTGGACCAGCCGCTGCGTGAGGCGCGTGACGAGTTCGAGCGCATCTATTTCGAATATCACCTGGTCCGCGAAAGCCATAGCATGACCCGGGTATCCGAACGCACCGGCCTCGAGCGCACCCATCTCTATCGCAAGCTCAAGCAATTGGGCATCGAGTCCGCGCGCAAGCGAGGCGCATGAAGATCCTGATCATCGGCGCTGGTCGTGTCGGCACCAGCGTGGCTGAAAACCTGGTGTCCGAGCAGAACGACATCACGGTGATCGATTCCGATCCCTCCCAGCTCCAATACCTGCAAGAACACTTCGACCTGCGCGTCGTCCATGGCGACGGTTCGCAGGTGTCGGTGCTGGAAGGCGCCGGCGCGGCCGACACCGACCTGCTGATCGCCTGCGCCGCGTCCGACGCCGCCAACATGGTGGCCTGCAAGATCGCCCGCCAGCTGTTCAACATCCCGCGCCGCATCGCGCGCATCCGCTCGGGCGAGTTCTCCGAATACCCGGAACTGATGAGCGAAGAAGGCTTCTGCATCGACGCCATCATCAGTCCCGAGCGCAGCGTCACCACCTACCTGCAGAGCCTGATCGAATTCCCAGAGGCGCTGCAGGTGGTCGAATTCGCCGAGGGCAGGGTCAGCGTGGTGACCGTGCGGGTGGGGCATGGCAGCCCCATGGCGCACCATCCCGTCGACAAGCTGCGCGAGGTCTGGCCCGACGTCACCGCCCGCGTGATCGACGTGCTGCGTGGCGGCCGGCCGCTGCGGGCCGGGGCCGGCACCGTGCTCGCGCCGGGCGACGAGGCGGTGCTGGTGGTGGACACGCGCCACGCGCGCCGCGCCGTGCGGCAGTTGCGCGAAGCCGAAAAGGCCGTGCGCCGCGTGATGATCGCCGGCGGCGGCAACATCGGCCTGCGGCTGGCGCGCGCGCTGGCCGAGGAAAACTACAGCGTGCGCATCATCGAGCGCGACCTCAAGCGCTGCGAGTACCTGGCCACGCAATTGCCCGACAGCGTGCTGGTGCTGCACGGCAGCGGCACCGACGAGGCCCTGCTGGAACGCGAGAACATCGAAGACATGGACACCTGGCTGGCCCTGACCAGCGACGACGAGGACAACATCATGTCGTCGCTGCTGGCCAAGCGGCTGGGCGCGCGCAAGGTGATCGCGCTGATCAATCGCCAGGCCTATGGCGAACTGATGCAGGGCAGCCATATCGACATCGCGGTGTCGCCGTCGCAGGCCACCATGAGCGAACTGCTGCGCCACGTGCGGCGCGGCGACGTGGCGGCGGTGCACCGGCTGCGCCAGGGCGTGGCCGAGGCCCTGGAGGCCATCGCCCATGGCGATCGCTCCACTTCCAAGGTGGTGGGCCGCAAGGTGGGCGAGATCAGCCTGCCCAAGGGCGCCAGCATCGGCGCGCTGGTGCGCGAGGACGAGATCATCCTGCCGGATGCCGATACCGTGATCGAGACCGACGACCACGTCATCGTCTTCGTGCCCTCGCGCAAGCAGATGCCGCGCGTGGAAAAACTGTTCCAAGTGTCGGCGTCGTTCTTCTGATGAGCCCGCGCTTCCCGCATCCCGACGGACCGGCGGCGGCCGGGGAGGCCGCATGAGGCGCGTCCTGGCGACCCTGCACATCCTGGGCCTGACCATGGTGATGTTCGCCCTCACCATGCTGATCCCGCTGGGGGTGGCCTATGTCGGGGCCGACGCCGCGCGCGGCGCGTTCCTGCACGGCTTCCTGCTGTCCATCGGCATAGGCGTTGCCCTGGCGGCGCTGACCCGGCGTGCCCGCAGCGAATTGCGCGCGCGCGACGGTTTCGTGCTGGTGTCGGCGGTGTGGGCCGGCCTGCCCCTGCTGGCGGCGATTCCCCTGCTGATCTACTTCCACCGCGCCGGCCTGCCGCTGTCGTTCACCGCGGCCTACTTCGAAGCGATGTCGGGGCTGACGACCACGGGCGCCACCGTGCTGGCCAACCTGGACGCGCTGCCCCCCTCGATCAACCTGTGGCGCGCCACCCTGGTGTGGGTCGGCGGCATGGGCATCCTGGTGCTGGCAGTGGCCATTCTGCCGCTGCTGGGCGTGGGCGGCCACCAGGTGGTGCGGGCCGAGACGCCCGGCCCCATGAAGGACGAACGCCTGACGCCGCGCATCGCCAGTACCGCCAAGGCGCTCTACGCGGTGTATTTCGCGTTTTCGATCCTGTGCTTCCTGGCGTACCGCGCGGTCGGCCTGTCGTGGTTCGAGGCATGGTGCCACATGGCCACCACCATGGGCCTGGGCGGCTTTTCGACCTGGGACGACGGCTTCGCGCACTTCGATTCGGTGGCGGTCGAAATGGTGGCCATGGTGTTCATGCTGATCGCCGGCATCAACTTCGCGACCCATTTCAATGCGCTGCGCCTGCGCAGCGTGCGCGCCTACCTGCAATGCCCGCAGGCCATTCCCTATCTGGTGATCGTGGTGGGCGTGGGGCTGGTGATTTCGGGCTTCCTGTACGTCAAGGGCGTGTACCCGGACCCGCTGCAGGCGTTGCGGTATGGCATGTTCAACACCATCTCCATGGGCACCACCACCGGTTACGCGAACACCGACTTCGCCCAATGGCCCTTGTTCGCGCCGTTGACCATGCTGCTGCTGTCCGGGTTCGCCACGTCGGCCGGCTCGACGGGCGGCGGGATCAAGATGATCCGCGCCATTCTGCTGGTCAAGCAGGCGCGCAACGAGCTGGTAACAATGTTGCATCCGCATGCGGTCAGCCCGGTGCGCATCGGCGGCCGCGCGGTCGAGGCGCGGACCATGTCCTCGGTGCTGGCGTTCATGCTGATCTATGGGCTGTCCATCGCGGTCTTCACCAGCCTGCTGCTGTTGTCGGGGCTGGACCCCATTACTGCTTTTTCCGCCGTGTTCGCCAGCATCAACAACACCGGGCCCGGTTTGGGGCCGGTCGGCCCCATGGGCAACTTCGCGGTGTTGTCGGACTTCCAGATCTGGGTGTGCACCTTTGCCATGCTCATTGGCCGTCTCGAATTGCTGACGGTGCTGGTGCTGTTCACGCCCGCTTTCTGGCGCAAATAGGCGCCAGGGCCGGCCCGCCGGCCACCGTGTCGGGGGCCGCGGCGCCCGGCGCGGGCCGCCTTCGGCAGCGGGTCATCCGCCCTGGGGAAAACCCGGATCAGGGTTTTCCCGCCCCCCGTCGCAAGCCTTGTCCAGCCTGTTCTTGCGCCCTTCGCGGGCCGCCAGGCCGCGCCGTTCCTGCGTTGTGAGTGCTCGCTCACCTTGTGCCATCGGGTAAAACGGATTGCGTCGGAATGTTGCGCACAAATGTCACGATTTTCAATCGTTTTGCCACAAACATGCGGCTATTATGCGTTCACAAGCCGCCGTCTAGCGCCCCCCGGGAAGTTGCCGGGCTTCAAGGTCGAACGGCGCACCCCCTCATCAAAATATCCAAAGGAGTCCGAGATGGAACAGATCCCGTTCATTTCGTCGGCCCCCAACACCCTGGGCATCGAACTCGAGCTGCAACTGATCGACCCCCGCAGTTTCGACCTGACCGCAGCCTCTGACGAGCTGCTGGCCCAAATGGCCAACCACCCCATCGCCGACCGCGTCAAACCGGAAATCACGCGGTCCATGATTGAACTGAATTCCTCGGTGCACGAGCACCCGATGGGCCTGCTGGCCGAGATGCGCGAGATGCGCGACGCGCTGGTCGAGGCGGCCGATGCCGTCGGCGTCTCGGTGGCGGGCGGCGGCGCCCACCCGTTCATGCGCTGGCAGGAGCGCTCCATCTCGGATACGCCGCGCTTCCAGTACCTCGCCGAAATGTATGGATACCTGGCGCGTCAATTTACGGTGTTCGGCCAGCACATCCACCTGGGCGTGAGAAGCGGCGACGAATCCATCAAACTGTTGCGCCGGCTGTCGCCCTATGTGCCGCACTTCATCGCGTTGTCGGCCTCCTCGCCGTACTGCGAGGGGGTCGATACCCTGTTCTCGTGCTCGCGCCTGAACGCGGTCAACAGCTTTCCGCTGGCCGGCCACATGCCGGCCGAGGTCAAGGACTGGTACCAGTTCGAGGCGCACCTGGCGCAGTTGCGCGCCTATGGCCTGGCCGAGAGCATCAAGGATCTGTACTGGGATATCCGCCCCAAGCCGGAATTCGGCACGGTCGAGATCCGCGTCTGCGATACCCCCCTGACCGTGGAGCGGGCGTGCCAGATTGCCGCGTTCGCCCAGGCGCTGTCGGTGCTGCTGATGCGTGAGGACGATCCCAGCGACAAGGCCTGGCTGTCCTATCGCAGCAACCACTTCCAGGCCTGCCGCTTCGGCCTGCAGGGCAGCTATGTCACGCCGGATGGCCAGCGCCTGCGCCTGATGGACCACCTGCGCGCGCTGTTTCAGCGCCTGATGCCGGTGGCCGAGGAGCTCGGCACGGGCGACATGATCGCCACGCTGCGCGACGACGCCATGCGCAGCGGCAACGACGCGCGCTGGCTGCGCAACCAGTTCCATCGCCTGCGCGACCTGCCGCTGGTGGTGGAATCGATGGCGCATGCCTGGCGCGGCGAAGCGCCCCAGGTGGCCGCGCCGGCCGAGCCGACCGCGGTGCTGCGGCGGCGTATCCGCGCCACGTCCGAGCCCATGCAGCCCTTGTCGGCGGCGGAACCGGGCGTGACGCCGGCGTTGCCCGAACGCCTGCACTGATCGCGGCCCCGCGCCCCGGCCGGGCGTTCCGCGCAGGCGGGCCGCCGGCCGGGGCGCGGTTGTTCAGGGCGTGCCGCGCTGGCGGCCGCCGATGGCGCTGACCGACAGGCGGGTTTCCCCGGCGCTGCCGCGATGCGTGGCGGCGCGCCAGGCATGGCCATAGGCCACTTCGATGCTCAGGGCGATGACGCCATCGGGACGGCGCTGGGCCTCCAGCGCCGCGCACAGCCGGGCCCGCCAGTCGCGTCCCACCAGGCCGCCCCGGCGGCCTGCCGCGGGGTTGCCGCCCAGCGCGCGCACGTCCTGCAGCAGTTTTTCCGGGGTGCGATAGGTCAGGGTGAGGATTTCCTGATCCATGACCGGATCGGCAAAGCCGTTTTCCACCAGCAGGTCGCCGAAGTCGTGCATGTCGACGAAGGCCGGCGTGGCGGTGCGCAGGCCGGCATCGTCGAGCGCCTGGCGCAGCTCGCGCAGCGTGGCCGGCCCCAGACAGGAGAACATCGCCAGGCCGCCGACCTTGAGGATGCGGCGCCATTCGGCCAGCACGGCGTGCGGCTCGCGGTGCCAGTGCAAGGCCAGGTTGGACCACACCAGTTCCAGCGATTCGGGGTCCAGGCCGGTGGCGGCCAGGTCGGCGTTGACGTAGCGGTTGGCCGCGCCGCGCCGCGTCAGCTTGCCGATCCAGGCGCCAAGGCCGGCGGGCGCATGGCGCTTGCGCGCGATGTCGAGCAGGCTTTCGCAGTTGTCCAGGCCGATATAACCGGCTTCGGCATAGCGCTCGCGCAGCAGGGCCAGGTTGTCGCCGGCGCCGCAGCCGGCATCCAGCATGGCCTGCGGCTGCAGGCGGATGTACTGCAGCCGGCCAAGCATGCGGCGGGCGACTTCGCCATACAGGAACTGGGCTTGCGCCAGATCGCCGCGCCGGGCGAATTGGCGGGGCACGTCGGCGGCGACGAGCGGAAGCGAGGGGGGGCTGGCGGGTGCGGGCAGGGACATTTCGGTCGCGCCCGGGCCGGTGCCGCGGGCGGAACATGATTTCATGGGGGATGACCCACATTATTGCCGATCCCGGCCGGGGGCGCCGATTGTCCCTACAGGCGATGGGGCGGTGGCTGCTGGCCCGTGTCCCTTGCGATTGCCCGCTATGCGGCGCCCGCGTCGGCGGGGCCAGGTTGTGCGAGGGCTGCGAGGTCGATCTTGCCGCCGCGTCGCAGGCGCCGCGAGAGCCGCGCTGCCCGCGGTGTGCCGTGCGGTTGTCGCCGGACGCCCCGTACTGCGCCAGTTGCCTGGCACGGCCGCCGGCCTTCGCGCGCACTGTCGCCGCCTTCGATTACGAAGCACCCGCCGATACGCTGATCCGTCAGCTCAAGACCCAGTTGCGGCTGAGCGCGGCGCCCGTATTGGCGCGCCTGCTGGCGCATGCGGTGTGGAGCGAGCCGCTGCCGCAGGCCAGGCTGCTGCTGGTGCCGGTGCCGGCCAGTCGCGCCTCGTTGCGCCGGCGGGGCCTGAATCCGGCGGCCGAGATCGCCCGCAGCCTGGCGGCGCTCCTGGATTGGCCGCTGCTGTGCGGGGCCTTGCGGCGGCGGCGCGAAACGCCCCGGCAGACCACCCTGGGACGCCGGGCGCGGCAACAGGGCGCGCAAGGGGTATTCCATTGCCGCGCGGATCTGTCGGGCCGCCATGTCGGCCTGGTCGATGATGTCATGACCACGGCCAGTACGGCGGATGCCGCGGCGCGCGCCCTGCTGGCAGCGGGCGCGGCGAGCGTGACGGTGCTGGTGGCGGCGCGCACGCCGCCTGCCGCGTGAGCCATGGCGCC
>LXNH01000158.1_pt1 | contig 15765 bp, 12 predicted proteins | sample 809111 | NCBI WGS metagenome assembly LXNH01 (sample SAMN04870528, study PRJNA318959) | seawater metagenome | biome: 00002010; material: water; isolation source: marine seawater | place: Greece: Milos, Mediterranean Sea | collected 2013-05-29 | depth 5-7 m
ATTTTTATATTTAAATAAATCATAAATATTTGTTCCTTCGTCTTTAATTAATTTTACATTTTTGATGTTACGCGCTGATTTATTAATATTTTTCATTGAGTCATTATCAGAAATAATTAATGCATTGGCTAACTTATTTTTTTCTAAAAATTTATAAAATTCTTTAGTTTTTTTTATTTCTTGTTTTACATCTGCTAAAATATGGAGATTTTTGTCAGAGTTTTTCTTTGATAATGTTTGTGCTAAAGCAAGTTTTCTAACTTTTTTATTAATTTTTTTAATTTTATATACTGCTCCTTTTGGACCATGAGCTACACCTCCACCTACAAATAAAGGAGCTTTTTTGCTGGCATGTCTAGCTCCACCACCACCTTTTTGTGGTACTATCTTTTTAGTAGAGCCTCTAATCTCATTTCTTTGCTTAGTTTTGGCTGTTCTTGATTTTAAATGATTGAGTTGCCAATCAATAACAAATTTAATTAATTTATGATTAACTTTTAAATTGACTAACTTATCTGAAATCTCAATTGAATCTTTTTTTGAACCATCAATACTTAAGAGAGGAAATTTCATTTATTTTTTTCCTTTCTTTGCCGCTGCAGCTTTAATTTTGGCTTCATATTTTTCTTTAATCGTTTTTCTAGTTACATTTTTAACTGACTGTTTTAATAGAACTGTAGTATTTTTTGAACCAGGTATTGAGCCTTTTAAGTATAACAAATTATTTTCTAGATCAGATTTAACTATTTCTAAATTTAACATTGTTCTTAATTTATCGCCCATATGACCGGCCATTTTTTTTCCTTTAAAAACTTTTCCTGGATCTTGTCTTTGACCTGTTGATCCGTGGGATCTATGTGATACAGATACGCCGTGTGAGGCTCTTAAACCACCAAAATTCCACCTCTTCATGACTCCTGCAAAGCCTTTACCAATTGTTTTAGACCTTACATCTATGAATTTTTTATCCTTAAATATTTCTAAACCTAATTCATTACCTTCTTTAAATTGATCGTTGTTTTCAACTCTAAATTCTTTAAGTATTCTTTTAGGTTCGGTATTTTTCTTTGCAAAATAACCTTTCATTTGTTTGGTTAATTTTGAGTTTTTGAGTTTAAAAAAACCAAGTTTGACTGCGCTATATCCTCTTTTCTCTTTAGATATAACATCTAACACTCTACCTTTTTCTACTTTTATAACTGTTACAGGAACAGACTGACCGCTGTCCATAAATTCCCTGGTCATTCCTATTTTGGTTCCTATCAATCCAATGCTCATAAATTTATATCTTTATTTCTATATCAACACCCGAAGCTAAATCTAGTTTCATTAATGCCTCGACTGTTTGTGGTGTTGGTTCAATTATATCTATTAATCTTTTGTGAGTTCTTGACTCAAATTGTTCTCTACTTTTTTTATCAATGTGAGGTGATCTTAATACTGTATATCTCTCTATTCTAGTAGGCAGAGGTATGGGGCCTTTTACTTGTGCTCCAGTTCTTTTGGCTGTATTAACAATTTCCTCCGTGGAAAGATCCAGGATCTTGTTATCATAAGCTTTTAGGTGAATTCTTATATTTTGATTTTCCATAAATTAAGCTAATTTCTTTGTTACTTCATCTTGAACATTTTGAGGAACTTTGTCGTAATGACTAAATTGCATTGTATATTGGGCTCTGCCTTGTGTGGATGATCTTAAATTGTTTATATAACCAAACATATTAGCTAAAGGAACGGTTGCGTTAATAGCAGTTGCATTACCTCTCGCTTCTGTTGATGCCACTTGTCCACGTCTACTATTCAAATCTCCTATTACATCACCCATAAAATCTTCTGGGGTAACTACTTCTACTTTCATCATTGGCTCTAGTAATTTTAATGTTGCTTTCTGACATGCCTCTCTAAAGCACATTCTTGAAGCTATTTCGAATGCTAATACGCTCGAGTCAACATCGTGATGTAAGCCATCCAAAATAGTAACTTTATAATCAATTACTGGGAAACCTGCCAATATTCCACTTTCAGCAACACTTAAGACTCCTTTTTCAACTCCTGGAATAAATTCTTTTGGTATTGATCCACCTTTAATTTTGTTTTCAACCTCTCTACCCTTGCCTGGTTCAAGTGGTTCTACGTTTAAGGTTACTTTTGCAAACTGACCAGACCCACCACTTTGCTTTTTGTGAATATATGTAACTTCTGTAGATCCTAATATTGTCTCTCTATAAGCTACTTGTGGAGCTCCTACATTTGCTTCTACTTTAAATTCTCTTTTCATTCTATCTACAATAATATCTAAATGTAATTCACCCATACCTTTAATGATCGTTTGACCTGACTCTTCATCAGAGGTAACTCTAAAAGAAGGATCTTCTTTAGCCAATCTACTTAAGGCTTCTCCCATTTTTTCCTGATCCGCTTTTGTTTTTGGTTCAACAGCAATTTCTATTACTGGATCTGGAAATTCCATTGGTTCTAATAAAATAGGCTTACTCTCATTACATAAAGTATGGCCGGTAATTGTATGCTTTAGTCCTGCTAGCGCAACAATGTCGCCAGTAGTTGCTTCTTTGATATCTTCTCTACTATTAGCGTGCATTAAAAGCATTCTCCCTACTCTTTCAGTTTTTTCTTTTGATGAATTATATGCTGAAGTTCCAGCTTGTATTTTACCAGAATAAATTCTGATAAATGTTAAAGAACCGACAAATGGGTCGTTAGCTACTTTAAAAGCTAGAGCTGAAAAGGGTTCGTTGTCATCAAATTTCATTTCCATTTTATCTTCAGAATTAAGTTTTGTTGCCTCTATAGAACCAATATCTTTTGGACTAGGGAGATAATCTATTACAGCATCTAAAAGTGGTTGAACTCCTTTGTTTTTAAAAGCTGATCCTGTAGTTATTGGGACAAAGCTAAAGCCAAGAGTTCCTTTTCTTATACATTTAATTAAATCTTCCTCAGAGGGTTCTTTTCCTTCTAGATATGTTTCCATGATCTTTTCGTCTTCTTCGACCGCAGCCTCTACTAGTTCTTTTCTATAAGTATTTGCTTTTTCTTTTAAGTCCTCCGGAATATCAACGACGTCGAATTTAGCTCCTAAATCTTCATTCTGCCAAATAATTGCTTTCATTTTTACCAAATCAACAACACCTTTTAATTCAGCTTCCGCTCCAACTGGTAATTGTAAAACTAAAGGTTTACACCCAAGTCTATCTTTAATCATATCTACGCAACGGTAAAAATCTGCACCTGTACGATCAAGCTTGTTTACAAAACATATTCGTGGAACTTTATACTTATCAGCTTGTCTCCAAACAGTCTCGGATTGAGGTTCAACTCCTGCTACACCATCAAAAACACAAACTGCCCCATCTAAAACTTTTAAAGATCTTTCTACCTCTATTGTAAAGTCTACGTGGCCAGGTGTGTCTATGATATTGATTCTATGATCTCGCCAAAAACAAGTTGTAGCAGCAGAGGTAATAGTAATGCCTCTCTCCTGTTCTTGCTCCATCCAGTCCATTGTTGCAGCACCATCATGTACTTCACCAATTTTGTGACTTTTTCCAGTATAATATAGAACTCTTTCTGTTGTAGTAGTTTTGCCAGCGTCTATATGAGCCATGATACCAATATTTCTGTATTTATCTAAAGTATATTTAGCCATAATTTTTTACCATCTAAAATGAGCAAAAGCTTTATTAGACTCTGCCATTTTATGTGTATCTTCTCTTTTTTTAATTGCTGATCCTTTATTTTGCGACGCATCTAAAATTTCAGCATACAATTTTTCTGCCATTGTTTTATTTTTTCTCTTTCGAGTGGCATCCATTAACCATCTTAACGCTAAGGCTTGACCTCTTTTTGCTTTCACCTCTACCGGAACTTGGTAGGTGGCTCCACCAACTCTTCTAGATCTACATTCAAGATTAGGCTTCACATTACTTATCGCTGTATTAAAAATTTTTAAAGGATCTTCATTATTTTTTGACTTAATCTTATCTAATGCATCATAAAGAATTCTCTCAGCTGTAGATCTTTTTCCATCATACATAATTGAATTTATAAATTTTGAAACTACTTCTGAGTGGAACTTTGGATCAGGATAAACTTTTCTAATTGGAGCTTTTCTTTTTCTGGACATAAATTATTTTGGTTTTTTTGCTCCATATAGTGATCTTCTTTGTTTACGATTAGCTACACCTTGTGTATCAAGGTTTCCCCTTAAAATATGATATCGAACACCTGGTAAATCTTTAACACGACCGCCACGCAGTAAAACAACAGAGTGCTCTTGTAAATTATGGCCTTCTCCAGGTATGTAAGCAGTTACCTCAAAACCATTAGATAATCTTACTCTAGCAACTTTTCTTAACGCTGAATTTGGTTTTTTTGGAGTAGTTGTATAAACTTTAACACAAACACCTCTTTTCAATGGTTGTTTCTCCAATGCCGGGACCTTGTTTCTAGTAACAGGTTTTACTCTACTTTTTTTAATCAACTGATTAATTGTTGGCATAATAATATTTTGAAGTTGGAAGAAGGAAAACCGTTTTAATAATTTTGTTAGTGTTTAAGGCTTTAATACACCTTACTTCTAACATTCAAAATGAGCCGTAAACTAACATTGAATTGATAAAAGTCAATATTTAGTGGAGCTTAAAAATGACGATTAAGCTGTCTGTTCGGGGGTTTCTGGGGCAGATTCAAGCTCTTGTTTTTTAAGTTCATCCAGTCTAGCTTTGTCTTGTTTTCTAGCCTGATTGTCCCAATTAATTTTAGTTAAACCAGTTCCTGCTGGGACTAATCGTCCAACTATTACGTTCTCTTTAAGTCCTTCTAATGAGTCTACTTTACCTCTTATTGAGGCGTCCGTTAATACTCTAGTTGTTTCTTGAAACGATGCAGCAGATATAAATGAATTTGTCTGTAAAGAGGCTTTAGTAATACCTAGCAATACTCTTTCAAAAGTAACTGGTTTTTTCTTTTTTTCCCTTAAATTATCATTAATGATATTAATGTCTAACAAGTCAATTACTTCTCCAGCAAGTAAATCAGAGTCCCCAGGATCTTTAACCTCAACTCTTTTAAGCATTTGTCTCACAATTGTTTCAATATGCTTATCGTTAATTACTACACCTTGTAGTCTATAGACTTCTTGAACCTCTGTTATGAAATATTCAGTTAATTTTTCAACTCCTAAAATTCTCAAAATATCATGGGGCAAAGGTGCTCCATCAAGTAAATATTCACCTTTTTTAATTTTTTCACCTTGGTTAAAATTAACATGTTTACCTTTGGGAATTAAATAGTTTGATGTTTCTCCACTAGATGAAACAATTGATATTTTTTGTTTACCTCTTACTTCTTTACCAAATTCGATTACTCCATCATTTTCTGCTATAATGGCACTATCTTTTGGTTTTCTTGCCTCAAATAATTCGGCTACTCTTGGTAAGCCTCCTGTAATATCTTTTGTTTTAGAGGTTTCTTTAGGTAATCTTGCTAATACATCGCCAGCAGAAATTTTCTGACCATCTTTTACTGATAAAATAGTATCAGGAACAAGGTAGTACCTTGCTTCATTTCCATCAGCTTTCTTTATAATTCCACCTTTCTCATCTCTTAAGGTTATTCTAGGTTTTAATTCAGAATTTTTTGATGAAGATTTCCAATCTGTAACAGATTTAGATGATAAACCTGTTGCGTCATCCAAAGTTTCTGTTAAAGAACTACCTTCCATTAAGTCCATATAATTAACAATACCACCTGTTTCAGCAATTACTGGTAATGTATAAGGATCCCATTCAGCTACTTTCTTACCTTTATCTACTATATCTCCATCTTTTAAAAATAGTTTTGAACCATAATTTACTTTATAGATTGCAAGTTGCCTTCCATTATCATCTTCGATACTAAGTTGAGTATTTCTACCCATAACGATTGTATTTTTCTTTGAGTCTTGTATTAAGTTTTTATTAATTATATTCAATTTACCCTTTGTTTGAGAAATGATTTGTGACTCTTCTTTTATTTGTGCTGTACCTCCCACGTGGAAGGTTCTCATGGTTAATTGAGTGCCTGGTTCACCAATTGATTGAGCAGCAATCATTCCTACTGCTTCACCAATACTGACTAACTTACCTCTGGCAAGATCTCTTCCGTAGCATATTTGACAAACACCTTTAGTGGAGGCACATGTGATTACGGAATAAACATTAACTGATTTAACACCAGCTGCATCAATTTTTTCACAATCAAATTCATCAATTAATTTATCTTTTTTAATAATAACTTCACCTGTAACTGGATTCTTAATATTTTCTGCTATTACTCTTCCTAAAACTCTTTCTGATAAACTTACTAATATATTTCCACCTTCAATAATTTCTGAAATTGTTACAGAGGACCTCTTCTTTGGGTCACATTCTGCCTTGGTAATCTGTACATCTTGAGCTACATCACATAATCTTCTTGTTAAATAACCAGAATTAGCAGTTTTAAGAGCTGTATCAGCTAATCCTTTTCTAGCTCCATGAGTAGAATTAAAATACTCTAAAACTGATAATCCCTCTTTAAAGTTTGCAATAATTGGTGTTTCAATAATTTCACCGGAGGGTTTAGCTATCAAACCTCTCATTCCAGCCAATTGTTTCATCTGGGCCTGCGATCCCCTAGCGCCTGAGTCAGCCATCATATAAACTGAGTTTGTTTCAATCCTATCATCATCATAAATTTTTTCTGCTGATGAAATCTCTTTCATCATTTCGTTTGCAACTGTGTCAGTGCATTTAGACCAAATATCAACCACTTTGTTATATTTTTCACCCCTTGTGATTAAACCATCTGAATATTGTTTTTCATACTCTTCGATTTGTTTTTTGGTACTACCGATTAAATTCTCTTTGGTTTTTGGAATTATTAAGTCATCTTTTCCAAAAGAAATTCCTGCTTTAAAAGCATGTTTAAATCCAAGAGTTTTAATTTTATCACAGAAGATTACAGTTTCCTTTTGTCCACAATATCTAAAGATTGTATCAATAACTTCAGATACATTTTTCTTAGTTAATAACTTATTTACTAAAGCAAACTTAATATTATGATTTTTAGGCAAAACATTAGCCAATAGGAATCTACCAGCAGTACTCGTATATTTTTCAATTATAGTTCTACCTTCTTCATTTGCTGTTCTAAATATCGAAACTATTTTAGAATGCAAACTAATTGATTTGTTATCAAGTGCTTGCTCAATTTCCTCAATACTCGAAAATATTCCTTTAGGATTTTTATCATTATCCTCAGCTTGTGAGAGATAGTAAATACCAAGAACTATGTCCTGACTCGGAACAATAATTGGTTTTCCATTGGATGGACTTAAAATATTATTTGTCGACATCATTAAAACTCTTGCTTCTAATTGAGCTTCTAAACTTAATGGAATATGAACCGCCATTTGATCGCCATCAAAATCTGCGTTGAATGCTGCACAAACTAAGGGGTGTAATTCTATTGCGTTTCCTTCAATTAGTTTTGCTTCAAAAGCTTGAACTCCTAATCTGTGAAGTGTCGGAGCTCTATTTAAAAGTATTGGATGCTCTCTTATTATATGTTCAAGTGAGTCCCATACTTCACTTTTTTCTTTCTCCACTAGCCTTTTTGCTTGCTTAATGGTTGTTGCTAAGCCTAATTTGTCTAATCTTGCGTATAAGAATGGCTTAAATAATTCTAATGCCATTTTCTTTGGCAATCCACATTGGTGTAATTTTAATTCTGGTCCTACAACAATTACTGATCTTCCTGAGTAATCTACTCTTTTTCCTAATAAATTTTGTCTGAATCTTCCTTGTTTTCCTTTAAGCATTTCAGCCAAAGATTTAAGAGGCCGTTTACCAGTACCAGTTATTACTCTTCCTCTCCTACCGTTATCAAACAATGCATCCACTGACTCTTGAAGCATTCTTTTTTCATTTCTAACAATAATATCCGGCGCCTTAAGATCTAAAAGTCTTTTTAATCTATTATTTCTGTTTATGACTCTTCTATACAAATCGTTTAAATCTGAAGTAGCAAACCTACCTCCATCCAGAGGAACTAATGGTCTTAATTCTGGTGGAATAACTGGAACCGACGTTAGAATCATCCACTCAGGTTTATTTCCTGAATTTATAAAAGATTCAATAAGTTTTAACCTTTTTATAGTTCTTTCTTCAGTAACTTTTGATTTTATTTCTTTTAAAGACTCTCTTAATTTTTGCTGTTCTTTTTTAAGGTCTAAATTAACTAAAATTTCTCTAACTGCTTCTGCACCAATACCAGCTGTGAACGAGTCTTCTCCAAATTCTTCTTGAGCTTTAAGTAAGGCTTCTTCAGATATAAGCTGACCTTTTTTTAACGTTGTTAAACCCGGTTCTACTACTATGAAACTTTCGAAATATAATACCTTCTCTACTTCTTTCAATTTCATATCTACGGCTAAAGAAATTCTACTTGGTAATGATTTTAAAAACCAAATGTGAGCTACAGGACAAGCAAGATCTATGTGGCCCATTCTTTCTCTCCTTACATTTGATTTAGTAACTTCAACTCCACATTTTTCACAGATTATCCCTCTAAATTTCATTCTCTTATATTTACCACATAAACACTCGTAATCTTTTACTGGTCCAAATATTCTTGAACAGAATAGACCGTCTTTCTCTGGTCGGAAAGTCCGATAATTTATTGTTTCAGGTTTTTTTATTTCACCGTAAGACCAAGATTTAATTTTTTCAGGACTAGCGAGAGTTATTTTGATACTATTAAAATTGTTTTCTTTAGTGATATTTTGATTTTCAAAAAGTTTAGTTAATTTTTTTTCCATAATTAGTTAAGTTCAATATTTAAACCAAGAGCTCTAATTTCTTTTACCAAAACATTAAACGACTCTGGTACACCAGACTCAAAGTTATTATTACCTTTTACTATTGTTTCGTAGACTTTCGTTCTTCCAGCAACATCGTCTGATTTTACTGTTAATATTTCTTGCAAAGTATAAGACGCACCATAAGCCTCCAGTGCCCAAACTTCCATTTCACCAAATCTTTGTCCGCCTAATTGTGCTTTTCCTCCAAGCGGTTGTTGAGTAACTAAACTGTAAGGACCGGTAGATCTTGCGTGAATTTTATCTTCTACAAGGTGATTTAATTTTAGCATATAAATAATTCCAACCGTTACTGGCCTATCAAATCTTTCACCTGTTTGGCCGTTCCATAAATGAGTTTGACCTGAATTTGGTAGCTTGGCTAGATCTAACATTTTAGTAATATCTTCTGTGCTTGCTCCGTCAAAAACTGGTGTTGCTATTGGAACTCCATTTGATAAATTATGAACTAATTCTGCGACTTCTTTGTTTGATAATTTAGAAATTATTTCATCAAAGTAAGTTTTCCCATATATTTCTTTTAATTTATCTTTTACTTTGTCAATTTCTTTATCAAAGTTTTTTAAATATTCTTTAATTTGATCACCAAGCTCTGAACAGGACCAACCTAAATGTGTTTCTAATATTTGCCCTACGTTCATACGACTTGGCACACCAAGTGGATTCAAGACTATATCAACTGGCTTCCCGTTCTCCATATAAGGCATATCTTCGACTGGAACAATTTTACTGACAACTCCTTTATTACCATGACGACCAGCCATCTTATCACCTGGCATTAACCTCCTTTTTACTGCAACAAATACCTTTACAACTTTCATGACTGTTGGGAGTAAATCGTCCCCTTGTTGTATCTTAGTGACCTTATCCTCGAATCTTAATCCGATATCTTGAGATGCATTTTCAAATTGATTTTTTAGTTTCTCAAGATCAGTATTTAATTCTTGTTTATGTAAAGGAACTTTCCAAAGATCTTTTAAAGTCAAGTTTTCAAAATCATTTTGATTTAGAGTTGTTCCAGGCTTTAAATCTTTAAATTGTTTATTTATACTTTGACCATTAAGCAATTCGGTTACTCTTAATTTAATATTTCTAATAAGTATTTCCTCTTCCACTTTTTTGTCTTCTTGAACAGACTCAATTTCAGCTCTCTCAATAGCTATTGATCTTTCGTCTTTTTCAATTCCATGTCTATTAAAAACCCTTACATCAATTACAACACCCGTGCTACCAGAGGGTAATTTTAAAGAAGAGTCTCTAACGTCTGTTGCTTTTTCACCAAAAATTGATCTTAATAGTTTTTCTTCAGGACTAGATGATGTTTCGCTTTTAGGTGTAACTTTACCAACTAGGATGTCTCCTGGTTTAACTTCTGCTCCTACATAAACAATTCCAGACTCATCTAGATTTCTTAAACTTTCTTCACTTACATTAGGAATATCTCTTGTGATTTCTTCTGCTCCTAATTTAGTATCTCTTGCCATAGATTCATATTCTTCAATATGTACTGAGGTAAATACATCATCTGTAACGCATCTTTCTGATATTAAAATTGAGTCTTCAAAATTGTAACCTTGCCAAGGCATAAAAGCTACAGTTACATTTTTACCTAGAGCTAATTCACCAAGTTTTGTTGCTGGACCGTCAGCAATGATGTCTCCTTTTTTTATTTTGTCTCCAACTTTTACCAACGGTTTTTGGTTAATACACGTATTTTGATTTGATCTTTGAAATTTAGATAAATTATAAATATCTACAGCTGACTGTGATAAATCAGTAACATCGGTTGCTTTAACAACAATTCTTTTACCATCAATTTTATCAACTAAACCGTTTCTTTTTGCAACAATTGTAACACCTGAGTCTAATGCTACATCTGACTCAATTCCTGTTCCAACTAAAGGAGACTCTGGTTTAAGTAATGGCACCGCTTGTCTCATCATATTAGAGCCCATTAGTGCTCTATTGGCATCGTCGTTTTCTAAAAATGGTATTAAAGCTGCTGCTACAGATACCAATTGTTTCGGAGATACATCTATAAATTCGATATTTTCTCTTGAAGATAATTCAAAGTTAAGATTTTTTCTGCAAGCAACTAATTCTTCCGTGAAAGATCCATCTTTATTTAGAGCAGAATTAGCTTGCGCAATTGTATATTTCTCCTCTTCTATGGCTGAGAGATATTTTACATCAGAAGTTACTTTACCATTGATAACTTTTTTATAAGGGCTTTCGATATATCCAAACTTATTTACCCTACAATATGTAGCTAAACTATTAATTAAACCAATATTAGGGCCTTCGGGTGTTTCAATTGGACATATTCTTCCATAATGAGTTGGATGGACGTCTCTTACTTCGAAACCTGCTCTTTCACGTGTTAATCCACCAGGACCTAGTGCGGATACTCTTCTTTTATGAGTGATTTCTGATAGTGGGTTAGTTTGATCCATAAATTGAGAAAGTTGAGAAGTTGCGAAAAAATCTTTTAATGAAGTAGTTATCGGTTTTGCATTGATTAGATCTTGTGGCATTGCAGTCTCTATTTCTAAGAAAGTTGACATTTTTTCTTTAACGGTTCTCTCCGTTCTTAAAAGACCAATTCTAAATTGATTTTCTACAAGCTCCCCAACTGATCTGACCCTTCGATTGCCTAAATGGTCAATATCATCTACTTCTCCTCGCCCATCTCTTAGATCTAACATAAATTTGATAATTGCTACTATATCGTTAGTTTCTAAAATTGTTTTTTTGGGGTTAGTATCTAAATCTAATTTTGAGTTTAGTTTTACCCTACCTACCTCAGATAAATCATACCTTTCTTTTTTAAAATATAAATTGTTGAATAATTCTTCCGCTACTTCAATTGAAGGAGCTTCTCCGGGTCGAAGAATTTTATAAATATCATTTAATGCGTCGGTTTTATTCGTATTTTTGTCAATTTTAAGACTTTCCAAAATATATGGACCTTTATTGATTTGATCTATATTAACAATATCTAATTCTTTTATATCTTGACTTATAATTTTCTCTAAAATCTCTTCGGTTATATCAAAACCAGCTCCAACTAAAATTTCTCCATTTTTTTCTTTAATATCTTTTCCTAAATATTTTCCAACAATTTGGTCGTTTGGTACAGATATAGAGTTAAGACCTTTTTCTATAAGTTTCTTAGCAATAACTATGTTAAGCTTTTCACCTTTACTTAAAACTTTTTTATTATTTTTGGCATCAATTAAATCATAGGATATTTTAACCGGTCTTTTATAATTATCTAAATTAAAATCTGTGATCCAGCTTTTTGTTTCTTCATTGTAAGAATATCTATTAGTAGTATAAAAAGTCTCAATTATTTTATCTTTAGAAAATCCAAGCGAAAGTAAAAAAGTCGTTATTGGAAGTTTTTTCTTTCTATCTATTCTAAAATATAAAATATCTTTTGGATCAAACTCAAAATCTAGCCATGAGCCTCTTCCAGGAATTATTCTACAATTAAATAATAGTTTACCACTTGCATGTGTTTTTCCTTTATCATGATCAAAAAACACTCCTGGACTTCTATGCATTTGATTTACCACCACTCTTTCAACACCGTTTGTAATAAAAGTTGCACTTGGAGTCATTAAAGGTAAATCACCTATAAATACCTCTTGTTCTTTTGCTGATAGTATTTGCTTTGTATTATTTTCTGCGTCTATATCATAAACAACTAATCTTAAGTTTGCTTTTAGCGCTGCAGAATAAGATAAGCTTCTTTGCTTACACTCAATAACATCAAATTTTGGTTTTTCCAATTTATAAGAAATATATTCTAAAGTTGATTTATCATTTCCATCCTCAATAGGAAAAATACTCTTGAAAACTTTATCTATACCTTTTGATATGTCACTAAGTTGTTGATTAAGAGATTTCGACTCAAGAAATTCATTGTATGAGTTTTTTTGAACTTCTATTAGATTTGGAATAGACAAACCTTCAACTAATTTTCCAAAGTTTTTTCTTATATGTTTCTTTTGAGTAAAAGATAATTGCATTAAATATAAAAAAATTCTATTGCAAATTCAACTTTACAATAAAATCTAGTCTTAAATTTTGTTTACTTTAATTCTACTTTTGCACCAGCTGCTTCAAGTTTTTTCTTAAATTCGTCAGCTTCTTTTTTAGCCACGCCACCCTTAATTTCTTTTGGCGCTGCTTCTACTAAATCTTTTGCTTCCTTTAAACCTAAACCAGTTATTGCCCTAACTTCTTTAATAACGTTAATTTTTTTGTCTCCAGCTGAAGCTAAGAATATTGAAAATTCTGATTTTTCTTCTCCTGCTGGTGCTGCTGCTCCTCCTGCTGGTGCTGCCGCTACAGGGGCTGCCGCTGTGACACCCCATTTCTCCTCAAGTTGTTTTGAAAGTTCTGCTGCTTCAACAACTGTTAAAGTAGAGAGTTCTTCTATAATTTTATTTAAGTCTGCCATTTATAATCCTGTGATTTAATTTTTTAAACTCTTTGCGCGCGCTAAATTAGCAATTTTTGAGCCTGGCGCAAGTAAAATACTGACTAATTTTTGAGCTGGTGTAGCTAAAATTCCCACTATTTTGGCCCTTGCTTCCTCTAATGAAGGGAGTGTGGCAATTACTGACACCTCTTTTTCATCTAAAACCTTACCATCCATGTATCCAGCAATAATTTTTAATTTGCTATTAGATTTAGAAAATTTGGTTAAAATTTTAGCACTTGAAATTGGGTCCGATGAAATTGCAGCAGCTGTTGGTCCAGTAAAAAATTTCTCCAAGTCTTTTTTCGAAGTTTCTTTAATCGCAATTTTTGTAATTCTATTTTTTGTGATTTTAAATAAAATTCCTTTATCACGTAATTCTTTTCTTAGTTGATCTAATTCATTAACATTAAGGCCTTGATATTGCGCAATCATTACAGATGCATTATCTGTAAAATTTTTTTTCATTTCTTCGACATAATTTTTCTTCGCATCTTTAGACATCATAACTTTATTTTGCTCCTATTTTATAAGATATACCCATTGTTGAAGTTAAAGAAGAACCTTTTATAAATTCACCTTTAATAGTGTCAGGTTTTTCTTTTTTTACACTTTCTATAAAATGACTATAATTTTCTAATAATTTTTCAGTAGAAAAACTTTTTCTACCAATTGTAGATGCAAGATTACCGTCCTTATCGTTTCGAATTTCAACTAATCCTGTTTTAATATCTTTAACAGCTTTAGTTATATCAGTTGCTACAGTTCCCAATTTGGGGTTTGGCATTAATCCCTTTGGTCCCAAAACTTTTCCATGTTTACCAATTTTACCCATCATAGCTGGTGTACAAACAAGTTTTGTAAAGTTAAATTTTCCTGCAGAAATTTTTTCTATAAGATCTTCAGATCCAACGACATCTGCTCCAGCTTTTTTAGCTTCATCAATTTTATCTGCTTCACATAAAACAGCTATTTTATTTTTTTTTCCGGAACCATTTGGTAAATTAATAACTGTTCTTAAACTAAAATCACCACCTTTTGATTGTTTTAAATTTATTTTCAAAGATACATCAATAGACTCATCAAATTTAGTTGTTGAGTTTTTTTTTACAAATTCAAGCGCTTCTTGCGCATTAATTTTTTTATCCTTGATAGAATTTTTTAAAATTTCCCTGAATCTCTTCGATCTTTTTTTCATATTATTCTTTTACCTCAATACCCATTGATCTTGCTGAACCGCAAATAATTTTTGTTGCTTCTTTAATGTCAAATGCGTTCAGATCTTTCATCTTTTCTTTTGCAATTGCTTCAGCTTGTTTCATTGTAATAGATCCCGCAACAACTCTACCCGGCTCGCTAGATCCACTTTTTAATTTAGCAGCTTCTCTAATAAAGTGTGATGCTGGTGGAGACTTAATTATAAAATCAAACTTTTTATCTTTATAGACTGTAATAACAACTGGAACAGGTTTGCCCATGAAAGCTTTTGTTTTTTCATTAAATGCTTTACAAAATTCCATAATATTTATTCCTCGTTGACCTAAAGCAGGTCCTACAGGTGGTGCTGGGTTAGCTTGCCCACCTTTAATTTGTAACTTTACATAACCTGTAATTTCTTTTGCCATCTAATTTTTCTCCACTTGATTAAATTCTAAATCTACAGGAGTAGGTCTACCAAATATAGAAACAGAGACTTTAAGTCTAGATTTTTCTTCATCAATCTCCTCAATTAATCCATTAAATGAAGCAAAAGGACCGTCACATACTTTAACTTTTTCACCAATTTCAAAGCTAACACCAATTTTTTGATTATCTGCATTTTCGGAAACCTGACCAAGTATTCTTTGTATTTCTTTATCAGTTATTGGTGTTGGTTTGTCTCCAGATCCTAAAAAACCACTTACTTTTGAAAGATTTTTAATTAAATGGTAAATTTCATTGTTCAATTCTATTTTTATTAATACATAACCTGGAAAATATTTGCTTTCTTTTTTGGTTCTTTTACCTTTTTTAACTTGAGTAATTTGATGTGTTGGTACTAAAATTTCTCCAATCTTATCCTCAAGTTCATTTTTCTTAAGTTCTTCTCTAATAGATTCAACGACTTTTTTTTCAAATCCAGAGTAGGCTTGTACAATATACCAGTTCATCTTTAAAAATTAATTGTTAAAACTAGATTTAGCAAAAATCTTAAAATTTGATCTAAGATTAAAAAAAATATTGCAGCAACAGAAGCTAGCGCAAAAACCATTACAGCTCCCATCATTGTATCTTTTTTTGTAGGCCAAGTTATTCTAAAAGTTTCTTGCTTAACTTCTTGAATAAATTTTAAAGGATTTTTCATAAAATTTTTTAT
>LXNH01000160.1_pt1 | contig 15731 bp, 16 predicted proteins | sample 809111 | NCBI WGS metagenome assembly LXNH01 (sample SAMN04870528, study PRJNA318959) | seawater metagenome | biome: 00002010; material: water; isolation source: marine seawater | place: Greece: Milos, Mediterranean Sea | collected 2013-05-29 | depth 5-7 m
TGATACCACGCTCGCGCTCTAGATCCATAGAGTCGAGAACCTGCGCCGCCATCTCCCGATCAGACAAGCCACCGCAATGCTGAATGAAGCGATCAGCGAGTGTCGATTTCCCGTGGTCGATATGGGCAATTATGGAAAAATTCCGAATGTGACTCAGCTCGGCCACGCAGTAACCTCTAAATGATTAATCGCGCCCAGCTTGGGCTAGGCGCTGGCGGGCGGAGTGTAACGCAGTGGTAGGCAATAATCCCAGTTAGTTATTTGCCATCCGGTATAACAAGCCCAAGAAAACTAAAGTTTCCTTGCCGACTCACACGAAGGCGGACCGAACCACCGGGCTCAACAGTTTCTAGCACGGCTTCCATGTCTGACAGTGAGCTGATAGCGCGACGCCCAAACATCGTGATGACATCTCCAGGCGCTATGCCCGCTTCAGCAGCCACCGAATTATTCTCAACATCAGTTACCAAGACACCGCCACGCAATCCTGCTCTGTCGAGCACAGCTTCACTGGCGGCTTCAATAGTCATCCCAAGCGTTTCCAGCTTACCGGGTTCGGGTGCGAAGGTGGACAACCGCATTGGCTCATCGGCGTCCAAACTACCGATCCTAACTCGCAGCCTCGTCGGCTCGCCGTCTCGAATAACTACCATATTGACCTTGGTATCGGGTGCTATTAGACCCACTACGTGAGGCAGATCAGCTGAGACCTCGATATCAGAGCCATCAACGTTGACAATAATATCGCCGGGCTCGATACCTGCCGCCTCTGCGGGAGAATCATCGCCAACCTGTGCTACTAGTGCCCCTTGTGGACGATCTAAGCCAAAAGACTCGGCCAGAGTTCTATCAACATTTTGGATGGTGACACCTAGCCACCCGCGCATCACCGATCCGCGCTCCATCAACTGGCCGATCACATTCTCTACTACCAAAGATGGAATCGAGAACGATAAGCCGATAGAGCCACCACTGCGTGTAAAGATCTGCGAGTTAACCCCGACAACCTCCCCATCTAGATTAAATAGAGGCCCACCTGAATTTCCCGGGTTAATTGCAACATCGGTCTGCAAAAAAGGTACGTAGTTTTCACCCGTGTCTGTAGGGAGACTGCGCCCTTTCGCACTGACAATACCTGCCGTTACAGAGTAATCGAGTCCGAAAGGCGACCCGATTGCTAAGACCCATTCGCCGACGCGGAGGTCTTGCGAACTGCCCAGCTGTAGCGACGGGAAGTTGTCACCATCGACTTTCAACAGAGCGAGATCAGAGCGCTCGTCACTTCCAATCACTGTCGCATCGAACTCGCGTCGATCAGACAGGCGGACAATGACTGTATCAGCGCCATCCACCACATGATGGTTAGTCACGACATAGCCGTCACTGCTAATAAAAAAACCGGACCCCGTACCACCGCCCCTAGGCATCTGTGGATTCCGGTACTGAAAGAATCGTCTAAGGTAGTCCGGAATTTGCTCGAGTTGCTCCAGATCCTCAAAGCCTTCGCTTGCCTCAGGTTGGACAGGTTTTACCTCCGCGATAATTTTAACCACCGCGGGAGATGTGTCTTCTACGATCGACGCAAAATCGGGCAAACTCGCCAGCGCCTGGCTAGACCAAACCAAAAACCCAACTATCAAAACAATATTGCGTCTCATCGACCTCAATCCTTACTCGTCTTCCAATAGTTTCAACTCAACCGCTTCGGCCTTACTACCAACCGCCCGTCCTGTGAGCAACGGTTCCACGACACCGATAGCCGCTTGCGCACCCGTCCAACGAAGCGATAGAAAAGCGATCGCGAGGCCAGCAAAAAAACCGCCTATAACCGCGCCCTCTCCCAATGGCTCAACCACTAGTGCCACCAATGTGGCAAACAGGAGCGGCGCGGCATATAACAGTAGCGCGCCTTTGGACAATGTGGCGTTCGGGATTGAAATTTCAACCCAGTCATCAACTGAACAATCTGCCGCAACCAGTGACTCTGTTTCTAGCGCGCGAACTAGGCCTTTGTCCTGAGTCAGCGCACCAGCGAGGGTTCGATGGCCACATCCGGAGCGTGCTGCGCATGACCCACAGGCAGAACTACGAATGGTTTCAACCCAAACGGCAGCGTCTTCTAGCGCTACCACGCGCCCGGTCTCGACTAGCATTGGCATCGCACTCAGTTAGGGTAGGACACGCGCTGATTCGGCGATCATGCGTGCTGTAGCAATGGGAACGTCACCCACCACACTTATGAGAATATTCTGACCACCTATCAGCTGCCCGCCTCGCGTGTAGGTTAGAGTCGAACCGTGAATGATCGCACCCTCGCCAGGACCAATGCTATCGACCATTGGTTCTCTGGTGACGATTGCCGAAGCAACACCATCTGAAACATGGAGCGCGTCAAAGGATCCACTATCTACGCGCCGCGCCACAAAACCCTTTGGTAAACCTTGCAGTGGCAGCACAGAAGTTTGCTGAACGACAGGACTCATGCTTGCGTTCATTGATTGGCCCGTCCTTATGGCCACAGTCGCGAATTCATTACGCTCCAACAATTTCCCATCTGTCGCGAACACCAGGCTCTTCAACACGAGACCCGAGGCTGGATCAATATTAAGCCGATACGCGAGCCTCAAACTATCTCTGGGCTTGATCAGCAGCTCAGTGGTTGGATAACCCGCCACGACCGGTCCTTCTGTCAGCTCAAAGCCATAGGACTCGGTTAGCGAACACAATATTGAGCTCCCGCCCATAGGAGCCCGCCATAGCGATGGAGCAGCCAGCGTTGAGCCGTTTAACCGTTGCAGCGTTAGCGGCGAATGCGGCGCCCCTGCTGAGCCGTCGAAGTTCACTCTAACAAACTGCCGCTCACCCGACAGTTCACGCAAAAAAGTACCCTGATAAGTGGTTGTTTGATGCGAACCCTGCATCTTCTCGAGAATAGCTCTGGCACCGCTACTGTCGAGACACTCATTTGCCAGTGCACTGGGCACCGATAGGGACAGGACTACAAACCAAAAACGTTTCGATTGCACCGCAAAGGTCATCAAATTATTTTGAGCCGCTATTGACCGCAGGGATTCGCACGATATAAGGATTGAGGGCAACATCGGCGGCGGTCGCTGCCTGAAGTGGTGCCAGCGTCTGGTAGCGCTCTTTCGCGATGCGCTCGTAAATCTCTCTAGACTCCAACGTCGGCGCGCGAGTGGGTTCTGGCGCCATGTACTGAGACTGTCCGCTGAGCGGTGTCACTGAATCACCAAAACTCGCTTGCACAGCGCCCGTGCCTGGCAATTGAACCACAGCACCTGGAACTGAAAAGGATTCGCCAGGCACCCCAACGGCCGAAGAGTCTTGTTGCCCGACTAAAACCACCGCTATCGTCACGGTTGCAGCCACCGCCATCGATACCAATGGATTGGCTGTGCGCTGTGCTTCCTGCGAAATGGCCGCCCGTACACCCTGGGATACATCAATGGCATCGTACCGCCCGACACCTCGAACGCTATCGCGGTACCGACTCTGGCGGATCCAGTAGTCTCTCACCTCGGCAGACTGGTCGGATTCTTTCAGAAGCCTCGCTAACTCAAACTCGGTGGCTTCTCCATCGAGCAGAGCTGACATCGCCTCTCGCGTCTCTATTGTGTGTTTGGACTCGCTACTTTCTGTCATAGTCGGCTTTCGCCCCCAAGTTGCTCTTCAACGCGTTGATCAACCGCCTCCCGCGCTCGAAAAATTCTCGACCTCACAGTCCCGATCGGGCAGCTCAGTATCTCTGCAATTTCCTCGTAGCTCAAACCCTCGAACTCACGGAGGGTTAATGCTGCTTTCAATTCATCGGGCAAGCTGTCGATTGCACTATTGACTGCTTGCTCCAACTCCATACCCATCAGCACCGCATCCGGTGACTCATGATCCTTGAGCTTACCGGGCAAATCGAATTGCTCTGCCTCATCGATCACTTGATCTGAGGAAGGCCTTCTTCCCAGCGCTACCAAATGGTTTTTCGCTGCATTAGCGGCTATTCGGTAGAGCCAAGTGTAAAAAGCGCTGTCTCCCCTGAACTTTGGCAGCGCTCTGTACGCCTTGATAAAGGCTTCCTGCGTTACATCCTCAACTTCTGCCGCATTACTCACGTAACGTGACACCAAATTGGCGACTCTCCCTTGATACTTCAACACCAGTAAATCAAACGCGCGGGTATCCCCTTTTTGCGCCCGCTCAACTAGCTGCTGATCACCATCGCTGGTCGCCACAAACCCATTTCCTAACTTCTCAAGACCCGACCAATGATCTGCCGGAACCTTGTTTACGTCCTATGAGATAATCGACAGCAGAAAAAGTTCCCCGTCGTCATCAGATTTCGATCAGACTACTTGGTTCTGGGGGATTGCTCTACCAAGTTTTAGGAGTCAACGTGGAAAATACGAGCTTTGACGTCGTGGTGGTCGGCAGTGGCGCCGCTGGCTTATCGCTTGCTTTACAACTCCCCACCGAGCTGCGTATTGCGGTCCTCTCCAAAGCCGACGTCTCAGCGGGTTCCACCTCGTGGGCCCAGGGTGGTATTGCTGCTGTCCTCCACGAGAGAGACTCTGTGCAAGCGCACATTGAAGACACTTTGGAAGCGGGCGCCGGGCTCTGCCATGAGCCCGCGGTTCGCTTTACGATTGAACACAGTCGCGAGGTCATCGACTGGTTGATTGCTCAGGGTCTCGATTTTGATTTACGCCAGGACCAGTCCGATGCCGAATTCAGGGAGTTCCATCTGACGATGGAAGGCGGCCACAGTTTTCGACGAATTCTGCATGCCGCAGATAAAACAGGTAGTGCCATCAGCGCAGTGCTAAACGAACGCATTGCTGAGCGCGACAACATTGTCGTGATGACGGATCGAACGGCTGTTGACCTGATCATCGATGAACAAGGGGTCAGAGGTATCTACGTATTGAATGGTCATACGGCCAGTGTCGATGCCATCAAAGCACGCGCCGTGGCGCTTGCTACGGGAGGAGCCAGCAAAGCCTACCTGTATACAAGTAATCCCGATGGGGCGACAGGTGACGGCATCGCGCTCGCATGGCGAGCAGGTTGCCGGGTCGCCAATCTGGAATTCAATCAGTTTCACCCAACCTGCTTGTACAGCCCCGAGACGCGGACTTATCTCCTCACTGAGGCCCTACGGGGTGAGGGCGCCACCCTACACCTTCCTAATGGTGAACGCTTCATGCCGCGTTATGACGAGCGCGCAGAACTCGCACCACGCGATATTGTTGCGCGAGCCATCGACAGCGAGATGAAACGATACGGACTGGACTGTGTGTACTTGGACGCCACTCAAAAAAGCGAAGAACAACTGGCAGCACACTTCCCGGGTGTATTGGAGCGTTGCCAGCAGGCTGGATTAGATCTTGCCAACGAGCGGGTTCCGGTGGTACCAGCGGCACACTACACCTGCGGCGGTGTCGTGGTAGATCAGCATGGCGCAGCAGACCTCCCGGGGCTGTACGTCATTGGCGAGACAGCGTGTACGGGTCTGCACGGCGCCAATCGCATGGCGAGCAATTCGCTCTTAGAGTGCTTTGTCTACGCCAGTAGTGCCGCTAAACACATAACGGGCAACCTCAGAGTACTGGAAAAGCAGCCTGTGCCCACCTGGGACGATAGTCGCGTCCGAGTATCCGACGAGGCGGTCATAATACAGCATAACTGGCAATCCCTGCGTCGGCTGATGTGGGACTACGTTGGTATCGTGCGGACTAACCGCCGCCTAAAACGAGCTGCCAATCGCTTGAGAGTGATGGCGGATGAGGTAGACGACTATTACTCGAGCTTCACCATTACACCACCGCTACTCGAACTCAGAAACCTGACCCAAGTCGCGGAATTAATGGTCACCTGTGCACGGCAGCGCAAGGAATCTCGTGGTCTCCACTACAACAGTGACTTCCCTGACACATCGCAAGACGCTGTGGATACCGTGTTGGTTCCCGCTAACGCCTGGGTCGAAGACAAATCGCTTCCCTGTTATAACGGAATTGGTGCTTGATCAGCCTTGTGCTGCCTTATCAGGTCAACAATGACAGACAGGTGAGCGGGCTCGGGTGTTGACCGGCCCATCAACCATTCCAGTAAATCTTGATCTGGAGCTTCAAGGAGCTCGCGGTACATGGACTGCATGTCCGGGGACAAGCTCCTGTAGCGCTGATCAACAAATTGCGCTAAAAAGAGATCGAGTTCGAGCAAGCCTCGCCTGCTCGCCCAGCGCATACGATTGATGTCAGAACTATCGGTCATACCTGAAGGCTAGCGGAAAGCGACATGTGTTGCGAGGTAAGGATGACGATGCGAGCAATAAATAATGAGTGATTCTCTGGACAGTGCGGTTATCCAATTCTATGGTTCCGATGTTCGCCAAGTACTTCAAGGGCAAACCACCCGCAACTTCGCCACAGCCGAAATACAAACGCCGCTGATGGGTGCTTTCTGTGATCTGAAGGGACGGGTGCTGACTGACTTTTTAGCTCTCATCACCGATGATTCTCGGGTGATGATGCGAGTTCATAGCAGCGTTGCCGATAAACTCCTAGAGCATCTTAAGAAGTATTTAATGTTCTCCAAAAGCGATGCGATCGTGACCAATTTCGAGGTCAGAGGATTCACCCGAGCGGCTGAGGCGACGGGTAATTTAGCTAGCAAACCTAACTGCGTAGACCGGAAAGACGGCCTGATCGAAAGCTGGACTACAACCGCCAGTGAAATACCTGAAGGAGTCCAGCCGCTGGACTCTAGAGAATGGGGACATGAGTTGACAAAGGTTGGCGATGCTCAGATAGTCGCGGACACTTGGGGTGCCTATCTGCCGCAGGACCTGAACTATGATCTCCGAGGCCTTATCGATTTCGATAAGGGTTGCTATACAGGTCAAGAAATTGTCGCGAGGTTGCACTATCGCGGCACACCCAAACGACGCCTAGCGAGACTTGTATTTTCGAGCGAGCTCGCGTTGGAGCCCGGTTGCCCGATTCAGGATCGTGCCACTAAGCGAGGGATCGGCAGTATTGTCCAATCCGCCACCCTCGCCGGTACAACACTCGCGCTAGCAGAGCTTGCTGTCACCGCTATAGCAGACTCACTGATAGTCGGTGAGGACAGCAGCACCCCACGCGCCATTGAATGGATTTAGGACAAGGCCAACCAATCAATCGCTGGGTAACCCCTCTCGCTCAAAAACTCATTAGCCGTAGTCAAGTGACGGCTGACAAAAAAGCCCCTATGCGCTGACAAAGGCGAAGGATGTGGACCAGACAGAACAAGATTATGATCGGCTTTGAGTAGCTCTGCTTTTCGCTGTGCTTCAGCGCCCCAGAGTAAAAATACAGTCGGACTGGGATCGCGAGCAACCGCTTCGAGCACGCGGTCGGTGAACGCCTGCCATCCGATCTTGGAATGAGACCCAGGTCTGCCGCTGGCGACTGTCAACACACTGTTTAACAGCATCACGCCCTGTCTCTCTAGCTGCGAAAAATCAGCGTTTGGACCGACTCGCGCGCCGCACTCCAACTCGATCAGCTTAAAAATATTTCGAAGTGATGGCGGCGTTTTCGTAGTAGGCACAACTGCAAAAGCGTGGCCTGTCGCTTGCCCTCTGCCGTGATAGGGATCCTGCCCGATAATCACCACCCGGGTCTCGGCTGGCGCCAAACCGCGAAGCGCCGAAAACCAAGCGTGCCTTGGCGGAAAAATGTCCCCTCCCGGGGCAAGCAGTTCAATCAGATTTTGCTGCAGTTTCCAGCCAGCATCAGAGTTCAGGGTGTCGGCCAGAATCGGGCGCCACGCCTCTGGTAATTCGTCTAACAAGGTCATCGACAGCTGGTCTCATTGGGTTGTGGGGTTGATACTAGCTGATACGCCTGTAACACTCGAAGACGGATAAGACAAAAGGCACCCATCAAGAGGGCATACGTTGGCCGTTGTAGATAGCAATGATGAGGTAATGCACGAATTTGCCGAGCTAGCAAATACGCTGCTCGAGCACTGTTTTAGTCTCGTCATTGAACAGACAGCTGATTATTTGTTCACACTATCAGCAAGCCACCGACTTGATCGAGACAATCAAGATCGCTGCTTTGAAGCCTTCACTGCCCTGCAACAGGCGTCAAGCGGAATTGTTCTGAAGATGCTTCAGGATTTGCAAGCTGATTGGAAAATTACCTTATCAGCTCAGACGCATGAGAACGCAAGCAATCAGGAACCCGATCAAGAGCAACAGGTACCAGAACTACGTCTTGTGGATCTCAATGAGTTTGAGGACACGCTTGCAATCGAAAAGATTGTTAGAGTCAGTACAGAGCGATTCTGGTTGCCGCTCGAGGCCATCAGCATCCGACTTGCACAAAACCTAGTCTGCGACCCCGCCAGTCTTCATCTACCTATCAGCCCCCGAGCCATCTGCGTCAGTTATCGCTCTGCACTCGAGACCATCGAATTTCCAAGACAGTTTCTAGTCGATGCAGACAGTGCCTTTATTAGGCAGCTCCTGCCAGAACTAAAGGGTATCTACGACGAGCTTGCACACTTACTCGCAGACGCTGGACTCTCACCCAATATCGAAGAGACCTTGGAGACCACGGGCTCTCAATTTTTGATCGTACGACATTCGCGGGAACCGGCGTCAAGCCCTCGGGGTCCGGATCGCGACCCACAGCGCACTGATAGAAAGCAGATTTCGCTGGAAGTTGCTGAGGACGAGGAAGCGATCGTTCTACCGAAAGACGTATCGGAGCTCGCAAAGCTTCTAGTCGACCAGCCAGATGTAGTGACGTCCTTGCTGGCGCAAGACAAAATGACCCTAGGAACGTCCGTCCTGATTAGCAATCCTAGCCACCTCAAAACAGCGGCGAGCACCGAGCAACTGGCCGCGGCCCAGGCAGACACAGAGTTCACGCCTGAGCGTTTGCACGCTGTGAAGCTGACGGAAGCGCTTCGTGAACGCGCCCTATCCAATCCAGACAATCTGATGGCTACTCGTACCGAAGAAGATGAAGCCGCTCGCGACTCAGATCTTCTCCTGGTTCGGGATGCCTTGGTGAAACTGAGACTGGCCGGTGATTTAAGTGACATCGATCCCAGCGCACTGATTGCGACTATGGACCTGTCAATTGGTGACCTAGCAAAGGAGCGTATAGAGGAGACAATAAAACTTACCGTCTCCCTCATTCAGTTTGTAGAGACCCGACTGGGTTCTCGAGATTCACTGACATCAGCAATGACAGCGCTAAAGTTGATGCTCATCGAGGTCGCGTTGGTTGATAAGGACTTTTTACTCACGTCGAATCACCCCTCTCGTTTATTTCTCGACCGGCTGGTTGAGTACGCAACATTGGTCACCCCCGGCGACGCTCGCGCGATGACTACGATTGCCAGCCTGTTGATGGACTTGCATAGCAGTTTTGTCGGTGATGCCAACGCGTTCGAAGCTGGCATTTTGAAACTTGAGCCCCTGACCATTCGATTGATCAAAGCCAAGCAGCAAAATGTAGACCGTGTAATTAGCCGCGAAACAGCTAGAGAGCTCAGAGAGAAGGCCAAGAAATCGCTAGTGCGGGTGCTGGATGTAATTCCCAACGCTGACAAACTCTCGGGTGATGTACTAGACATGTTTGACGAAGGCCTAACCGATTCACTTCTGCTGAAGCTTTTGCGCGGCGAGACAGAATCGGAGATTAGCGCCCTGCTCAAGCCCATATCGATACTTTGGCACTCAGATTTTGCGGGTACCAAACTGCCGATTGCCAAACAAGAACTGGCTGAGCTGACGTCAGCTATCGATGCTGCTGCAGGTTTAGAGCACGAGCGAAGTGCACGGCTAAACGCTACGATTAATCGAGTCTTGGAGTATGCCGAACAGGGTGCCCTGGCAAGCGGAGACTCAAGCTTTGACCTGCATGTCGATGATACTTTTGCCGAGCAGTTACAAGTTCTTAAAAAACGGCCGAGACTTCGAAGAAAGGTAGAAATGGCACGGCGTCTTCCCATGCGATCCTGGATTAGTGTCCGTAGCGATGAAGCACCGCATCAGTTTCTGCAACTGGTCTGGAAAAATAATGACAGCTCAAGATTCGCTTTCACTGATGAACGGGGAAAGCCCCGACTAGTGCTGTCGGCACTCGAACTAGGATCGAGAATTGATCGATCGATTTCTGTTCTGAGTGCATCACAACAACTAACGCTGGTTGAGCAAACGCTATTTGGGCGCCTCAAGGAGGCGCAATCGTCGCTAATCGAAACCAGCACGGCTCCGTTAAGTGATGTCGACATGCAGGTTATCGATATAGAGAGACATCTCCGCCGAGCGAAGCGAAAAGGCACCACGCAAAGTCTTGTCGTCGTTAGCGAATCAAATCAGAAGTTGCTTTCGTCCATTGAGGAGATTGCGCTTAAGCGCGACATGCCGGTGGAGGCTATTCACAACGGGGCGATGGGCATCGGCACCTTCATTGTCGACACCGCAGACAGTCAACAGTTGGACGCTTTAATGGATGACGTTCAACGCGAAATCACCGCTGCGATAACTTGGCATCCGCTGGCCGGTGATATCTCTGATGCTCGTCGACTACTGACAACAGCGGCTATCCGTGAACCCGGCGATTCCAAAGGGGAGCAAGTGGGCCTTCAGCAAACTGAGATTGACTACCAACCTATCGCTCTTGCTGACGCAGTCAAAGGAACCCTCAAACGCTTGCAACAGCACCTCAAACCGAATCCTGGTGTGTTACCGATATTTCGAATCCCGGTCGATCAAGCGGCCGGCATTGAAGCGTCGCTCTTAGTGACGGTGGATGGCGCACCAGACTTTTCTCGCCAAAACGATCACGATATCGATTTGTTTCTCCAAACCGATGTCATCATTGCATTCGACCTATACAAGGTGAGTTCAGCCTGTCGCATGCTCATTAACGCTCAAGAGATTGGTAAGACGCTACCGAACCTACACATCCGACTAAGCACTGAAACCTGTCTGTTTGGTGGTGCCATCGATCATTTGCTGTCGATCATTTCAGAGACCGGCGTTGGCACCGAGTTTTTGCATTTTGAATTCCGTGATTCCGTGCACATACGATTATCAAAATCCGCACACGATCTCTCGGCTGCACTCAGATCAATTGGATGCAAAATCATCGTTACCGACCTAAACCCGGCTAGAGGGGACCCGGTTCCTCTGCAGCGGCTCCGACCACACAGTGTGCTCTTCGACTCGGTATTCTGGCATAACGCGGCACTGGAGGAGCCTTGGCTGTCATTACTACCGACAGTCATCACGGACGTGCATCATTTGTTAAACGAGAGTGTGGGCCTTAGAGACCCCGTGAACTCTCACAGGTTGGCCGATGTCGGCATTGACTACATTGAGCGATTAGACAGCAAATCCCTGTCGATTGAAGAGTATCTGGCTACGTTACCCGCGAGTAGTAATTGACTTAACGTCTTGTCTGGCGCCATGCGTCGACAGCCACAAGAATAACTCCCACCCAAACCAGACAAAACGTGGCGACGGTCACCGTGTCAATAGACTCGTCGAGAATAAATTGTGCCACCAATAATTGAAGCGTCGGTCCGATATAGGTAAGAAGACCAATCGTCGATAATTGCAGGATACGACTAGCTGCGACAAAGGTGAGCAAGGGTACTGCAGTGTAGACGCCGCTGAGCAACAGAAACAGATCGACCTTGAGGCCGTATATCCCAAACCCCGCACCTCCGTTGATGATCAACCAAAGTGCCGCCAATGGTGCCATGCAAAGTGCTTCCAAAAAGAGCCCCTCGATAGCATCTGCCTCTATTTGCTTTCGAATCGCTCCATAAATCGCAAACGTCGATGCCACCGTCAAGGACACCCAGGGCAAACTGCCGTAAGCGGCGATTTGAATACCGACCGCCACCACCGCTAAAGCAATCGCTATCTGTTGAACTCTCTTGGGTCGTTCACCAAAGACCACCATGCCAACCAAGATGGTCAGTAGGGGTAACATGAAATAGCCAAGACTTGCCTCGGTGGCCCTCTCCGAGGTCACGGCGTAGAGAAAAGTTCCCCAATTAATGGCAAGGAGCAACGAAGCCAGTAAGCCCCAAAAAACAACTTTTGGATTTCTGAACAGGGTTAGTGACGACTTTAGTCGCGATAACGCAAGCAAAACCACGAGTGTCGCGGGCAGGGTCCACAGAGCGCGGTGCGCCATCACATCGACTGGCGAGACCGGCTGCGTCTCGATCCAGTAAAGCGCCGAGACACCCCAGATGAAATAAGCGACCAAGGCGAGCAAAACACCCTGTGTACTTGATGCCGTACTCAAACTCAAATCTCCAACTACTGTCTCACCCGCTTGCGACACCGGTTGCCATCTAAGCGCCGGCCACGCATCATTGTTCTGCTATAGTCCCGCCGCTGAGAGCTTCGCCTTGCAATCATCCTTCAGCACATCTGCACTGCTGCCGACACTGACTATCACGCTCACACTTGGTTTGGGCTTATGTCCAACCCCCACAACAGCGGGAGAGTCGGGAGTTTACGCAGTGCAGGTGCCAATGTATCGCTTTGAAGACTACGAGCGTCGACATTTCACAGAATATTGTTCAGCATTCCTGCTAGCACCCAAAAACCGAGATGTGCAGCTGATATCAGCCTGGCATTGTGTTGACGGTTGGGAACCAACTTGGGCGCCCATTCGCATATTTCTTGATGAGGAAGTCGGTGTAGGGAGAATCAGGGACACCGGCGGCTCGATGCAGGATGACTGGCTCATCATAGGGGTAACAGATGCAACTTTGCCAGAAAGCAACGCGATAGCCGTTGCAAGTGCGTCGCCCCGAACAGGTGAAAAGCTTATCGCTGTGGGTTACGGTTCTGAGGATACTCAAGGCCAACGCTTTCAGCGCAGCGTGGAATGCACAGTCAAGTCGGTAACGACCACCATTAATGCAGATTGCCAGATGATGAAGGGTGACTCGGGTGGGTTGCTGGCCCGCCAGACCATCGACGGGCTTGAAGCCTTGGGTATTGTGTCATCCCAATCGGCTTCGGGAAGCACCCAATTCACACCGATAGCGAAGGTGTTATCTAGCCTAGATCGCTGATTAGGATTTCATCCCAGCCGGGGCGTCCGCGCCCAAATGCAACTCTCCTCGTTCCTTCGATAGCTTGATCTGACGCTGTCGCTCGCGGAATCGCTCGCGCTGATCAGCGGTGTGACGATCAAAGCACCTTGGGCACGAAACACCAGGGACGTAGTGCTCAGAAGCCATCTGCTCTTCATCGATCGGAAATCGACAAGCGAAGCATTGCTCGAAATGACCCTTTTCAAGGCGATGATTAACCGACACCCGACTGTCGAATACAAAACACTCCCCTTCCCAGCGGGTCTCTGCCTCTGACATGTCTTCAAAATACTTCAACACCCCACCTTTGAGGTGCCACACTTCTTCGAAGCCTCTCTCGACAAGTAGCGAAGTCGCTTTTTCACAGCGAATGCCGCCGGTACAGAACATGGCCACTTTCCGATTTTTTGCCGGATCTAAATGGGTTTCCACCCACTCGGGAAACTCCCGAAAACTATTGGTACGAGGATTCACAGCCCCCTTGAAAGTGCCGATTTCAACTTCGTATTCATTGCGCGTATCAATCACCAAACAATCTGGATCATCGATTAAATCATTCCACTCAGAAGCATTCGCATATCTGCCAACACTGGCGTTTGGATCGATATCTGGCTGCCCCATCGTGACGATTTCTTTCTTAAGTTTGACCTTCATGCGAAGAAAAGGCCGCTCTGCATGATTGGTTAATTTGCAATCGAGATCAGCTAGCCTCGCGTCCGACCGGAGATACTCCAAGACTCGCTCGATATCCGAGCGAGCACCAGAAACGGTGCCATTGATGCCCTCTTTCGCAAGCAAAAGCGTACCTCTCAAGTTGTGTTGCGAGCAAACCTCCAGCAGAGGCTCACGCATGGCCTCAAAATTCTCTAGTCGAACGAACCGATACAGGGCAGCGACTACAACGTCCGCCTCTAGGTTAGCCACGGGCTCCCCCATCACCACCCCGGCAATCGGGGGATAAAGGCACCTCAGACACCTTGGCCCACTCATCTGATGTGTAAGTGTGCAACGCAAGCGCATGAACCGGTCCCGCCAAAAAATCGCTGAGGATTTGATAGATGGTCTGATGCCGTTTTACGGCGCGCATCCCGACGAACAGGTCGGAAACAATCGTGACCTTGAAGTGACTCTCAGATCCCGCGGGAACGTTGTGACGGTGGCTCTCGTTTTCCACATCGAGCCAGGCGGGTGACAGTTGCTCACTGAGGGTGTCGACAATCTGCTGATATATTACTGTCATGGAGTATCCTTGGAAAAGCAGGCGTTAGAATATCAAACTACCGAGCTCGGAGGTTTAGCTAAATGACAACAACACCGCAGTTTGATGTCTGGTTCGATGGCAAACTGGCAGCGGGGACCGATGCGACCGCCGTCTGTCAGGAGTTAATGACCGTCTTTGGGATCAATGAATCGCAGGCGCTCACATTACTTGACGGAAATAGCCATCGAATCAAAAAAGGCTGTGATCAAGCCATGGCTGATCGCCTACTTGAGCAGTTTCAGAGTTTCGGCGCCCAACTTCGCCTCGAACAAATCGATACGGGTTTGAACATTGCTCCATCAGGCTCACTGCTACTAGAAGGCTTTGAATCACCGCCGCCGCCCTCCGTATCCTCACCCGAATGGGAGCTAGCGCCAGCTGGCGATATCATTCCAGGGCTTGATCTCATGCAGGACATTCCCCCTATTAATACCGATCACCTGAGCGTGATTGACGGTTGAACATCATTGTGGCGGTCGCTTGATCACCCAGAAAACTTGTTACCATGGGGCATGACTGAAGCATCTAACCATTTGGGCCCAGCACCGCTTTGGCGACACCTTATCGCCATCTTCTACGATCTTTTTTTGATTATTCCGCTACTCATGCTCACTACGACGATTCTGGTCGCGATTCACGGGCCAACCGAAAGCACTGACTCGCTCGCTGTTCCCGCCTGGCAGGTATGGACTCTAAGCTTCGCTGCCTTGGTTGGCTTCTTTGGAACCTTCTGGCGTATGAACGGCCAGACGCTGGGCATGCAAGCCTGGCGGGTAAAATTGATTACCGCTGACGGAAAGGACATCAGCTGGCAACAGGTGGTCACCCGGATTGCAGTCGCGATTCCAGCCCTTGGTATTGCAGGTCTCGGGCTGCTTTGGCGCTATCTCGATGCCGACAAACGATCCTGGCATGATCGGGCATCGGGGACTCAGTTGGTTTTGGTCGCGAAGCGCAAGCGAACCTAAATTTTTAGTTGGCTAAGCCTTACGATTGAGTAATACCAGCCCCACCGCCCAACAGACCACGATGCTCATCGCAGCGGCGATGCCACCATTGAGCCCCATCAAAAGGCTCATCGGCCCGAAGAACTCCTGACTAATTCGAAAAACCACTCCTGCAAGAACACCAGCAAAGATCCGCGCGCCCATGGTCCCATCGCGGAGCGGTCCAAAAATAAACGACATTGCCAATATCACCAGCCCCGCCACTGCCAACGGCTGCAGCACCTTCTTCCAAAACGCCAGTTCAATGTCATTAGCGAGTAAACCCTGTGCACGCAGGTAAGCGGCATAGGACCAAAGTTGTGTCGCAGGAAGGCTTTCCG
>LXNH01000161.1_pt1 | contig 15724 bp, 19 predicted proteins | sample 809111 | NCBI WGS metagenome assembly LXNH01 (sample SAMN04870528, study PRJNA318959) | seawater metagenome | biome: 00002010; material: water; isolation source: marine seawater | place: Greece: Milos, Mediterranean Sea | collected 2013-05-29 | depth 5-7 m
ATCCCCACAAAATAGAACAGATTATACCCATAAAAGATAATAAAAATAAAATTATATTAAAACATAAAATAGTAATTTTCAAAAACTCTGATTTAAATGAAGTGATTTTTATAAAAAAAATATAAAAGAATTTTGATTTAATTATTTTTTCAAAAAAAATCCAAACTATAAGTAAAATTATAATTATAAATAATTGAATTAGAGATAAATTTGAAGCTATGAAGAATGAATCTACATCTGAAGATTGAAAGATTTGCAAAATTCGTACTGATAAAGTGGAAGGAGTTGATGGTGCCAAAAGTAAAGACATATCAACCACTGATGACGAAAATGCAATGATTATAAATATAACAAGTCTAATTTTTTTGTAAATGATTGGAAATATTAATATAAACCAAGTAGAAAAACTCGAATGCTGAAGTGATTTGCCCATATCAAAAAATTTCGATGAATAAAACTCTCTCAAAGCTGATAAAGACACCAAGATTAGGAATGGAATTTCTTTTAAAATAAGGCCTAGTATTAAAAAAAAACCATATTCATCTGGAAATAAATAAGAGTTTGGAGGTCTATCAAAACCTGTTAACCAAGGTGAAACAGACCTTAATAATAATCCACTTGGAGACAAAAGAAAAATTAAACCAATAGCCATTGTAATATGCGGTAGAGCAATTAAAGGTGATATGATGATTTTTAGATAATTATAAAATTTATTTTTAAAAAAATATAAAAGAATAACTTGAGAAAAAAATAACGCTAAAGCAGTTGAAACTAAACCAGTAAATATCGACAATAATATTGACTTAGATATCCCTGGAATATTCATTGATATATAAAAATAATTTAAGCTAAGTTCACCTTTTCCTAAAGTTGGTAAATAATTAAATGATGGTAAAAAAAAGCCTAAAAAACCAAACAATATAGGTAGAGTGATAATTATTCCAATAAAGACTATTGAAACTTTGGAAAGGAGCAGGCAAAACTTATTTACCATTTATGACCTAATTATTTGAGCCATATTTTTCTATCCACCCTTCTTCTATGATTTTAACCCAGGAGGGATGTGGCTCCTCCAGTTTCATTGTTAACTCTTCATTTGAAAGTGTTGCAAGACCTCTTGGAAGAGAAGTAAATTTATTTTTCCAATTTTTATCTAATTTTGCTACTGAAATAACACTTGGGTCACCCCAAAAGGTCTTGTCTTGTTTTTTTAATTGAGCTTCCGGTGATATAAGGAAATTGACAAAGATTTTAGCAGCAGTTTTTTTATCAGAGTTATATGGAATTGCTAAAAAATGGACGTTAGCAAGAGTTCCATCTTTGTGTATGAAACTTCTTATAGTGTTAGGTAACTTTCCTTCAGAAATTGCATTTGAAGCGTGTGCTATATTAAAGGCCATTCCAATGTCAATTTCTCTTTCTGCAACTAATTCTGTTAAAGCTAAATAATTAGGGGGGTAAATTTTGCCTTCTCTCCACAAATATGGAGTTGTCTCATCTAACCATTTCCATAATGGGCTAAGAGCATCTTTGTGTTTATGAATAATATACTCTGATTTCAACAAGCTTTTATTATCTATCAACTCAATTAAAATTTGTTTTAAAAAACTAGTCCCCGTAAAATCTGGTGGCTGAGGAAAAGTAAACCTACCCTTGTTTCTGATTATATAATCTTTTAATTCAGATGCTGATCTTGGAGGTGATTTAATGTATTTACTATCGTAATAAAAATTTAACTGTGATACTCCCCAAGGCATTTCCATACCTTCTGTGGGAACTCCAAAATCATTTAACAAACTAGGGTTATTTTCAAAATCTAAATACTTAGAATTTGGTAAGTCTCTAATCCAATTTTCAGAAAAAAGCATATTATTTTTCTTCATAACTGAAAAATTTTCTCCATTAATCCATAATAAGTCGACAGCTCCATTATTGTCTTTTTTAACATTTTTTTCTGATAAAATTCTTGCTACTACATTAGCAGTATCAGTTACTTTTACGTGTTTAACTGTTATGTTATATCTTTTTTTAACTTTATCTGAAGCCCATTTTATATATGAGTTAATATTCTTGGCGCCACCCCATGCATGAAAAAAAATTGTTTGCCCAGATACTCTGTTAGCTTTTATGTCCCAATCATTCTTTTTTTCTGTGGCATTAGTGTAAGTACTAATTATAAAAAAAACACTAATAAAAAAACACCTTAAAACTATTTTAGCTAAATTATCTGCTAATTTTAAATACATTTAGATTTACCTCAAAGTTTGTTCTTGAATAGACAAATATTGATATTAGATATATTAATATCAATGATAGTCATTATCTCCAAAATACTCAACATAGAAATAGTTATGTAATTATGAACGCTCTCTTGATATTGATAAATGAAATTATAACACTCTATTTATATACATTATTTGTATATGTTATAATGAGTCTTCTAATCCAATTTCAAATGATTAATAGCTATAACAAAATTATTAATACAATTTTTAGAGCATTAATATCTTTGCACGAACCTTTATTAGGAAAAATTAGACAGTATATACCATCACTTTCAGGAATAGATTTATCTCCTGTAATTGTTATTCTTTTATTGAGCTTTTTAAAAAACTTAATTCAAGATTATAGATTAGGATTATAAATTAATTAATGACGATTATAAATAAAATAATTGATGGAAAGATGTATGCTGAAAAACTGTTAAAAGAAATTCACCCTCTAAGCAAAGAATTTTTACATAATTTTAATCGTAAGCCATGCCTTACTGTCATACTAGTTGGGGACAATCCCGCAAGTAAAATATACGTAAAAAATAAAATCTTGGTAGCAAAAAAAATTGATATAGAAACTAGAGAAATCTTACTTAGTTCTGATATTACAGAAGATGAATTAATAAAGCATATCTCAATACTAAATAAAGATCAAAATGTGGATGGAATTCTTGTTCAGCTTCCACTTCCAAAACATATTTCAGAAAAGAAGATCATTAATTTGATTAGTCCATTAAAAGATGTTGATGGATTTCACCCAAAAAATTTTGGTAAACTTTTCATGGGGGACCCAAAATTTATTCCATGCACACCCTTAGGCTGTCTTTATATGTTGAAGCAGGAAATTGAAGATATAAAAGGGAAAAACGCTGTTATAATTGGGAGATCAAACATTGTTGGAAAACCAATGGCTTCACTCTTACTATCTTCAGACTGCTCAGTGACAATAACTCATTCAAAAAGCAAAAACATTGAAGAATATACTAGAAAAGCAGACATCTTAATTGTAGCGGTGGGTATTCCTGAAATGATTGATGAAAAATTTATTAAACCAGGCGCGATTGTAATAGATGTTGGAATTAATAGATTAGAGACTAAAAATAATGATAATTCTAGTAATAAGGGAGTACTTGTTGGTGATGTCAAATTTGAAAAAGTTTTAAAAATTGCCAAAAAAATTACCCCCGTTCCTGGAGGAGTTGGGCCAATGACAATTGCATGCTTAATGCATAATACTGTTAAGGCCGCCTATATTAATAAAAAAAATGATTTTATTAACGTCTTAGAAGGAATTTTATAATGGATTGGTTAAACATTACTTTATTTCTTTCTATGATATTAGTGGTTGTTATTCTTGCATGGGGTTTGATAACAATGGCTAGAGGTGGAGAATACAACAAGTCACATAGCAATATTTTAATGAGATACAGAATAATTTTTCAAGCGATAGCAATATTAATTTTTATATGCTTATTAATATATAAGAGATATTACAATGGTTAAATTAAATAAAATTTATACACGAACGGGTGACGATGGATCAACTGGGTTAACCGATGGAACAAGAGTTCCAAAGCACTCACCTAGACCACAAGCATATGGTTCAGTTGATGAATTAAATTCCTCCTTGGGAATGGTATACTTTTGCTTAAACAAAGAAAATTCAAACTTACTTCATATTGAAATTAAAAATTTAATCAGAGAAATTCAGAATGATTTATTTGATTTAGGTGCAGATTTAGCAACACCAATATCGAAAGAAAAAGAAAAGTATCCAGCACTTAGAATTAAAAAGGGACAAATTGATAAAATAGAAAATAAAATAGACTATTATAATAAGTCATTAAAACCTCTTAATTCCTTCATTTTACCAGGTGGGTCAGAAGCTTCTACTTTACTACACCAGTCAAGAACAATAGCTAGAAGAGCTGAAAGAGACACTAGTTTACTTTCAAGCATAGAAGATATAAATATACAATCTTTAATTTACTTGAATAGATTGTCTGATTTATTATTTGTATTATGCAGAGTTTTAAACGAATATGGATTAAAGGATGTATTATGGATACCAGGTTTGAATCAAAAATAATTTATTTACGGAAGGGAGTTTAGTTTGAAAATTTTAGTGCCTGTTAAAAGAGTGGTAGACTATAACGTAAAAGTCAGAGTTAAAAATGATAATTCTGGTGTTGAATTAGAAAACGTTAAAATGTCTATGAACCCTTTTGACGAGATAGCTGTTGAAGAGGCTTTAAGATTAAAAGAAAAAGGAATAGCGAATGAGGTTGTAGCTATATCTATCGGTGCATCTCAGGTTCAAGAAACTATAAGAAATGCTCTTGCAATGGGTGCAGATTCAGGGATTTTTGTTGAATCCAACAATAATCTTGAACCACTTAACATAGCAAAAATTATTTCGTCTATTGCTAAAAAAGAAAATATCGATTTGATGATTTTAGGTAAGCAAGCAATAGATGATGATATGAATGCTACTGGTCAGATGATTGCAGGCTTATTAAATTGGCCTCAAGCTACTTTTGCAAGCAAAGTGGAAATTTCAGGAAAAACAGCCAAGGTTAGCCGCGAAGTTGACGGTGGAATTGAAAATATTGAAATTTCATTACCTGCAGTTATTAGCACTGACTTACGATTAAATGAACCCAGATATGCTAGCCTTCCAAACATTATGAAAGCTAAGAAAAAGCCAATTAGTGAAATTAAGATTGAAGATCTAAACATAGAAATAAAAAAACATTTAAGTATTTTAAAAGTTGAAGAACCTGCTAAACGTCAATCAGGGATTATGTTAAAAACTGTAGATGAATTAGTTGATAAATTAAAAAATGAAGCAAAAGTAATATAAGAAACTGAAGGAATATAAAATGAAAGTACTTGCGATAGCTGAACATAATAACCATGAACTTTTACCTGCTACTTTACATACTGTAAACGCAGCCAAACAAATTGGCGATACTGACTTGTTAGTTGTCGGTCATAATTGCCAAGAGGTTATTGACAATGCAAGAAAAATTGATGGTCTCAATCAAGTTCTTTATTGTAATGATGAAATGTACAAAAATTCAATAGCAGAAAATTTATCTGTCCTTATTAAATCTACAGCACAAAATTATTCTCACATTTTATTTTCAAATACAGCTAATGGAAAAAATACAGCTCCTCGTCTAGCTGCTTTGCTAGATGTTATGATTGTTCCAGATATAATTGAAATAATAGATGAAAATACTTTTAAAAGACCAATTTACGCTGGTAATGCCATAGCCACTTGCAAGAGCGAAGATGCATGTAAAGTTATTACTGTAAGAACTACTGCATTTGAAAAAGCCTCATTGAATGAAAATCAAGTTGAAGCTGTATCTATTAAAGTTGAGAAAAATACTGAATCAACAAAATATATTAATTCAGAACTTTCACAAAATGAAAGACCTGAATTAACTGCTGCTGATATTGTAGTTTCAGGTGGAAGAGGTCTAGGATCATCTGAAAACTTTCAAGTTCTGGAAAAATTGGCAGATAAACTAGGAGCAGCAATGGGGGCAAGCAGAGCTGCAGTTGATGCTGGCTATGTTCCCAACGATTGGCAAGTAGGCCAAACTGGAAAAGTGGTTGCCCCAAATTTATATATAGCTGCTGGAATTTCTGGAGCAATACAGCATCTAGCAGGCATGAAAGATAGTAAGGTGATTGTAGCAATAAATAAAGACGAAGAGGCTCCTATATTTTCTGTATCCGACTATGGGCTTGCTGATGATTTATTTAAAACTGTGCCAGAAATGGAGAAACTAATAAAATAAGCTTTTTATCTTATTTATTATTGCATCTTCTCCCCATTTTAAAATACCCTCATGTTTTGAAATTATGAAACCATTTTGATTAACTATTATTGTAGTAGGAATTCCTCTCAATTTTAATGCTTTAAAAATTTTCATTTCTTTATCAAAGAATTGTTCTAAATTTGAAGCACCATTATTAGATAAAAATTTTAGTTGATCTTTAATATCTTTTTTATCAATTGATATAGTAAAAACATCTATATTGTATTTTTTAATTTTGGATTTTAATAAACTTAAATCAGGCAGCTCTTCTTTACATGGAACACACCAAGTGGCCCAAAAATTAATTACATAACCTTTTTTCTTCAAATCCTGATTAAATTTTAATATTAAAGGCTTTTCTTTATTATCCAGAACCTTCAAAGTTGGGAATTTTATTTTATCACTTATTTCATCTAGATATTCGACAGCATAAGTATTCCCAGACAAAATTGTGAGAAATAATATTATTATTATTTTTTTATTAAAATTTGATATAAGCATGTTAAGTAATACTCTAGATTAATAATTTCTTAGTATTTAATATAGATAATAAAATGAAAAAAAGTAGTTTAGATAAACAAAAAAATAATAAAATTTGGGGTGGAAGATTTTCTACATCTCCTAGCGAGTTAATGGAGGAATTTAATTCATCGATTCAATTTGATCAGATTCTTTATATCGAGGACATTGAAGGATCAATAGCACATTCAGAAATGTTATCTAAACAAAATATTATTTCTAAAAAAGAGTTTTTGTCTATTAAGTCTGGTTTAGAACAAATAAAAAAAGAAATATACAACAAAGAGTTTAATTTCTCAACTAAACTAGAAGATATACATATGAATATTGAAAATAGATTAGTGGAAATAATAGGAGATGCTGGTAAAAAATTACATACTGCTAGATCAAGGAATGATCAAGTCGCAACTGATATCAAATTATGGCTTAGGAAAAAAATTGATGAAATAGAATTAAGTCTGAAAAATTTGCAAGGTACACTTATTAAAAAATCCGAAATATATCATGATCTTCTTATGCCTGGCTATACGCATCTTCAAGTCGGTCAACCCGTTACATTTGGACATCATCTATTAGCTTACGTGGAGATGTTTGGTAGAGATAGGGGAAGATTACTTGACTGTAGAAAAAGAATGAATGAGTTACCTTTGGGTTCTGCTGCTTTGGCAGGTACTAGTTATCCAATAGACAGACACTTTGTAGCAGACAAACTTGGCTTTAGCAAACCTACTGAAAATTCAATGGATGCTGTTGCTGATAGAGATTTTGCAATTGAATTTATGTCTGCATCATCGCTAATAGCTATACATTTATCTAGGCTTGCTGAAGAATTAGTTATTTGGTCGTCTGACAGGTTTAACTTTGTTAAATTACCAGAAAACTTTACAACTGGTTCTAGTATTATGCCTCAAAAAAGAAATCCAGATGCAGCTGAATTAATAAGAGCTAAACCTGGTAGAATATTTGGTAACTTACTTAGTTTAATGACAGTTCTGAAAGGGCTACCAATGACATACGGCAAAGATATGCAAGAAGATAAAGAGCCAATAATTGATACTGCTAAAAATATTGAACTATGCATTTTAAATATGGAGGGTATGATTGGAGATATAGAACCTATTCCTGAAACGATGATGGAGGCACTTCAAAAAGGTTTCCCAACTGCTACAGACTTAGCAGATTACCTAGTAAAAAATCTTGAAATACCCTTCCGAGAAGCTCATCATTTAACAGGTAAAATAGTTTTGTTAGCTGAGACAAAAATGACTTCTTTAGAAAATTTAACTTTAAAGGATATCCAAGGTGTTGTTCCTAATGCAGATTTAAAAATATTAGAAGTTTTAAAGATTAAAAACTCTGTATCAAGTAGAACATCTTATGGTGGAACAGCGCCGAAAAATGTTTTAAAAGCTATTAAAAATGCTAAAAAAAGATTTTTAGAGGAATAATAAAGAATGAATTTCAAAATCATACTTCTAGTTGTTATATTTTTATCGTCTATTTCTTCGTATGGTTGTGGAAGAAAAGAGTCACCTATAAAACCTCCACAATTTATTACAAAAAATTAGATTTATTATGTTCCCTTCAGGTTTTTACAGAGATGAAAATGGTGAACTTAATGTTCAAGGCATTAAAATAGATGCTCTTACTGCAAAGTATGGTACACCATTATTTATATACGATACAGGCTTAATGAAAGAAAGATACGAACTTTTTCTAAATACTGTTAAAAATGTCAAAGGAAATATTCACTATGCTGTAAAAGCAAATGATTCAGTGAACATAATAAAATTTTTTGGAAAATTAGGTGCTGGGGCTGACATAGTATCTATAGGTGAATTTCACAAATGTATTGCGGCTGGAATTACACCAGAAAAAATAATTTTTTCTGGTGTTGGCAAAGATAAAAATGAGATTGAAACAGCAATAAGAAATAATATTTTACAATTTAATATTGAATCAGAAGAAGAACTTGATGATATCTATGAAATTGCTTCAAAGCTCAAGCTAACAGCAAATATTTGTTTAAGGATAAATCCTGACATTGCGCCAAATACTCACAAAAAAATCTCGACTGGAGAAAAAGAAACTAAATTTGGAATTGATAATGAAGATATACTCTCAATCTATGAAAAATTGCACAAATTAAAATATATAAATCCAGTTGGTTTAGGTGTTCACATTGGATCCCAGATTTTTGATTTCAATTTCTTTCACAAAGCTTACTTAAATCTTAAAACTGTTGCTGACAAACTTAAAAGCAATGGATTTAAAGTTCCTACTTTAGATTTAGGAGGTGGTATCGGGATATATTATGATCAAAATAAAAATCCTGATTTTGACACTTATAAAAAAGTTATTTCTGATTTATTTCTAGATTCTGAATATAAGCTCAGCTTTGAACCAGGAAGAAGCTTAATAGCGGAAGCTGGCATTTTAGTCACAAAAGTTATAAGAAACAAAAAAAATAAAGATAAAAATTTTATTGTAATTGACGTAGCAATGAATAATTTAATAAGACCAACTTTATATGACGCATACCATAAAATTGAACCTGTTAAAGAAATTCCAGGTAAAGAAATTATTGCAGATATTGTTGGGCCAATTTGTGAAACTGGAGATTTTATTGCTCTTAATAGAAAAATTACTGAAGTTAGTAATAATGATAAATTAATAATAAGAACTACAGGCGCATATGCATCTGTAATGAAATCCAATTATAATGCGAGAGTAGATGCAGTAGAAATTTTGATATATAATGGTGAATCATATAAGTTAAAAAAAACTGATACTATTCTAGATATAATATCGAAAGAAAAGATAATAGATTTTATTTAATATTAAAATATCTTTTTTAACAGCGTTGCTTTAACAGTTACATTGTCTTTTTGATTTTGAATATTGACTCTTACTAATTTGTTAAAACTTATTTCAGAGTTTGGAAAGATAATTTTATCTTCTAATGTTAATATTTTTTCCATAATAATTTTTCTATCTTCTCTTACTCCTAAGATTTTAATTCGAGGTACTAACATTGGTCTTTTTGATATGTTTTTTATAACGCCAGTAAATCTTATTTCTTGTTCTTGAACTTTAGCAATGAAATTGGTCAAGTTTAAATTTTTGGTGTGGGCCAAAATAGGCATATCAATTTTTGTAAACAAAGAATTAATTTTTTCAATATAAGTTTGTGTATAATTTGGGAAATAAAAAAAACTATAACTTAATAGTGTTGAACGAAAGAATATCGCTAAAAATAATATTAAACATAAAGCAATAACAAAAAGTGGTAAAATGTTTAACTTATTATTTTTCTTTTTTTCATTGGCTTTTTTTGTTTTTTCTATTTTGTTTTTATTATTCTCATTAAATTTAGATAATGATAATTCAGAAGCAATTTCTGCAACAGTTTTATTTTTTTGATCTAGTACAGGATTAGGTGTTTTAGCTAAGATTTTTGATTTATCTTCCACTATTGATTTTATAGAGGCTAATTCTTGTTTAACTTTTTCAGTTTTATTTGTATTTTCAATTGGATTTTCTTTTGAGGTTGAAGGTAAAACCCATTTTTGATTGCAAACTCCACATTTTAACCATCGTATATTGTTCGTTAAAATACTTTCATTCACTTCAAATATCGTTCCACATGATTTGCACTTTTCATGCATTTAAAAATTCCTTACGAAATTATTGAAATAATCGTTCATTGTATACTAACATAACTTTTATTGCCAACATGTTTAAGTCAAATTGAATTGAGTTTTTATGTTATTCAGAATTTTTAAAATTTTTTTTATTCTTTTTATGATGTCAACGTTTATTCTTTTTTTCATTAAATTAAATAATTTCAAGGAAAATATCTTATCTTTCACAAAATATAATAAAAAAGAAAGTCCTAATATTGTAATATTGACTGGTGGAACCAACAGGATTAAAGATGGTTTAAAAATTATAAAAGATTTTAGAAAATCAAAAAAAAGCAATTATAAAATTCTAGTAAGTGGTACGGGCATAGGCTTTACCAAAAATAGTCTAAAAAATCAATTAGGATCAAATTTTGATCCTAAGTTAATTCAATGCTGCATTGACCTCGACAAGGTTTCCAAAAATACTATTACTAATGCCAGTGAAACTTTTAAATGGACACAGAAAAACGATATAAAAGAATTCATACTAATTACAAGTAATTATCATATGCCACGTGCTTACCTTGAGTTCAAGAATATTATGCCAAATTTAAAAATTCACAAATATGAAATTACACCTAAAAACCATGATATTGAAAATTGGCTTAATTCATATCAAACTTTTGGTTTAGTTTTTACAGAATATTGTAAATATATTGTTGCAAGCTTAAGGATAAAATTTTTTAGCTAATAATTTATTTCTTATATTTGACCTGCTTCAATTATTTTTTTACGAATCGATCTTGTTCTAGAAAAAAAAGAATGCAATTTTTGACCTTGTTTTTTTCTTATTGCCTTTTGAAGATCTGATAAGTCTTCGTTAAACCTTTGTAACATTTCTAGCACAGCTTCAGAATTATTTAAAAAAACATCCCTCCACATAATTGGATCTGAAGCGGCGATTCTAGTAAAGTCTCTAAAGCCTGAAGCAGAAAATTTAATTACATCATTCTTTAAATCACTTTCCAAATCAGAAGCAGTTCCAACAATAGTATACGCAATCAAGTGTGGTAGATGTGAAGTGATAGCAAGTATTTTGTCGTGATATTCTGCACTTACAGTTTCAACAATAGAACCTAAATTTTCAAAAAAGTTTGCAAGTTTTTTTGTTTGACCTGTTTCCTTATCATTTACTATCAACCAATATCTATTTTCAAATAATGAGCTAAATCCAGATTTAGGTCCAGAGTATTCTGTTCCAGCTAGTGGATGTGATGGAATAAAATTAACTCTAGTTGGAATGTAAGGGTTAACGTCGTTTATGACAGAATTTTTTGTGGATCCAGTATCAGTAACTATGGCACCTTCTTTTAATGAGGACGTAATTGATTTTGCTACCGATTTCATAGAACCAACTGGTACTGCAAGTATCACTAAATCAGCATCTTTTACTGCATCATTAATTTCATCACAAACAAAAGTGGCTATTTTCATTTCTGATACAATCTCTCTATGTTCCGAATTTACATCATATGCAAATGTTGTAACTCTTTCTTTTTGTTTTGTATTAATTGCATGTAAAATAGAGGTTCCAATTAAACCTAACCCAATAATAGAAATTTTTTTAAAATCTGATTTCATCTTTATTTATTAAAAAAACTTTTCAATTCATTTATAAATTTTATATTTTCTTCTTTAGTACCTATAGAAACTCTTAGATAAGTTGATAAGCCATAAACTTTCATTCCCCTAACTAATATTCCTTTTGAAGCCAAAAATCTTTCTGCATTCTCTGCGCTATACTCAAGCTCAACAGGAAACTTTATTAATAGAAAATTAGTAATTGAACTCTTAAAATCCAAGTTAAGTAATTTCAATTCTTTTTCTAACCAAGACATCCATTTGAGATTATGTTGAACAGATTTTTTTTGAAACTCTAAATCTTCTAAGGCTGCAACACCTGCCATAATAGCAGCAGCATTTACACTAAACGGACCACGTACTTTCATAAGGTTTTCAATAATATTTTCTGAAGCATAACCCCAGCCTAATCTAAGAGAGGCTAAACCATGTAATTTTGAAAATGTTCTTAACATTATCACATTTTCATATTTTCCTGCTAGTTCACTACCATCTATATAATCATCATTAATAACATATTCTGAATAAGCAGCGTCATAAACTAAAAGAATATTTTTTGGAATTGATTCGTGTAGTCTAAGAACTTCTTTCTTAGTTATAAATGTACCTGTGGGATTGTTAGGGTTAGCTAAAAAAATTAACTTGGTTTTCTTACTTATCTTTGAAAGAATGTTATCAACACTAGCTGTATGATTTACATCATTAGCTATAACACCTATGGCACCAGCTATGGAAATGGCTTGAGGAAATTGAAGAAATCCAAATTCTGTATATATTGCTTCATCATTATAATTTAAAAAAGTTTGAGCAACAATTGATATTAATTCATCTGAACCATTACCTAAAATAATTTTTTTCTTATTAAGTGAATATCTATTAGATATTGCGCTTACTAGTTCATCACTTACCTGTGGCGGATATCTATTTAGATCGTTAGAAAAAATTTTAAGAGCTTGAATAGCATTCAAAGATGCACCCAACGCGCTTTCATTTGCAGATAATCTAATTAGATTATTTATTTTACTTTTACCAAAATTTGGTTTGTAGGTATTTAATTTTTCAATATTTGATTTTGGAGTAGGGAAATCCATGAATTGTCCTAAGCGTCTTCTTTTTTTAATTTTACAATGCTATAATCTTTTTGATTAATATCCTTATAAAGTGGTACATTTGCAATAACATCGAAATTAACTCTCATTTCTGTTTGTTTTGTTAGTTTATTAATACTTTGGCTATCAATAAATCCAAGTTCTATGTCTTGTTTTTCTAATGAAGCAAGTAAACTGACAACGCTTGAAAAATAAGTAGTTTTAAAATAATTTCCGAAATGAGCTAAATAAGCAGATTTAATTTCGTCGTCATTCCCAGCAACACCAATTTTAATGATTTTCTGCATTGACAAATTAGAGGAAATAATTTGACGCCAAACTTTTTCAACTAAAAATTTATCTAAGCCTAAATTTACTAATTTCTTAATTAAAACTTCTTCTCTTTTTGGATCAAATGGGAAGCTGCCTTTTTTAGCATCCATAATCTTAGAGGCCAAGGATTGCCTATCTATTATTAATTGGCATAAGTTTTTGTCAATCTCATCAATTCTAGACCTAAGTTCATCTAATTCTATATTATTCATATTTCGCCTTTTCTTTAAGTACATATATATACTTTAATAAAATAAAATAAACTTTTTGATAAAATTAATTTTTATAATACGATAATTTTTATTAGTCATTTAATAATTTTTCAATTTCCAAAGGACTCAAATGCTAAAAATCTTCATTATTAATGCTTTATCAGATAATTATATTTATTTATTACGAAATGAACATAAAAATATAACAAGCGTGATAGATCCAGGAGAAGCGGAACCAGTAATAAATTTTTTAAATAATAAGAGATGGCATTTAGACGAGGTTATTAATACTCACCATCATCATGATCATGTTGGGGGAAATAGAGAGCTTTTAGATATTTATAAATCAACGTTAATAGCTCCTTTTTATGAAAAAAAACGTATTTCAAATATTGATATTCTTGTTTCAGACAATGAAACCATCAATATTACAGGTATACCTACAAAAGTATTTCATACACCAGGTCATACTTTAGGTCATGTATGTTTTTATATGCCTGATGAGAAATGTTTGTTTTCAGGAGATACTTTATTTTATTTAGGTTGTGGTCGAGTTTTTGAAGGTACTATGGATCAAATGTGGTCAAGTTTAATGAAACTTAAATCTTTGCCAGATGATACATCTGTATATTGTGGTCACGAATATACTTTATCTAATATGAAATTCGCTAATAATATTGATACTAGCAATGCTTTATTAAATAAAATAAGCTTAGAAATTAAAAATAAAAGAGAAAAAGGATTACCAACTGTTCCATTTAATTTGGGAGTAGAAAAAAAAATTAATCCATTTTTAAGAGCAGACGATGATAATTTTATAAAATCAGTTGGTTTAAATAACAATAATTCTTCTGAATCTTTTGCAGAGATTAGGCTTAAAAAGGATAGTTTTTAAATATTTGATAACTCGTAAGCAACTTCACAATCATTAAAAATATTAGGTTTAGAGATGTTTACTTTTGCACCAATAACATAACTATTTATCATCAAAGTTGAATGTATCTTTTCTACTAGCACTTCTAGTAACTGGAAATGTTGACTTTGGATAATGTCAATCAGACATTTTCTAAATTGACTATAATCCTGCGTCGATTCTAGGTTATCCTGTTTTGGCTCAGAATCATTTGAAAGTAGTAATTCTACATTTACTATTAATTTTTGTTTATTTTGTTTTTCGTATTCATAAACACCAACCGATGCTTGTATAATTAGGTTATTAATAAGTATTTTTCTATTTCTTACCTTCATGCTAATATTCTTATTATAATCCAACATCTCTTCTTGGAGGAGCAAGATGCGCTCCACCATCAAGAACCATTACATGTCCAGTCATAGATTTAGTATTTATAATGAGTTGAATTGCATTTAAAATTTCTTCAACTGTACTGGATGACTTCAACAAGTTTTTTTTATGAGATTTTTCAAAAGCTTTTTGATCTTGTCCTGGCGCTAACAAAGTTATACCAGGTGCTATACCATTCACTCTTAAATAAGAGGCATAGGTAAGTGCTGACATTTTTGTAAGACCATACATTGCTTGTTTTGATAATGTGTAAGTATAATAATCTGGATTTAATCCAAAAATTTTTGCATCGAGAATATTTATTACAAAGCCTTGAGAACTATTTTCCTGTTTTTTCATCTTTGTAGTGTATTTAGCTAATGCTTTAGTTAAAAGTGTAGGAGCAATAAAGTTCACTGACATGTGACGATGAAGCTCTTCCACTCTAAAACTATTCCCATTATCATAATTAAAATAACCGGCATTATTAATTAATCCAACCCACTTTGAATCTTGTGCTTCAATTTCTTTTACTAATTTTTCAATGTCTGAAATACAAGTTAAATCAGCTTGATGTGTGCTTACATTTCCACCAATTTTAAATAAATAATGTGCTGTTTCTTCAGCCAATGTTTTTGATTTATTGTAATGAATAGCTATTTTCCAGCCCTTCTTTGTTAAATCAATAGCTATAAATTTTCCTAATCTTTTTGCTGAAGCTGTAACGAGTATTGTTTTATTTTTAATTTCCAAAGATTAAAAAAACTTTAAGGAAGGAACTTGATTTAGTGGAGCAGTTAGGCTTTCCTGACTATTTTCTGACAGTTTGGGATATTGTAAGGTGGGCTAGAAAGCAGCACATTCTTTGTCAGGGAAGAGGCTCAGCAGCTAATTCGGTTATTTGTTTTGCTTTGGGG
>LXNH01000165.1_pt1 | contig 15598 bp, 11 predicted proteins | sample 809111 | NCBI WGS metagenome assembly LXNH01 (sample SAMN04870528, study PRJNA318959) | seawater metagenome | biome: 00002010; material: water; isolation source: marine seawater | place: Greece: Milos, Mediterranean Sea | collected 2013-05-29 | depth 5-7 m
TGCTCGATGCCCTGCTGCATGAACGCCACCTGACCCGCGCGGCTGCCCGCCTCCCGATGAGCCAACCGGCCATGAGCCACGCGCTGGCGCGGCTGCGGCTGTTGCTGGGAGATCCCCTGTTCCATCGCGCCCGTGGCGGCCTGCGGCCAACGCCGTATGCGCTGGCGCTGGAAGCCCCGCTGCGCGAGGTGCTGGCCCAGGTGCGTCGCCTGCTGGCGGGCGCGGTTTTCGAGCCGGCGGCCAGCCGACGCGCCTTCCGGCTGGCGATGTCCGACTACGGCGCCAGCGTGACGCTGCCGCCGCTGATGCGGCGCCTGCGACGCGAGGCCCCCGGCATCGACCTGGAGATCAGTTACGTCAGCCGCGGCGGCATGATTGCCGGCGTGGCCGATGGCCAGCTCGATCTGGCGCTGTCGGTATTCGGCGAAACGCCGGCCGACATCCGCCGCGCCGTGCTGTTTCACGAGGGGTTCGTGTGCGCGGCCGATGCCGGCCGGGGCGTGCCGGCCACGCTGGAAGACTTTCTGGCGCGGCCACACGTGCTGGTTGCCGCCAGCCAGGACCAGCGCGCCGCGGAAGTGGATGCCGCGCTGGCGCGGCTGGGCCACGCGCGCCGCGTTGCGTTACGCCTGCCGCATTGGACCGCGGCGCCCGCCGCGCTGGCCGGCACCGACCTGGTGTTGACGGTGGCGCGGCGCACGCTCGACCTGGCGCCGCCGGGCGTGGCCGTGGCGCCGGTGCCCTTCCCGATCGAGCCGCTGGCGTTCGAGATGATCTGGCACGAACGCGCCGATGGCGATGCCGGCCTGGGGTGGTTGCGCGGCCTGTTGAGCCAGATGCTGGCCTGACCGCTGATTCCGGCGCCGGCGAACGACCGCCCGCGCGCCGCCTCGCCATTGGCCTACTATCGAGGCATCGCCCTTTTCCCGGAGATGTCATGGCCCTCGATTCCCCGGCGCAAGCCCCCCTGTTGACGCGTACCTTGAGCGACGGCGTCGCCACGCTGTGCCTGAACCGTCCTGCCCAGTTCAATGCCCTGTCCGAAGGCCTGCTGGACGCGTTGCGCGCCGAGATCGACACGCTGGCGCGCGAGCCGTCGCTGCGCTGCGTGGTGCTGGAAGCCGCCGGGCGCGCCTTCTGCGCCGGCCACGACCTGCGAGAAATGCGCAGCCAGCCATCGTTCGACTATTACCTGGCGCTGTTCCGCAAGTGCGGCGGCGTGATGCAGGGCCTGCAGGCTTTGCCGGTGCCAGTCATCGCCAAGGTGCGCGGCATCGCTACCGCGGCGGGCTGCCAACTGGTGGCCAGTTGCGACCTGGCGGTGGCCGCCGACGATGCGCGCTTTGCCGTGTCCGGCATCAACGCCGGCCTGTTCTGCTCGACCCCCGCGGTGGCGCTCAGCCGCAATGTGTCGGCCAAGCGCGCCTTCGAGATGCTCGTCACCGCCCGCTTCATCGACGCGCCGCAGGCGCTGGACTGGGGCCTGCTGAACGATGTGGCTCCCGCCGCCGAACTCGACGCGCGCGTGCGGGCCCTGGTCGACGTCATCGTGGCCAAGAGCCCGGCTGCGATCCGCTACGGCAAGCGCATGTTCTACGCCCAGCGCCAGATGCCGCAAGCGGAGGCCTATGACTACGCGGCCGAGGTCATGGCGCGCAACATGATGGAGGAAGACGCCGCTGAAGGCATCGATGCCTTCCTGCAGAAGCGCGCGCCGCGCTGGCGCCAGTGAGGGCGGCTGCGGCATGCGCCCGCCGCGTGACGGCGCGCTGGCGGGTTCACGTCAGCCAGCCCAGCCCCCAGCCTGCCGCCGCCGCGGCCAGCACCACCCACAGCGGCGACCAGCGCGCGTAGACCAGCAGGCCGAACAACGCCAGCGCCAGGCCGAAATCCGCCTTGGTCAGGACCGCCTGGGTCCAGACCGGGTCGTATAGCGCCGCCAGCAAGATGCCCACCACCGCCGCATTCACGCCCGCCACCATGTTGCGCACACCCGGGCGCCGCCGCAGGCTCTCCCAGAACGGCAGGGCCGCCGCCACCAGCAGCGCGCCCGGCAGGAAGATCGCCACCAGCATGAGCACGCCACCGGCCCACCCCGCCACCGGGCCGGACGATGCCGCGCCGAGAAAGGCGGCAAAGGTGAACAGGGGCCCCGGCAGCGCCTGCGCGATGCCGTAGCCCGCGAGAAATTCCGCCCCAGGCACCATGCCCCCGCCGACCGCGGCCGTTTCCAGCAAGGGCAGCACCACATGGCCGCCGCCGAACACCAGCGCGCCGGCGCGGTAGAAGCCCGCCAATTGTGCCGCCAGCGGCGTGCCCGACAGATGGGCCCATAGCGGCAGCGCCGCCAGCGTCAGACCGAACAGCGCCAGGCAGACATAGCCAGCGGTACGCGAGGCGCCCTGCGTCCGGTTCGACAGCAGCGGCCGCGGCGGCACTTGCAGCAGCACGGCGCCGGCCACCGCACCCAACAGGATGGCCCCCATCTGCCCCAGCGCGGTCGGCAATGCCACGCAGATCAAGGCAGACACGATGGCCAGCGCGGCGCGCGGCCGGTCCGGACAGAGTGAGCGCCCCATGCCCCACACCGCCTGGGCGACGATCGCCACTGCCGCCACTTTCAGTCCATGCACCGCCGGCGCGCCCGCCAGCCCGCCGAACCGGGCCAATCCCAGGCCCAGCAGGATCATCGCCAGCGCCGAAGGCAGCGTGAACGCGAGCCAGGCGGCCGCCATGCCGGTCCATCCGGCCCGCCGCAGGCCCAGCGCCATGCCGACCTGACTGCTGGCCGGCCCCGGCAGGAATTGGCATAACGCGACCAGGTCGGAAAACGCATAGTCGTCAAGCCAGCGGCGCCGCTCGACGAATTCCTCGCGGAAGTACGCCAGGTGGGCCACCGGTCCGCCAAAGGCGGTCAGCCCCAGCCGCAGGAAGGCCAGGAACACCTCCACGCAGGAACCGCGCGCGGCCGGGATGGTTTCACTGGCGGCCGGCCTGCTGGCGACGCGTTCATCATGGAAAGGCGGTGGCTGCGACATGAAGGAAAGCACTCGAAGACAGCGGCGGCCCCGGGATCGTGGCGCGCCATTCCCAAGCTTATAGCCGGGCAGCGCGGGCGTTTCAATCGTCCGGTCGGACCGATTCGGGCAAATCACTACAAGAATTTTCACAAATTCAATACAAAATCCGTCGGATCGGCGACTGGGCGATCTGTAGCATCTGCCGGCCCACCACGATGGATCGAAGCGCCCGGCTGGCGGATGTGCGGCCCTCGCGCCCACAGGAATACCCGCATGCTCAAGTTCACGATCCGCATTTTCGTGGTCGCCGCCATTGCCTACATCGCCGCTTCACAACTGGTGAACCGCAGCCTGGGCTATCTGCTCGAATCGATCAGCGCCGACCTCTCCTATCAGGCCGTGCGGGGACAGATGTATGCCCTGCACAAGGAACTCGATCCGGTAGAGCCCGAATCCCGCGCCGCCTTCATCCGCGATTCGCTGCGGCCGCACTACGGCCTGGAACTCCGACTGCTGACGCCGGAGCGCGTCGATGCCACCGACCAGGAACGGCGGGACCTGGCCACGCGCGGCTTCATCATGCGCGACGAATACAACACCTATCTGGCGCCCTTGCCGGGGGACCCGCCCCAATGGCTGGAAATGCGCCTGCCGGACGAACCGGCCCTGGAGAAATGGATCACCTGGGGCGCCTGGCTGGCGCTCAGCATGGTGCTGGCGGTCGTGCTGCTGTTGTTGTGGGCCCTGCCGGTATGGCGCGACCTGGACGCGCTGCGCAACGCCACGCTGCGCATGGGCCAGGGCGATCTCGGCGTGCGCGTGCGGCTGTCGCACTTTTCCGGTATCCGCCACGTCGGCGAGAGCTTCAACCAGATGGCCGAGCGCATCGCCGCGCTGGTCGACAACCAACGCAGCATGACCAACGCCGTGTCGCACGAACTGCGCACGCCGCTGGCGCGCCTGTCATTCGAGGTCGACATGCTGGGCCAGGCGCAATTCCAGTCCCGCCGCGCGCACATCCTGCAGGATATGCGCGCCGACATCGGCGAACTCGAAGCCATGGTCGACGAGTTGCTGGTCTATGCGCGGCTGGAACGGCCGACCGACGACATCGTCAAGCAGGAGACCGTGGATGTGCGCGACTGGCTGGGCGAGGCCCTGGCGCAGGTGGCGCACCAGGCCGATGCCCGCGGCGTACGCTGCCACGTGCGCGAGGGCTTGCCGGCCCACGTGCAGTTGCATCCCCGCTACATGAGCCGGGCCCTGCTGAACCTGGTACAGAACGCGGTGCGCTACGCCAGCGGGCGCATCGAGATCTCGTTGCGCAGTTGTCCGGTCGGCGGCTATGAGCTGATCGTGGACGACGACGGCCCCGGGGTCGCGCCGGCCGACCGCGAACGAATTTTCGAACCCTTCATCCGCCTGGACGAGAGCCGCGACCGCGGCACCGGCGGCGCCGGCCTCGGGCTGGCCATCGTCAGGCGCGTCGCGCTCAGCCACCGGGGCACAATCGAGGTGCAGCACAGCCCGCTGGGCGGGGCGCGCTTCGTCCTGCGCTGGCTGTCGACGCCGGCGGCGGACTGATCCGGTCCGCGCGGCGCTAGGCGGCGGCCTCGGACCGCCGGGCATGGATCTGGTCGATGCGCAGGCCGTCGCGCCGCGTGATCTCGAAACGCCAGTCGCGCCACGCAATCACGTCGCCGCTCTCGGGAATGCGGCCCTCGGCCCGCAGCAGGCGGCCGGCCAGCGTGGCATCGCCCGCGTCATCGGCCAGCTCCGCCGCCTCCAGCAGCCGCGCCGCCTCGGCCAGCGCCAGGCGGCCGTCGAGCAGCCACGAGCCATCCGACAATTGCAGCGCCTCGGGCGGGGCTTCGGCATGTTCCGGCAGCTCTCCGGCCACCGCGGTCAACACGTCCATCGGTGTCACCAGGCCTTCGCACACCCCGTGCTCGTCGACCACGATCAGCATGTGGTCGCGCGAGGCGCGCAATTCCTCCAGCACCTTGAGCACCGGCGTGGTTTCCATGACATAGCGCGGCTCGCGCGCCAGTTCCACCAGGTCGATCGGCCCCGGGTTCTGCAACAGCGGCAGCACGTCCTTGAAATGCAGCACGCCCAGCACATTGGCCGGATCACCCGCGCACAAGGGCAGGCGCGAGTGGCCGGAGGCGAACTTGCGCACGATAAGGTCGGGCGTGTCGGCCACATCCAGCCACACCATGTCGCCGCGCGACACCATAATGGCGCGCACGTCATGGGCGCCGATCGCCAGCACGCGCTCGATCATCGAGCTTTCTTCGGGCGCGAAAGCCGGCTCCCCCTCCGCGCTGTCGACCAGCGCCACCACTTCGTCGGCCTGCTGCGGCGCCGGGCCGCCCCGGCCGGCGCGCAACAGCCGCAGCACGGCCTGCGCGGTGCGCTGGCGGCGGCCCAGGGCGTGCGTGCCCTTGGCCCGATTGCGGCGCGCCAGCTGGTTGCACAGCTCGATCAGGATCGAGAAGCCGATCGCGGCATACAGGTAGCCCTTGGGCACGTGGAAACCCAGGCCTTCGGCCACCAGGCTGAAGCCGATCATCAGCAGCAGGCCCAGGCACAGGATCACCACGGTCGGGTGGCGCGCCACGAAGCCCATCAGCGGCCGGCTGGCCAGCATCATCACGGCCATCGCCACCACCACCGCGATCATCATGATGCTCAGATCCTGCACCATGCCGACCGCCGTGATCACCGAGTCCAGCGAGAACACCGCGTCCAGCACCACGATCTGCAGGATCACCTGCCAGAACACCGCGTGCTGGACCTTCTGGCCCGTGTCGTGGCCGCCGCTGCCCTCAACCCGCTCATGCAGTTCCATGGTGCCCTTGAACAGCAGGAACAGGCCGCCCAGGATCAGGATCAGGTCGCGCCCCGAGATCTCGGCGCCCAGCAGCGTGAACAGCGGCGCGGTCAGCGTCACCACCCAGGCGATGCTGGCCAGCAGGCCCAACCGCATCACCATCGCCAGCGTCAGGCCGATCAGGCGGGCGCGGTTGCGCTGCGCCGGCGGCAGCTTGTCGGCCAGGATGGCGATGAACACCAGGTTGTCGATACCCAGCACGATTTCAAGAATGACCAGCGTTGCCAGGCCAAGCCAGGCGGTCGGGTCGGACATCCAGTCAAAGATCATCAACATTCCACAAAAAGGTTCGGGCGCGGACAGGCGCCCGGCAGGCGGGGTCCGTCGCCAGCGACGAAGGGCAAGAGAGCGGGCGGGATCGCCAGGCCGCGAGGGGCTGGCGCACAACGGGGGGCGGCGCCCGGCCGCCTATGCGCGGCGTGGGCGCGGCGCCGGGCGCGGGGGCAGACGGCCGCAAACGGCCGGAAGCCGGAAGCCGGCTGAAGGGAAGCCAGGGGCGCCGCTGCGGCAGCGGCGCCTTGGCAGGAGGAGGCTCGTCGGTCATAGATGGCGAAACCGTCGGCGCTGGCGGGCAAGCACCGGGCGGGTTCCGCCTTGCTCTCATTCTTTCAACAAGCTGAATAATACCTGAACCGTAGTCACGGCCAACGCGTGGCGCGCGCAGCCGTCGCACAGTCTGATTTTCTTCTTGGTGTTTTCCCTAGTTCCTTTTTATAATCGCGGCACTTTCAACCCCCAGAGACCATTGTGGACAACGACGGATGTAGTCGATACACGACTGCTTGCGCCGCTTGACGCAGGAACCTCCGCAGCCTTGCCTGCCGGGTCCTGCGTAAAGCCAGGACGCGGCCTCCGGCTCCGGCAGCCCCGCTGCCCCGGTCCGGACCCATCCCCTAACCCGCTTGCCGATGCCGCCGCGTGCCTTGCCACGCGCCGCCCGGCCCTGCGGCGCACGCATGTGGACCTTCCACCGTACTCCCCCAAGGAGACGATCATGCGCATCAAGAAATTCCTGCCCTTCCTGGACGGCGCCGCCACCGTGCGCGATGCCGGCGCGGCACGCCCGGCGGCCGTGACCTACCAGTTCACCATCGTCAGCCTCGCCGACACGCTCAACGTACTGCGCAAACAGCTGTACCGCGAATTGCAGGCACTGGACCTGCGCGTGCTGAGCGTACGCATCTCGCGCCAGGAGGCCGGCCAGCTCGCCAGCACCACCGTCACGCTGCATTGCCCGCCGCCCCTGCGCGGCCCGCTCAACGCCATTGCCCTGCGCCTGGGCCAGAGCCCCGATGTGCGCCGGATCCATTGGGAAAGCGCGGACGGCGCCCGCATCGCCGTGCTGCCGGCCTGAACCACGGCAAAGCGCCTGTCATGTAAGGCCCGTACAAATGCCTGCTCATCGCGCGCGTGGCGGCCTTGCTGCTGCGCTGGCCGATTGCGAGAACAAAATGAAGAACTTCGAAAACATCCAACTGCTGACGCTGGCCAATACCCTCATCAGCCTGGCCGCGGCCTTCTTGCTGGGTTCCATCGTCGGCTTCGAGCGCCAATACCGCCAACGCACCGCCGGGCTGCGCACCAACGCGCTGGTGGCGGTGGGCGCGGCCATTTTCGTGGACATGGCGTTCCGCGTCGGCGGCGCGGACGGCGGCGCGCGCGTCATCTCGTATGTGGTGTCGGGCGTCGGCTTCCTGGGCGCGGGCGCCATCATGCGCGAAGGCGGCAGCATCCGCGGCCTGAATACCGCGGCCACGCTGTGGGGCTCGGCCGCCATCGGCGCCTGCGCCGGCGCCTCGCTGCTTCTGGAAGCGCTCGCGGCCACCGGGTTCGTGCTGGCGGCCAACACGCTGCTGCGCCCCGTGGTCAGCTACATCAACCGCCAGCCGGTCGACGCGCAGACCACGGAAGTGACCACCGTGATCCACGTCATTGCCCACCTCGACCAGCGCCAGGCCGCCATGGCCGTGCTCGAGGACGTGCTGGAAGCCGAGCAATTGCCGCTGTCGGAACTGAAGATCGACCAGTTCGGCGAGAACGAAGTCGAGATCGAGGCGGCCTTGAGCGAAGCCTCCGTCGACGAGCTCGACCTGGACCGCGTCACTGCCCGCATCGCCGCGGCGCCGGGCGTGCGCACCGCGTTCTGGGCCGCTCGCACGGTGTAGCCCCGCCCGTTGCCGCCGCCGCGCGCCGGTTTCCTTTGGCGGCGACTGGCCCTAGAATGGGCGCCGATCATGCGCCGCCCATTCCCCTGCCTCACTCGTCATGCCGCCTGCCTCTGGCTGGTGGCGGCGCTGTTCGCCCTCAAGGCGCTGGTGCCGCCGGGCTTCATGCCGGCGGCGCAGCCCGGCGGCACGCTGATCCAGCTGTGTTCGGCCGCCGGCCCCATCTGGGTGGCGGGTCCGTCCAAGCGCGACGGCGCGCCGGACGAACGCCACGCGGCGCAGGCAGCGACCTGCCCGATGGGCGCGCTGCTGGCGACGGTGGCCTTGCCGCCGGCGCTGACGCCCCTGCCCGGCCCCGCTGCGGTCATGACGCATCCGCTGGCCGCGCGCGCGCCGCCAGCGGTGGCCGACGGCTCCCCGCCCGGCCCCCCACTAGGCGCCCGCGCGCCCCCTCTCTTCCCGGTATCCCGCTGATCGTTGCGCCGCGCCCGCGCGCGGCTCCCTTGGCTTACCGAGAATATCCATGTTTCCTTCCAACGCCGGGACGCGACGCGTCCTGCCGCGGCGTGTCGTCGTCTGCGCCGCGCTCGCCTTCGCTCCCGCCCTGCACGCCCAATCCGTTCCCGCCACGCCCGCGCCGGCCGGGGTCGCCACCCTGCCCGCCATTTCCGTCAGCGGCAGCGCCGCGCCAACCACCCTGCTGGACCCGGCCAGCACCGGCACCTTGCTGGACCTGACGCCCCGCGAAACCCCGGCCAGTATCGATATCATCGACAACCAGCAACTGCGCGCGCGCGGCGCCGTGACCGTCACCGACGCCATCACCCAGGCCGCCGGCATCAGCACCATGCGTCACCCCGGCAACGGCGGCTCGTCGCTGTCCTCGCGCGGCTTCACCGACTCCAATTCGGTGGCCATGCTGTACGACGGCGTGCGGCAGTTCGGCGGCGTCGGCCAGACCTTCATCTATGATCCCTGGGCGGTCGAGCGCATCGAAGTGCTGCGCGGTCCGGCCTCGGTGCTGTATGGCGAAGGCGCCATCGGCGGCGTGGTCAACGTGATCCCCAAGCAGCCCACGCGCGGCCCGATCGAGAACGAGATCCAGATCACCGCCGGCACCCATGACACGCAGCGCCTGGGTCTGGGCAGCGGCGGCGCGCTGGACGACAAGTGGTCGTACCGGCTCGACGTCAGCGGCAACCACAGCGATTCGGGCATCAGCCTGGGCGATTCGCGCGACGTCGCGGTCACCGCGGCGCTGCGCCTGGACGTATCGCCCGAGCTGAACTTCACCCTGACCCAGGCCTATGCCTGGCAGGAACCGACGCGCTACTTCGGCACGCCGCTGGTCGATGGCGACATCGACTACAGCCTGCGCGGCAAGAACTACAACGTAGCCGACAGCAAGATCATCTACCGCGACAGCCGCACCGAACTGAAGGCCGAATGGTCGCCCAACTCCGGCACGCGCGTGCGCAGCCGCCTCTACTACATCGGCAGCGACCGCGACTACCGCGATGCCGAGAACTACACCTGGCAGCCGGCCAGCGGCCTGATCCAGCGCAGCGCCTATACCGACATCCGCCACGACCAGGAACAGGTCGGCAACATCACCGATGCCACTTTCGACGGCCACCTGTTCGGCCTGGCCAACAAGGTGGCGGTGGGCGTCGAACTGAACCGGGCCACGCTCAAGCACACCAACAACTCGCCCTACTCGGGCACCTCGCTGGTCGATCCCTACGATGTCGACCATGGCCGCTTCATCAACGTCGCCGGGACCACGCCCCGCTATCGCAACACCGCCGAGCAATACGCGCTGTTCGCCGAGAACCGGTTGATGCTGACCAGCCGCTGGTCGGTCCTGGGCGGCGTGCGCTACGACCATATCGACCTGAAGCGGCGCGACCTGGTGGCTGGCCAGACAGCCTTCGACACCCGCTTCAACAACGTCGGCTGGCGCATCGGCACGGTCTACGACCTGATGCCCAATCTGTCCGTCTATGGCCAATACGCCGAGGCGGCCGACCCCATCGGCAGCCTGTTGCTGCTGTCCCCCGCCAACAAGGATTTCGAGCTGTCCAAGGGACGCCAGATCGAGATCGGTCTCAAGCAGACCTTCTGGGACAACCAGGGCCAGTGGACCCTGGCCGCCTACCATATCCGCAAAAACAACCTGGTGACGCGCGACCCGAACGACCCCGCGCTGCGCATCCAGGTGGGCGAGCAATCATCGCGCGGACTGGAAGCGACGCTGGCGGTCGCGCTGACGCCGGCCTGGCGGCTGGACTTGAACGCCGCCGTGCTGCGGGCGCGCTATGACGACTTCAGCGAGTCGGTCAACGGCGCCGCCGTGTCGCGCGCGGGCAATGTGCCGGCCGACGTGCCGCAGCGCCTGGCCAATGCCTGGGTCAGCTGGAAGTTCGCGCCGCAATGGACGGCCAGCGCCGGGCTGCGCTATGTCGGCAAGCGCTATGCGGATGCCGCCAACCGGCTCGAAATGGCCGGCTACACGACCACCAACCTGGCCCTGCAGTGGGATCCGCGCCGCGACCTGACCCTGGCGCTGCGCGCCTTCAACGTGTTCGACCGCAAGTACGCTGAAACCGCCTACTACAACCAGACCCAGTGGCTGCTGGGTGAAGGCCGGCGCGTGGAACTGAGCGCGAACTACCGCTTCTGATTCACGGATCGAAGAGATCGGAGATCGCGTCGCCCAGGTCCTTGACCGCGCCGGCCACGCCCCCCGCCGCGCCTTCGGCGCCCACGCCGATGGCGTGGCCGAAGCCGCGCGCGATCTGGGCGGCGAACCCGCGCGACGCCGAGAACTTGGGATCGTCGAGGCTGCCGGAAAGCTTGAATGCCATGCGCAACGTGCCGTGGCGATTCTCCAGCGCGGCCAGTACCGCCTTGCGCGGCAGCGAGAACAGCGACCCATCACCGCTGAATCGCAGGTCGCGCAAGGCCACCGTGCCGCTGGCATTCAACTGCCGCCCGGTGACGCGGGTGCGCATGTCCAGGTCCATCGTGCCGCCCGCGAGCGAGCCGGCGCCGTTATCGGCGAGGTATGGCGCGGCATAGCGGATGTCCATGTTGCGCACCGCCACGGTCATGTCGGCATCGCTGCCGCCCACCACCAACGAGCCGCGCGCCCGCACCGTGGCTGCGCCGGCGCGATTGTCGCGCACGGAGCCCTGGAATTGCATCGCGCTGGGCTGCCCCGCGGCCGGCAACGCCAACGGCCGCAGGCTGGCCGACACATTGTCGAAGGGGATGCGGTGCGCGGGGGTGGAAATAGCCTCGTCGACGAATTCCAGGCGGCCACCGTCCAGGATGACTTCGTCGGCCCGCAGCGGCGATCGGGGATGGGCGGCATCGCCGGCGTCATCGGCCGCGCGCAGCGAGGCCTGCAATGCGGGCGAAATCCGCATATCGCCATCGCGGCCACGCACCACGGCAAAGTCGAATTGCTCGATCCTGATACGGCGCAGCACCGTTACGCGCCGCAGCAGGGAGCCCCATTCGGGTTCAGCCACCACGCGCCGCGCGCTGGCCGCGGCCATGCCCTCGGCGCCCTCGACCTTCACATCGGTCAACACGACCTGCCCGAACCCCAGGCTGACCTGCCCCACATGCGCCCGCGGACCCAGCAGGCCGGCGATGCGCCGCTCCGCCACATAGCGGCCGAGGCCGGCCAACGCCGCCAGCGACACCACGATCGCCAGCGCGATCAGGGGCCATTTTCCCTTGATCGAACGGTATCGCGGCGCTGCGCGGGAATCGCTCATGTCGTATTCCGTTGACACCGCCCGCGCGCGGGAAAAGCCGCGCGGGCAGCATCGTCATTCACCCCTTGCGCCCGCGTAAGGGTCGATACGCAGGCCGGGCAAGGAGCTGTCAGCGCGTCAACGCTGCGTTTGCGGACGTTGGGCCTGACCGGGTTGCTGGCCCGGGTTGCGGTCCTTGTCCATTTGCTGGCCGCCCTGGCCAGGTTGCTGCTGATCCGGCTGGTTGCGGTGCGCCGGATTTTCCTGCGACTGCTGTTTCTGCGGCTGCTTCTGCTGATCGGGCTGATTGGGGTTCGTCATGGCAAGTCTCCTAAAGGGCGGAACCATTCCGCCAGAAATGCCTGAGCAATTGCCGTGCCCGGGTAGGCGCCGAACCGGCCCCTATTGTGTGGTGACGTGCGCGGGCAGGAGGGTTTCGGCGTCCTGAGGGTCAAAGGCGTCGAGCCAGGCCGAGGCATAACTGGCCGGCGCCGCCAGCGGCTCGCCACGGTCGCGCTGAATCCGCAAACGCATCAGCAGGTCATCCAGCGCCATGGGCCGGCCCAGCGCGTAGCCTTGGCCATAACGGCAGCCGGCGGCACGCAGGGCGGGAATGTCGGCCACGTTTTCGACCCCTTCGGCCACCACCCGCCAGCCCATCCGGGTAGCCAGCTCCGCCGCGGTGCGCAGCACCTCGAAAGCGACCGCGCTGCGGCGCATGCGGGTGACGAAATATTGGTCGATCTTGACCTCGGACAACGGGATCGCCGACAGCAGCTTGAGCGATGCATGCCCCGTGCCGAAATCGTCCAGACTGACCTCGCAGCCGGCCTCTTCGAGCTTCATCAAGGTAGTACGCAGGACGTCCAGTTCCTGGATCGGCTGATCCTCGGTCAGTTCCACCCGCAGCAGCGAGGCCGGCAGCTCGGCGGCGCGGATGCGCGCCAGCAGGAAGGCGACCGCGCGCTCGTCGGACAGTGTCGAAGCCGGCGCGTTGATGGCGATGGGAATCGCCATGCCGGCGCGCCGCATGGTTTGCAGCATGTCGATCACCCGCTGCGCGACCCGTTCGAACAGCGTGCGATCCAGGGCAAGACGGTTGACCGCGGGGATGAACTCCGCCGGCATCACGATGCCCAGCCGGGGATGCTGCCAGCGCGCCAGCGCCTCGGCCGCGACAATGCGCCCGGTCAACAGATCGACCTGCGGTTGCAGCAGCACGCGCAGGCCGTCTTTGCCGGTAATCATGGCAGCGACTTCATCGTCGCTCACCACCGAGCTCGTGGATGCCTCGTGGATTGGCGTCATGTCTTCGCTCCTGGAGCGCCTCGATCTGTGGTCCGCGCTGTCCGGGCGCGGAGCGAGGCACGTTGGACATGAGTGTTCACAATCGATGGCGGCATTTCTGCCCGCCGCCCCGTGCACTACCCAGCGTATACGATCGCCACTCTTTTTTTAGGCGATTTTGCCTGTTTACTCCAGGCAATTGTGCGCGCATGCGGCGCCAAAGTCACACAGATGTAACCAGCGGTATTTATGCGCTGAAATTCATGAAAACCGCAGGATTCGGACGCTCTGATAAATTGCCGCGTTTTTGCCTTGTCGACATGGTAGCGTTGCGGCTTTTCCGCCTCATCGCCCGCTCCATTTCCGCGTGACTACCCTGCTTTCCCGCTGGCGCCTGCTGTCGCGCCACGTCCTCTGGCTGGACGCCCTGCAAGCCGCCGCCATCAGCGCCGCGCCCGTCATCCTTGCCGTCCTGGCGCACGAGCCACGGCTGGGCTGGACCGCCATCGCCGCCTTCTGGGCCTGTTTTGGCGATCCCGGCGGCCCCTTGCGCCAACGCGCCGGATCGATGCTGGCGCTGGGCCTGATCGGCGCGCTGTTCTGCTTTCTGGCCAGCGCCAGCGCCCACCACCTGTGGCTGCTGCTGCCGCTGACCTTCGCGTGCTGCACGTTCGGCGGCCTGCTGCGGGTGCTCGGCCCGGCCGCGGCGATTGTCGGCACGCTGTTGTCGGCCGGCTTCGTGGTGGCGGCCGAACTGCCGGCGCCGACCCTGGCGGCCAGCCTTTCGTACACCCTGTTCTTCGTGGCCGGCGCGCTCTGGGCCATCCTGATGACCGCGCTGGTGTGGCGGCGGCGCCCCTGGAAGGATGCCACCCATGCTGTGGCGCACTGCTATCGCGGGCTGGCCGACTTTGCCGATGCCCTGGCGCGCATGTATTCCGGCCTGGCGCCCACGGCCGGTCCGCAGGTCTGGAGCGCCGTCACCCGGCCCCAGCGCAGCGCCGTACGCGCCGCGCTGGAAGCGGCCCGCGCGCGCATCCGCGAAGTGCAGGATGCGCGGCCGTCGCGCCGCGCCCGCGCCCAACAGTTGTTCTATCTGCTCGACAGCGCCGAAGACAGCTTCATCGCACTGGTGGCGGCGGCCGACCTGCTCGAAGCGAATGCGCCGCGCTGGCTGGGACGGGGCGCCGGCGCCCATCTGTCGCATGCCCTGCATCGCTATGCCAGCGTTGCCAACGCCATCGCCAGCACCTCCGATGTCACCGATATCCGGCAGGCCGACTGCCTGCGCGAACGTCTGGCCCATTTCGCCGCCGGCCTGCACGCGCTGCGCGGCGGCGCCATGGCCCACGCCCCCGATCTGGCGACCATGGTGCCGGTGCTGGACCGGCTGCAGCAGACCGCCCAGGCGGTCAAGCAGGCACTGTTCGACGAAGCGGGCACCCCGGCGGCGCCGGCCCGGGCCGCGCGGGCGGTCTCGCCCGCCCGGCAGGCCTGGCGCAGTTTGCGGCAGAACCTGCGATTCGAGTCCGACGCTTTCCGTCACGCGCTGCGTGTCGGCATCGGCGCCACCATCGCGGTGGCGCTCTCGAAGACCTTCGCGGTCAATCATGGCTACTGGATGTCGCTGACCCTGGTATTCATTCTGCAGCCCTACTTCGCCACCACCTGGCGGCGCACGGTCGAGCGCGTGATCGGCAGCGTTGCCGGGGCCATCGGGGCATCGCTGCTGGGGTTGCTGCTGAGCACGCCGCTGTCGGTGGCGCTGGCGGTACTGCCGATCGCCCTGGGGACTTTTGCCGCGCGCACCATCCATTACGCGCTTTTCACGTTCTTCCTGACCTCGCAGTTCGTGCTGGTCAGCCACATCCAGCAGCCCGACATCTACGAGCCGATGCTGGCGGCGCTGCGCGCCCTCAACAGCGTGCTGGGCGGCGTGCTGGCCTTGCTGGTGGGGTTTCTGGTGTGGCCGGAGAAGGAGCCGCGTCAATTGGCCGGCGCGCTCAGCCGCGCGCTCGAGCGTCACGCCGCCTACATCCTGGCGCTGACCCGCGCCAAGAGCGGCGCTGGCGCGGACCAGGACATCGTTGGCCTGCGGCGCCAGGCGTGCCTGTCGGCGGACAATGCCGAGGCCTCATTGCAGCGCCTGCAGCAGAATCCCGTGCATCGCGACCGCAAGGTGGATACCGCCGTCAACCTGCTCAATGCGATGCGTCGCGTCACCGCCGCCGGCACCGTGCTCGAAATCCAGCCGGCGCTGCCGGCCGACAGCGCCGCCGCGCCGGTCCTGCGCGACTACGGCCTGGCGCTGGCGCATGCGCTGCATCCGCAGGCCGGCGCGCCGGCCATCGACATCCGCCGGCTGGCGCTGCCGGCGGCGCTCGCCAGCGGCGCGCCGGCGCTGGCCGGCCCGCTGGAGCGCATCGCGCTGCAGGCGCGGCAGGTGGGTCAACTGCGCGATCG
>LXNH01000166.1_pt1 | contig 15597 bp, 14 predicted proteins | sample 809111 | NCBI WGS metagenome assembly LXNH01 (sample SAMN04870528, study PRJNA318959) | seawater metagenome | biome: 00002010; material: water; isolation source: marine seawater | place: Greece: Milos, Mediterranean Sea | collected 2013-05-29 | depth 5-7 m
CGTCCTTGCGGGCCGAGGCGCTGGGAATGGATACGCGCCGCATCCAGTGGGCCGGCTTCGTCGCGGCGTCGCTGACGGCCGGCATGGCCGGATCGCTGTACGCCTTTTCGAAAGGCAGCATCGCCCCCGATGTGCTCGCTGTCAGCCGCTCGGTCGACGGCCTGGTGATGGTGCTGCTGGGCGGCCTGCAAACCCTGGCCGGCCCGCTGGTGGGCGCGGCCGCCTATACCTGGCTGCAGGACACCGCGGCCCGCGGCACCGAGTACTGGCACGCGGTGCTGGGCCTGGCGATCCTGGCGCTGGTCATGCTGTTTCCCGCCGGCCTGGCGGGCGCGGCCGCGCAATTACGGCGCAAACACCCATGACGGCCGCCGCCTCCCCCTTGCTGCGGGTCCAGGGACTGCGCAAAGCCTTCGGCGGCATCGACGCGCTGGCGGATATCTCGTTCCAGTTGGAAGCCGGCCACATGCTGGCATTGATCGGCCCGAACGGCGCCGGCAAGTCCACCTGCTTTAACGTGCTGGGCGGACAATTGCGCCCCGACGCCGGCTCAGTCCGGCTGGACGGACAGGAACTGGTCGGCCGAGCGCCCAGCGCCATCTGCCGCCTGGGCGTGGGACGCACGTTCCAGACCGCCGCCACGTTCCGCTCGATGACCGTGCTGGAAAACGTGCAGACGGCGTTGCTCTCGCGCGACCGCCTGCTGTTGCGGCCTTGGCGCCGCGCCGCCTCGCACCGCCCCGACGAGGCGCTGGCGCTACTGGAACAGGTGCATCTGGCCGGCCAGGCCGGCGCCCATTGCGGCGCGCTGGCCTATGGCGAGGTCAAGCGGGTGGAACTGGCGATGGCACTGGCGCATCGGCCCCGATTGCTGCTGATGGACGAACCCACCGCCGGCATGGCCACCAACGAACGCCACGCGCTCATGCGCCTGACCCGCGAACTGGCCGATACCCAACGCATGGCGGTACTGTTCACCGAGCACAGCCTGGATGTCGTTTTCAGGCACGCCGACCGCATCGCGGTCCTGGTGCGCGGCAGCCTGCTGGCCGAAGGGCCGCCCGACCGCATCGCGGCCGATCCGCGCGTCAAGGCGGCCTATCTCGGCAGCGAGGCGCCACCAGCCTGAACAACGCTCAGCCACCGGCCTGCGGGCTGTCCGGCTGGCATTCCCGGAACACCTTGGCGCGACAGCCGGCGCAGATGCCGCGATCCAGGCGGGCGTAGATGGTGTGCAACGCCGTCGCCTTGTCTGGAAACACGTGGTCCTCGCCCAGCCGCTCCAGGAAACCGGTGCGGCGCCACATTGCCAGCACTTCCGGCCGCGGCCGATGGAAATACAGGTCGCCCCCCATCGCGCGGCGCGCGGCCAGCTCATCCTCCCAGACCTGGGCGCCGGCCAGGTCGATGAAGTTCATGCTCTTGGCCATCACCAGCAGATGACGCGGCGCATCGGGCGCCGCGCGCAGCGCCTGCAGGCGCTGCGCCACGTGCGCGGCGGCGCCGAAATAAACCGAGCCTTCCATGCGCAGCAGCTTGAGCTGGGGACATTCCGGCAGCGCGTCGGGCTGCTGCTCCAGCACCACGAAGCGGCGTCCCATTCCGCGCGAATCAAAACCCATGGTGCGCATCGCCGGCCGCGAGGTGCGATGCAGGTAGGCCATCAGCGACAGCAAGGTGCCCAGCAGGATCGCCACTTCCATGCGGATGGTCACGGTGGCCGCCAATGTGGCGGCGGCGATGACGGTTTCGGCCCGCTGGCTGCGGAACAATTGGCGCCAGCGCGGCGCATCCAGCAAGGTCCACGCCACCAGCAGCAGCAAGCCGGCAATGGCGGCGTGCGGAATCCGCGCCAGCAGCGGACCGCTCAGCGCCACCAGCAGCATCAGCAGCAACGCCGAGAACACCGCCGCCAGCGGCGTCTTCGCCCCCGCCTCGTAATTGGGCATGGAGCGGTTCAGCGAACCACAGGACAGATAACAGGAAAACAAGCCGCCCACCACGTTGGACAGCCCCTGCCCGACGAATTCCCGGTTGGCGTCGATACGCTGGCCCGAGCGCGTGGCCACCGCCTTGGCGATCGAAATGGACTGCGCCAGCGCCACGATGGTCAACGCAAAGGCGAGGCTGAGCAGATCCGGCAAGGCGCGCCAATCGACCCGGGGGATATGGAATGGCGGCCATGGCTGCGCCAGGTCGCCCAGCGCCGGCACGGCGGCGGCGCCGAACCGCGGCGCCATGGCATTGAACACGGCGGCGGCCAGTGTCCCCGCGGCCAGGCCCGCCAGCATGTAGGGCTTGCGTTTGTCCAGCCGCTTGAGCAGCAGCGCCACCGCGATCGTCACCGTGGTCACCAGCAGCGCGCCCCCTTGCACCTGATCCAGGTTGGCCGCCAGGCTGGACAGCAAGGCGCCCGCGCCGTGCGAGGCGGGCGCCGGCAATCCGAGCGCATCTTTCAAGGCATGGACGGCGATCAGCAGGGCCGCGCCGCTGGTGAAGCCGAACAGCGCCGAGGGCGAGATGAAATGCGCCAACGATCCCAGGCGCAAGGCGCCGACCAGCCACTGCATCAATCCGACCAGCACCGTCGCCGCCAGGGCCAGCTCGATATAGCCCGGGCTGCCCGCCACCGCCAGCGGCGTCAGCACCGCGAACAGCGCCAGCGAATTGGCATTGGTGGGGCCGGACATGACGTGGCGGCTGGAGCCGAACAGCGCCGCCACGATACAGGGCACGATGGCGGAATACAGGCCGTACTGCGCCGGCAGGCCGGCCAGCGTGGCGAACGCCACGCCCTGCGGCAGCACCAGCAGGGCTCCTAGCAGCCCCGCGGCCAGATCGGCGCGCAGGGTCGCGGGACCGACTTCCGGCACCCAATCGCCAAACACCCGCACCAGCCACTGCCTGCGTCCCGCCGCCATCATTCCCCGTCCTTGTGTGCTTTTGTTCTTTTCGATGCCCCGGGCACGCTCAGCGCAGGAATTTGCGCTCCAGTTCGCGCATGCCCGCGTCGCCCTGCAGGCCGATGATATCGCGCACCGTGGGCAGGCCGGCATCCACGCCATGGATGCCGCCGTCGGCGCGGATGCGGGCAAAGACCTCGCGCATCGCCCCCACGGCGGCGCGGATCGCGTGGTTGCCGTAGATCACCAGCCCCACCTTGCCCAGGGCCTGGATATCGGCCTCGCGCAACTGCGGGTACGCGGTCGGCACCAACACCAGCGGCACGCGGCCGGACCAGGCCGCGATGAAGGCCAGCACCTCATCCGGCGTGTTCTGCTTGGAATGGATCAGGATGGCGTCGGCGCCGGCGGCCTCGTAGGCGGCCGCGCGCGCCAGCGCCTCGGCTTGGCCGAGTCCCGCGATCAACGCCTCGGTACGGGCGATGACGCAGAAATCCGGATCGCGCCGCGCGGCGCAGGCCGCCTCGATCTTGCCCTGGAACTCGGCCACGCGCACCAGTTCCTGGCGGCCGCCGGCGCGCAGGCTGGTGTCCTTGGGAAAGGTCTTGTCTTCCATCACCACCGCCGACACGCCCGCCGCCTCGTATTGCGGCACGCTGTACGCGACATTGATGGCATTGCCGAAACCCGTGTCGATATCGGCGATGACCGGCACATCGACGGCCGCCGCGATGGCCCGCATCATCTCCAGGTGCAGGCCCGCCGACAGGATGTTGGCGTCCGGCACGGCATAGCTGGCCGACAGCTCGAAACCGCTGCCCCAGATCGCATCGAACCCTGCCTCGGCCGCCAATTTGGCGGACAGCGGATTGTGCGCCGACATGGCGTGCATCAGGGTAGCGTGCTGCAACTGCTGGCGAAAACGTGTGTGGCGGGGCATGGCGTGGCGGCCTGTTAACCCGGCGCGAAAGGCGCCGGCAGGGACCATTTAACACGAAAAAGCGCCGCGCCCGGTCCGCGGGACGGCAATGCGCCGCTCAGCCCGCGCCGCCGCCGCGCCGCGCCTTCATCGCCCGGCTGATCAAAGCCAGCGCGTCGTCGGAAACCAGGCGCGCGGCCAGCGGCAACAGTTCGTCTTCTTCGCGCCGGATATGCTCGGCATAGGCGATCGCGAATGCCTCCACCTGCGCCGCCGGCAATTCGGCGGGATGACCCGCGGCAACCGCTTCCAGTATCTGCCGCAGCGGCGCCCACAGCGCCGCCAGGCGTTCATGGTCGGCCACCAGGCCGTCCACCAAGGCATGCAGGCAGACCGCGTCCGAGCCAGCCATGGCTTCGATCAGGGCCGGGAACAAGTCCTCTTCCTCGTCCTCATGGTGGTGCTGTGCGGCAGTCTGGAAATAGCGCATGACGGCCGCGGCCGCGACCTGGGCCGCCTCGTCGCTGCCATGCGCCGGCAGGTGCACGGCCAGCCGCCGCAACGTCTCGCACTGGCGCGCAATGCGGCCATGGCAGGCCGACAGCAGGCCCAGCGGATCATCGGGGGTCGGCGCCGCCGCCGGGCCGCCGGGAAAACTCACTGCCATGGCACACCTCTCACTCAGCCTGAGTGGCCGCGCCACCACAGGCGAATCGAATCCCAGGCGCGGCCGGCCAGGCCGGCCTCGGCCACCGGTTCAAGCGCCACCACCGGAAACTGCATGGCGGGCTTGCCGTCGACCATCACGCGCAGCGAGCCGACCGGAGACTGGGCCGCGATCGGCGCCACCAGCGGGTCCCGCGGCGCCCATACCGGCTCGACCTTGGCGCCGGCCGGCACGGTGACGTAGGCGTCCCGCGCGAAGCCGGCCTTGAGCGTATCGGCCTGGCCCTTCCAGACCTCGGGCGTAGCCACCGCCTGGCCCTTGGCATACAGCTTGATGGTATTGAACCCCTGGAACCCCCATTCCAGCAACTCGCGGCTTTCCTGAGTGCGCAGCTTGTCCGAAGCCGTGCCCACCACCACCGTGATCAGGCGCCGCTGCTCCTTGCCGTTGGGCCGGTGCGCGGTCGCCACGATGCAATACCCGGCCGCGTCGGTATGGCCGGTCTTGAGGCCATCGACGCTGGGATCGAGCCACAGCAGCCGGTTGCGGTTGGGCTGCGTGATGTTGTTATAGGTGTAGGTCTTGGCCGAATCGTAGGTCTTGTACAGCTCGGGGTAATCGCGGATGAAGCGCGTGGCCAGGATCGACAGGTCGCTGACCGTGGAATACGTGCCCGGGTCCGGCAGGCCGTGGGGGCTGGCGAAATGCGTGCCGTGCAGGCCCAGTTGCGCCGCGGTGTCGTTCATGCGCGCCACGAACGCCTCGACACTGCCCGACACCGCTTCGGCCAGCGCGATCGCGGCATCATTGCCCGACTGAATCATGAGGCCGCGCAGCAACTGGTCCACCGACACCTTCGAGCCCGGCTCCAGGAACATCTTGGAACTGCCGGGCGGCACCTTCCAGGCGCGCGTCGAGATCGTCACCTTCTGCTCCGGCGACAACTCTTTGTTGTGGATGGCGCCGAACACCACGTACGCCGTCATGATCTTGGTGAGGGAGGCCGGCTCGATCCGGGCGCTGGCCGCGTGCGACGCGATCACCTGTCCGCTGGTTTCATCGAGCAGCAGCCAGGCCTTGGCGGACAGCGCCGGCCGGGGCATGGATTGCGCCATGGCGCCTGAGATACATGCGGTCGCAACGAGCAGGCTCGCCGCCAACTTCTTCATCAACATATGAGGGATTCACTTCCATGCAGGGTAGGAATGGCGCGCCGTCGCGCGGCGCGAAGCATTGGAACACGTTGGCCGCGGATGGTTCAAAACCCCATTGGGCAAGCACTTTGCGCGCGGCGCGCGGCGCTGAAAAAATCGCAGCGATTGTCACCGCATTTTGCAAAACCCCTTGTAGAAGGGGTTTTTCTGCCTGGAAAACAACAAAGATTGCGCGAAAGGCCTTGCGAAAGCGGCTACAACGGCCACTCTTCCGCTATCATCGGGCGCGTAGTGTTAAACGCCGATACCCGGCGCGCGCGCTGCCACATGTCCTCAACATACGGATTTTGACCATGGCCACGAAAGCTAAAGCTCCTGCCAAGAAAGTCACCAAGCCCGCCGCCAAGGCGCCCGCAAAGAAGGCTACCGCCGCCAAGCCCGCCGTGAAGCCGGCTGCCAAGAAGGTCGTCGCTGCCAAGAAGGTCGTCGCCGCCAAGAAGGTCGCCGCCCCCAAGGCCATCAAGGCCGCGCTGAACAAGACCCAACTGATCGCCTACATCGTCGAACAGTCCGGCGTCGAAGCCAAGGCAGTCAAGGCCGTCCTGGCCAGCCTGGAAACCTCGGTGCTGAGCTCCGTGGACAAGAAGGGCGCCGGCGAATTCACGCTGCCCGGCCTGTTCAAGGTTGCCGTGCAGAAGGTCCCCGCCAAGGCCAAGCGCTTCGGCAAGGATCCGTTCACCGGTGAAGAGCGCTGGTTCCCCGCCAAGCCGGCTTCGGTCAAGGTGAAGGTTCGCCCGCTCAAGAAGCTGAAGGACGCCGCGCAGTAATTCCGCACGGATCTTCCGGTCAAACCGGAAAGGGCCTGCCCCGCGAGGGGCGGGCCCTTTCTTTTTTCCTCGCTGTTGCGGCGCCAGTCCGGGCCGACCCATGGCGCAGCGCATCTGCCCAGGCGATCACGCGCCTTGCCGCCTTGATGGCCGCCCTGCTAGAATTTATCTTCACGTAAAGATACTTTATATAAAAACATCATGGACGATCTGGTCGATCTCGTGCTGGCGCAATGGGAGCGCGAATGCCCCAACCTGGACACTTCGCCGATGAGCGTGCTCAGCCGCGTGTTCCGCTTCCACGCTTTCGCCGCGCGCGACGTCGGCCGCGCATTCAAGCGCCACAACCTGCATCAGGGCGAATTCGACGTGCTCGCGACCCTGTACCGCAGCGGCGCGCCACACGCCCTGAATCCGCAAAAACTGGTTGCCGCGCTGCTGTTGACTTCGGGCGCCATGACCAACCGTCTGGACCGCCTGGAGCAGGCCGGCCTGCTGACACGCGCGCCCAACCCCGAGGATCGCCGCGGCGTCATTGTCGCCCTGACCGCCGAGGGCTTGCGCGTCATCAAGCTGGTTCTCAAGGACTACCTGCGCGAAATCGAAACGCTGCTGCATCCCCTGAACGCCGCCGAACGCCGCCAGATGGCCGGCCTGTTGAAGAAGCTGTTGCTGGCGCACGACCAGGACACGCCTGGCGGCATCGCCGCCTGAACCTTTGCCCACCGCAATATCCGCCTGCCTCACATGAACGCCACACCCGCATGAACGCCACACCCGCCCAAACCGCCCCGCTCACCGCGCCCGTCATCCTGCTGATGTCCGTGGCCACCGGCCTGGCGGTGGCCAGCAACTATTACGCGCAACCGCTGCTGCACACCATCAGCCAGCAGTTCTCCCTGTCCAACGCCACCGCCGGCAGCATCGTCATGATCGCGCAGCTGAGTTACGCGCTCGGCCTGATCCTGCTGGTGCCGCTGGGCGACCTGTTCGAGCGGCGCGGCCTGATCGTGCTGATGACGCTGCTGTCCTCGGGCGGCCTGCTGCTGTCGGCATTCGCCCCCAATATCCAGATGCTGATGCTGGGCACGGCCGTGACCGGCCTGCTATCGGTGGTGGCGCAGGTGCTGGTGCCATTCGCGGCCACCCTGGCGGCGCCGCACGAGCGCGGCAAGGCGGTCGGCACGGTCATGAGCGGCCTGTTGCTGGGCATCCTGCTGGCCCGCACCGCGGCCGGCGTGCTGGCGGACCTGGGCAGTTGGCGCACCGTCTACTGGGTCGCGGCGATCCTGATGCTGGCCATGTCTTGCGCCCTGTGGAAGGTATTGCCGCGCCACAAGAGCCCGGCGGCCATGAGCTATCCGCGCCTGCTGGGCTCGATCTTCCGCCTGTTCGCCGAAGAACCGCTGCTGCGCGGCCGTTCGCTACTGGGCGGCCTGCTGTTCGCCGCCTTCAGCATGCTGTGGACGCCGCTGACCTTCCTGCTGTCCGGCCCCGACTACGGGTTCAACAACACCACCATCGGACTGTTCGGGCTGGCCGGCGCGGCCGGCGCCTACGCCGCCAACCGTTTCGGACGCCTGGCCGACCGTGGCCTGGGCAACCAGGCCACCCGCATCGGCCTGTTGCTGCTGCTCGCTTCCTGGGGGCTGATGGCCTTCGGCCAGGCCTCGGTGATCGCACTGCTGGCCGGCATCCTGATCCAGGACCTGGCGATCCAGGGCGTCCACGTCACCAACACCAGTTCGCTGTACCGCACCCGGCCCGAGGCCCGCAGCCGCCTGACGGCCGGTTACATGACCAGTTACTTCATCGGCGGAGCCACCGGATCACTGGTATCGTCCTGGCTGTACTCGCATTACGGCTGGCCCGGCGTGGTCACCGCGGGCGCGGTTCTGGGGGCCGTGACCCTGGCCTACGGCATGCTGGCGGCCAGCGCCCGCATCCCGGAAATGGCCCCGTCCCCTATCCGCGCCTAGCACCTCCTATAATCAGGGGTTTTGGCCGCCCCCGCGCCTGGCGCGTGGGGGCGGTTCACCCATTTTTCGCCATCGCGCACGAGCCCATGCAGGAACGTTACCTCCCCACTACCGTCGAAGCGGCCGCCCACCAAGACTGGCAGGCCCGCGACGCCTATCTGGTCCATGAACACGCGAAGAACCCGGACGGCTCCGAGAAGCCGAAGTTCTACGCCTGCTCGATGCTGCCTTATCCCAGCGGCAAGCTGCACATGGGCCACGTGCGCAACTACACCATCAACGACATGATGGCGCGCCAGCTGCGCATGCGGGGCTACAACGTGCTGATGCCGATGGGCTGGGACGCCTTCGGCATGCCGGCCGAGAACGCCGCCATCAAGTCCAAGGTGCCGCCGGCCAAATGGACCTACGACAACATCGCCTACATGAAGAAGCAGATGAAGGCGATGGGACTGGCGATCGACTGGTCGCGCGAAATGTGCGCCTGCGACCCCGAGTACTACAAGTGGAACCAGTGGCTGTTCCTGAAGATGCTCGAAAAGGGCGTCGCCTACCGCAAGACCCAGGTCGTGAACTGGGACCCGGTCGACCAGACCGTGCTGGCCAACGAACAGGTCATCGACGGCCGCGGCTGGCGCTCGGGCGCGCCGGTCGAAAAACGCGAGATCCCCGGCTACTACCTGCGCATCACCGACTACGCCGATGAATTGCTGGGCGCGGTGCAGAATGACCTGCCCGGCTGGCCCGAGCGCGTGCGCCTGATGCAGGAAAACTGGATCGGCAAATCCGAGGGCCTGCGCTTCGCCTTCCCGCACCAGATCGCCGGCCAGGACGGCCAATTGATCCAGGACGGCAAGCTCTACGTCTTCACCACCCGCGCCGACACCATCATGGGCGTGACCTTCTGCGCCGTGGCGCCGGAACACCCCCTGGCGACCCACGCCGCGCAGTCGAACCCGGCGCTGGCCGCCTTCATCGAACAATGCAAGCTGGGCGGCACCACCGAGGCCGAACTGGCCACGCGCGAAAAGGAAGGCCTGCCCACCGGCCTGTTCGTGACGCATCCGGTCACCGGCGACCAAGTCGAGGTCTGGGTCGGCAACTACGTGCTCATGACCTACGGCGACGGCGCCGTGATGGGCGTGCCCGCTCATGACGAGCGCGACTTCGCCTTCGCCAAGAAGTACAACCTGCCGATCCGCCAGGTCGTGGATGTGGCCGGCAAGGCCTATTCCACCGACGCCTGGCAGGAATGGTACGGCGACAAGCAGAGCGGCCGCACCGTCAACTCCGGCAAGTACGACGGCCTGTCGCACAAGGAAGCCGTGGACGCCATTGCCGCCGACCTGGGCGCGCAAGGCCTGGGCGAAAAGCAGACCACCTGGCGCCTGCGCGACTGGGGCATCTCGCGCCAGCGCTACTGGGGCACCCCGATCCCCATCATCCATTGCCCGGACTGCGGCCCGGTGCCGGTCCCCGAAAAGGACCTGCCGGTAGTGCTGCCGGACGACCTGATCCCGGACGGCAGCGGCAACCCGCTGGCCAAGAATGAAGCCTTCCTGTCGTGCGCCTGCCCCAGCTGCGGCAAGCCGGCACGCCGCGAGACGGACACGATGGACACCTTCGTGGACTCGTCCTGGTACTTCATGCGCTACACCTCGCCGGGCAACGACAACGCCATGGTCGATGCCCGCAATGACTACTGGATGCCGATGGACCAGTACATCGGCGGCATCGAGCACGCGGTCCTGCACCTGCTGTACGCGCGCTTCTGGACCAAGGTCATGCGCGACATGGGCCTATTGAACTTCGACGAGCCCTTCACCAAGCTGCTGTGCCAGGGCATGGTGCTGAACCACATCTACTCGCGCAAGAACGCCCAGGGCGGCATCGAGTATTTCTGGCCCGAGGAAGTCGAAAACGTCTATGACGCGCGCGGCGCCATCACTGGCGCCAAGCTCAAGGCCGACGGTTCCGACGTGACCTATGGCGGCGTGGGCACGATGTCCAAGTCCAAGAACAACGGCGTCGATCCGCAATCGCTGATCGACACGCTGGGCGCCGACACGGCCCGCCTGTTCGTCATGTTCGCCAGCCCGCCCGAACAGACCCTCGAATGGTCCGATTCCGGCGTCGAAGGCTCGAACCGCTTCCTGCGCCGCCTGTGGTCCATCAGCTATGCGCAACGCGACGCCGTTGCCCGCGGCCTGGCCGCCGGCGCCGACTGGACCGATGCGCCCGCCGCCGTCAAGGACCTGCGCCGCGAGGTCTACAGCCTGCTCAAGCAAGCCGATTACGACTACCAGCGCATCCAATACAACACCGTCGTGTCGGCATGCATGAAGATGCTCAACGCCATCGACGACGCCAAGCTGGCGCAAGGCGCGCATGCCGACGCCGCCTACGCCGAAACGCTGGGCGTGCTGCTGCGCGTGCTGTACCCGGTGGTGCCGCACATCACCTGGCACCTGTGGCGCGACCTCGGCTACGCAAACGAGCTGGGCGACCTGCTCGACGCGCCGTGGCCGCACGTCGACGAAGCCGCGCTGGTGGCGGACGAAATCGAACTGATGCTGCAGGTCAACGGCAAGCTGCGCGGCTCGATCCGCGTCGCCGCCAAGGCCGCCAAGGAAGACATCGAGAAGCTCGCCGCCGCCCAGGATGAAGTCGCCCGCTACCTGGAAGGCCGCCCGCCCAAGCGGGTCATCGTGGTTCCGGGCAAACTGGTCAACGTCGTAGGCTGATGAGGTCAAGCATGTACTTCGCCGGGCAACAAACGCAATCCCCCCGCCAATCCTGGCTGCTGCGCGGCGCCTGCCTGGCGCTGTTCATGCTGATCTCGGCCTGCGGTTTCACGCTGCGTGGGGTCACGCCGCTGCCGTTCGATACCCTGTACATCGGCATTCCCGACAACACCCAATTCGGCGCCGACGTGCGCCGCGCGCTGCGCGCGGCGTCGCCGAACACCAAGCTGGTGCCCGTGCCCAAGGATGCGCAGGCCATCCTGCAGCAGGTCTCCAACGAGCGCACGCTGCGCGAAGTCTCGCTGAACGCGCAGGGCCGGGTGGAAGAATACGAGCTCGGCATCAACTACACCTTCCGCCTGATCGATGCCGAGGGCCGCGCCCTGATCCCGGACACCACGCTGTCGATCTACCGCGAAATGCCGTACGACGACCAGATCGTCCAGGCCAAGCAAGGGCAGATCGAAACGCTCTACAACGCCATGCAACGCGACTTGGTCTCGCGCCTGCTGCGCCGCATGACCGCGCCGGAAGTGCGCAAGGCATTCGAGAACCGCGAGCAGCGGGGCGAGGACGGCGAGACCCCGCTGTTCGACCCGACCGCGCCGATGCCGCACAGCACCCCGGCCCCGTGGCAGACGCCGTCCACCACGGACCCGGCCTACACCCGCTGACCGATGGCACACCCCCTGGACGCGGATCGCCTGGCCGACCACCTGCAGCGGGCAGGCGACCGCCTCGCCCCGCTGTATACGGTATCGGGCGACGAGCCGCTCCTGGTGACCGAAGCCGTGGACGCGCTGCGCGCCGCCGGCCGCAACGCGGGCTACACCGAACGCCTGTCGATGGTGATGGACGCGCGCAGCGACTGGAGCGCGGTTATCGCCGCGACCCAGAGCGTGTCGCTGTTCGGCGACCGCCGCATCCTCGAACTCAAGATTCCCACCGGCAAGCCCGGCAAGTCCGGCGCGGACACGCTGGCGCGGCTGGCCGAGCAGGCTGAAAAACAGGCCGACAATCCCGATACCCTGATCCTGGTCGCCCTGCCGCGCCTGGACAAGGCCACTCGCGAAAGCCGCTGGATGCAGGCCTTGAGCCGCGGCGGCATGACGGTCGACATCGCCAATGTCGAACGCGGCCGCCTGCCCGCCTGGGTCGGCCAGCGCCTGGCGCGCCAGAACCAGCGCGCCGACAACGCCACGCTGCAGTGGATGGCCGACAAGGTCGAAGGCAACCTGCTGGCCGCGCACCAGGAAATCCAGAAACTCGGCCTGCTCTATCCCGAAGGCCAACTGGCGGCCGAAGACGTCGAGCGCGCCGTGCTCAATGTCGCCCGCTACGACGTGTTCGGCCTGCGCGACGCCATGTTGGCCGGCGACATCGCCCGCACCATCCGCATGATCGACGGCCTGCGCGCCGAAGGCGAAGCCCTGCCGCTGGTCCTGTGGGCGGTGGGCGAAGAGATCCGCCTGCTGGCGCGCGTGGCCGAAGCCCGCAGCCTGGGCCAGGACGTCAACGGCCTGATGCGCCGGCTGCGCATTTTCGGCGCCCACGAACGCCTGGCGTTGCAGGCGCTGGGCCGGGTCCGTCCCGACGTCTGGCCCGCCGCGGTGCAACATGCGCACGAGGTCGACCGCCTCATCAAGGGCTTGTCGGTGCCAGGCAGACTGTCCGACCCCTGGGAAGAAATGACCCGCCTGGCCCTGCGCGTGGCCGCGGCCGGCACACGACCGTGATGGCGGCCCCGGCCGCCTCGTCCTCCCGGCCACGGGCCGGATAAACTATCCCCATCCGCCAGCGGCTTTCCGCCGCCTTTTTTTCACTATGAACGACGCCGTCATGTCCTCGTCCTCCATCGAACAAGCCATGTTGACCCTGGGCGAGAATGCGCGCCGGGCCTCACGCGCCATGATGCGCGCCCACAGCGCCGCCAAGAACCAGGCCCTGCTGGCAATGGCCGAGGCACTGGCCGCGAACCAGGCCGAATTGCTGGCCGCCAACGCCAAGGACGTGGCCGCCGCGCGCGCCAACGGCCTGGAGCCGGCCCTGCTCGACCGCCTGACGCTGTCGGAAAAAACCCTGGCCCACATGGCCGAGGGCCTGCGCCAGATCGCCGCGCTGCCCGACCCGGTCGGCAGCATCAGCGCAACCAGCGTGCGTCCCAATGGCATGCGGGTGGCGCAGATGCGCGTGCCGCTGGGCGTGATCGGTATCATTTACGAGTCCCGCCCCAATGTCACCATCGACGCGGCCGCGCTGTGCCTGAAGTCCGGCAACGCCGCCATCCTGCGCGGTGGCAGCGAGGCCTTGCACTCCAATGTGGCGCTGGGCCGCATCGTCCAGCAGGGCCTGGCCGCCGCCGGCCTGCCGCAGGACGCGGTGCAGGTGGTCGCCACGGCCGACCGCGCCGCGGTCGGCAAGCTCATCACCATGACCGAACACATCGACGTCATCGTGCCGCGTGGCGGCAAGGGCCTGATCGCCCGCCTCTCGCAGGAAGCGCGCGTGCCGCTCATCAAGCACCTGGATGGCAATTGCCATGTCTACATCGACGCCGCCGCCGATCCGGACAAGGCCCATGCCATCGCCTTCAATGCCAAGACCTACCGCTATGGCATCTGCGGCGCCATGGAGACCCTGCTGGTGGACGCCGTGGCCGCCGTCTCGATCCTGCCGAGTCTGGCCGCAGCGCTGACCGAGCACGGCGTTGAACTGCGAGGCTGTCCGCGCACGCTGGCGCTGCTGCCGCATGCCAAGCCGGCCACTGACGAAGACTGGGGCACCGAGTACCTGGGTCCGATCCTGGCGATCCGCATCGTTGACTCGCTCGATGACGCCATCGAGCACATTGCGCGCTGGGGCTCCGGCCACACCGACGCCATCGTCACCGAGGACCTGTCCGCCGCGCAGCGGTTCCAGCGCGAGGTCGATTCCAGCTCGGTCTACGTCAACCTGCCTACCTGCTTCGCCGACGGCTACGAATATGGCCTGGGCGCCGAGATCGGCATCTCCACCAACCGGCTGCACGCGCGCGGTCCGGTCGGCCTGGAGGGCCTGACCACGCTCAAGTGGGTACTGACCGGCGAAGGCCAGACCCGCGGCTGAGTCGTCTCTATCACCTTCTGTCTGCGGTACCGCCGCGTCTTATCGGAACTTCCATGCATTCACCCGCCATGGCCATGGCCTTCAGCCTTTTCGTGCTGTGTTTCATCACCTGCTCGCTGTGCGGCCTGGTTCTGTTCTTCGTCAAGAGCAAACAGATCAACGCCACCCTCAAGCACCCCTACCTGCAGCATCGTCCGTTCGAACGCTACCCACTGGCGATCAAGGCGGCCATCATGCTGGACTATTTCTTCCGCCTGATGTTTCCGGGCACACGCTTCTGGCTCATTGGCAATGCCAATGAGCTATTGGCCCACGTCGACCCCAAGAAAACGCCGCTGGCGCTGAAATGGCCCATCGTCGGCTTCTGGGGCGCATGCTGGCTCGGCCTGATCGCCATGATCGTCCTGTGGACCTTGTTGTTCCTGGGAACGTGACGCGCATGCAACTCCAGATCGAGGACTATCCCGGCTGTGCCGAAGCGGCCCGCACGCTGATCGCGGCCCGCGAGTCCGGCCTCGCGGGCCCTCGGTTACCCGCGGCCTGCCGTCCGCAGAACCAGGGTCAGGCCCTGGCGGTGCAGTTGCGCACCGCCCAACTGCTGCGCGAAACAAGCCAGGACAGCATTGCGGCCTGGAAGAGCGCCTTGCCCACGCCCGAAAAAACCGTGGTCGCGCCCATCTACGCCTCGACCATGGCATGGGCAGGCACCGTGCCGGCCCAAGCGCCAGTCGTGCGCATCGAGCCCGAAATCGCCTTCGAATTGGCGCGTGACCTGCCCGCCCGCGAAGAACCCTACAGCCATGCCGATGTCGATGCCGCCATCGGAGGGGCCCGGCTGGCACTGGAAGTGCTGGGGTGCCGCTACGCGGCGCCCGAACATGCCAGCCTGCCGGAACTGCTGGCCGATCACATGTTCAATGCCGGCCTGGTGCTGGGACCACGCATTGCCTCGCCCGACGCCGCTCCCGCCAGCATGACCCTCACCTTGTCGGTCGATGGCGCCGAAATCGAGCAGCACGCCGGCATCCATCCCAACAACCAGGCCAAGGCCGGCCTGTACTGGCTCGCCAATTTCCTGCGCGCGCAAGGCCTGGGCCTGAGCGCTGGCCAGCATGTCATCACCGGCTCGTATGCCGGCTTCCTGGACGTGCCCGCCAATCGCGACATCGAGCTCGCCTATGGCGACCTCGGCATCTTGAAACTGCGATTCGCCACCGGTTAAGCTGGAAGCCGTTCCTGCCCACGGCCTCGTCCATGCTCACCCTGCGCCCCTTCTCGACTCGCGACTACCCCCTGCTT